>Ga0265797_10002717_pt1 | contig 29287 bp, 27 predicted proteins | sample P2T30metagenome_FD_192433 | JGI IMG/M metagenome (GOLD analysis project Ga0265797, IMG submission 192433) | Plant litter microbial communities from East Loma Ridge, Irvine, California - P2 T30 | ecosystem: Environmental > Terrestrial > Plant litter > Unclassified | place: USA: California...
ATAGCTTCACCTCGTCCATGTACAAGCAATCCTTCGTGCGCGTTTTCAACAAGGATGCGGACGACAACCTCCTTATGGGATTCAATGCTGAGTTTGAGGTGCTGACAACCAGAGAGTTGAAGATCACTGGTCTTATTGGACACGCCGTGTCGCAGAACAAGAAGTCAGTCTCTGTTGGTGAGACGGAATGCGGTATCGGAAACACATGCGCCTGGAAGATGTGTGGCATCGACCCTGAAGCCTCATACTCGATCTATTTCGAGATTGCCAACCAAGGCGGGTCCAACGTGACCTCTTCGCAGCAACAGGCTCTCATTCAGTTCCTCACATACTATCAGCACTCCGCTGGTCAATATCACTTGAGAGGTATGAACTCCCTGAAACGTGTCTATACTAAGCATGCATACTAAAAATTCACAGTTACCACCGTGGCCCGACCCATGAGCGGTCCATCTGGCGATCCTGCCATTGCCCAGTCCTTTGACCAAGAAGCTGCTGCCGTCCTCATGTCGAGGATAGCAGTCTTCAAGGCTGAGGTTGACGATGGCCCTGACGTTCTTCGATGGGTCGATCGTATGCTTATCCGACTATGCGCTCGCTTCGCCGAGTACAGGAAAGACGACCCGTCGTCATTCAGGTAAGTCTTTCATCACTTTGGACATATAGTTCTCGCTTCGATATCACATACTAACCACTAAACCAGGCTCGAGAAGAACTTTACACTATACCCGCAATTCATGTTCCATCTTCGTCGGTCGCAGTTCCTGCAAGTCTTCAACAATTCGCCCGACGAAACTGCCTTCTACCGTCACGTCTTGAACCACGAGGATGTTAGCAACTCCCTCATTATGATTCAGCCAACACTAGACAGCTACGGCTTCGACCACGAGGGTGGTCAGCCTGTTTTGCTCGACTCTAGCTCCATTCAGAACGAGACCGTCTTATTGCTCGACACATTCTTCCACATTCTCATCTTCCACGGCGAAACAATGGCCGAATGGCGGAAGGCTGGATACCAAGAGCAAGAAGGTTATGAAAACTTCAGGGAGCTTCTGGAGGCACCGAAGGAGGATGCCAAGGAGCTCATCCAGGACCGTTTCCCATTGCCTCGATTCATCGTCTGTGATGCCGGCGGTTCACAAGCTCGTTTCCTGCTCAGCAAGCTCAACCCCTCGACCACACATCAAACTAACAGCTATGGCGGTGCTGCGACAGCTCAGACCATCTTCACCGACGACGTCAGTCTGCAGACTTTCATGGACCATCTTATGAAGCTCGCAGTATCGGGCACAGGCTAGATTCGCTGTATCTTGTAAGCTTAGTTGTCATCGATAATGCAGCGGCGAGGCAAAATAAGGGTTGTATGTGTGGTCTTTGTGTTACATCATTAGCGAAATGAAATCCTTGAATGTCTATATAACTTTGGGTGCGACTTGTGGTGATCTCATCAGGTTCGATCTCATCGTGGATAAACTCTCCACATTCGTAGTAGTCTCAACTTTAACATATTCGTGTTACCGTTATGTCCTCTCCTATAATCTAGCGACCTCTCCCTCGCTCACGGGCTCTGCCATCTCCTCGGCTACATCTTACTAACATCCCAATCCTTAGCCTCACTACCCTGGACATGCTCTTCCGCCAACACCTCCCCCGTACCCGGAACCTGAAACGGCTCTGCAGGCAACGTGATAGCAATGAACCTCGCAGGCTCAGTCTCCGACGCATTGTGCCACTTGTGCATCGTGCCTCGCTGGATAACATGATCCTATTCCCAATCTATCAGCAGCGTTGCAACATAAACCCACATCCTTCTTAACTACTCCCAAACGACCCTGAATCGAAGAAAGCAAGGAGGAAAGGGGACAAAAAAAAAGGAATACGTACACCAGGTTTCAAATCCACCATCTCCCCAGTCGCAGTCTCCATACGGACATCGCCATGGGTGCAGATTACGTAGTCGATAGATACAGTGCGATGCATCATACTAGCCTGCCCGGGAGCGAGGTCGCAGACGATGAGGTGGGAGCCAGAGCCGTTGGCTACGATGCTGCGGCCTGTGTAGCTTGATTCTCCTTCTGTGGAAGTGTAGGCAGAGATGTCCTGGTCGTTTTGGAGGGAGGCTGGGATGGAGGATGTGGCGTCTAGTTGGGGAGTTGGTGTTAGTAGTCTAGTTGACAGGCATGGCGATAGTGTGTGAAGTTATTTTACTTTCTCCGGTGGGTTGGTGGTATGGCTAAGACGTACATGATCGAGATGTCCCACCGATACCTGGGTATCCGTAGTACTGTAACGTTGGGCTGGAATGGACGGTGCTTTTGCCCTCTTCGTTGTGCGTGATGATGTGGCGTTTTGCTGGGGGTAAGGATGTAACGGACTCGTACATTTGCGATGCCGCGAGGCGTGCGTCGTTCTCCGCCATTCTGAAGTGATGGATATGAATAGAGATGGGAAAACGGAAACGATGAGGAGTAAATGAACGAATATTCTTAACGGACTATCAGCAATGCAGAGGTGATAGATATCTTGGCGTAGGAAGCACTGTCATCTTATACGAGAACCATCTCCCGTGCCTACTAGAGGCAAGATCCACTCTACGGAAACTTTCCACGTCTGGATAGGTAGCGAGTGTAAGCGCGAATATTCTTCGTGCTCCTTCTATATGAGGTTTAAAGGTGGAGTAAAGACCAGGGGGGAAGTGCCCACTTGAGAAGGACCACGTCAAATCAGGTGGATGGCATGTGAAAAACACGCATAACGTGCGGTGGATGGTTGAATGCTGCATTGGTATGGATACGCTAAAACCACGTTTTGTCTACGTAACGCCGGCTCATCGATGAAGAATGGTGCAGGTGGTCGAATGCAGAAAGTCGTAAACTGGCGCGGCCATTAAACATGTACAACGAAGCTGACAGCTGTCAGAGCTGATATCAACGCGTTTAGGCCTTCGCCTTCTTGGCCTTCTTCGGCTTGGCAGCGGTCTTCTTCTCCTCGACCTCCTCGACGATGGGCTCGACGACGACCTTCTCCTTCTTGGTTCGCTTGCTCCTAGGCGTTACCTCTGGAACGGTCTCCTCAGTAACGGTAGTAGTCTCGACTGTGACATCGGACTTGCGCTTCCTAGTCTTCTTCTCTGGGGCAGGCGCGGCAACCTCCTCCACCACGACCTCAGCTGTCTCAACAGGCTTGGCCTTGGCACCCTTCTTGCCCTTCTTTGCTGGCGCAGGCGAGACAGCCTCGACTACCTCTGTGACCTCAGCAACCTCTGCAGGTGGTGCTGCTGCTTGAGCCTTGGCGCCCTTCTTGCCCTTCTTGGCCTTGGGGAGCTCAGCAGCTGTGGTCTCCTCAGTAGCCGTCTCGGTAAGAAGCTCTTGGGGCTTTGCGGCCTCAAGCGTAGTGATGGTGGTGTGCTTAGGAACGCTGTCGACAGTCTTGAGCGCCGGTGCTTCGAACTCGTAATCAAAGACCTCCTTGAGCTGCTTAGCCTTGCTTGTCCTTCTCTTGTTCTCGTTCTCCACGCGCTTCTCCCATTGCGCACGCTCAACACCGCGCTCCATCTCGAGACCGGCCTTCTTGTTGCGAGGGTCGACCTTGAACCGCTCATTGGCACCCTTGAAGAGGTCGGGGTGTACCTGCTCAGCAGGAATAAGGTGGACCTTAAGGATGTGACCGAACAGAAGGTAGTTGTTCATTGTTCGTGCGACGATGTCAGCGACTTCTTCGGATTGGAACTCGACGAAAGCGAAGTGCTTGGAGGCACCGGTCTTCTTGTTGCGCGACAGGCGTAACCGGTTAACCTTGCCGAATTGCGAGAAGTACTGCTTCATCTGGGGCTCGAAGAAACCGCGGGGCACACGACTAGACGCATTGTTAGCAATTTGTAGTATAAAATGAACTGGTCTACGTACCCAACGTAGAGGACACCAGGCTGGTTGGACTTGGGTGCCGCCTCCGCCTGCTTGATCGCTTTCCGCTGCTTGGCGCTGAGCTTGGGGACCTTTGCTTCTTCGTCAAAGTTGACGTCCTCATCGGCGTCGTCTGAGTCGGAGTCGCTGAAGCCAGCGAGGAGAGCTGCCGTCTGGTCGTCCTCGGCAGCATCGTCTGCGTCGTCTTCTACCGCTGTGACCTCGGTGACCTCGACCTCGGGTTCGGTCACCTTCTGCTTCTTTCCTGCCTTTGCCTTCGCTGGCTTTGCGACTGCAGTAGCCTCCTCTACTACGGCGACAGCGTCCTCAACTGGCTCGGCCTCAGCAGCTTTGCCCTTCTTAGACTTTTTGGTCTTCTCTTTAGGGGCCTCTGCTACGACGGTCTCCTCTGCGACTACAGTCTTGCCCTTCTTGCCACCCTTCTTGGGCTTTTCTTGCACTTCAGTGACCTCTACAACGGAAGCGACAGGCTCAGCGACCTCTGTGTTGGCTTTAGCGGCGGCCTTGCCCTTCTTTGCTTGCTTCTTAGGCTTCTCCTGTACTTCAGCAACCTCGACTACCTCCGCGACGGGCTCGGCCATCTCGGTATCGACGGCGGCAGCGGCCTTGCTCTTCTTGCCCTTCTTCGGCTTGACAGGCTCGGCAACGGCGACGGGCGCAGCTTCCTCTTCAATGTCCATGAAGTCGGCGGCTTGCTTGCGCGCAGATTTCCGCGTTGGCTTGGCTTCGACGGGCGTGACATCGTCCGACTTTCTCGGCTTCTTCGCTTTGGGCGCCGCCTCTGATGCGCCTGAGACAAGTTAGCGACCGTGATCGGAAATTATTAACGTCGCAATTGCTCACCCTTGCGCTTCTTTCCTGTGGTGTCTTGGACAGCCATTGTGATTTGGTGTAATGGCGTGGGGTCTGTGTGGTCGCGAATGTTGTTACGCGCAAAAGTTCGGAGGAGAGCTCAGACGCGGGAACTTTTTTCGTGGCAGTCGCGCTAATGGACACTTGCCAAGATAGTCCCCAGCCCTCACCATTAACCTACAACTCCAGATACTCACCTCACACCAAGCGAAATACTTGAAACCGAAAAGAAAAGTGAACGCCGTCACAACATTTTACCAGGCTAGCAACTCAACTTGCTCTGTACACCGCCGAAGATCCAAAGTTCAACATGGCACCCGTTGTAGACATGAGCGACAAGAACGCGTGGGATGATTCTATGCTGATCGATTCCTGGGATGAGGCGGTGAATGAGTACAAGGTACGTTTCTACACGCGTCGTTTTCGTAGTTTCCGCGAGGATATCGACTAAACAGAACAGAAATACCACAGTATCCACCAATCAGGCAAGAAACTTGAAGACGTCCTGACGGAGGAAGAGCTAAAGGAAGCACGGGGGTAAGCAGCTCTCCAAGCCTTTACATCACGATACTAACGTTTCTAGGGAATACGGGGACCTGATGGATGAAGCGGAGGCCGTATCGGCAACAGCAGAGACCAGCGGTGTCGCGGATCATGAAGATGTAGACACGCCGCTGTCAGAAACCAATGGCGTTGCTCAAAGCGGTCCGTCGCCGCCGCAGGTACGTGTACATATGAAACAGCCCAGTACCGAACCCTGTCTTACGAGAACCAGGAACCAGATCTCTCCGGGAAGCAAGAACCGCAGATCCAATCGCCAAGTGCTGAGGCTCCTCCGGTGCCACATGCTGCCGGCACTCTTGCAGATGCCATGCCGCAGGCCATCCTTGGAACCGGTAAGTCGTGATTTTGACAGCCGTTACTTCCGGATGGTGTGGAAGTTTGACAGTTGGTGACATGCTGCTAACTCTGAACAGTGCAAGACGAGAATATGAAGAACATTATGATGTCCTGGTACTATGCCGGTTACTACACTGGTCTCCATGCTGGCCAGCAGCAGGCTCGCAAAGAGCCCTCAGCGACTCAGTAGCGGATCCAGAGAATGACGCATTTTGGAGGCAGTGCGCATCACACTGTGGCTGCCGAGCGAGTTTAGAAGACGAAGCAGACATATTGAGGCTTGAAAGTCGTTGTTTTGAACCAATGGGGTGAGGAATGCCATGGTCTAGTCCCTGCACGCGACTGACGACCTACACAGTTCGTGCCTCAACTCCTCGGGAACACAGGCTGCGAGATGAAAGCTCTGCGCAGTTCCATGCGGCTCACGAGTTCCCAGCCCCATAGTCCAGGCATCCTGATTAGTTCTGTCCCTGCGCCTATAGCCTTGGTGGTTCTTAGATTACCGCATTGGGCTTGTCTGGCGAGAAGCGAGACGGATCTGCGACACCACCGCGACAGTCTCGAACCCACCTCCAACGGTTCGAGTCCCAAACACCCCCCGCCGTTGCGCCCAAGCAAGTGCGCATCACCAAAATCTCGCCATTCTTGCAGCCGATCAACGTTTCCCCCATGCCATGCCGAGCGCAAGGGGCTGGTGTTTCGCCATGTGCGCAACGGCCTGCACGCCTTCCAAATCCAACAATTTCATGCGTGGATTTAAGGAATAGACAATCCCCAGGCATAAACTTTCTCCTCATCTCATCGCTCTTGCCTCATAATACCAGTGCTTCACTGTCTCTTTCTCTTACTTCATCTGCTTCTTACTGTCCGAGCCGGCCCTCGTAGTGCCCTTTCAATCCTTCAAACCTTCTATCGTATATTCTAGTGCTTGCAGCGCAGGCTTACGTTCACTTTTACGACACTTTTACACGATACGCAATCTAGTCATAATGAAGTACTTCACAGCACTACCCCTAGCGGCCGTACTTGCCTCCGCCGAGATGCAGGTTATGAGCCTTGCCCCCGAGGTCGCTGCTGGCGCGATGACGCACACTGTAAGTACACTCATACTACTTGCTATTGAACTTGATCTAACATACAATAGGTTGTCGTTGGTGGAGTCAAGCCTGTCGAGACTGGTATGGCACCCGTACTAGGATACAACCCCGAGTCCATCAAGGCCGCCGTCGGCGACATGGTCGTCTTCGAATTCATGCAGAAGAACCACACTGCCACTCAATCAACTTTCGCCGAGCCCTGCAAAAAGATGGAGGGAGGCATGGACTCTGGCTTCATGCCCAACCCCGAGGGCAAGGCTGGTGTCACATGGAACATGACCGTCGAGACAACAGAGCCGCTCTGTAAGTATTCTACATTGAATGATAACATGAACAACAGCTAATACCATCAAGGGTTCTACTGCAAGCAACAAAACGGCATCCACTGCGGAAAGGGCATGGTCTTCAGCATCAACGCTGCCGAGACTGGCGACAAGACCATGGCCGACTTCAAGGGCCTAGCCATCAAGACCAACGGTACAGGTCTCGTTGCCGGAGACCTTCAATCCGTCGACCCCGGCGCCGCTGCCGCCCCTACCACCGTCACCGTCGAGGCTGGAGGTGCCGCCGCAACTGGCACTGGTACTGGCACCGGTGCTCTCGCCTCCGCCACCGTCGTCGCTGGACAAGGAACCGACGGTGCCGGCCAGACCTGCTCCTGCCAATGCCTCTGCGGCATGGCCTCCTTCCCCGAGACCGCCGCCATCAACAACTTCGGCGGTTTCCCCGGCATGATCGCATAGACGCCTTCACGAATATAAACTTGGAGAAACGGTGTAATGAGGAGGAGCAGGAGAATGGATCGACTAGGTGTATGTGCTTGGTTGATCTTGGAGGAGGTGGTGGTTGGTCGAGAAACAATATTCTTACGACGGGTTCGGGCAAGAAAGCTTCTGGTTTAGCATTTGTTCCCCCCGGATCCTTATACCATTTTTATCATTTGCTGGGGCGTTTCGCATTATACCGTAATCCACATGCTGCGATGGTAGCCGCGCGGTGGTGCTGTTTGAGTTCAAAGACTTGATTGTAACGTTGTAAAAAAAAACCTTTAGTATTAGAGCTAGATCCAAGAGATCGCACTTTCACAATCTTTGCCATGTTCAAAACTGCTGTTAGTGCTTGGTGTTTTGGTTTGAATCGTGCTGAAGACTTGGGTGTGTTGCATGGGAAGAAGGGCGCGATGGGCTCCTCACGGCGTTCAAAATCAGAAATCGGTGTATTCGGTGTATCCAAAAGCAAAACAAGCCAAGCACACTCCTTCGCCTTCTAATCCAAACCCAGGAAACTCCGCTTCATGATGATAGGCTTCTAAACAGCTTGACTGTGACGGCGGTGGTGGCGTCAGAATGTTGTCGTTTGTCGCGTTGCGGCATCTTGTCTGACCGCTCATTTCTTAGCGCCCTCAGCGGCCCTCTTTGCCTCAGCTACACAGGCAGTCAGCGTCGCCGTCTTGAGAGTATCGCATAGCCTTTCTGAGGTCTGGGTGATCAAGATAAGAGCAATACAACGTACCAGCAGCTTGCTTAGCGCGCATGATCTCTGCTACGTTCTCTTTGGTGCGCGCGAATTCGGTACCGGATTGCTGCAGCGTGTGGTTAGCCAACACCCCTCGAGGCCTTTATCGCCAGTCTCTCCCGGATACACATACAGTGTTCTTGCCTTTCTATTTATTGAGTTAGCGCGATCTTTCTTTGAGAGAACAACGGCTGATATAATCGTTGTTCGTGGTGCTAGAAAGGCCGACCAAACATACCTTTCCAGCCTGCTCCTTGAGGTTCTTCTCCCTAGCCTTGTCGCGCTGGTTGCCACGCGCCATTTCGTTGTCTTTGCAATAGAGGACCGATAAGAAAATTATCCAAAGCAGTCTTGTTGGCTTTCTGTGCCGGTGTGCAGGGCTTTGAGTATTAGGGTATGTATCGAGGGCGCGCTGAGGAATTAGAGGTTTGGGTAGTCAGCGCGGCGGAAGTTCTGATAAAAATAGCGCGTTGTTTGTTTCCGCTGGCCAATTAGGGAAGGGGCCAGAACGTGGAAAGTGGAAGCCCCGATTCGGGGCTTCTTCGCCACGTGCGGCGCCCTTCACGATCTTCGTTCTTTATCGACATCGTTGTTTGCCGCTGCTGTTATTTTTCGTTGTCGCACCGAAGGCATCTGTTTGATTGATATGAACTTCCCTGCTCTGCGCATGTCGTCTGCTATTTCCGCCGGCAACGAAGGAACGAGTTAGGTGCGCCAGTTTGTGTCGCGACACGCAATGCCTCCTCTTCACCAGCAGTCCCGTCCTGCAACTTCACATTCTGCGCTGGTAGGCAGCGCCATGTATGCGGTCTTTCACTGCTTCAGTACAACGGATTTACGGCCGCAACATGCCGAGCACCCCGCACAAGGCTGGAAGGCTGACATTACAAGCCGCGGCGGTGCACACTATCATGTGCGCTGATAAGATGAGCCGCCGAGTGTATAAGACGGCTGAGCATCTTCTTTGTGTAACCTTTCCTCTGGTACCTGTAAGATAGCCATCACATGCAGTTGATTTCACGTTGTTCCGCTCGTCATTTACTTTCATGATATCATAGTAATTCTTGCGATATCTGCGGCAGTAGAAATGACCCAGTACGTCTACCAACCACTAGACGAAAGCAACGATGAGATCCGGCTGATAACATTATTACCCGCGGCGGATCGAGATAGCGATGTGATCTGCAACATCAGTATCGTCCGACTCACGGAAGAAGACGTACCGAAATATGAAGCGCTGTCGTACACCTGGGGCTCCGTCGACTCGCGTGTCAGGCTCCGGGTTTCGCCAGACAGCGACCACAGCATCGACATCACCAGGAATCTCGCTGAAGCCTTGCCCTACCTTCGCGATCCCGTTGCACCCAGGGTACTGTGGATAGACGCTATTGCGATCAATCAGAAAGACCTGAGCGAGAGAGGTCAGCAGGTCCAGCGGATGGCTGATATCTTCAGCTTAGCAGAAAGAGTTATCGTTTGGTTGGGACTGGACGATGCCGACAGTAAAATAGTCATGGAAACATGCGAGTTCCTTCATACGAAGGTTGAGTTCGATTACGAAGGGCTTATGGAATTGAGAGGTCTATCCGATCAACCATACGATGCTCACTGGAGCGACGCAAGAGAGCAACTTCCCTATGATACAGCAACCTGGCAGGCGATCGTAAACTTTCTGCGGCGACCCTGGTTCCATCGACTCTGGATATGGCAGGAGATTCGCTTATCTAGGCCAAAAGCAATAATGATGTGCGGCACCGACACAATGCATTGGACACAACTCCGAACTTTGCTGAACTGTATCGGCTACAAGGGGAGCCTGACTCCATCTGGACTCCGTGGATCCGGAGACTTCCGAACACTCGTCACCAATGGTCGTTATCTTGCGAGCTTCATAAGGCCACCGCTTTTCGTTTTACTCACAATGATGCGACATTCTCGATGCATTGATCCGCGAGACCGTGTGTACGGCATTCTGGGAATACTATCTAAAACGAACGTACGAATGAACCTACGACCCGATTACGAAAGACCAGTGATAGATATATACATGGATTTAATGATGTACTATATACACAAGTCGAATCGCCTTGATCTGTTGCGCCTATGTCAGTACGATGAGACCATGGGAAATCGGCCCTCATGGATACCTGATCTCACGAACCTGAGGGGGGAAACCAACATACTATCGCAGTCTTCCGGAAGTTCTGCGTGCCAGGTAGTGTTGTTGCAAAACAGGGTATTGAGAGTGACGGGGATAAGGCTGGGTCGACTTACCAGAGCGGATCCCTTTGTTGGGTCATATGAAGACTGCAATTCCAATATCCGGCGGTGGGCGAAAAGTCTAGATATGGCTTTTGCTTACGTCGATGGCAAATCCATGGCCGAGGCATTTTGTCTTGCTGTTCGTGGAGGTGCCATCTCCGACGTATACGTGCCACCTTTTGAGATGTTTCCAACCGTAGAGTCAACTCTAGCGTTCCTTCACGACATCCTAAGACTTAGGGACAACGAGTTCGCCGCGAGTGAGATATCAAATCAAATGTTCAGCCTGTCCTACCGGCGAGCATTCTTTACGACATCTTCTGGTCATATCGGTCTAGGCCCCTCAGGTGCGCGCGAGGGCGATCACGTCTGCGGGCTGCTTGGATGTGAAGTCCCTGTGGTCATTCGCGCAGATTCGCATGGACGATATAAAATCATTGGAGACTGCTACGTGCCTGGACTCGGTAGCAACGAAGCATTCTTGGGACCCTTACCGAGGGGGTTCAAAGAGGTGGCACATTACGACGCGGAATCAGTACAGCGCTATTGGACCTTTCTACATTCAGAATCCGGAAAGATCCAGGTCGAGGATCCAAGGTTGGGCACTGAAATACCACCGGGTTGGCAGCGGAAGACCGATTTACATGGGCAATTCTGGGCAAAATTTAACCGTGAGAGTGCACCAGATACATGGACGTGGGATGATCCGAGATTGACGAAATCGGAGCTTTTGAAGCGTGGAGTGCCACTGGAGGATATTGAGTTTTTGTAGTCAGCAGTCACGATCCTCTCACGTTGCAACCTTGGAAGACTATTTCTTCTAGCAATGAAATCCAGTCGCGTGATGTTTACATAGGATGTTTGAGTGGGCACCACGAATGTATCGCTAATTGTCACTCGTATGTATACCAAGTAGCATCCTAGCATTTGAGAACTTGTTGCGCCTTTGCGGGTCGGGCTTCCAAAACCTTGAAAGCGATGTGAAGGTGATAGAGCTCGTGACATGAGGAAAGGCTCGCGATAAGCGGGGCTTATCTGTCAGACTACGCGCTAAGCGAGACCCTGATCAAAGTGATCGCGCTCTCCCGCGCTATTTGCAGAACATTTCCCCTCGCCTCTACACCAACATATCCACTCGATCCACCACCATGCCTATTTCAAAGAAGGACAGAGTACGTTGAATAACGAGGTTATCTACATAGTATGGGATTTACTGACACTATCCAAGATCCAGCGCGAGCACAAGAAAGCCGACAAGGCTGGCACCCGCGCGCCAGTCAAGGCAAACGGCCTGCCCGTCAAGGCGCCTAAGCCGACGTCCATCGTAGGCACTCTCGCGCTTCCCACCTGATGCTCTTGCATTGCACGGCATCATTGCGCATAGCTGACCACCCGTATCAATACAGTGCCAGAACTGCCGCCGCGAAATCGTCAACACCAACAAGGCGCAGCTCGAGGCCCACGCCGCTAGCCACGACGCCACAACATGGCCCAAGGAGAAGTGCTGGCCCAACGACTTCTGAAGAACTGAAGCTTGGCTTGGAACAAGAAGTTTGATAGGGATCTGTGGGGGCACACGGACGCGGATATCTTCGCTATGAAGAGTGAACAAAAGGAAGGCGAACGGCCTATTTCACTTCACGATGAGGGACGACTTATCGATACATGATCAACCCACAGTCCCAAAGAAGGACATGGCACACCGTGGTCACGTACGCTCGCTGTGATAGCCGTACGTTCACGTAGCGTGTGAGCAGTGAATGGCTACATGGAGGACCCAGTATTTGAACGGCACCTGTACCATACCCCAAAAAGAAATACCTTTACTTTACGCTATTTGGTCGCGCATACAACTACTTGCAAGGACTGGTCTAGCCAGCGATCAGGATTGGTTGCCTCGCCAAATCTGACATCTAGCCCTCAGAGTCTGCTCGCAGGAGTATTCAAGATATGTAGCTAACACCACAGCGCTAACCCAGAACCCTCCCGCTGTTTCGCGATAGCAGCGGTGATCTTTCCGCTCGATCCACTCCCTCCTCTTCATCGTCGCCTACGCGCTCAACGTCTCCGTGGCTACTCTTCGTCCTCCAAACAACATAGGCGTACCCAAGCGGCGGATAGAAGAAGACACGGCACGAAGTTAGCCCAGGGTTACTTTTTTCGACGGCCGTAGACTCACAGCAACAATAGACTGGCGAGCGCATCACGCTGGACCCGTCTCCTAACATATTTCGGATCTGTATAGTAACCTCGACCTGGGCCAAACGCAGAATCCAAGATAAGCCAAAGCCATAGTCCTGTAGCAAGGACTGACTTCGCGATCTCGAACATGAACGCTTGGAACGGTGTCGCAATCGCCTTGCGCTGGACGTATACGATGAACACAATACCGGCGGACATGAGCGCCGTTATGGAAGATGCGCTGCAGACGTTAGTTCATCTGCGCATGAAAGGATTGGTGAAGTGTGTCTGTGGGTTGACGGCGCACGTACAAGAAGTAGTAATAGTTCTCTTCCCAGGCATATGTCATTTGTTCCCATGCGAAGAAGCCCAAGATGACCATCGTGGGTATGGAAACGATGGCTTGGAAGATACCAAAGCCACGGAGAGCCTGTTGCCCAAGAGGGCGGCTTTCTATACTCGCCATACTGGTGGAGTTGTTCAAATGTGTGGGCTGGTGGCTCAGTGCATACAACAGGCAGAGGAAAGGCCTGGGTTTGCGAGTATCCTACTTAAAATTGGACGGAATGCTGTTGTACCTTGTACTCTCGAGACCTGACAGCGCAATCAGGTGCAACTGCTGCTGCCTGGCGTGTGAAACATCAGGCCGGCTGAGGATTGTGGCGCAGCATGAGCATCCTATCAATGCGGCCAAGATATGCGAGGTTCGCCTTACTGTGCCATTTGATTGCACGCATCCTGAAGCCTTGCCAGATAAGAATTAATCTACATCAATAAGCTACTACGCCTCTCACTTCTTCTCCGACCTCCCCTTCTCATCCTTCAATATCTCCTCCACAGTATCCTCAATACTCGGTCCCTTCGGCTGCCAGCCCACCAATTTCTTCGCTCTCTCCGCCTTACCCCTGCTATTGAACCCCCAACTCACAGCCTCAAAGCCCGCCTGCTCAATCGCCTTGTCCTTACCCAGCTGTTGCTCCTTCAACTCCTTCTTGCTAACGAGTCCCAGCTCCGTTGCCTTCTTACCCATCAGGCGCGCGAGATCAGCCCAAAGATGCTCGCCGTTCTCAACGAGGTAGTAACCCTGTTCGTTCCAGAGCTTAGCGTCGGTGTTGTTGTTCACCGCGGCTTCGGTGAGTAGGACAAACAGCTGTGCGAGGTCCGAGACGTGGACGTTGTTCCAGCGTGCTTTTCCTTGGCCGATGATGGGGATGTATTCGCCTGTCAAGATCAGATGCGCAAGTTCATACGCCTGTCGACTCCTGGTGTTCGATGGGCCTCGTCCGCGGCCGTAGATGGTAGGTGGGCAGAGGATGGCTGTTTTGACTGATTCGGATCCGGCGGAAAGTACGAGGTCGTCGACGTTCTTGTGGAAGGCGTCTTTTGGTAGGCCGGTCAGGTCTTGTACGGCGGTCCAGTCGTTGTATTCGCGTTCTGACCATTCGCCTAGTTTGTTGTCGTCGCGCATGGTTTCCCAGCATAGGATGCCGGTGCCGCCGGTGTGGAGCCAGAATCCGGGCTTTTCTTTGGAGTGGCCGGATGCTAAGCCCTTTGCGATGGCCTTTGCGGCGCCTTCGTGGTCGGATGCATCTGCGGTGTCTGCGATTGTTAGTATGGACTTCATTACCAGAAAAGGCTGCAAATAACTTACGGATGACTACATCTGCCTTTGCTGCCTCTTCTTCCAGAGTCTTGGAGTCGTCCAAACCACCGATGACGATCCGCACCTTGGGGAAAGCTTCGGTGACAGTTTTTGCTTTTTCCTCTTCACCACTGTCAGCATAATGCCCCATTCTTCTTGAGGTGGGTGATAAATACCTGTTCGTACAAGAGCCGCAATCTCGTAATCAGAGTGTTTGTCGTACAGCGCAAAGAGGGTGTCGCCTCCAATGTACCCGGTCGCGCCGGTCCTGTATGGGCAGAAAGTCAGCAGAGTTGATTAGCTTTGCAATGTATATACATACAGGAAGATCTTAGGTGCCATGATTGAAGTAATTGAGATTCTGTAAAAGTGCTGTGTCTGGTTAGAGTGCCTTCTGATGCCTGGTACTGATACACTTCATATCATAGACGTAGCGCGACTGCTGCGGGTGACGTCATCACGCTAGAAACATCGGGACCACTGGAAGAACGTTTAATCGCACGGCAAGCCTCGGATCTAGCCCTCCTGGTGGTGCACCTCAAACGTCACTTCCGCTCTTGTTGTTCTTATTAATGATTTTAAATGTCGATGTGTTCTGCAAGAGACTGGTTAGCAAGTTGGTGGCGTGCCGCGTAGCCGCACTGCTTACAGCTCGCATCGTCACAGCGCGTTCTCTCCTCCGCATGTCATTCTTCACGTCCATGGATATAATGCGGTACAGTGACATACAATGAGGAGAGAACATCAGCTCTGTGGACACGCTTGCGCTAGTACAGGTACATGCGATTGTGCCCCACGATCTCGGTAGGATCCGGCCATGTCGTTTCTGGTCAGTCGTCTTTGACACATACCACGCGCCACCGGTCATGAGGTGGCATGGACTGGCACATTTGATACGTGCTATGACGGTCTCAATGATGTGTATGTCTTGGTAGGCGGCCCTAGAACAAGAATCTACGCAGGATGTAGGGCTCTAGTATGCCCAGATGAGACTGCAACATGACAGTGTGTAGTACATCGATAGAACATATGCTGACGAGGGCTGTTCTCGTTCTAGCAGATGGTCTTGATGCATGTGCTGGTTTGTAAAGATCTAACATTCTTCTTGTAGCGCTCAACCCGCCTGTTAAACTCAGATCGCAGCCTTCTCCATGTACCTAGTGTCTTCACGATTCTTCGCGTTCCAGCATCTCCATTCCTATAGCACGACTCTTGTCAATCAAACCCTGCGATACCCGGACAGATGTGTTGGTATATTGGAAGATTTGAAAGTCGAAAAGGTCTTCAACCATATCATCAAGCTCCTTTGTAGTTATGTGAATCTGGGCCTGCAACTTTCGTATTGCAATCCAGTGCGCGACACGCGCGTGAACAACAGGGACAGGTATTTTATGAGCCCTCGACATCGTCATCTTATAATGCTCGGTTAAGAAATGCGGGATTCGTTGGCCATACAGTCGGCTCAACCTTTTGGTCGTTTCGTGACACATGAGATGTAGAATTGAAGCTGGCCATAATTGACAATGCTTGTCAAGGAAAGCAACATGGTCGGAGAAATGGTGAATAGACTTGGACCGAGCCGCACCTGCTCGGATGTGTTCTGTCGAAGCGGAGGTATGCCTTGGCGGAGATTTTTGAGTCTCCCGAGGATTGAGAATCAACTGAAGCCAATGGTTATCATGAAACCGCGATGGCAAGGAAGAGATACGTTTCCACAGGCCAAGTCCAGAGTCTGAAATGGATGGCTCGACAGTCGACCGTACATGTTCCGTTGGCCTACGCACATTTCGCAAAGCTTCTCGTTGGCTTTCCCTCATACAATGAAATTGGACCTTGATCTGGAAGTAGTCCATGTCACATGGTGATGCTGCCGATGCTACGCGAGTCCTCTCCAGTTTTTTGATCATCTTGTTCACGAACATCGCAGTACGAAAAATGTATTTGACCGTCGTGCGCAAGTCTCGAGCTCGTTGCACAAATTTCCGGTTTGCGAGGAGGTGTGCAGTCGTTAATGCGTCACCTGTAGCTACCCGTAGTGGTAATGTGCTAAGGATAGCTTGCCGTGTACTGCCATGATACTCTACCAGGTATCTGTGTAGCTTAGGGCATTTCTGTTCGATGTCCCTACGGCTATGCAGATATTCATCCTTTGCCATCTTGTGATATTGGCCTCGGCATAAAGAACGAGTTGTCTGCCCGGATGTCGTTCCCGAAATCCAAGGCTTTTCGGGCAAATCTTTCCAATTATAGTTCCAAAGGGAATTAGTGTTGCGGTAAAAGCTTGCAAGCAGTGAGTATGGAGAGTTACGTGTCAAAGCTTTGAGGTCTTCTCCTAGCTCTTCCAGTCGTTCTTCGAAATACAGCTGAAATGATGCATCATCAAAGCGTTCTTGTTTCCGGCTATCCAGACTTGACGGTGGCGTGCTGTCGTCGAAAGTACGTAACCTTTGGTGTTTTGGGGCATTTTTCTTCCTAAATCTGCTGCGAGGGGGAGCCAAGGACGGATGCGTTGTGGGAGTAGGTACGCGCGCACCAGAACTGAGCTGCTTTTTGGTTGGCTTTGGCAGCCTCATCATGGAGGTGAGCTGGTGAGCTGGTGGGCGCTGTTGCTGTTAGACATGCGTGGCGTGAAAGAAGTTCTGCTGAAGACCGGGATTCGCGCAAGGCAACGGCACTAGCACCAAATTAGGCAAACGCTAGACGCGATAGATGGAAGTAAGGGATTACTCAGGTGCAACACAGCAACGACGATAGAGTGCGCCTTTGACTCAGACTGCGATCTGGTTCTGGGTCGGACTAGACCTGAAGTGCAGCCTGGTTTTGGTTCGTCCTAGTCGTTATAGTGCTTTGGTATACGTTACGACCAAGTACTCGATATTAGGACAGGTTAAGGTAGAACACTACAGTTTGATGATTAAGAACTATCGACACAACTATGCAATACTATACATCTTCGCTTGTACCTCCCAAACCAAGTTACAGCTCCAGTCGAATCCTGCTCCTCATCGCCTAAGCCACCTCCTCAACCTCAGTGAACCGACCGCCAGCTTTGGTAAAAGCACCTTCCTTCCCACCCTTCAACACCATATCCAAGAAAGCCGCAACATACGTAGTCGTAAGGCCCGTCATCTTACGACCCTCTATAGAGCCCAACAGCTCTCCAACCTGCGCTGGTAACTTCCCATCCAGGCCCAATGCAGAGATGACGAGAGGAAGATCCGAGAAGCTGTAGTGTGCTGAGTGCTTGACTTCAAACTCCTTCTTCCAGCCAGTGAAGTTTGGCCAGATGGTCTTCCAGGACGGATCCGTTTCTTGTGTCTTGTTCTCGTGGCCCATTAGCATGAAGGGGCCGTTGAAGCCGGTTGTCAATACGGGACCGAACATGGAGCCATCGAGGTTGACTCCGCCCTTGAGAGAGGTTATTGATATCATCGCACTGGCTGCTGCTGCACCTCCTAGAGAGTGTCCGACGACGGCCATCTTGGGTGCGTTCTTGGCGCTCACATATCCCGGAAGTAGCTCTTTGATAGCTGAGGCGTTCTTCATTTGCTGAGAGACGAACTTGATGTCTGCGACTCGCGTGTTGAGTGCAAGCTCAATCTCGGCATCGCTCTCGATATCAACGCCCGTCACTATGGTACCGTCCGGGAACTCAACCATATCTGCATCGTAGGGATGGTCAATGGAGAGCACCACATAACCAGTAGCCGCGATGTTCTGGAGCATTGCATTGTACAGGTGTCGAGATGTAGCGAGTGCGCCTGAGAAGAGGACGACTGGCAAGTCTTTCGAGCAACCGCCTCGTTTTGCCGGAGTCATGCAGGTCCCAAGGCCTAGTGATTGGAAGCTGCCGTCGGGAAGACCGTATGCGCCGAACTTGGTGTCCATAAAGGATGCGGTCGCGGGAGGCATGTAAGATTCGATCTTCTTACGACGGCATTGGGTAGTAGGGTAGAAGCCGGATACCATGATAGATCGAGGGCGGCCATCGTTGGCGTATGGGTCCGAGCGATTATGGTCGGTCAGTGAGGCGGAAGAGATCATCACATCCTGATGATGAGAGGCAACGATTGGGAGTGTAGTTTTGGCAAATGTAAGACCAGGCGAGGATGCCAAAAGTACCAGTAGAACTGAGGTGCGAAGTCCCATGTTGTCGATTGTTGATAGAGGTGAAGATGATAGGTAAGATCTTTCGAAGTTGGAGGCGAAAGTAGAGGAAGATGCTTGTGATGGATATGTTTGAGAGCATGAGTGGTATCTATAGTTCTGGCTGGAGGTAAGCATCTACGTGCATGAGATGCTCGACCCTCTACCGAGCGCTCTATCGTGACCAAACGCGGACATGATAGTGGATACGACTATACTCCAGTTTCTTTGCTAGTGCAGCAGAGCCGCATTTTCGACCGTCATGGGTAGTGGAGGAGATCTTCCCCGGCGGCTTGTCGGTGCCATTGGTATCTAGTCCCAAGAAAGTCTAGACGCGTTGTTTCGTTTCCTAAAACGGTCAAGTTAGCTGGCACCGCTTCTAGTGGGCCTGTTGCTCGTATGCTTCGTCCTTCAGCGACGCGATACCACTTCCCAAAGCATCTTTTTACGACATCCTGCAAATCTCCGATGCTGTGATAGACGACGCCTCATCGCCTGCCTTGCATTAGCAATCTGCCTTTGTCGCTACACAACTTAACTTCGCACAAGCGCCACGCATGTCACCCAGCATTGGGCCGTATGATGGTCGTAAGGCTAGACGGAAAAGGTGCGAAGCCTGTGTTAAGCGCAAAATCAAAGCAAGTGATTCAGCCCTACCAAGTCTGCCAACACTAATTGGCTATAGTGTAATGGCGGCGTTCCTTGCGATTACTGCAAAGGGAGAAGACAAGAGTGTGTGGTGCCCACGAGGTCGGCAGTTTCGAGCTTTGTCTTCGTCAACCCAGGAGCCGAGAAGCAGCTTCAGCCACGATCGCCAATTAGCCCAGGGAGAACTGAGGAAAACATGGCTTACTTTTTCAGCTCCTTCCTACCGATGAATGTTCTTTCCAGTGGCGGTCTACTACTGCAAAAGGAGTTGCAAAGCATGATGCATTCTTCGGCCGCTTTGAGGGATGCTCTCTGTGCAGTAGCAGCCTTGCACCGATGCCAACGGGTCCAATGGGAAGTTTTGGGGACCAAAGACCCTGAAGGACGCCAGGGCGCGATGCAGCTTTACGTAGGATCCGTGAGAAGTGTCCAAGCCCGCATTACCAACAACAAGTTTGCGGACGATCCATCAACACTGTGGACGACCTTTCTGCTCGGCCTTTTCGAGGTAAGCGCCAACTCCATATACGAGGTGACAACGGCTAACATGGCTTAGCTAATGTGCGATGCCAGCGGGACCAACTGGCTCTCGCACTTCCTGCACGGGACTTGCGCAATCTTGCGGCTCCAACCGCCTTCGTGCCTTGCTCTTCCAGACCAAAAGAATACGCAGAAGCGTAACTTCTTCCTTTCAGCCCGTATATTCGAGATATCGAGGGCCTTGATCTACTCTGAACCAACTTTTCTCAGTCAGCCTGTGTGGACTACCGCACTAGCAGAGCTCTGGACTGGCGAAGGTGCAGCACTCTGGCACCCGAAAGAAGCACTCTTCGACATGTTACCCAGCTTTTCTGAGTTGAGCATACGTACTTTCCAATTCTGTGAACTTGAAGCAGAGTATCTGCAAGAGGAAGTACAAGCTGAGCGTGCACGATATCTTGCTGCTGAAGGCTTACTACTTCAGCAATCCTTGCACGAATGGTGGGAGGTCAGCAACTGCTGGCAGCATGCATCAGACGCATCAGACCCAGAACTTCTCGTTGCCCATATATACTACCATGCCGTTAGCATCTACCTTTCGGGCACTTACGACTATCATGTACATTGGACCAAGCCAATGGCTCCATGTGCGCCGATCCTAGCTCGCTCTCAGATCGAGTGGCACATGCGTCAAATCCTTTGGCTGAGTCGCGAGTTGCTGGCTAATGGGGTTGCGGGTGTGCTACTATTTTTTCCTTTGAGGGTCGCAGGAGCGCGTGTCCGGGATGCTCATCACATGCACGAGGTCTTGGATCTGTTTCGTAGTGTGCTGCAACGCGGGTATGCCGTCGCTGACGCAATGATAGCCGATCTATCGGAACTGTGGTCGAATACAGCTACAACTTAGTTTTAAAGTCCGGATGCGCACTTCAATCCAGGGTTTTCGTTGTCTTTTGTGATGTCTCTCCAGTTTGAGTTTACGATACTGCCTCGACAGTCCAGGCCGATTGACGCGTAGAAAATTCGCAGCGGGCGTGATTAGGGGCTTGCATAAGTGTCCATACATCACGAGGTAGTCGCCGTCATGTGGTAGCCCATACAGCCCGGTAATCGGAAGGTGAATGTTCGAGAGGATTGTGTCGGGGTCGAGGGGCCAATCAGGTTGGTGTTATTCGCTCTTGCCGCGCCTTGCCGCATTTGGTGCTAGCAGAAAAGGCTTGGCATTGCAGCACCGCTCGCAGCTTTCTGACAGCAACGCCAACGCCGCCGCTCACGCATTGCACCTCCACACGCAACTCTCACACCGTCAAAATGGCTATGGGACCGTCTGAAACCCTCGCAAAGACCAAGACCACGTACGTCCGCGCTCCACCCGCACGCAGCCCCGGCCACCTTCCCCGAAAGAATCCGTTCTTCGACCCGCCTCGCATCGCACACCCATCGGAGTAGGAAGGACATCATGCTGACAGTGGCATAGTTGGCACATCGGCTCATGGGGTAACCCCTACGAGGGTGGTGGCCGCCCCGGCAAGGGCGTCGTCACCTACGCCTTGAGCCCCAACCGACAGCGCCCCATGGCTACCTTCATCGGAAAGGGCTTCTGGAACGTCATGCGCCGCTCAAGGAACCAAGTCCTCTACTTCATCCCCCCTCTGGCTATCGCATACGGCACCATGCAGTGGGCTATCGAGAGGTGAGTCAATGGATGTTACCAGGAACAGCAGGATCACATATGGGCAAAGATGCGTTGAATAGCACGCTGACAATGACATCAGGAACGAGTTCCTCAACTCCAAGACTGGCCGTGCCCTGTTCGCCGACGAGGAGTAAGTGGCTGTATAATAAGAGATGAATGAAGGTGTATAGCACCAGGAGTTGGAGGAAGGAAGCGGAACACTACAATTCTCTTTGCATCGAGCCAACGAATAGACTGTACAACCAACATGCACCTTCTTTCCATTCGGATTGCATTCCTAGTCTACTAGATGAACGTCTGTCGCCCCATACACGGCCCTTCGTTGATCACCTCATACTGTGGAACCACACCATCGTCAAAAGGCGCAGTAATGGCGACTGTGTCTTGGTCACTCGGATAAGTCGTTATGTGTCCCTTGCCCGTTGTATCCGCAGCGACCACCAGACCGCCCTTACCCCCAGGCAACCACAGCTCCTGAGATGGGTCCTGGGGTAAAGTGATACGCGCGAGTCCAGATAGGAAGTGGACGATTCTTGAAAGCGTCAGCGCAGCTCAGCGTACAGCCAATCTACTCACTGTGTTGTAGGCGCATTATGCAATCCGCCGTCAAATCGCGGTGGCTGGATGACATAGCCTAGACTCGTCACATTGCCTAATGCTATGGCACGGCTTCCCGCGGTCCCTGCTGTTGTAGATACTGTGAAAGGGTATTTCAGGCGCCAGCATTGAATGGTGGTGGTGTTCTCAGGTGTGGTGACTAAAGCAGGTGCAGTCAGGTAGGTAGCGTCTGAAGCATTGGGTGCTTGGGCGGATATGAGAGGGGAGAACGTGAGCGCAGCGAAGGCTATGATAGAGTGACGCATTGCTATGGTAGGATTGATTGGGAAGTGGAAGTCTTTGGCAGTTCGAAGACCTTAAGTATCTATTATACCGGCCCGGATGAATAAACATGGCGCTGACTGCGTGTGAATAAAGTTGGTGCTGCTGTGCGCTATAGCTGCGGGCTGACTGCCCTGGGCCCATGGTCGTCGCCCAAGACCAGGATGGACGATGGAATTAGTCCGTCGGTGCATCAAGCATCCCGAGGTCGCGCATCTGCATGATCGACATGCTCGGGTACGAACTTCACACGAGGACATGAAGTTGCATTATCAGTCCATCATCAGTTGAATTCCTACTTGCGCGTCTCTTGGACGTGGAGATGAATGCGCGTGGCGGTCGGACCGAAGCAGGGAACCTACTCTAAAAGGAGGCAATTGGTGTCTACACGTACCGCACATTCTTGCAGAGCATTGAGGCGGAATATAAGAGGCTCAAAAGCAAAAGAAACAATCGAGTCAAGGCGTGGTTCTAGACTCTGGCACATGTTCACGCGTAATGCGGGCAGGCAGCCCCGCTTAGTAAGGCAGTCGGCGTGTCGGTGGCATGGGTAGAACTTCGATGATTCTGTCATATCCTAGCTTTCGCCATCGAAGCGCACCCGCCACAAGACATTCTTCTACTGCCAGCCCGAGGCAGTGAACAGGCGCGGTAATACAGTCACTCTTCTTTACTTGTCACACACCCCCTTCCATTGTTATATTATACCCCACCCCGCAGTCCCGGCACCTCTGTTCCGCCGCCATGTCGACACTCCTCCGCCGCTCAGGCAACCTAGCGCGCCTATCCCGACCCTGCCTCAACGCTGCCACGAGGGCACCACGCACATTACGCACACGAGCACCAATACCACAATGTATATATACCCAGCAACGGGTGCGGAGATTTGCGACCGGGCCCCCGGAGGAGCCCAAGGAGAAGAAGGATGACGAGCCAGCGAAGAAGGACGGCACGCCTCACAACCCTGAGTTCAGATTGTCTGGAAAGAAGGAGGGAGAGCCTCAAATGGCCAAACTTACGCCAGAGGAGGAGAAGATGCTGGATCAACTAGTCTCGTTCGTGTCGATGGGCGTCCCCAAGTCACAGAAGCAGAACATCAAGGAGGCAATGGACGAGATTAAGCGCACTGGAATACCACCAGAGCTGCGACAGGAGATGGACAAGCTGGAGAGAGGCGAGAAGCTGGACCTGGCCACCGCGGCTAAGATCTCGCGGTTAACAACCAACATGGCACGCAAGGCGGCGGACCAACATCAGCAGAAGTTCAAGGACGGCTCCGAGGAACCACAGCAAAAGTCGGGCGCACATGACCCAGGCCCAGGCAAGGGATCCAAGGGTGGCGCTGGCGGAGCTGGTGGACCAGTGGGGCCCATGTTCGGCGGCGGTATGGACACCAACACGATCCTCATCAGCGCCTTCCTCGCATACCTCACGTACAAGACCATCTTCCCGAGCGAGAACTCCAAGGAAATAACATGGCAGGAGTTCCGAACGACCTTCCTGGACAAGGGTTTGGTCGAGAAGATCGTCATTCTGAACGGCAACAGAGCGAAGGTCTACCTGCACCGCGAGGCCGTATCGTCCATGTATCCCGACTCGCCTTCCGTCAACCAGAACTTCTACTACTACTTCACAATCGGTTCCGTCGAGGCCTTTGAGCGCAAGATGGACGACGCGCAGTATGAGCTGGGCATCCCAAGCTCCGAACGCATACCAGTGGCATACTCGAGTGAGATCTCCTGGTTCGGCACTTTCTTGTCATTCGGTCCCACCATCCTCGTCCTTGGTGCGCTCTTCTACTTCACAAGACGTGCGGGAGGCGGCGCTGGCGGAGGCGGTGGTGTGTTCGGCATGGGTAAGAGTCGCGCCAAGAAGTTCAACCACGAGACGGATGTCAAGGTCAAGTTCTCAGATGTCGCTGGTATGGACGAGGCCAAGCTGGAGATCATGGAGTTCGTCTCTTTCCTCAAAGACCCAAGTCGATTCCAGAAGCTTGGCGCCAAGATTCCTCGTGGTGCTATCTTATCTGGATCCCCCGGTACTGGTAAGACGCTTCTTGCCAAGGCGACCGCAGGAGAGTCAGGCGTCCCGTTCTTCAGTGTCAGTGGTTCTGAGTTCGTGGAGATGTTCGTCGGTGTTGGTGCATCGCGTGTTCGAGACTTGTTCGCCAATGCGCGCAAGAGCACACCTTGCATTATCTTCATTGATGAAATCGACGCTATCGGTCGTGCCCGATCGAAGCAAAACTTTGGCGGTGGCAACGACGAGCGCGAGGCTACTCTCAACCAGATCCTGACAGAGATGGACGGATTCAACACCACGGAGCAAGTCGTTGTATTGGCCGGTACTAACCGACCTGACGTCCTGGACAAAGCGCTTATGAGACCTGGTCGTTTCGACAGGCATATCAGCATCGACAAGCCTACCATGGACGGACGAGGACAGATTTTCGGCGTCCATTTGGCGAAGATTGTCACCAACGAGGACATGGAGTTCTTGAAGGGCAGGCTGGCAGCTTTGACACCGGGCTTCTCCGGAGCCGACATTGCTAACTGTGTCAACGAAGCTGCTCTGATCGGTACGTATTCATGACCCTCTTGAATGTACATGCACTAACAACCTGCAGCCGCCCGTGCTAACGCCGAGACTGTTGCCATGGTACACTTCGAGCAAGCCATCGAGCGTGTCATCGGAGGTCTCGAGAAGAAGTCCCTCGTCCTGAAGCCCGAGGAGAAGAAGACCGTCGCCTACCACGAGGCCGGCCACGCTATCTGCGGTTGGTACTTCAAGTGGGCCGACCCTCTCCTGAAGGTCTCTATCATTCCCCGTGGCCAAGGCGCTCTCGGATACGCTCAATACCTTCCCAACGGCGACACATACCTCATGAACGTCAACCAGCTGATGGACCGCATGGCCATGACACTAGGAGGCCGTGTATCCGAAGAGCTCCACTTCGACACCGTCACCTCGGGCGCATCCGACGACTTCCGCAAGGTGACCGCCATGGCCACCGCCATGGTCAGCAAATGGGGCATGAGCAAGAAGATCGGATACATCTACTTCGAAGACGGCGAGGGCCAACAACTCACCAAGCCCTTCTCCGAAGACACCGCCAAGAACATCGACATGGAGGTCAAGCGCATCGTCGACGAAGCCTACAAGCAATGCAAGGACCTTCTCACCGAGAAGAAGCACGAAGTCGGCCTCGTAGCAGAAGAGCTCCTCAAGAAGGAGATGCTCGGCCGCGAAGACATGATCAGACTCCTTGGACCCCGCCCCTTCGAGGACAGCCAAGATTTCCACAAGTACTTCTCCGGTGAGTACGGCAAGGCGCCTGGATACATCGAGCCGCAAGGCAACGATGGTGTCAAGGGCCCATTGGTTCCTCCCAGCCCAGCGACTTTCAAGGACCTGGATGCCAGGAGGTGATGGTGGCTGAAGATGTAGTTTTATCGATCTCTTTAATTCGTTTCAAGGTGCATTGTGGCATGGTTTTATGACATGGAGGAGTGCTTGGCGATGATTCAAAGGGTTTCATTCCACTCTAGACGTAAGCATGCGTATGGTGTCGTGGCTTTTGTAGCATAGACAAGTGCGCATTGGCTTTGTAACAGTATTGTTCGCTTGGTCTGCAAGAGTAGGCCGGCGACAGAAATATCCATTGTAAAGTTCAAAACTTTCGGTCTCTATAAAGTTGTTGTGACACGGGTGTGTACCTTTCGTCGACAATTTGCGTCCTGCACTTCGGGTTGGCTGCCGCCTCATGCAAGGAAAGCACTGGATAGGCAGGCAGTGTGCAGCCTACATCAGGCCAACAATACGCGATTGAGAAGATGTCGCCTTGATTCAGGCCTCACGATGTTCAGGTTTTCACCTGAACAGGGTGCTTCAACTGGATTGTGGGTCACAGCAGAGGAATTGGTAGCTCAGTGTTCGTTAGAGGTGGATGGTGTATTGCATTGATGAAAGCTATGGAGAGTGAGAGCTGAAGCCCACTGCGCGTAGACAAAGAAAAGAAGAAAGCAAGTACTTTTGTTAAGTTTGGTTGCTTGGTGGATTCGCGTGCTGGAAATCGAAGACAAGAATATTAGAAGAGCAAGATAGCTTTTGAGATGTCAAATATCCCCGGATATGAGCAGAAACTTGAGAGTTTGAGAGAGCGCGACTGATGTGCAAAATCCAAAGGAAAGAACTTTTGCCGCAGTCGCCTTGAATCGCAAAGCCATCATACTGCATATGAGCGCCGGAGATGTTGTCGAACATGGCTAGGCTTCGGTGAATGCCTCTTTCCTTCTCCGATCTTTGGCTTCGGCCGCCTGGCGTATCAGTGCTTCAATGCTCTCTGTGGTGTCCCATTCTTTCCGCCAGTCACAGCGTATTTCTTCTGAAAAGCGCTTAAAGGGCCTTTCATCTGGCTTGTCAAAAGCCTTGGAGATCCAGCATTGCGCTGGCTTTGGATCGGCGTCATGATCAAGTAGAAGCCTAACCATAGTCTCGTCGCATCTCTTGACGGCTCGGACCAGCGGATATTCGAGGTTGCCCTCTGGGTTTCGCAGACCATTTGGACTCAGATCAAGCTTCAGATATCTCGTGGCGAGTTTGAAATCGTCCTTTTCAACCGCGAGGGCTAAGAGAGAGCCGGAGAGTGAGAGTATATGACTGTAGAATTTTGAAGGGTCTAAAATGTTTCGATTGATCAAAGCCATGGCAAGACGATTCATGCGACCAACGCCCCAAGTATCGAAATAACTGTAGAGGCGTGCCACTAGCTTATATTTTGCGGCGGGGGTGTGATCGTGGTCCAGTATCCGGTGTAGAAACTCAGTCCTAGGAGCACTAGTAGCTGCTATGACCCAGTCTACTATGGAATTTGGTGGGGGCTTACGAAGATGCTGAAACCACCAGTCTATGACAATGATGGCAACATTCCAGTGTCCAGACCGAATAGTGCGATCGATGATGTTACTCAGGTGCATCATCGGCTTGGCCTTAGCTGACCTCATGAGACTGCTCTTTGCGTCTTCCAAGAGCTGAGCCACGAACTCGATAGATCCATATTGCGCAGCGACCTTGAGAGGAATCTCATAGGCTTCGGTTCTATTCCACACAGAGACGCCTTGAGAGAGATAGTGGGAGACAAGCTCCTTGTCTTTCATCAATATGGCGATCGTTAAGCAATAGTTTTCGACCGGATCGCTGGCGACTTTCTTACACATGAGGAGGGTGGGCTTGGTGGCGAGTTTGAACAGCAAGCCCCCAGGAAGGTGATTGACGATGGCGTAGCAAACTCGGTCCGTATAGGCCTCGCGAACTGGCTCCGATGTCTGTGATGTAGTCGTCATGAAGTGCTCAACGACGTTACGGACGAGACTGGGCAGTAGTGTCGGAGCCCCGTACAAGCTTTTGCACCGGTATGTAAGGAACAGCTTTACGTGTCGGAGGAAAAGTCGTTTGGCTGCCGGCTGCGCGTATCTGATCATGGGCTGTCTGCCGAAGCATTCTTCGGAGATGAAGGCGGCGAATGTTCCTAGAGCGAATAAGTTTATGTTGGGAGATCACCAGATGGCACTCACTGCAGACATCGCGTCGTTCCCATGCCTCATTGACTCCAGCTTTATGAACGTAGCTCGCAATGATCTTCTGAAAGATCTCCGGCGGAAGATCCAACAGATCCATCATGATTTTGCTGGACAGTAGTCGTTGGAGGGCTAGTCGAAGTCAGCCAAGTGGGGTGTAGAGATCCAGAGATGGTGTTGAGGAAAAGAAGTCTTATATACGATGCGTGAAGTCGTCCAGAAGCTACCTTCGACAAGGGCGCTAACGGGTGAGAGATTCCAAGGTGAGAGTGAAGGAGTGGAGATAAGATGAGGGAACATGAAAATCTAGGTGATCAAGGCAAAGTGAGGTTTGCTTGATACCATGCCGCGCACGGTAAGAGCTATCAGGCTGCGTTGTGCGTTCAAAGCCATATGGAAGCGCGTTTCGCAGCATCTGAAGAGTATTCGGGAAGGTGGGAGCGGATGCAACATCTGGAACAGATGAAGGCATAATTATCGTTCGTCGATGAAGTCGCACTCGTTGGTGGGGAGAAGAGGATGCACGGAGAGCGATGACGCACCTACTTACCTAGGGAAGGAAGGCACCGTCAGGGCACGTGATCTGTCAGACAAGAAGCTCAAGATCATAAACAAGTGGTTGAAGCAGAAATCCGGTTCTCGCAAAAGAGTCTTTCTAGAAGTAAATATGTACACTAATCAAAGTTCACCAACGTCCTCTCCTACCGATCATTCCTTCCGCATCGAGCAATGCGATAAGTCCATGCAGCACAGCAGCCCATCTCCGATTCAACGAATCTAGCAGGTACCCTGACCGTTAGGAGTACCACTCTTGTACGCACCCTGCGCATCACCAAGGCACTCAGCAACAGTAACCATCTTGAGCCCATTGTTCTTCGCCCAGTTAATCAACCACGGGGTGAGCGTGTTAACCGTGCTGGCATAAGTCTCGTGCATGAGAGGAATGTGGCCATTGCCACTGGTACCAGCCTGTTGGAACACCTGCTGGCTCTGCTGGGGCGTCTTGCCGTTCCAGTCGCCGGAGTCGACGTCGTCGGTGATCACGCGGTAGCCGAGGGTCTTCATCGTGGGGAGCACGTTGCCGCCGGTGGCGAGGTAAGGCGGGCGCATGTAGGTGGGCTTCACGCCGATGATGTTGACGAGGGCTTGCTCGAGGCGCGTCATTTGCGACGTGAGGTCGTTGGTCGAGAGGGAACCGAAGTTCGAGGGGTGGGACCAGGTGTGCGATGCGATCTGGTGGCCGGCTTTGTGCGCGTTTTGGAGGGCGGTCTTTTGGTTGTAGATGCAACCTGTTCATGTTAGATGGTGGTTTCAGATCGTAGTACATAAATGAAGCATATACATACCGTAGAGCGATCCAGTGACGAAGAAAGTACCCTTAGCTCCACCAGCAGTCAGGGTGTCGACGAGCTTCTGGGTGTATTGCGATGGGCCGTCATCGTAGGCAAGAGCGATTTGACCAGGGTTGGCGCACTTGGTGATGACTTGTC
>Ga0265797_10002720_pt1 | contig 29262 bp, 30 predicted proteins | sample P2T30metagenome_FD_192433 | JGI IMG/M metagenome (GOLD analysis project Ga0265797, IMG submission 192433) | Plant litter microbial communities from East Loma Ridge, Irvine, California - P2 T30 | ecosystem: Environmental > Terrestrial > Plant litter > Unclassified | place: USA: California...
ATTAGAGGCGCTGTACACACTCTAAATCGGATGTCGCGTCGTTGAGCCAGATACGGTCGCTCGGCTGCATCCTCGAATCGAAGCAAGGAAGCAACGGTTTCTTGACGGCCCATCGACAGTACATGCACGGCGTCAATGGCAATGTCAATCGCTCTGGCTCTTGGTCGCATTTGAGATAAATGCCAACCAGCTTGACGCGCCCAGTTAATTATAGCCGAACTATTTGGATTCAAAGCTGAACTCCCGGGCCTAGCGGTCACGCAGCTAGATCCTGTCCTGCGCGCCTCCAAAAACCAGGTCAGAAACTCTGAAGCTGCCTCAAGAGGTCCTTGCTTGCGCGCAATGACTTCCAGATCTCCACATGAGACAATGAGTTTAGGGCCCGATCGTGACACCTTGGAAGAGTCATCGGCTACTAGCGTGCTATTGCGCTTCGCCGCAGTGCGCGCAATGATCGGTGTAGCTTCTTCTCGGATGATCTTGGAGATAAGGCGTACGGTGGTAGGATACCAAATGTTAATGAGCTTGACTTTCGTGGTTTTCGTCTTAAGAGGTCCGCTCTCATTTTCCGTCTCGATGGTGATCTTGTTGTGCGTAAGGCATGTCGGTAGGAATTCGTAAACCATGAGCCTGATGTCGGCGGGTAGATCGAGGAAGCGGAAGTCCATGGGTGCGGGCGGTAAAGAATGGCTCACGGCGGGTGTCGTGTCAGTAAGTTGGGGGTGATGTCAGTTTCCAGCATTTGAAAAAACTAACTAGCGTTACTTTTGCAACTAGATGAAAGACAGTGAAAGTGAAAGACCCTGACCTGATGTAGACGCTCTTCAGATTTAGCTTGTGTCTGTTGTCGATGTATCAACGACAGTTTGGAATGACTCGCCTGTAGAAGCCTTTGGTGCCACGAGCGAGTCAGTGAACCTTGAGCTCAACCCCGCGACTTCTATTCGTCACACCTCAACACAGCACGACATCACCCTCAAGCATGAGTGGGCCAGACGCATATGAACAGCACCGACAGTCTCGCACGTGATGACCGCGACCACGACCGCGATCAAGCCTGCAATGAATGCCGCCGACGGAAAGCGCGATGTGACAAGACGCTCCCAGAATGCGGGCCCTGCAAGAGGAACAGGAGACACTGTCTCTACGAACGACACAGTAGGACCCCATTGACGCGCAAATATCTCACCCAAATTGAAGAGCAACTTCGTCGATCACAAGCTCAACTAGCCCGCGCGGAACAACGCGTCCAAGCAGCCGAAGCGCGTGTGCGACAGCTCGAGACCGCCCAGGGCGACGACGCGCCATCTCCCCACGAAGATGCTGCCAATACAAGAGGCGCAGCTGGCGAGCCGCCCATTGAAGTCTCGCTTGAAGGGCCGCCTTCTGGACCAGCTGACTTCAGTTGGGATGAACAATCCCAGGAAAGCGGTCCCGCCGAGACAGACGCCGCGAGCACACATACACATACTTCTCCCGGGGAAGACGAGCGTGTCGTCGATGGCATGGCTTCACTCACCGTGGATGAGAGCGAGGCGGGCTATCTAGGCGTCGCGTCAGGTGCTGCCATGTTGCGACTGCTCCTTCCCGACGCTCAGCAGTCTTCGCGGAAAGCGCCACCCACGTCCAGCTTCAGCACCACTACACCGGACAACGGGCACTGCCTGTACACAGATCTATGGGATAGCCTTAATCTAGGAGCCGTTGATCTCGATGCCGCTATCAACGGTTACTTCGGCCTCTACCACATCTCGTATCCTATCGTAGAGGAACACACCTTCCGTGCTCAATACGCCCAGGTCATTCCTCGCCCCAACGGCCGTAGCTGGCATGCTCTCGCTTTTATGATCTCTGCGATTGGCAATTTTACAACGGCTACAGGCCTGGACGACACAGACCGGAGGTTGTTCATGGCTGCCAAGTCCAACCTGTCGATTGAGAGCCTGGAGGTTGGCAATATCACCCTTGTCCAAACCCTCACGCTCATGTCCAACTATCTGCAGAAGCGGAATAAGCCAAACAGTGGGTACAACTATCTTGGTCTTGCCCTTCACATGGCCATTGGTTTAGGACTACACAAGGAGTTCCATCATTGGGACATCACCCCACTCAACATGGAGATCCGCCGACGCGTATGGTGGTGCATGTTTGTCTTCAACATTGGCGCAGCTGTCACATTCGGTCGCCCTCTGGCCTGGCCCAACAAGAATGTTGAAGTTCATTTGCCTTTGAACATTCCCGACAGGGCTTTGACTAATCTGTCACGCACTGCTCCGAGCGAGGCGGACCATGTCACAACGTTCAGTGCCGTTATCATGCAGTCCAAATTCCACATTCTAACGAATGACATATACACCAAGGTCATATCGATGCCTTTTCCAGCCGCTGCGGAGCTGATCCGTCTCGACGATGCCGTAATAGACAGGTGGCAGTCATCAGTGCCCGATTGGTATCGCCGTGGAGCGACCGTGCCCGCTCAATTCGCGACTAGCCATGCTATCATGTGGTGGCGGCTGAGCAACTTCAGGATCATCATGTATCGACCGTATGTCATTCGCCATGTACTACAATCCAGATCGCAAGACATGGACAATACTGTGCCGGTATCAGTACAAGAGGCGTATGCCAGATGTCTTCGCGAAGCTGAGATGAGCATTGATGCCATCGGTACATTTTGGGCTAGCTCTCCGCCCATGCGGATGACTGCATGGTACGCATTGTACTTCTTGTTCCAGGCTTCGCTCATACCCTGCGTGTGTTTGCGTAACGAACCTACTTCACCTTTCTCTGCAAGTTGGCGTGCGCAAATCAGGCGGACAATGCATACTATGCAGCTATTGTCATCGATCAACCCGAGTGCTCAGGATTGCCTGAATGTACTCCAACGTCTCTGTGGCCCGTTCCTACAATGTGAGATTCCTGGACAGGATGCACATGTGCTCGCCACTCCCGCTGGCGAGCTATTGGAACATGCTACCGAGGAGTCACCACAGACACAGATCAATAACGTCTACAGCATGATGTGGCCGAATGCCAATGATGCTGAGGCTGATGTACTAATGCAGGGGGGACTCTGGTCTGACTTCCTCCCGGACGTCGACGATACAGGACAGCCACGACCAAGCGGACCCAATGTCTATTCCGATTCACAATTTGCATGGGGTTGAAGCACGATGTTGTCTCTGCCAAGAAACCACGCCAAATCTATTGGTTACAACAAACTACCAATCAACATACCCCGGCTACCTCGATATGCTGCTTGTCGAACTTTTCTTCTTTTTCCACAAGACCTGCATCAGGCGACGCTCCAGGGCCATCGAAGATCTCAGCAATCTCCTCCAAGCTCCGACCCTTCGTCTCTGGGAAGAAGAAGTACGTGACCCCGAGGAAGACCACCAGCAAACAGCAGAAGACTATGTAGTATTTCCAGCCCAGGTTTTCCATGCCGACAGGATTGACAAACGCTTGGATGACCAAAGAAACATAGATGGAGAGCAGTTCGCAGCTGATACCCTTCGAGCGCAGACTGTAGGTAAAGATCTCAGTCGGATAGCTCATCAAAAGCGGCGTATATGCGATGTCGTAGTGGAAATAGAAAACGAAGAGGCACACCACCACGACATACCCTGCCGCCTTGTTGTTATCCTCGTTATTGACAGCCGAGCATGCTGTCCAGACAATGTACGAGATTAGCATGCCGATGCCACTCCAGAGGAAAAGCGTTCGCCGTCCCAGTCGGTCGACCAAAAGAGCCGCGCTTACAGCTGCGGCAAAGTTGAAGATCTGCAACAGACCATTGATGAGCGTCTGCATGAATGGATCCGTTATGCCGATCGAGTTCAATACTAGGGTGAGATAGTAGGATACCACCCCTATGCCGTTCCACTGTGCAAATCCACCAACACACACGGCGAGGAAGAGCCGCTTCCGGTTGCCAGGGGTGGCAACAAGCGCACTCCATTGTACCGATTTGGCTGCACTCTCTTGTCGAATGGCGTAAACGATCTCGCTCATCTCTCGGTCAACTAGCGGGCTATGTTCGTCACCACCAGAATGGTATCGGGCAAGGATTTGTCGAGCTTCATCCTGCCGCTCTTTGGCGACGAGCCATCTGATTACCGTGTTAGTTCTTATGAAGATCTATGCAGCGCTCGCGATTCATACCTGGGAGACTCAGGCAAGGTCCAGAAGAATGCAAGCTGCACTAGTGGATATCCAGCCTGCAAGATCGTCGGTATCCTCCAGCTCCAATTCCCCGAGTGGTTCTGAGTCCCAAATGTTGTCCACGCAGCCAAGATAGCACCGAGGTAGTACATGGTCCAGAAAGCACTTGTGTACTTGCCTCGGTGCGTCGGGTAGGCCAGCTCGGCGATCAACATCGGTGAAGGTTGGACGACGAACATGCCCGCAGCGCCCACGACAGCTCGTGAGACAACGAATTGCGCCAACGTTGTTGCAGTTGCTTGTATGATGGTCGCGACGATCACACCGATGAGACCGCTGAACAACACTATGCGCCGGCCGTAGCGATCAGAGAGCACCCCGACAAACGGTAGCACGACTACGGAGCCGGCAGACTGTGCCGCATTGACGAGACCAAGAAGCGCTCCGGTGGGGTGGCCAAAGTATTCTTGCCATTGAGGGAGCGACTGGAGTCCATTCATCAACGAGCCTGTTGGGTGTCAGCGACGTTCATTTGTGTTGGCGCCGTGGCGAAGCTATACTTACCATCATATCCTGCCACAGCTGAGGACAGTAGAGGTACCAATAAGATCAGGTTCAAGCGTCGCAGGTGTGGGATCTGGAACCAGTACTTGCCGGTCTGAGGCAGTACCTCCGCTATGGCATGACCAACGATATCCGCGTCTTTCATGATTGCGATCGCGATGACAGTGGAAACAATAGTCGAGAGAAGTCTTCTGATCAATCAGCAAGGAAGCTTCAAATATTGGTCAACATCTCGGATATATATACGGTCTTGCATGACCCGGCTACGGGGTATGCCCACAGCCGGCACATGGCTTTGTTACCCCAGGTTCTGAGCGCCGGTTCATGCTAGTGGAATGCGGGTTGCAGCGACGATCGGGATGAAATGGGGTGATGCGCGAGTCATGCCGGGTGGACGGTTGACTGTCACCCCAACGCTAACTGCGTCATATTAGCCTAGCCCCGGGAATCTCGTTACGGGGCACAGTCGACCATCGGGTGCCTGACACTCCAGACTCGTCTTTGAATCCCGCCTGTCCATGTACCGCTTGCATTTGCTGTGTGGACGGCACGCTGTCGGCCGCTCGGCTCGTGGCGCTATTCTAATGCCGTGTGGCCACGCAACATTCGATACCGAAGTGTTGCGCAACAATACTCCAAGCACCTGAACCTGTTTTCGGCGCATGGTTTTGTGGCTGTATGACAGAGACAAGATTTATATCCGATATTGGCACATCAGGTTTACCTCATCGTAAAGTGGGGACATGGCATGCAACATCTCGATTCCATTCACGTCCATCCTTATTGCACACCCTCTATGATGACCTTGAAAACGCCTTCCTGTGCAGCCTTCACTAGCTCGAAAGCTTTCTCGGCATCCTCGAACTTGAATCTGTTTGTGATGAGCTTCTTCACATCCACCTTGCCTGAGGCTACCAGGTCTATCGCATTGGGGTAGCAGCCAACTGAGTAGCGAATGGAGCCCTTGATGGTCAATGCACGGATACAAGCCGTCGTGATGGGAAAGACGACGTTCTAACGTGCTCCGTCAGCAAATGAATAGCAAGACACGGTTGGAATGCAGACTTACTTCCTTGCCCATACCCGCCTGGACGTAGGTGCCGCCCTTCTTCGCCACGTTGATGCCGGCCTGTATACACGATTCGGCTCCTGTGCATTCCAGGACGACATCTGCACCCTCACCCAGATTGAATTGCTCTTTGATGGCTGCGGCAATACTCTCCGAATGCGCGACTGGGTCAGCTCCTTCCTCTGCCCTTGGAGGCAAGAATACGCCATCTGCCGCATATGCTTTGGCAAAATCCAGTCTTGCCTGGGAGATGTCGACAGCAATGACTTTTTTCGCGCCTGAAGCTTTTGCGACTGCTTGCGACAGTACACCAATGGGCCCTGCTCCAAAGACAACCACCGTCTGGTTTGTGCGCAAATCCGCAACCTTGCAGATCTGGACTGCGACTGAGACCGGTTCGACCATTGCTGCTTCTTCCATGTTCATATGGTCGGGAATCTTGTAACAGTAATCACTGGCAACAGTGTAGTACTTTGCAAGTGTTCCATCCCATGGTGGCGTGGCGGCAAAGATGGTATCGTTGCAGAGATTGTATGAGCCAGATCGGCAGTAGTCGCATCGTCTGCAAGGCACACCAGGCTCAATGGCAACGCGATCTCCAACTTGGAGGTTCTTGACGGCTGAGCCAACCTCTACGACCGTTCCGGAGCTCTCGTGACCAAGGATGATGGGGCTGTTCAGGACAAAGTCGCCGATGCGGCCGCGCTGCCAGTAGTGTACGTCGCTGCCGCATATTCCTGTTTGCGCAACGTGTACGCGGACTTCATGCTGGTCGCGTAGCTGAGGCACTTCGCGGTTCTCAAATGCGACATCTTTTATTGCACGAAGGACGAAGGCCGGGTTCTAAAGAACGGATCAGTTTCAGACTAGAGAAGCGCACTGCAGTCATCTCACCTTCTCAGTGGTGGTTACGGAAGACATGTTGTTTTTCAAATCGACTGCCGCGCCTCGTTGAGTTCGAGAGCTCCATCTTGTATGCCCGTGACCAGTATACCTGGACACAGGTCGGGTGTGACGAAGCGCAAGTGCGGGGATCGTGGGGTCAAGGGCAACCGTCAACCTGCGCGGGGTGTATCACCAATGCACTGAACGACACCACCCCTACCCACATGATGTAGGTATGTTTCCCGAGCAGGTAGACCCACTCCGATAGCCATCGTCCGATAAAATCGAAATCACCATGGCACGCCGATTCGGTTGCGAGCCTTTTCTCTCCTCGCATTCTTCGTACTTTCCACCTTGATTCCCATCGCCCACAATGCCACTCGCACAACCCTCCAATCCCGACGAACATGTCACAACCCAATTCTCACTCAAAGGTAAAACCGCAGCCGTAACAGGCGGCGTCCGCGGAATCGGGCTAGCAGCCTCGAAAGCCCTCGCCGAAGCCGGCGCAAACGTCGCCATCCTATACTCCAGCACCAAAGACGCCGACGCCATCGCCGCGTCCATCGCCTCCGCAACAGGCGTGCGAGTGCAAGCCTACAAAGCCTCCGTCGAGAACAAAGAAGAAATAACCCGCGTCATCAACACCATCGCAAAAGACTTCGGCGGCCTAGACATCGTCGTCGCAAACGCCGGCATCGCAACACACCACCCCGCCGAAGACTACACCGAAGACCAATGGCGCCACATCATGGCCGTAAACCTCGACGGCGCATTCTACACCGCGCAAGCCGCAGGCGTAATCTTCAAGCAGCAAGGCCATGGCAACCTCATCTTCACTGCTAGCGTGTCCGCTATCCTCGTCAACGTCCCACAGAAACAGGCGGCTTACAACGCGTCGAAAGCGGGTGTTGTGCAGCTAGCCCGCTGCTTGAGTGTCGAGTGGGTGGATTTTGCGCGCGTTAATTGTATTTCTCCCGGGTTCATTGCGACGGATATGCTGGATGTGCATCCGAAGGAGTGGAGGGAGAAGTGGATGGGTATGGTGCCTGCGGGGAGGTTGTGTGAGACGGGGGAGTTGAAGGGCGCGTATGTGTTTTTGGCGAGTGGGGCGAGTAGTTATATGAGTAAGTCTTCTCTCTTCTCTTTGCTATATGAATACTAGGTTGCTGACATGCTCGAATAGCTGGGGCGAATTTGGTAATTGATGGTGGGTATACGCTACCGTAGTTGCGTCGTGAAGGCGAGCATCAAGGAGAAGTTCAATCAAGTTCCGAGTCTATTATTGCGCCCTGGGGATTTGATCCTTGCCTTTGGACAATCTAAGCGTCGTTTACAATCTTGGCATCTACTTCACCAACCGCACTGCCCTCGTTCATGCATCGTCAGCCTTATCGTTGTCGTCGCTCACCCATCCTTCCTTCCAAAGCTTATCGATATCGTTCCCCTCAATAATCCTTCTCGTGTGAGCATCGACCCAAGACGCACGCTCGTCAACCGGAAGCCTACGATAAGCAGGCCAACTGATCTCCTCGCAAGCGGCGTAGATACAGATACCAAGCTCGAAGTCCTTCCTTGAGTGAAAGGCTTGCTGTCCTGTGTGAGTCTCATCCTCATGTGAGGAAATACGCGCAATGCCATACGCATGTCTCGCAAGGTAGTCTTCTCTCTGGGCAAACCAATCTGTCGCATCAAACCCAAACTGTTCTTGCGTAAAGTCAGCGTAGTAATGCTCGCGGTTGGCGGTTGTGATGGCGAATACCGAATGCAAGACATCGTCATTGTGGTCTGGGTCGGAACTGACATGTATTTTGGTATGTCGAGATGGGTAGAGGATGACCCATTCTGCCGTTGCCCCTATGGGTCGAAGCGCCTCCTGGATCCAGGATAGGAAACAAAATACACTCCTGTCGCATTGGTCGAGCTTCACCAAAGCGATCTGTAGCTCGTAGGGCACGCTTAATGGGAATGCTGCTCGGCCTTTTGCGGTAGTCGGGTCCCCGTTTGGATCTGTTGCGATGGTGACATAGTAGTGGGTGATGTCGCCTTTCTGAGCAGTAAAGAAGTTCTTCACGCAATCGTGTTCAACATTCTCTAGAACAGTCATCCAAATCTGTCTGAAGGGCTCTATGATTGCTTTGATCTGGTCATGGTCTTTCAGAGTGGTTGGTTTGGTATTAGCAGTTGTGCTCGCGGGTGTCAGTCCTACAGCTTTGAGTACCTTGTTCAAACCCTTTAGGCCCGACTTCATTGGCAGGGATTTGCTGTGAGGGCGTTGAGGCATTTTCCGTTCCAGTTGCGGTTTTGATGGATATTGACTGCTTCTCTCGAAAGAGCAAAGATCGGTTGGAAATATGACATGGCCATCACACAATGAAGCTGTGTGAGTAGAACCTACATTGTGCATACAGAAAGCTTCGGACGCCTTGTTTTAGGATGAACAGGGCTTGTTCAACATTCAACCCGTTGCTGGAAAAGACAACGCAAGGGGAGAGCGGCCTGTTCATGAACGGCGATGTGTGTAGGTAGGTGCGTGGGAGACTGGTCGTCACGTATCAGTAGATCAAACATAGTTGAAATGTTGCACTGGGTAGAAAGCGGTGAAGCCTGCGTCAAGGAACGATGAATTGTCGGCACGATACATTGGACGAAGTCGACTGGCATTACGGGGTGGGGAAGGTCCGGCCCGTGCGGACTTAGCGCGGGGTTAGCGTGCACCCTGAATCTCCTGCTCCTTGTCAGACGCCCTTCCTTCTTCATCCTCAACACCACACCTCACATTCCTGCCAAGAGCAAACGACGAAAGCCGCGACGCCATCATCATACAAGCATCCACTCCGTGAACGCAACATCCTCTCCTGCCTGCACAGCCACGATCGCGTCTGCACGGCTTGATTGGCAAACGATGCACGAGACCCACTCGTGATGCACGTTGCGGTCAGGCCACAGCTGTAAAGCCACTCACACACAGCCACGGGGCGCAAATCGGGGCGCCTACATGGCTGTACGCAACCTCCCCTGCCTTGGCGGTTGTCTACGCAGCTGCTCCTGATCAGCGTGTAACCCGATGAATTACGTGGTTCGCCCAATCTGGCAATATCGTGTAAACAGTCACCGCCTCCAAGCCGGCACTCGGCACGGCATCATAGAGAATTCAAGGGCAGACGGTAAGACTCAAGGGTGGCCATGGCTTTCTAGAACCTCCATGGAGTTGCACAAGCGGTGGATTTGGACTACGCAATGCTTGTTGGCTTGGCAGATGGGTCACTGTGACTTCAGTCCACGTCGTGGGGCTGCCGGTACTCGGCCGACGATCTTGCATAAAGCCCTCAGCTTCCTCCTCACACTGTGGAGCTCTCATCAACCTCACTCTTCGTCTCACACACTTGAACACTTTCTAGCCTCATTTGACTCCTTCCATCAAGTCAGCTACTTCCCAAACACCATCCACAATGACTTTCTACCACACTGCTGAGGACATTCGCATCGAGGACAACCATGTATTGAAGGCTCGTCTCCAGACCGCCGAAGGCGAGTGGAATGACGCCGAGATCGACCTCAACACCTGCATTGGCAACGACAACGGTAGGAATGACATCCATCCTCGACACGGTATTGGTATCGATCTGATTTGATCAGGCAACTTCCACTGGGATGGCGAGGGCTTTGCCAACTCTGCCGAGAACATCGAGTTCGCACTGGAGGGAGATGGCGACGTCCCCGTCCTCCGTGCCACCCTCTTCGACGCTGATGGCAACCCCGAGACTCGCGACATCAACTTGGGCGAGCGCATCGTCAACAACGATGGCAACTTTCACTACGGTATGCAGCAACCATCAAGCCGGTGATGCTCGTCGCTAACCCGTTCATCAGAGTAAGGGATCTGTCTGGTGGGCCTTGTATGGGTCCCCGGTATCGGCAACCTGATGAGACACTTCAAAGGAGGACATGGGTTACGAGTGCACCAGAAAACTCCCCAACGATATGAAATGACATACCAACTTCAAGTTACCTATTCTCTCAGCTACCTCGTGATGGCTATGCTTCTAATGATCAATTACTGTGGTACTTCCCATTCCCCATTCAGTCCTATTTACTCACAGGGTAGGCGATGTACGTATCCGGCCATTCACTGGTACTTCTCCCAACTTCCAATAAGTACCTCTACACATCCCGTGACCTTAAGTCGCGTTGTTGCCTAGTAGCTTCGACTCCACTATCAAGGCTGAACAAAGTTCCAAAAGTGAGCTCTAGTTCCTGGATCACTAAACAACGAGTTGATCGCACAAGACATCTACTGCTCAGCAACTACTCGTACTCGCATCGCCAATCAAAGCTCACCATGGCCGAATCCACGTCTCTCGCATCATGGAAACTCCACAACAGGTTCGTCGACATCGTCCGCAGCGACGCCAGTCCAATCTTGGACCTCATCCCCTCATACAATACCCTCGAGTTTGACTACAACGAGACCGAAAACACCGTGGCACTGCGCATGGGCGAATATGGCGACAGCGAAATTCTAGCACATCCCAACGGCTCCGTATCCAAGCGCGTAGTCCGCGACTCTAAGATCCGCAAAGCAGGTACCGTCTTGGAAGTCAACAGGCCAATGAGCGGTCAATTCAAAGCCGTCGCGCCGTTTGGCTGGAGCGAGACTGTACAGCAAGGTATTACCACGCCGATGAGCGCGCCAGCACATGCGCTTGTGCTGATGTACATGCACATCTGGGTTCTTAAGGCAAACAAGGAAGATGTTGAGTTGCTTATACCGAGGTATCAGAGTTTGTACGACGCGCTAGTTTTGATTCGAAACGCGCTGGATACGGAGTTAGTGTTGCCGGTTGGGCAGCGCAAGGTTCCCGCGGAGGTGTTGGCCGCCTATCAGAATGGTGCTGTCGATGATAAACCGGTCGAGAAGGAAGAGCTTCAGAAGAAATAACACTTGATTTGATTTCATGGGCTAATGCCGTTGTACTTCAGGACTTCGTTGTAACCCCTTGCTACCCAATGCGCAAAAAGGAAACTGACGAGTTGATATCAATATATCCTCAACTGATGCTGCGCCGCGTACTCATTTAGTACTTGCGCCCCTCCCAATCCCAGGCATACACATGCGTACAAAAGAAACAAACAGACGGAAAGGAAACAAGAACAAAGGAAACATCTAGAGAGACGCCGTCTTCTTCTCACTGATGGACTTGACCTCAGTCTCGGTGATGGCCTCGTAGGGAACAGTGCGGACTACGTCATCCATAGCCGGTGTATCCTTCCAGCGGAGGTCAGGCGAGTCAAGGAGCGCCATCCTGTTCTCGGCCTTCATGCGTTCGGCAGTGATCCTTTGCGGGTAGTTGCGCATGAACATGTTGGTGAAGTGCTTGCCGTAGTGGATGCCCTCAGTAGGCTCCTGACCGGCCTGGAAGCCCGGAAGTGGCTTCATGACGGCGGAGAAGTTGGGCTCGTGGAAGTAGGCGAAGGCGAAGCGCTCGCGGGTGTTGAGGCCGACTTTGTGGGGTGTTGAGGGGAGGAAGGAGTTGGTGATGTATTGCATCATGTCGCCCTGGAATGGTGGTTAGTAAAGCTTTACTCAAGAACGAGTAGTTGGAGTGACTTACGGGGAAGACGGTGAAGACGTCGGGGGTGGGTGGGACGTAGACCCAGCCGTCAGTGTCCTCGTGCTTGCCGGCTGCGGTCGTCTTCCAATTGGCATACTCCTCGCCCTCAATCGGGGGGCGGATGAACAGCCCACCCACGGCATCCTGGGCAGCGATGACAAGCAGACCGTAGTCAGTGTGCGAGCCGATACCGCGACCAGCCTTGCCCTTGCCGTTGGTCTTATCGGTCTGGGGGAAGCGCAGAACACGCATGTGGTGCCAGCCATCTTGCGTGTACCTGGTTAGGGCATTGCCGTCCTCCAATCCAAGACCCCAGGCGATGAGCGACAGCATCTTTTCGCCGCTCTCGCCAAGGTAGTCCATGTAGGCCTGCATGATAGTCTTCATCTGAGTGAACGGCCATGGGTTGGGACCGTGGCACGGCCACTTCTGCTGAACACGGGAATCAGTCTGTGCGAGCTCTTTGGTGACAGTGAAGATCTCGCTGTAGTCGGCGATGTTGTCTGTGATTTCCTCTCCGGAAGCAATGTAGCCAGCGAAAGACTGGTCATCCAAGCAAGCTGCTTTTTGCTTGTAGTCGAGGCCGAAGAACTTCTTGCTGCACAGGAAAGCCGCATCAGCGAGCTTGCGGTTGATGGGGTCCATGGAGATCTGGAGGATACCGTCTCTCTTCCAGGCGTCAATCATGCTCTTGCCAAGCGCCTTGTCTGCTGCACTGCCACTGAGAGTCTCAGGGAGCTCGAATGTCTGGAGATTGCCGACAACGGCTTTGTGGCCCGGTGGCATAGCGCCCATGGGGTGGCTGTATTGGGCAGCCTTGTAGTCAGCCATAGTTGCCAGTCTCCTCACCGAGCTCGCCTGCGAGTTCGATGTCCGGCAAAGGGCGCGGAACTTAGCCGGCCTACTCATAATGGTGCGAGTAGACATCCTCGTGATGTTGTGATGTGTATTGTGACAGGAATGAGAACTTGTAATGACGAGGCAGGGTTAAGAGGGGAGATTGTATGAATAGAATGAGCTTGTTGTAACTGATGCTTCGAAGACACATCTTTCCCCCGGGCTTATATACACATGTCGACTGGCATTGCTCTAGCCCCGGAGACCAGCGGCAGCTGTGAGTGAGTTTACTATCCTGCATGAGCGGACGCTTGAGTTGGTCTTCGCAAAGTAACTCCGGACGGTGAAACTGCATTGTAGAATGTGTGCTCGGCTTAGAGACCACCGGAGGGTCTGGACTACGTTGCGGATGATTGTCCCGGCTCCCTAGAGTCGCCTACGTCGTTCCCCGGGGTCGGATCACGACCTGTTCTTCACCATCCTCTGCTTATTATTCGTTGCAAGGCTGCCAGAAGGTCTTTGCGTACCTTGTCTCGAGTATGTGATCGGGCCTTGTTCGAGAGATGTTGGTCCCAGATGAGGCAAACGCATTGACCAGGTAAGCTGGGAAGGGGTTAGAGGCGCCGTTTGAGATGCGACTGTTGTACGACGAGCGATACGTCGCAACGAATATGAGGCTGGGATGCTTACATTTGGCCGACGTCACCCAGGTAGGACCGGGCGCATGGGACTTGGTAGCACCATGTTTAGCGAACCTTATCTTGGCGTGCGCCACGCATTCACGTGGCATTCAACGGCCGCGCCCAACGTTTGTCCATGGTCGATCCCAGCCTGAGGTAGCACACATCGCAAACGTTGTTTTCGCAGCTTTCGCATTCGTATTTTCCAGGCAGCGTTTTGCCGTAAACCTTGTGCCTGGCATCTTCGAGGCTTTCCAAGATTGAAATGTCCCGACTCGATTCGGAAATAGCGCACGGCCTCGTGTGCACCCTGTGCGAGCCTGACAAGCTTCACTGACAGCCCGGCGAGTCCCTACAAATTCCCCTCTCATCTTGCAGGAAATCGATGGTCTGGGGTCGAGAAATTCGATCGTCAATGCGGACGTTATCGCAATTGGTTCGCTTTCACTTAGAGATCGTCGCGGACGTTTCGTATCCACCTAGATAGGTACCTTATAAGGTATCAGTGTCATAGATGCTTCGTTCCGACTGAGAAAAGGCTACCTGCAACAGAACGAGATGATGCAACACAGCCCCAAGAGCAAACTCAGGATGAATTGGTCGGGCCGCGTTCGCAGCGTAGCAACTCGGCCTCATACTCGGATGCTGACAGAACGTCGAAACGCTGGATACTAATCCGATGCCTGCAGCGCCACACGGCCTTGGAAGTGTCTAGATGGTAGAAGCCGGCTTACATAGTATTTCCGGTTGCAACGGCGGTTGTGGTTTCCACCACTCTTCGACGGATGCAACGGCTCGGAACTGCTGACTTCCCTACCTACCGCTTCCGGTCTGCTGAAAGTATGCGCAATTCGGCGACACTCGAAACTGATATCGTGGTCTATAGATCGAGGCCCTCGGCGCCAGCTGGAGTCTTGCCGTTGCTCTCTACCGTGAACAAGGTATACGGGAAGGCTTCCGTCCCTCCGCAATCGCAATTCTTAAAATAGGCCGGTACAGATCACCCTGGTCGATCAAAACCCACGTGGTGTCTTCGCGGGGGTCACGAAAGAGTGTGCTCCGGCGTTTGAGCATTCGCGCACGAAGGAAGTGCTGGTGCAGTGGCGACGTGAAAGAGAAATGAGAATAAGGCAAGAGGACCACAAGGTGAAGGGAATAAGCAGTAGTGCAGGGAAACGTATTTACGGGCCTTTATGAAACATGCCGACCTACCACTCGGATACGGATGTCCACCAGCATTGCCCACAAGATACAAGATAAGGACTGCGAACAATGTATTGCAACAGCTAATAAGAACAAAGAATATCTACAAGAATGTATGGGCTGCCAAAGGGCTGACTACTCGGACTGCATTCACGCTGAGTGTGTGCTTAGTTCTTGCCAGTCTTGGCCTTAAGCCAAGCGACGAACTGGGCGATGGTGAACTCCTCGGGGAGAACAGCGTCAGAGCCAGCGCTGCCAGTGGGCTTAGCGACAGGAGCGGCAGATGAGGTGGAAGAGGCGACAGGAGTCTCAACAGGAGCAGCGCTGGTAACCGCGGCTGAAGAGGACGCAGCTGGGGTCTTGATTGGGGCAGCAACCGAAGAAGCAGCAGCGGAGGAAGAGATAACGGCGCTCGAAGAAGCAGCAGGAGTCTCGGCGGCAGCGACGGATGAGCTAGCAGCCGCCTTGGAAGAAGTAGCAGCAGGCGCAGCAGAAGAGACAACCTTGGACATCGTAGTGGGGACAGGCTTCTCAGGAGCCGCACCAGCAGCTCCACCACCAACCTTGGTGGTGAGTTCTCCGTCCTCAATGTATACACCGCTGAAGAACCAATCCTCAGCACCGTCCTTGTCGGCCTGGCCAGGCAGCCTGAGAACACCAAGATGCCAGTCCTTACCGTCGGAAGAGGTGCTAGCATCGAAAGGTCCGGCAGTTTGCTTCAACTCGTCGCTGCCAGTCGAGTGCCAGAAGGCAACGGAGCCGGCATCGAAGTCGATCTCGTAGGCAACGTTGTGCCACTCGTCGGCAACGAGCTCAACGTCCCACTTGGAGACACCTCCAACGTGCCATTGCAGGTTGGTGTTGGACGAGCCCGAGGCGCCGTACTTGAGCTCAGTGAAATGAGACTCGAAGAAAGCGATCTGGTGTTCGTTGGTGGCCGTCGGGGCGTTCTCGGCGGCAGTCTTGATGGAGAAGTGGTAGTAGACCTTGCCCTTGTTGATGGCTGCCTTGGTCTCGGGGATGAGTTCGGTGCGCAGCATGGTCTGGCCGTTCCATTTCGCGGTCTCGTCGATGGTGATCTTTACACCCTGCTTGGAAGCAGTGTCGGCGGGGTTCTTGAAGGTGGTGTCAAGGTTGACGTAGTCGGTCACGGGGCCGGAGCCGTGAATGTAGTACTGGTAGGCGCCGACGGGGTTGGAGAAGGACCACTTGGCGATGTCGGCAGAGGAGGCATAGTCGTTGAAGCGACCGTCCCAGATCATCTCTGAATGCGCATTAGTATTTGTCGGACTACTGGAGGATATACCTAGGTAGATAGCTTACCGGCAGACGCAGCGCTGAGCATCGCGCTCATGAGGGTAGTCTTGGCAAACATCTTGAAGTTATTTGTTCGAAGGTAAAAAACAGAGGCCGGCCTGTATATTGATGGAAAAGCGAATGTAAATGCTACGAAAGCAATGAATGAATGACAGTAGTGAGCGAATGAACAACACGAACGAACCAGCAAGAAGAGATGCAGCAGACCATATAAGAACGCTGCTTGACTCAACGCATACACCTGCAAATCATTACTCGGCATCTAGACGGCGTGAACGCATCGCATGTCAATATTTTGGAAACGCGCGCACCCATATTGAGTATCGCGCGAGCGGTACACGCAGGAATGAACAGTTCTGACAGGACGCCGAGGGCTTGACAGCCGTTTGGTGGTGGAAATTCCGCTATGAAACGTTCGCGTCGGCAACACCAAGCCCGAATCGGCCTTAGTCTGGCTCACGCGATTCCTCAACGAGACTAGCGCGAGCGGCTTGGTGATGAAGGATTCATGAAACGCTCCCTGCTCATAGAAGCTTGTTTCATGGTGATACGCGAGGCCGAGATGGAGATTGGGTGATGCCGAGGCGGAGATTAGTTTGTTGTTTGCTTGGAGCTGCATATTGCTGTCAGAATGCCCTCGAGTTGTAAATTAGTTCTGGAGGGTCTGAAGCTGCGACGCAAACTAAAGGGATACTTTCGATAGTGTTGGGAATAGGATCTTGAAGATTATGCTGCTCGACGCAGAACAGTGATCATCGCAACATGGTTCCACCAATAGAGGTAAAGAAAGACAGTGCGTTTTCCTCATAAAATCGTGTCGCGGTCAACCACCAGTCTTTTCCTCCCGCATGTTATGAGGTTCACGCTCGCCCGTGAGGACCGTCATCATTACGTACGGCCTCTAGGCTGTTTCTCTGTACATCTAGTGCAGCGTTGGCGTCTTCAACGAAAGGCTCGTGTGCCTCGAGTTCAGCCGGTGGTTCATGTAGCTCATGCACTGGCTTCGAGTCAAGTTCGTTTTGGGTTGCTTGAGCATCGACTTCGCTCCGCCATCGTCCACCAAAGTACCATTTGCGCTGGCTGTGCGCGTAGTCTTGATCTTCCATTTCCGGTATGACTACATCTGGTTCCTCGTTTGCAAGAGTTTTCCGACGTCGCCGTAGATACCAGAAAATGAACAAACCCCCGACTAGAGCGGCAACCAACGCCAGTCCCACGCCGATCCCTATCTTTGTACCGGTGCTGATGCCACTGGAAGAGGATGATGGTGCGGATGCGGTTGTGGGCTCTAAGGCGTTGATTGTAGGTGTAGATGTACCGGCTGGTGAGGGTACACCGTACCTCGCAACTAGAGATCTAGCGTAATCGCTCGGAAACTTTACAACATCATCGATTTGCCAGGCCACTACGACGGGATCGGCTACGGCTAGCCCCGTGGCAAGCGTGGTGATATCTGATATCACCGATGTCTTACGTACGCTTCCACTCGACTCATAGCTGGTGGTATACTCGTACACTGGTGTGACTTCTTCTCCATCGTATGCAGGCGCGGTCGTGATTGCAGCATAGGCATTGAACGGCGTCGAGAAACTTGACAAGCAGAGACCCTCGAATTCAGAGCCAAAGTTCATGCCGCTACTCATGACATATCAGCGCCGGATCAAGAAGGTGCAGGGTCCATTTTACCTTCTACAACAACTCGCCTGCCAGAACGTCTTAGTTCCGTTCGAGACACTACTCTCCAATGCAGTTATCTCAGCGATGGTCTGCCCACTGGGACAGATTCCGGGACTGTACGTGGGTGTACCATAGAGTTGGCATCTATTGTACGATGGATCGGGGACATCCAAGCGATCAGGATGTACAGACCAGACGATATCATCGGTGCCGTTGTCATCGCCGCAGAATGTAGTAGGAAAGAACATCCATCTATTGATGCATGACGGGTCCGGAGTGTAGAGTGTCGTCAAGTCCGCTACATTCAAATCCTCGAGAACTGTCAGGGATCCGAAAGAGGTTACAAAAACTTCGCTATGCGACCAAGCCAATTCTGTTTCGACAAAGGTAGGTGCTCCCGGGGTCGGCGAAATCACACTGATTTTACAGGCGGTCCCCACTGAAGATTGCATACCGTCAACAGTACTCCCTGCTAATGGCATGTTCGCGTTTGGCCAATGGTGTTTTAGTAATTGCAGTGAGCAAAGAACGATGAGCTGGGAAGCCCGAGGCAAAGACGGGACAGGTTCAAGTCGAGAGAAAGGCTAGGAGACAGCGGGGAAGCCTGACTTTTGAGTACTTCCACGACCAAGGCGGAAAGACGCCCCATCTTTCATGCTGACATGATAAGCATCCAGCCAGCCATTTCTGACGCGCGACGGGAATCCGCCAGTAGTATCTGGGCGTAGATATCGCGATTGGCTATGGTCGCGCTGACCCGCAGCAACCTCATCAAGGCGATATAACCGGTGAGATCGACTCTGGCCTATTGAGGTGAGTTCGCTTGGTTCTTCGAAAGCTAGCGCAACGAGGAAGCTGTTATCCTTTGGCGAGGCTACAAGATATATGCTCGGAAGCCACGTAGCAGTCGATTCGCTATCATTCCTGACTTGTGGCCTTGTCGCCTGCCTCATTGGCGCGCTGTGGTCTCCATCACATCGGATCTATTATCGTTTGGTACATATCGCAACACGAAGGGAGACTTGTAGGCGTATGAGATGTTTCCAAGGTTGCGTGAAGCCGATAGTGATGGCATGACGATGCGGATGGCAGAGCTCGGTGGCTGCCCAGGTAGGAAGCGACGTCATCGTACTTGGCGTAGATAATACACGAAGGAGTCATGACAGTAACACCCGTTTTGAACAACCTTTCCCATGAAAATCACCAAACAACAAAATGTCTGCGATGGAGGTGATGATGGAGAGACGGTATTCATGAGCCTGAAGCGATCTCGAGGTACCTGGGTATCGCACGGGATCGGCGCTATTTTCGGCCAGCGGCATGCGGCTGATCCACAGGACCGGCCTAGGCACTCAGATCGAATTCCACTTTTCCAAGCGCACCCAGAATCCCATGACAGCGTTCCACATGGCTGAGACGAGGGCAACGTTTGTCACGACATCATCTTCAATAGCGGCTGCGCAAGAGGAGGATAGACGGCCACATGCAACGCCAAGAGTCGGCCTATCATGACGGCCTTGCCTGCACGCGAGAAGCGACCCCTCGAACCAACTCAGAATGGCACGTCATCCCTGCGTCGCATCGGCATGCTGGACTTGCTGGACCAAGATCCACGACCTACATTCGTTATCGATACATCGCCAGGTAGCCCGAAGTCCGGAAATGGATGCCATTTGGAGTATTGGAATTCGGCCATGGCCGCCACCGACCCTGGAGGGCTACTGCAACTACTAAGCCGAGATGGTGGTGCGTTCTCTGCTAATGAAGAAGGCTATGCCCCATTTACAAAATTTCGAAGCTGGTCTTTGACACACGACACATCGGATAAGCCGTTCCTCTATCATGGGTTCAACTGGATGAAGATCCATGTGGCTGGCCGCTGGAATGTCATAAGCGGTCTCTTGGCCACCACATGCACCGGCAGCGAGGGCTCTGGGATGACCTCTCTCACTCGAAAAACGTCTAAATCGAAAGTACCAAACTTTGATTGGACAGATGAACTTCCTCCTCGGCGGTTGTCACGACATGCAGCCTGGGCGCGCAGCATTGACTGGGCCTCCACTCCTCTTGGCCCAATGTCTTCCTGGTCGTCGCAGCTTCGCAGTATCGCCAATCTTGTCATGCAAGATCCGCGGCCAGCAGTCGTTTTCTACGGTCCGGATCTGATCATGATCTATAACGAAGCAGAGATAGAGCTTTTGGGTGGCTTCCACCCTTGCATGGGAGTCAGCGCTCGCGTCGCGCTTGCTTCAGTCTGGGCCGAGTATTTTGAACCCATAATACAAACCAACCTCGCAGGAGAAACCGTGGAAAAGACGAACACTGCGATACACATGGTACGCAGCGGTTTCATGGAAGAGACGTACTTCTCCTTGAAGTTCATACCCATATTAGATGCTGAGGGTATCACAGTTGGGCATTATGAGCCCCTGGTAGAAACGGTATGTTGTAACTCTCGCACTTTCAGCGCATGTTTTGGGCGCCTGTTCATCCAGTGGCGCATCTGATGCTACGTACGGATGAGGATGATGTTCATGGAAACATGGGCTCTCGTATCAATATGCTGTTGCAATTCTTGGGAGCCATATTTGAAGCTGCGAAGTCATTTGTGCAACCCGCTGACGATCGTGTAGACTAGACAGGTCATTGCACAAAGACGCTCGCGCGTTCTCCTAGAGCTAAGCGAAGAGATACCCCGGGCGCGCAATACGGACACTTACTGGGTTCTCGCCACCGAAGTTCTATCCCGTAACGATAAAGATATTCCGTTCGCATTATTGTATTCGGCCGAAGCAGACGGGCATGGGTCCGAATCGAGTAGGACGCGCTTTTCCGATACGAACCAACAACACTGCAAGCTTCGTGGCTCATTCGGTCTTCCGAAAGGGTCGCCCGCAGGTCCCGATCATCTGGACTTCCAACAAGACCATGGCTTTACTCCATACTTTCGCCAAGCTCTTACTGCCCGGAAGCCGATCATAATTCGGTTCGATCAGGATCCTGTGGCGGCAGCGTTGGTCAAGGACGTTGAGTGGCAGGGCTTCGGTGATCCCTGCCGAGCGGCAGCCATCTGCCCTCTAAACCCGACTTCTTCAAAAGACAATATTCTTGGCTTCATGGTCATTGGGCTTAATCCCCGTCGGCCATTTGACGAAGATTATCTCCAATTCATAATGGTCGCCAGTCGCCTGCTTTCTACCTGCTTAACATCAATTTTACTCCATGAAGAGGACATTGGGCGTCGAGAACGGACTATCGCAAACGCGGAAGCAATGAAATCGCAGCTAAAGGAACAGTTGACTCTGTCCCAAGCGGAGTCTGAGCGCAACTTCTCCAAGTTCAAACGCTTCGCAGAGCGTGCCGATATTGGCATCTTTCTCATAGGAATGGACGGGGTCTATTCGTATAGGAACGAAGCTTGGTTTGAGATGCTTGGTCCAGTGGATGCTGCAACCGATCTCGCTGACGCGTGGAGTAAGCTTATCGACGATGACTTCGTCGAAATGGGGCAAGCAAAGTTTGAGGAGCTTGTCGAGACTAAACAGCATCAGTAAGTGATAGGTACGTCATGACGTACGACAAAGCTTACTATGACCAGATCATTTGAGTTGCGTCTCAAGAAGAGGTGGAATGCGCCTACCCAGCATATGGATGATACATTCCCCGAACAGGAGCCGATGTGGGTCATCACATCCATCTTCCCTGAGCTCGATGAAAATGGAGAAGTAGTAGAAATCATCGGCTGCTGTACCGACATCAGGTACGTCGTTCCGTCGTCTCGCTATGCTTAACTAAAGGTTTTGAACAGTCAGCAGAAATGGGGAGAGAAACTTCAGGCTACCCAGGCGACGAGAGCCCGAGAATCTAAGCGCAGTCTGGAAAACTTCATCGACACGACATCACACGAGATGCGAAATCCTCTGTCCGCGATCGTCCAGTGTGCGGATAGTATTATCTCGGCCCACAAGAACTTCAGCAAGTCGACAGATTATCAGAAGGTCTATCAGACCATATTGGAGACTACCGTTGACGCTGCCGAAACCATTGTCCAGTGCTCGAAGCACATGAAGACTATCGTGGATGACGTGCTTACCATGTCTAAGCTGGACTCGGGTCTATTTGTAATGACCCCAGTCGATGTCAAATTCGACTCAATCGCGAGAGACGCGGTGAAAATGTTCGAAGGTGAAGCCAAGTCAGCTGGTGTGGATTTGCGATTCCAGCTCGAAGAGTCATGCAAGAAGATCGCGGTTGATCTCGTTTCCCTAGACCCTACAAGGGTTTTACAAATACTTATCGTAAGTACGTGAGACATATTGAAGTGCTTCCGCTGACAAGTAAGAATCTAATCACCAATGCAATCAAATTCACCCGACTAGAAGAGATACGCGAGATCAGGGTCAGTCTGGGCGTCTCCCTGAAGCAGCCGACCCACAGTTTCAGCGTGCCATTCTCCCGTAGTTCGGAAACATCAGAAGCCGCGACTCTACAAGCAGATTGGGAGAAGGGCGAGATAGTAAGCTGTTGCTGAAGGCGATGTCTCAGGTCCTCCACTAACGCAAAAAGGTCTACATCATCTTCTCCGTGCAGGACACTGGTCGTGGCTTGAGCGACGAAGAACATCAGCTCCTTTTCGCACGCTTTTCGCAAGCGTCTCCGCGCACACATATTGACTATGGTGATCATCAACCTGGAAGGCAGTTTGAGGACTTGCTGACGTATTCTAGGTGGCTCCGGTCTGGGCCTCTTCATCTCACGAAAGCTTACTGAGATGCACGGCGGCGCTATCGGCTTCGCATCTAAAGCCGGCGTCGGAAGCACATTCTCCTTCTACGTGAAGAGTCGTAGAAGCACTATCCGCCCCAACTTTAACCGGTCGGAGAGCGATGCGGCCGTTAGCTTGAGCATACGTGCACAAAAAACGCTGCTTTCGAGTCGATCGCGCAACGAATCGGACGATCCACCCCAAGCCTCCGCTCCTGCGAACGACATACCCAACAAAGACCTGCACGTCTTAATCGTCGAAGACAACCTCGTAAACCAGCGCGTCCTGGCCAAGCAGCTACGGAACACGGGTATGCAGGTCGCAGTCGCGAATCATGGTGGAGAAGCTCTTGACTATCTGCGCACAACAAAGTACTGCATCTCCGATGGCTCTGGAAAGCCACTCGCACTCATCCTCATGGACTGGGAGATGCCTGTCATGGATGGGTTGACATGCGTGAGAAATATCAGAGAGCTTCAGAAAGAAGGCGTTGTTAGAGCGCACGTGCCGGTCATCGCGGTGACGGCTAATGTGAGGAGCGAGCAGGTAGAGGTGGCGTTGAAGGCGGGAATGGACGATGTGATAAGCAAACCATTCAGGATACCGGAGCTTTGTGCTTGTATACAGAAGACGCTGAGGAATACGGCCAGGTCGTAGTTGTAGTGATTTGGAATAGAGATTATTACGCTCAAAGGTTGTTTGAAGCCAAATAATGATCAAGCCAGCATGTCGTCAAGGTCGCACCGCCACCGCGTAATCGCCTCAACTCGAAGAAACAGCATGCCTTTCGTCTAGTTTTGCAAGGTGCGAAGGAACCGGCAAGGCGATACTCAATGTTTCCAACGGAAAGGCTGTCCGACGGAAACGGCAAGTATCATCTCTTGCTAGTGCCCGCGACACTCGCAACCGGCCCTCCGCATCACCACTCCGCAAAAGTACTTCCAGTCTGTGCATTCACATGCTCAGCGCATCAACAACAGTCCCGCCATCAATCTCGAATCCACGTGCGCCATCGCGAACATTCCAGCTCACGCAACCAAGCTTCGTTGAGCCGCGCGCCCTGTCAAGATAGGGCGCGGCTGAACTAACGACCAATCCCTCTCTTTCTTCCAGGCACGACGAAACATGCAATTTTGCGCAAACAGCGACTATGACACACGAAATGGCCTTTAGAGGTAACTCGTGTGTCAAAGTCAAGAACGTGATGGTTGTCGCAGTGGGACCCTGCGGTATAAAAAGTCTGTTGAGGCTGAGCCGACGCCAGCCGACAACGCCTCTTACCACGTTCTCCTGAGAGCCTCGCGGGAGCTAAGCGGTTAACGGAGATCATGCCATGTGCATTAGCTATTCTTGGGTTGATTTTGATCTGAAGAGGTTTAGTCAGGGCACATGCGAAGGGTATTATGATGACGTCTTCCGGTGTGCGTCCTGTGGCTTCTAGACACTCGGTGGTAACCAGCGCGAGGCGATGCTACCTTGCTAGACCCACATGTGCGACCTTTGCGAAAAATCAGTCACGGTGCACGTGGAGTGTGTGTCTTCCAAGATCTCAAGATCGTTTGGGTGGTGGTGGGAAAGGGTGGAAAATTTCTTCGTGGTGCCATGGGGTATATAAGGGGTGGGGAGGTGGGTTGGGTGGAGGAGTGTCAGCATTAAGCCATTATCAAGTCTACTACTACACTTTAATCTTCGACTTCAAGACAACGAAGCTCTTCATACATCTTCGGTATCTTCAAACCAAACAACCAACCACCAAAATGAACAACTTCGACTGCCACCCGCGCGTTCTCTCGCTCTCCTCAGCATCAACCCCATCTTCTTCCAGCCCCACAACACCCTTCTCGCAGTCTCGCCGCCAATCTCACGAGTCGGCACACGACGCCCACCACTTCGTCAACCAAGAGGAGAAGACTCAGCACAAGCTCAACCTCAGCATCAAGAAGATGTGGGAGGGTGTCAAGAGGCACGCTGTTGAGCACCACAAGAGCGTCAACGCTGCGTACATGGCTAGCTACGGATGTGGTACTGCGACTGCAGTGAACACTACCGGTGGAAAGGCGTTGTAGATGGAGTGTCGACAACAATGGACGGAGATATGGGTGAATTTTGAGAAAGAGGAAGGAGAGGATACAAATGACGATGTGACGACGACTAAAAGTGGATTTTGAGCGACAAAAATGGAACAGATGGTGCATTATACCCCGACGAACGATTTGTGGCGCCGAGGAGAAGCTGGCAGTGGCTTGGATACTGTTGTAATATCTAATAATATACGTGGAAGACTTTGCTGAAAACATTATCCTTCCATGCCAATGCCTAGTTTGTGATTGAAGCGGTTGTAACAACATGTGAACTCTACTGATCATACACAAACGCCTGCGCACTCTCAAAATGTGATGAAGGGAACAGTATATGAGATCGATTCAGTACTCCTCGTCCGAATCTTCTTCCGCGTCCGTTTCTTCTTCTTCCACTTCACTGCTCTCCTCTTCGGACTCATCCTCATCCTCATCCATTACAACGCCCAGCTCTTTTCGCCCCGTCGCGTATAGTGTCTTGTCTTCCTCCTTCAACTCCTTCGCAGTTCTGCGCATTGTCGGAATGAGAACGTCGATGACGAAGTCCTGGAGCTGTCCACCGAAAGAGTCGTACTGAGAGATGAGCTCGGGTACAAGCTCTTCCAGTCGTGCGCGCAGATGTGCGTCCTCTTCATTTATGCGCTGTAACTCCTTGGGAGAATACCGAGGGTATGGTCGTCTGGTGTAATCAGGATTGTCCCAGTGCTGGATGCGATGGATGTCGCAGCATGTGTGTGTTATCTCCAAGTATGAGAACACGAAAAGGCGTATGTACCCATCGATAAGTTGATGGCGAGAGAGAGTGGTTGCCGCTGTCTCAATCCAGATAGTCAGATCGAGGAGTATCCTCGTGAGAAAATCACGTCGTAAACCATGTCGTATTTCGTCGTCGTCGTGGTCAGGTGCATACAACGTGACGTTTCCCAAATATCTCGCTGAAATCGCGGTTTTGAATGGTTCGCAGACGAGAGGAAATTGCGGACACCACCGACTTTCCGCGAATGTATGCTTCCAAAAACATGAGAGAAAGTCGCACCCAGATCCGCTACATCCACATTCGCATTTGTCAAGTATCTCCTCTTTTGCAAGAAACTCATAATCTTTGTACGACCAAGAGTCTTGCATGATGGAAGGGTCATCGGAATTTAGGGATATGTCTCCGTCTTGCAGACATTGAGCGGACTGCAAAGCCAAGCAATGTACAGCAGCGGTGTATGTTCCCGGCCATGTCTCTCTCAGGTTCGCGCCTCTTGAGAGAAGCCATCGAACTACCAAATTACGCTCGGTCAAACACCCTGATCCGATACCCTCCATGTATTGTGTGGCCAGATACACCAATGGCGAGCAGGCTGTATCCTTATTGCACTTGAAATCCTCTTGACCGACATCACAAATGCTGGCCAGTTCGAGTTTTCTGAGTACGTTGAGTACGTCGGATTTCCACATGTGTGGCATGTGATAGAGGCTTTTTCGTTTTGGCCAGTAACGTGGGGGCACGTCTATCCCCCCAGTCACAAGTGCAGTGAGAATGCAACCCATATGTGCATCTGGTAAGCTTGTCCGAGCGCTTTCACAACAAAGTTGAAGCTCATGCTTTTTCATAAGTAGCTTGATCTCGTGCCTCTGCTTGATGATATGACTTGACACGAGCTGCACAACGTCCATAGTGGGGGTTTCTGGCCTAAACCAACCGAGAGAAAGCGCGTCCTCGAAGTGGCCAATCAAATTGAGCAGTGGTTCACCGCACGTCTCCCTCTGTGACAACCAAAACTGCAACATGTCCAGTCGATCTGTAGCGGCTGAGAGCATGAGTAAAGTTTGACTGGAGCGCCGCGCGTCAGAGCCAAGGTCTTCCAGATACTCAACCAAGTTGGGATTGAGCAGAACTCTGCAACCATCCACCCAACCAGTAATGGTAGACATGATCAGGGCGTCGGCGAGCGTGTCGGCATTGAGGGCGTGTGAGTACTTGGGCTGGTGTAGGAAATTCCGGAGCTGATGGTCCGATTTTAAGAAAACTGCCTCTAGCAGCTCGCTGCCATCTAGTAAGGGACTGATGAAGTTTTCGTAGCGGATCCCGGCCAAGACTACTAACCCCTCTAGGCTTCGGTGCGCTGTGTTTCCGAAGGTATACCGCGTTATCTGCAGATCTTGTTCGAATAGTGATTTCAAGAGACCCATATGGAAGTCTTTGGTCTGGACAGAAACGTGATATTCCATGAGAGTGTCGATACATGTACTGTCCACGTTTAGCGTTGTCACAACTCGAGGTAGTACCTTAGCATCACAAAATGGTGATAAGGCCCATATGGGACGAAGGTCAATGTAGACTTACGCTCCATAATCGTCCATCTCGAGAGCTTCACTTGGCATTAGTAGAAGGAGATCTTTGAAAAGATAAGTAAGGTTCTCAAAAGCGTTGCCAAAGCCCAAGCTAGGGTACAGAGAGCCAATGCGATCACAAAATTGCTATGCTGGTGGTCAGCTCCCATTGCACATAGAAAGGGACTGCATACGTGCATGTAGAAGCGTCATCCCATTTGCTAGTCGATCGCGTGGTGACGCTTGCCTAAGCTCGAATATCTGTGACAATTTGCAGACCTCACCCCGAAATAAGTCTTGTGGCATATCCAGGCTAAAGTCCACAAGTGATTTAACAAATGCGAAGGCAGGTGATTTTGGATCAACAATTCGATGACACTGCAGGTTCTGCGTGAACCCAGCGTTGTTGTACCTGGTAAGCGAAAGCGAAATCCTTCTCTTTAGAACATGACTATACATGGTAGCCTTGAACTGCAGATCCGTTGACACATCTTGCAGCGAGTAACAAAGACACTGTCGGTCATGCACAAACGTCCCAGTGTATGCAAGAGTCACCAGTCCTGATAAATATCCAAATGCAGATGTCTGTGCTTGGCATGTACATGGAACTGCGTCGGATCGTCGTTGCAACTTTCGCGTTTTCCGCTGAACGCCCCTAAGGCTCATCACATCGCCGTCCAGTGTCGTGCTTTTCGTTGATACAGCTTCCAAAAGTTGTTCTTGGAAGTTCCGAAAGTCGGCGTGAAGACTTTGAAGACTGTGCGACGTGGCCGAAAATCCCGATTCGAGCATGTGAGATTGTCCAGCGAGCTGAAGACTTGTCGCATCAAATACATCGCGCTGCAGCTGTAGATTCGAGAAGTGATGTATGCTTTGGTCCATGGATAGCTGGGTGTAGTGCAACCGAGCATTCTCAGAAGCCAACCGCTGTTGATCAATGACAAGGGCGAGTAGCGCAGTCTGTAGGCTTTGCTGTATGGTGTTGAGAACATCTTTCCAGTATTTGATGTCCGCTTCTTTGAACGGAAAAGCCAGCCGCTTCGTCAGCCTCTTCAAGCTCGACTTGATCCCACCGTTCGCTGCTTGGTCGTCTGGTTTGAGCTTATTCCGGATGGTCGCGATAGCATTCGCACACGACACGATGCCGGTGCGTGTTGCTGACACCGACTTGGATGGGTCCACTTCTCCAATGACGGATTCAAGTCGTTCAAGTAGATTTGCGATTTCTTCCGTTTCCGCGGCGATTTGTTCAGCCTTGTTCTTCGCTTCCTTGACGCCACTGAGGTACCATTCGAGGCCTTTGCAAACCTGGATGGCGAGAGAAACGACACCGACGGCGCTGCCGGTGATGGAGAATGGGTCTGCCATCGCAGACCTCGATGCGCGGAACGTGGATGGAAGGAGAGAGAAAGGAAAGCACACGAGAAGAGCGGGGCATGAGGGGAGGCTGAGGCCGAGGCGCAGCGCGTGCATGCCAGGCTGGCAGTGGGCAACCACTCAGAACGATCTCACACTCATCGGTGGAGGACACGAATACAGCCACCTTATCATTTGGTATATCCCGCGCCGAGCTACCACATGGACTGATCGGCCAATCAAAATAAAATGCGTATGAATTCCTGTATGCCCTATGCGTCCATGCCAACGCGAAAGAAAGGAGGCTTAATGCTGCGTAGCTAGGGATCTATGCTCCTTGTTCAGACGCGATGGATCCTCGTCGTCGTCGTCTGAGTCAAGACCTTCCAGTTCAAACTCCTCGGCGTCTCTCACTCTACGATCGACCCTTGTGTATCCGTTGATGTGTCCGTTCGCGTGACCGTTCGTGAGGGGCGCTTCGGCGTCGGCTTTGTCGTCTTGTTCCCAAGTGTATACGGCGTAGAGGTGGATGAGCATGTTGACGACTAGACACGAATTAGCTTGAGATAGTGGTGAGCTACATGGGGAAACTTACAAAGGAATAGCAAGAAAGCGATGCTGTAGAGGATCAGCACGTAAGATACGTGCGTGACGTTCGCGTCGGATAGCAGCTTCATCTGCTCTTCGGTGGCGCCCATAAACATGAATCCACCAGCCATGAGCAGGAACG
>Ga0265797_10002721_pt1 | contig 29261 bp, 19 predicted proteins | sample P2T30metagenome_FD_192433 | JGI IMG/M metagenome (GOLD analysis project Ga0265797, IMG submission 192433) | Plant litter microbial communities from East Loma Ridge, Irvine, California - P2 T30 | ecosystem: Environmental > Terrestrial > Plant litter > Unclassified | place: USA: California...
CTTTTATATCTGTTGTTTTCTTTTATCTCTGCATTTTCCAGAGAGAGAGAGAGGGTTTGAAATGTATCATATCATAACCATGGTCACAAGCAACTACTGCGGGATTAGAGAAAGTTTCACCATTGTCTTGATTTTCCAATACTGTTGCTAGGAGGGCGTCTTGACGGCTTGACATACTGGCTGGCACCAAGTTTGGTTGCTTAGGAACAGTGAAATTTAGCTTGGACGAGTTGACTACATACCAGACTGGAGACCAGGGACGAGGCAAGAGGATTGCAATAATCCGGGTCCACTTCACTTGCAAATTAGACAAGATACTTCTTTGTAAGCCAAAGGGAGAAAGCCAACCCAAAGGTCGTAGCCAAGAAAAGTAAAAGATCATTGAAACCCAAAGAGAGACAACAAGAGCAGACTCACACAAAAAACGCCAGGTCTGCCATTTGTTCTTAAAGAGTTCTGTTCTGCCCTTTTCAATCGCTCGCTTCCTCATCGAAAAAAGACTATGATTACTTTCGTGTAGGCAAAGAACGCGTGTCGGTCATCTTCAATCTCTCATCTTTCGTCGCTCAATAAACAAGAAGAAATCCCCTCAAGCAAAAAACGCCTATATGCAAAGCTTTTCTGTTCTTGCGGTCTTCGATTACACACGCGAAATCAGGTGCACCTAGCGCCGATGCCATCGGTGACTTGGCGCAGGGCCTGGAAATTGGCCCATTTGGGGAACTGGTCGTCTTTCGTGGCCGGCGTGACGTCTGCGCCGACGACGCTGACGGAGAGGTTCGGGACGTCGGCGAGAGGGATCTCGGTGCCGTCGAACTGGAAGGGAAATGTCAGTGGGATGTTCACATATTTGGAGGAGTAGAGGAGATCAAACTCACTTTCGCCACCCTGTACTGCAGGTTGTTGGTCATGTACTCTTCGACGGAGCCCGGTTGTCTGGAGCGCATCTCGCCGGCTTTGAATCTCTCGAGCAAAGCGCTGTTCAGGGGAATGGTGCCTGTGACTTTGATGCCGGACATCGCGGCGCGCTTCGCCTTTTGTGCATCGTCTTTGATGTCCTGCGGAATCATCGAGAACACAGCGTGAGTGCCCACGAGGTTCGGCTGTGTCGGCCAGCACTTCGGATCGGAACTGTCGAAGTTGCCCAGGAAGACGTAGACGGCATACGAGCCGTTGCAGCTGAACTTGTCACTGACGATGTTGGCGATGTATTCGCGACGCTTTGGTGGTCCGTTCTTAGCGGCAGCGTCACGCTCACTCAGGCCTGATTCCGGCTCAGGCGCATCGAAGTCGAAGAAGCGCTTAGAAAGCAGGTTGTCGGTGCCTGCGTTGCTACCATAGAGCTTGTTGATAGCAGCTTTCACGGCAGACACGCTTGCGTTGTTTTGAAGCTCGGGATATGTGTAGCCGAAGGTCTTGATCGATCGAGCCAATGCCGCCGTCCACTTGTCGCCCTTAGCGTTGCGGTAGAACGGGTCGAGAGCTAAGATATGTCAGCATTTTGCCGCTATGAATGGGGAAGACATTCGCTTGGAGAGAGGCCTACGAGTATCCATATCTATGCGCGCCCTCTCGGGGATCGTGTACGATCCCTGCCAGGCTACGTTCGGCTCGACGTAGCTGTCTGGATACACAGCTTGCCACAGAGCAAAGGCTCGATCAACCATCATGTGGTGAAGCCAGAAGATCGGGTCGTAGGCTGAGTAATCCAAGTAGGTCATGTGTCCGCCACTGCCAGTGGCACCGTGGATCACATCGTGAATAGATTCCAGGCTGTCCGCGTTCTTGAATTCTCCGCCAAAGTTGTAGGACTCGGTGCTGAATTCGCTGTAGTTGCCGTAGAATGTGAAGAGATTGTACAGTCTGTCTCTGAAAGAAATACGGCTGTTGTCCAAGATGGGCCCGATGGCGCTGTCCTGGCTGAATGCATCGGCACCGTTGGTATTCGGGGCACGAAGGCTTGTGTTCCAGTAGCCCCACTGCGTGCGACAGTTAGCTTTCGTGTAACGATTGTTTTTGGTGTGAGCTTCTGATACTTACTGGTTGATAGTAGAAGTCACCCATCGAGACTGGGTGGAAACGATAGGCATACAGCGGGTTCGGGATCTCAGTCGTTCCGTTCGGCATTATGACACTCACGGTCCGAGTGGTCATGCTACTCGGCATCACACTCGTGCCATCTGGTGGTTGAGCAGCCCAGTCCCAGTACGGGTGACGCCAGGAAAGTGCAGCCTGGGCGTATCTATTGCGGGTTGCACCAGCCGGGAACTCGTTGACAGCGGCTACGATGTGGGAGTAAAGGACTTGCTGTGATGTGCGTGAGCAAACAATTCCTCGGTTAGAAGTAGAAAAGAATACTAACCTCGTAGAGCGCCAGGTACGGCCTGTGCCAGGGAAGAAACAGTTGCGACAAGTGAGCGCAGTATCCAGGATGATCAACACCAGGTGCCGGACCAACGCCGTCCCATGGGACATACGGTCTGCCATGAATTCCTGCCAAAAGTCAGTGAGTGCACATGGCTGCTTTTAGGATATCGCAACTTGCCAGCCACCTGATAGTACGACAGCTTCTCGCTCTGGTTGGAACGCATGAAGCGGTTCATGCCGAGAAGGTAGATGTTCCATTGGTCTGGATTCTTCTCCAGCTGCCGGATCTCGAGCCTGAGTTGAGTACCGGTGCCTTGGATGCCGGTGACGACGGTGTAGCCGGAGGAGTTGGCAGAAGCCTGACGACGATTGAGCAGTTGCTCGGCATCGTCCTCATTGCGGGCAAGTTCTTCGATCTGGTGTTTGAGCAGAGGCGCGACAACAGCCGCAGAGACGAAGTGCAAGAAAATGGCGAAAGCCAGAAGACGCGACAGGGCTGGCGGGAAACGCATGTTCGCAGGAGTGTGAAGGATCGGATGCTCCCAGAGAGTGAGCGTGGTGCAGGAAAAGAACTCGGTCTGGATGCGGAGGGTGATGTACAGGCCTGGTCAGGCGGGCGAAGTGGGGGTCGTAGGGATACTCAGGCACGAAAGGTGGCGGGTGCAAGAATGAAGTTGAGAGGTGAAATGGAGAGTGATGTCTGATGAGGTCGAGGTGGCGGAGAGCAAACGCAGCTTCGCCACGCGGCGTTTGTTGACTGTTGGGGTGTTGTTCTGCCAGCTCTCGGGAAGCCGGTGCCGCGTGAGCAGTGCAATGGTAGTTAGGCAGGAACGACTGGCGCTGAGCGAAAGAGACGGCTGAATCAAAAGCTGGGAGGAATGGGAACAGAAAGGAGCAGCGTCGCAAGGGAAATGGAAATGGAGGTCAAGCAGGACGGGACAAACACATAAGAAGCGGCTGATGTCACCTTGCCGAATGTCTCGCAGGGTTGCAGGGCTGAGGCGAGGTTGATTTAAGAAGAGTCGTTGGTGGATGCAGGGCGAAAGAGGCTGGTAAGGGAATGAATGAACCGCCGGGCAGTGCGCAGCGCCTGCGAGTTCGTGTTCGTTCACTCACTGATCACAGTCAATGCAGTGATAGAGGATACTTGCATGCGCAGAGCCACGCACCAGCTGACGGCAAACGAGCTACACCGTGGCATATCGTTTGGACTGGCAGGATAGTAGCGTGCGAGACATGTGCTGGTGGCTTGACCAGGGCAATGACATGAGCACGCCAGATCGCATGGGGCTTACATTGGAGGCGTCATTCGACTGACTGCCAAACATCCCTCTCGCCGCAAATAGAAATGCGATGGAAAACAAAACTGCAAGTTGCCCGTCGGACCACCTTCTACGCAGAGGGCGTCGTGCAGATATGCGTAAACGAAGCCAATATTTCGAGCGTACAGCCAATCACAGCCGAGCATGTCGAACTCCTCCCAGATATCCTCCCCTCCGACATCTGAACCTCATAGAAATATCGACCCCTCACCGCCTGCAAGACCATCCATGTGAGCGTCACGGCATGGCCGTCGTGAGCTACAGCGTGCTCGCCTTCTCGCCTTGCGCCACAGCCAAGAAACCTGCTTCCAGATGCCACGCCTCCCTGCTCCGTACCACGGTTGACCTCAGGTATGACTTCTTCATGCTCGAGCTGCTATTGTACCATGCGCTACGCCATTGGAGTTGCTGGGGAAAGTACATGCATTGCAAGGCCGTGTCGTGTCCGTCAACAACCTGCGATCTGCTGCGCGTATCCGTGGGTGAGCTGCGAGAGACATCGCACAGCAGCATATGCAGGTCCGTCGGAGGGAACACTGCGCCGGTACGTCGTTTGCCGGGTCAACCGGATGCATGTATTCCTGGAAATACCCATTCATGCCACTTCCTGCTATGTATAGTGCATATTTCGAACGTCTACCCATGACAATCAAATCAACCATCACTTCCTACAACCATTGCTTTCCAAGCAAACCAATTCCCACACAATGCCACATTGTCTCCTCTTCGCGCAACAACAAGCAAGGGACCGCACACGCACACCACACCTTGCGCAACATCTCAGTCTCACCTCCCACCATACCGTCCCCTCCCTCCAATCACAGCTACAGCGCTCTCGCCAAATATACGAGCATAATCCTTCGGACGGTACCACGAAGCATGTCGAACGAATCGATAAATCGTCAAATTCCATTTTGCTCGTGGTGGAGGGTTGTCTTAGACTGACAAGCACGCGGTATTGGACAAATGTGTTTCGTCGCATTCTGTTTCTGTTGTCTGAGACCGACGTGCGAGGCTTCTTCACACCACAATATATCCTTGGTGCGACCTTCCGTATTCACTCAACAGAGGCTCAGACACGAGCGGTAAGCAATGGCTGTCACGATCGAGTCTTTTGATTGGTGGCCGCGAACTCGGAGTGATTTCCTTCTTCTCGATTGAGGAATGCCGCATCTATAATTAACAATTTTGAGATTGATTCCTCACAAAAATGTGACAGATCATATTTTGCAGGTTGGAGAATAAACGCCTTAAATTTTTCGCCACCCAAAGCCCACCATCTCAGATAACGCCGCAGTGTGTGTCTTTCCCAAGCGCACACACAGGATGCAAGAAAGAGCGCAAAGTCTCGTAATAGAAGAAAGCGCTGAACAGAATAGAACAGAACAGAATTATGCTTTACAATCCCCCAGATCAGTCGTCTACTGCTCGTTAGCAAGCACCATCTTTTCTCTCTCGCTGCGTCTCTTCTTCTGGTCTTTGCGCGCGTGCTTGCGCTCGTTCTCTTCCCTCCGCTTGATCGCCTTGATCTCCTCGCCCTTGATCTCGCCGGCCTTCTTGACCTGCTTGGGCACGTGTCTGTGCCTGCCGATGCGGCGGATTTCAGGCATGTGCTTGTAGCGCTCCTTGAGAGCCTCGTCGTATTCTTGCTTCTGGCGCTGCGCGGCGGATTTGATGCCCGATCTGGCTGAGGCGTTGGCGCGCCAGAGACGCACGTTGCCGTCGTCGGAGCCGGAGAGCACGTAGTTGTTGTCGGGCGTCCAGGCGCAGGAGAAGACGCGCTGCATGCGCTTGGTGTGGTAGATGTCGCGGCTGTGACCTTGGTTGCGCTTCCAGAGGCGGATGCTGCGGTCGTAGGAGGCTGAGACGAGCTCTTCGCCTGTGGGAGAGAAGTCGATGTCCATGACGGCGCTGACATGGTCTTTGAGGATGTTCAGGGCGCGGGAGAGGTTGCGGGAGTCGAAGATGTAGATGTTGTGGTCTTCGTTTGCGACGGCGAAGTTGAAAGCTTCCATGGGATTCCAGCAGACGGCGTTCGAGGTCATGGTCATTACGGATCGGTGGAGAGGGGTATTTGTGCGGAGATCGTAAAGCACAAGAGAGCGGTCTGAGGCGGTCGAGGCGATGAGTGAAGTTTCCGTCTGGTTGAATGCGAGCGAGGTGACCGAATCGACACTTGTTGGCCATGCCAGGTTTGTTGTAGGTCCTGAGTTGGGTCTGTTCAAGTCGTACACGGAAATACCAGAGTGGGCCACGGCGAACGAAGGATCGCTACGGTGGCGAGAAATCGCGTTGAAGCCAAAGTCTCCCAGCCAAGTAGCGACAGGCGCGCTCTTCGAAGGTGTGTTGTATGGGTCGAATAGCTTCACAGTCCGGTCTGTTCCACATGACAAGAGCTTTTGATCCTGCGTCCAGCATACGCCCTTGACGACGTTCGAATGTGCTTGTCCCTGCCAGACCTCATCCTGACTGGGCAGATCCCAGACCTTCACAACACCATCACCACTGCCACTTGCGAATCTTTCTAAAGACTTTGGGTCTTTCGCAATTGTGTACACTCCGTCAACGTGTCCTCGTCCAAGATCGGCGACGAAAGGCGCCGCGAACATGCGCTCCAACTTTGTCGCATTCAATGCACGCGTGTATTCTCTCGCTCTTTCAAATGGGTGAAGGGCAGGATCCAGGTTTCGAGGCGTGCGAGCGACATCACTGCCGGGCGCCTGGGCGGACGATGCCGATCGGGTGAGCGCCTTGATCTTCTGTATGATTTGTTAGCAAATGCGACTTTATCAGGCGACTCATCTAGCACTTACCATAGCGAAAGATAATCCGTGTTCTAAGGTGTATGGTTTTTCGGCGACCGGATCTCAAAAAGTCGTCCGCGACCCTTAGACGCGGGATGGCCCTTCTTATCTTGCATAATCGCGAAAGCTTATTTTCGACGCGGGGTTTTAGCGCCGAGGTTGACCTCGATGATGATGTTTGATGTGGACTCTTCCATCACTCCCATCTGTGCCGGCGTCTGCAGTGATTGGTAATCTGCCTGGTGCGTTGTATTGGTATAATTGGCATTGCTAATCTGCTTTGTACAACATACATGTCTCCGTCGTATCGTTGCTTTATTAGAATCAACCCCACCCGCCATCTCACGCGAACTCACACCACTAGGTGCTCGATAATCAGGACTCCGGCACTCACTTCAATCAATACGAAGAAATTGCAATTTCTACAAGCACAACGCAACATGGCTACATCATCAGTCCCCGACTTCCCACCCAGCGCAATTCGCCCAATTTTAGAAGAAGTAACATCTCTCCTCAAATCCCGTGGCGAGACCATCAGCATCGCGGAAACAGCTGCCGGAGGCCTCATCAGCTCATCCATCCTATCCACGCCAGGCGCCTCCAAAATCTACCAAGGCGGCTTGACTTTGTACACTCTGCCATCCCGGATTGCCTACGCCGGATGGACCCAAGAAAGCATCGCTAACTACAAGGGTCCTACGACCGATATCGTCTCTGGTCTTGCGAAGCATGTCAGGAAGGATCTAGGCAGCACGTACACGCTTTCTGAGAGTGGAACTGCTGGGCCTACGGGTGGTGCGACTGAGAATCGCAGGCCGGGGTATGTTGCGCTGGCTGTGGATTGTGAGAGGGGGACTTTTACTAGGGAGATCAAAACGGGGCTTGGAGAGGACCGTATTGCGAATATGGTGCAGTTTGCTATTGAGGGTTTGACGTTGTTGAGGGATGTGATCAGTGGAGAGGCGAAGCTGTAAGGTACATTGTTGTAAGTCATGAATCAATGGCTACTGTAGTTGGATGGAGTAGTTAAACAAACGACTGATACATGCATTGAGGCCAGCAGTGTTCCAGTCTACAATCGAAATTCTCCAAAGACCTGCTAACCATCATTGGCAACACTCGGCGATGCACAGATGATCTATCCAGCCTACTGCTTTTCCGCCCGAGCCAGAGGGGCATCGCAAAGTGATACCTACTTACTATCAAAGGAATATCACCATACATGGCAAAAGAGCAAAAGGAAAGGTCCTACCCGGAATCGAACCGGGGTCGCCCGGATGTCCTACACCACTATGTGATGTCGATCAGAACCGGAAGTGATAACCGCTACACTATAGAACCGTATTGGGTTCATCGATTGGAATCATCTCAATCGATGGTGCTCAAGACAACAACGTAAAATATATACCCTTTTATGTTGCTGGATCTGATGGGATGTAACTGTTCTCTCAGAAAGAGCAAGATGGAAAGGTCTTCGTCTCAAGTATTTGAGACTGCTTTAAAACACTGTTCTGTATACTTCGCAAAGCCCGAGTGTTGAAAGCTGGTAACTCCAATGTCGTAATTTTCATGTGGTTCTCACATGTGTTTGGTCTCGGACATGCAATTGCAGTTAAGCTTCCCGAGAACAAGCTCCAGAACGTCGATATGATCGTACGACCGCCAGAACAACATGCTACTTCATTCAGCTTAGACTAGAGATCTTTTTAGACTGATTATAGCTCGCAAAAATGAATTGCATGGTTCCGAGGGCTTTATATGCGACAATTGCGAGGTACAAGGACCGGGTTGATAACCCCAAGCACTAACCCTACGAATGCCTATTCCATTGCTTCGCTCAAATCAATCATATGTACAGGTTTTCCGGTCGTGGGTTCGATGTACCAAATGAGAGGATTTTTGGTCAGTCCCACAATGTTCGAAGCTATTTTGCAGATATCAGACAGCTTTGAAGAAGAAGAGTGAGTGTAGATAGCCATCCACGAAGCCACGTGAAGACGTGACTAGCGCCAAAGTTACATCAAGAAAGCCGAAAGCGATTGGAAGCTCTCTCCCCGCGACACACAAGACATCGGATAAATTATTCCAATCGTTCATGCATTTCGGCGCCCACGCATCTGTTTCCTAAGCATCATTTGCTTCGCAGTGCAAGCTGGTCTGCACATGTGTCCAACCCTACAAGCTCGCTTCTAGGCCGCTTTGAGACAGTGCATGTCAGCTTGGGCTCTCTTTGTCGTGCGGAGCTTATGCGTTTGCTTCTGACCACTTGCAGCGACACTTTGCCAGCTTGGAACAACACACGTCCGAACCTTCATTAGACGTCGTACCTTGCAATTGTGAGTGCCAGTGCTGCGACTCATCAAAACAGTAGTGCCTTTCCCGGTCAATCGGAAAACTAGGATCCTCATACAGTAGCGATCCTCTCACCAAAATGCTAAGCGACAACGAGCTGGCCGAGACCAGCTTGAAGCTTCAGGACTTCCATCTGGCAAACGCAAAGCAGCAAGAGACGTTGGCCGAGGTGCTGGAGAAATATGGGACACTCATCGAAAGCTACAAGCGGTTGAAGAGCGACTATGAGGAAGAGAGAGATTCTCGGGAGCGATACAAGCAGATGGCTAGGGGACAGGAGCGTAATCCGTTTGTCCTAGTACTTGTGGATGGTGATGGATACATTTTTGACGACGACCTTGTCAGCAACGGCGCCGAGGGAGGTCAGAGAGCTGCACAACTGCTCAACGAGTCAATCCTGTCAAGCCTACGTACCCGTGGTCTAGAAAACTGTCGCATTATGGTTCGTGTCTACTCGAACCTTGCCGGACTATCCAAGACACTCAGCAGAGTCAAACTATGCGGAGCAGAGAAGCGGTCACTTGCGTCTTTCGCCGCCAACTTTACACGATCAAACGAACTGTTTGACTTTGTCGATGCTGGAGAATTGAAGGAGAATGCGGATTCCAAAATCCGCGCTTTGTTCCGACAGTTCGTCGATAACACGCAGTGCCGTCACATTTACTTTGCTGGCTGCCACGATGTAGGCTACATCAACGAACTCATCCCCCATAGGAACAACCGTGAGAAGGTGACCCTTGTGAGGAATTATGCCACTCATCCTGAATTCACCAAGCTCGGTTTCCGGCTTGAAGATTTCCCAGGAATTTTCCGCAACACACCCGTAGATGCTTCGAATGCTCAGCCTTACAAGGCCCCGACCCCAGCGACCAAAGCCACATCGATTTCTAACACATCGGAACAATCCAAGGCCAAGCCCTGCTACTTCTTCACCAAGGGACAGTGCAAATATGGCGAGGGTTGTGTCAACATGCATGTTAGATCGACGAACGGAAGCGGAGGTCTCGTTACGCAAGACCAACCATCGTCGACCAGCACTTCATGGCGGAACGCTGCGCCGGAATCTAAATTCGGTTCCACCAGCGACAACGATTTTATGAGGAGTAATGGTCATACTCCGCAACCATCAACTTCCCACAGTAACAGTGATCAGACAGATCCCGACTTCTCCGCTTTGCTACCTCACGCGGACAGTGTGCCGCCTGGCTATGTTGCGATCAATGCCAAAGGAGAACGTTTGGATATGTACATGCCGCCTGTTACTGCGGAAGTCCGCAATCGCTTCGCCAAGCGTGTTGCTAATAAGAAGCTATGCAACAAATTCCACCTCGCCGGCGACTGCCCGGACGGTGACTGTCCATTCGACCATTCGCCAATCGATGCAGATCTTCGCAACTACCTTCGCTCCATTGCTGCTGCCACGCCGTGTACTCGCAGGAGTGCGTGTAAGAACCTCACATGCTTGAATGGTCACGTCTGCCAAAAGTCAGACTGCAAATACAGAGGCGGCAAATTGTTCTGCAAGTTGCCTGGCCCTATGCATTATGTTCAGCTTCAATTCAAGGAATGGGTCCGAGGAGTCTCGCCGCCGCAAGGAAAGCGCGAGAGCTCACAGAGCAAAGATGCCTCGGGCTCACCAACACCTCCACCACAGAGCGACTACGACAGTCCTCTTAAAAGCCCCACAAGCAGTGTCAACGCCACCAGATCCTTCTTCGGTCTGAACCGAGGTATGTCAGAGGACAGATCTGTTGGTCCTGCTGCCGAGAGTGACGATGAATACCTGGCTGGAAAAGCAGGCGCGAAATTAAGCCTCGACAGCGACCTGGACTAGGAAGTCCTACTCGGCCGTCGGTATGTGGAGGTATACGGAATCTGCTCCGAAGGAACAGGCAGAATGGAGATGATATATCCGGACGCAGGAGAAATGTCGATCAGTACATGCTTAACGCCAGGCTAAGGAATCTCATCCTTACGTGGGCGGTGTCAGAAAGGCGGGGTTGTGGAGTGTGGGTATACACATGAGCATTGAGGTTGTATTCCTACGGTGCAAGAAATCATTCTTGAGGCAGAGGCAGAAGAAAGCTGGACCTGGTTGTTGTAGCTGTAGTCGTTGAACAGTTCCGAGAGCCGGCTAAGTAGTGTACAGAGCTATAGCAGATAGCAAAGCGCTGTACAACTGTACAAGTATACAGCTATGTACGTACAGTATAAAGAAGATCGACAGGAACACAATGCCTCGGTTAACCCAAATACTCGTAGGATCATCAAGCCGAGTGCAGACCGAGCAACGTCTACGCTAATGTACTAGCTCTGCCATCGTGTATACTGTAGCACCGTGCAAGCATCTACAAGCGTGCAGTAGCTGAACCCAAGGAAATCGCGATTGGCGGTAAAATGGGGCGGGTTTCTACTTCACGTCCCTTTGGTATCGACCTCCGAGTCTGTGACTACTCTCGAAAGAGCAGGAGATACATGGCATTGGCGATTGACGAGAATCCTTCAGCGCGACCCATCAATGCACAGTCTTCAGCTGTATATAAAGAGTAAGTCCTTGCAATGCATTTCCAAGACCACCAGAATCATCACAGACAACTGTCACAATGCGTCTCTTCAACACTCTCCCCGTCGTACTCGCGACTTTGGCTTCTTCTCCTGCCGTTTCTGCCTATGCCGCTCCCGGAGCATGTTCTGGAGTCTGCAACAATGCCCACGATCCCAGCATCATCCGTCGCCAATCCGATGGCACTTACTTCCGTTTCTCGACTGGCAATAAAATAGCCATCCACACTGCGCCATCCCTCCCCGGTCCGTGGACCTACAAGTGCGCTATGCTTCCGTCAGGCTCAAGCATCCCGCTCAATGGCAACCAAGATCTCTGGGCTCCAGACGTCGTCCAGGTCGGCAACACATACTACGTGTCCTACACCGTGAGCGCTTTCGGTGGTCAGGACAGCGCCATTGGCCTGGCAACTTCCGATTCCATGGACTGTGGTTCGTTCAAGGATCTCGGAGCCACAGGCGTCGAATCCCACGCAGGCGACAATTACAACGCGATCGACAGCCAGATCTTCAAAGACGGCAACTCCTACCAGATGCAGTTCGGATCCTTCTGGAGCAACCTGTACCAAGTTAGCATGAACAACCCGCCTCTCAAGTCGACCGGTCCCAATCGTCACCTTGCGTTCCAGCCGGCTGGCACTCACCCCGAAGAGGCTCCGTATATGATTAAGAATGGCAACTATTACTACCTCTTCTGGTCTGAGGGTTCCTGTTGCCACCTTGACACCGACCGCCCTGCTCCTGGAGCGGAGTACAAGATCAAGGTTTGTAGGTCGTCTTCGGCTACTGGTGGATTTGTAAGTCTTTCTTTTCTTTTTTAATTGTGACTGATGATATCGGATATGTGCTAATGATCGTTTGCAGGTCGATGCTGCTGGCACGTCTTGTCTGACCGGCGGTGGAACTATTGTTCTTGAGTCGCATGAAAATGTTTACGCGCCTGGTGGACAAGGCGTCTATGACGACCCGGTTGAGGGCTGGGTTCTTTACTATCACTATGTCAACACGAACATTGGGTACGCTGATGGACAGAAGCAGTTTGGTTGGAACAAGATTGCTTGGAACAATGGCTGGCCGACTGTGTGAGCCCGTTACGAGAGGGTGTATTAGATTGGGGCATGAGCTTTCGCATTATATGTTCCTTCGAGGAAAATTGTTTTCGTTCAATTGATGGTAGCATTCATCCGTCAATTGCACAAAAAAGTTGTCAGCAATCACAGTACTTATCGGTGCAATTCCTCTCATTAAATATTTCATTCTGCCGAATAGACTTTGAAGCTCTTGATCTCCCAGTACGCATCCTCAAACGCAGTGGCGTTGTTCGCAACAAAATTGTGGCAAGTCGATGGGCAATCGCCCTGGCCGCTGTATATCGACTCCGCACCAGCCCAGTCGCCGCAGAGAGCGATATTCATGATGATGCTGGCGTTTCGGAAATGGTTGCCGATATTGCAATGAGTATTGGGGAAGTCAGCAGTAGGTTCGCCCCACGTCGATGGATCGGGAGCAGTGGTCGTAGTGTTTGCGAGATCGTCTGGCTCGGTGCCGCGGCCAAAGAACCACATGCGGATTCCGACACTGCGCCATTCCGTGGCATAGATACCACCACCGTTCTCGTTGAACGCTGCTCCTGAGCTTTCGGTGGGTGCTTGGACACCACAACCTGCGTTGCCGTTCGCGGAATGCAGACATTCCTCTTCAAGAGCCTCACCAGTCTGCTTGCGACATACGTTCATCTTACATCCTTTGGTTGTATGAAGCGTGAATTGATTGCCAGCAGTTGCGCGGTTGACAGACTCGGCAACGTCAATTTCGCCTACATGAAGTATTAGCTGTCATTCATTACCAAGACAGACATCCGTTGAACTGACCATTGTCTGGCCAATTTTCATCGTCGCAGATCCACAAAGCAGGCCAGGTTCCACAGCCGACCGGCGAATGCAATACGTCAAAGATAAATAGACCTGAGTCGTACTGCTTCTTGGAAGATACACGAACAGACCAGCGACCCGTGCTAGTATCATACTCGTCTGAGGTCGTGTCTACTCGTAGAATGGCGGAACTCTCCGAAGCATATGTCAAGTTATGTGCCGGTTGTGTCGCTGCATCCTCAATTACGTAGTGCACGAAACCATTGGTCGGATCCGGCTGGCTGAAGAAATTGAAGCTGTCGAAGAAATTCGGCCCACTGTAGCTATCCTCGAGGCGATATGAAAGTTGCTTGTAGTCCGGGTATGATTTATTGTTGCGCGTGCCCAATAGAGCACCTACAACAATGGCTACGATTGCCAGTACGGCTACTATAGCGACGGCGACCAAGATCTTCCTTCTCTTCGTCCATGACCGTGGGCTCCTTGTAGATGCTGGATCGATTGCATTTCCCTTGGAAGGTGCCGTCATGTCGTGATGGTTCGAATCACGCTTTCGTCGAACGTCGGAGCGATGCACCAAATATTACTGATTAATTCTATGCTTGTTAGATATCACGGAAATGGATGAGAAAATGAGTGGCAAGAAATAGCAAAGGAAAGATAGCGCGATAGAGACATGCTCTTGCGGAAGGAGCATCTCTGCCCTACGAGACTTTCTTTGCCGTCTTGTCTGGAGAATCGGAGCGGGCCATGGCGAGCCCACCGGCGCCCATCGCGAGAACAGTGCATACTGGAAGACTATCGAACGAGAGGCCCTGTTCTGCATCGCTAGTGTTGAATCGCGTGCGCGTGTGGGGGATAAGGTCGCTTGAGCAAGAGTGTTGACGACTGCCACGTCGCGAGACGCGCAAGATGGCAGGAAAATGCCCCACAACCGAGCCGGATTTGTGTGGCGAGATTTCCCAACGTCAACAATCGATGCGTCTTTGATTATTGAAGCCATGTATAATACCTTACGCGAGAGAATGTTTTTCTTAATTCATCGAGGCCACGTATAATACCCTACGCAAGAGAATGCTTTCTTAGCTCATCGAAGTGTTCACAATATCGTTGGTGAGTCCGGAAAATTCACGGCTGCATCGTCAGGAAATTTCACCAGCTGGCTTGAAACGTGAGAATGTCGATGTTGGTCAAACCCTCTTGTTCTGGACAAGACGGCGAGCTCGATTTGAGTACAAAAAAACTAGGTATCGAAATAAAAGGAGTGAAAATCCCCATCTCGAAGTCCCCATCTACACCTCTCCTCCTACAACCTCCACCGAATCAACTTCCAATGCGCCTGCGCAATGAACCATCTAAGAGACGGTGATGGAAGCAGATCCAGAGCCAGAGAAGGACTCGACAGCAACGACCTGGTAGTTGAAGTTCTTGTTGGCGAAGCCGTGCTTGGCCCAGGCGTTGAAGTGGTTGGCAGTGGTGACGGTACCGGAGGTACGCTTGTTCTGACGGACAGACCAGTACTGGGTGAAGGTGGAGGTACCAGTGATAGAGGGCTGGTTGGTGCGAGTGTCGGTGCAGAGGGTGTAGACGGAGCCATCAGAAGTGATCGTGCCGAGCTTGGTCACGCCGCCGGAGCAAGGGTTGAAGGAGCCGTAGCTCTCAACAACGTAGTACTCGGCTTGCGGGTTATTAATCCAGCCATACACAGCGAGGTAGGAGCCGCTGTTACCGGGAGAGTAGGTACCGGAGTACTTGATGGTCCTGCCAAACGTTAGCCATTGCACAGATCAATCCGGGTTCGAGAGTCCATACCTGGGGCTACCGGTCTTCCAGCCGAGACCAGCAACGACGTCAGTGCCGCTGTTCCACTTGAGGGAGAATTTGCCGTTGCCCAAGTTGGATTGGAAGCCAGCGGCCTTGCCGTTGTAGTTCTGAACGTAATCGATTCCGCTGGGGTTACGCTTCTCGACGGCGGCAGACTCCTCGATGGGAGCGGCCATGGCGAAGCCGCTAACCAGAGCGACGAAAGCAGCAGCGAACTTCATGATGATTGAGTTGAAGGGAGTGCGGTTGAGAGAATGGATGAGTAATGAAAGTGAAGATGGAATTGGATGACGATCTGAGAGGGTTCTTGGAGTAGGGCTTAGGGCTCTTATAGATGTCTCTCTGGCCCATGTAGCACCTCACTTACCGGGCTGCCCAGGGTAAATGATCTCGCTTGCGTGAGCTTGTCAGAAATAAGCTCATCATCTCCAGGCTAGAGTGGGTGCTTTGGTCTAGCTTGATGACAACAAGCTACGACAATATGGCTCGGGTACTGTTGATCATTGGTTGCGACGGCGGTGACACGTCGGATTGGAGCATGAAACCTGTGTCCCGTATCATCATGGTCACTATCAACCGCCACAAACGTTCCAGCCTGCTCCTCACGCTATGGAGTTATGACATTCGGGAGTCAGCCATATTAATCTGGCGTTGACGTGCGACGAAGAGCACTATACGGTCCACGAATGTTAAAGTTCGGTAATGGCGGACTAGGGGTAGTTCGATCAATGCCATGTCATGTCCAAAGCCGAGATCCCTAGCGGGTAACGCCATATTGATGTGGTAGACTTGAGGCAATAACGAATGTGAGAGTTCGATCGATGTGCACCCTCATCCCAGACTTTGGACATTCTAGACTTCTTGAACAAAGCTACCCACTACAGATCGACAAAACGGAATTTTCTCGTAACAAGAACAGTTGACAAGCTTTCCAGGCAATGCAGGATTCAAAGGATTCTTTCCCCCGAATTTGTTAAATCCGTTGGTTCTGTGGAACCAAAACAACGGTCCGTTTCAAGTTTAGCGAACTTCAGCGCAGACGCCAGGCTAGAACAAGCACGCTCCGCCTCCGTTTTAGCCTAAGAGCCGACGGATCACGCCTCTGCGTATCCAAACTACTATAAGTGCTACACCGGATGGAGCATGGAATAGTAGGTGTCCCCGCTTCCTCGTCACCATTTGTGCAGATGCTTGCAAACGGCAAAGAATGCCGAGACCAGAACCAGGCTGTGACGACCCCTTTTTGTTCTTGCCGGTTTACCATTTGAACTGGAGTACACGCGTATCGAAAGAAGAGTGAGCGAGTGAGTTTGAGGTGTAATGATGGAAGCATCCAAAGACGAGAATGAGGCGTTTCTGCAGCCCCAGCAAGATCGCAGCGGAAATCCCGTCAAACAAACTGGAATTCTGAGTCGACTATGGCCGTATGTTCGTTTGCTTGTCGAGGTGGTCATGGTGCTTTGCATATTCGTTCTTACTTCTACGTTGGCGCGGTCAGAGACTGGCAACGGCGAATCTGCGGATAGCCTTCGTAAATCGCCCATACCCAAATGTAAGCAAATCTCCTCTATGCAGACATCTGAGTAAGCAGCTGATCTCGTTACCAGTACCAAGGAAGCTATACACTTTTAATGGCGATGAGCGTTACCTGAACGAGGGCATGTTCAACTCGCAGGCCGAGACGATGCATACCCTACATCAGTGGATACCCCTAAGCTCTGGTAAGGCTGATCCTAAGTTTATTTATGTCGGCGATCATAGGGCAGCATCACTGACATCGACTATCAGATGCAAGAGGCTATGTACGATTCGACAACTATGAAGCCTACGATCTCAGTGACCCATACACGGTGTCAATAAATCGAACACACGACGGACCTGGATACATGCTGTCCGCTTTCCACCAGCTTCACTGTCTTGTGAGTCTCTCGTCATGGCAATCATCGCCATATCAATACGTCGCTTGCTCTACTTGTGCCCGACACGGCAGTAGTTGCCGCCAAACCAACACGTCACTTGCCCTACTCCTCCTCCAGCCGTACATCTCGACCAACCCATACTAACCATCACCTCCTCCAGTCCTACCTCGTTCAACACTTCCAGCAAGGCTACGGCGGCACGAACCTCACTCAAGAAGTCGCGCACCACTCCGCGCACTGTTTCGACTACATCCGTCAGGCGCTGATGTGTGCCGGCGACACTACGCTCGAGGGTAAGACCGAGGCTGGTCCTGGTTGGGGCTCTGTCCACGAATGTGTGGACTACGATGCGCTGTTAGGCTGGGCAAACGAGCACTCGGGAGAGAAGTGGCGGAATGGTCTTATGCCAGGAGAGTCTGTATTGTGAACCATATGTGCAAGGCGTCAGGCTAGGCCACTTCAATGCGATCCCAATACAGTCATTCGCTTCACTTGCTTGCCTGTCTATCCATGCTGGCTTTTGATTTACAAATCGTATATGAACGTAAAGACAAATGTACACAACAACGTAAGAGATCCACAGACCGAAAGCCAAACCTCACTCACCAACTCACCTTCTCCAACCAAAACCTCAAACAGGCCCCCCAACAACAACCCTCAACACCCTCGGATTCCTCCCCGCCACAGTCCCACTCTGATCGACGCCCCCATCCGGACTAACATCATCATACGAAAACGCATATCCCCTCCCATCAACCTGATTCCTGTGCACGAAAGCACTATACCAATTCGCTGGTCCCTGCCCATAATACTCCTCAGCATGCACGCCAGGCTGCACATCCCCACCATTGATCATCAAAGTCCCACGGTTGAACGCAGCGCACAAACGCGGGACGACCGCGCGGTGAACGCCGTTGTCGCTGCCTTCGATGGCAAAGGGCCCGCTGTTGCAGCCGAAGATGTCGGCGGCGGAGGGCCGGGCGTAGGCGCGGTTGTCGCCGGCGCAGGAGAGGGCGTTGTTGGAGACTTTGCAGGCGACGTTGCCGGCGGGGCTTTGCGTGGCGATGGTGAGGGTGTTGGTTGTGTAGTGGGTCCAGACTTGGTCGATGTAGGCGTTGAAGTAGGAGCTGAAAGCGTTGGGTTGGGTGGAGATGTAGTCTATGGGAGCGACGATGCGGAGGGGCGAGCCTGGAGAGGCGGTCTGGCAGAGGTCGGCCCATGGTTGGCCGTCTTTGGTGGTTTGGCTGGCTAGCAGTTGGCAAATTGCTGGGACTGCGTTCGCGTGCAGGCCGAGGGCAGTTTGTGTGCTGCCGTCTTCGGCTACCATTGACATGCCGAGGACGAGGCCTACGAAGTCGACGTATGAAAGATTGGCGTACAGACCGCCGGACTCGTTGTTGGTCAGTTCGACGAATCCCCAATTGATACTTGCGCTTGGGTCTTTTGGGTTGTTTGACGAAGGGCAGGTTAGGGAAGGCCCAGATGCACCAGTCTGCCAGGTGGTGTAGAAGCGTAAGTTACCCGCTGCGAACCAGATACGAGCGGATGCAATGTAGTCAGGAATAGTGATAGAGGTTGTGCTCCCCTTGGGCCCCAGAGGAATAGCAACATTCGCATTGATCGATTGTGGGATTGGCTGACCAGGTGTGCCCGATGGATAGAAGAAGTTTCCATCCGGCGTGAGCATGACGAGACGACCCTGCGAATCCAGGCCTGTCACGTATGCGTTGATGTTTCCTCCCGGGAAGTTGTTCACCAGCGCCAGTGGAAGTCTCGCGTTCGAAGGTGTTGCGGCAAGAGAACTAAAACTGTGCAATCCAACCTCGGGTGGGGGAGCAGTGGCGTTGATGGTGTTTTCTGCGGTGATGATGATGTCGTTGACTGTTCCTGGAGATACTGGAACAAATCTAAGGATAGGGACGGAAAAGGCTTTGCCGCACAGCAATACTGCAGCGGCAAGCGTTATTAGTCGAGGGAAGATGTGCATGATGATATGAAGTCTATAATATTAGTGTCTTGCTGGTTGAAGGAATGTGTTGAAAGGAAATGCTCGTGTGGTAGATTCAAAAGAGCGACTGGGTGGTGACAATGAAAGACCATGGAATATTGGTGGTTACGAGCAAGACTCGATATATACACGGTCAGTCCTAGCGATGGAAGTGAAATTCATTCATGGACAAACACGTTTTCATTGGCCGGTGTGCTCGACGTAGCCAATGACTATTTCACCCGTGATCGTCGGTTATACCGAGTATCGCGCCCCTTTCACTCCGTCGGACGGCACAATAACCATATGATATCCGCGAACACGTGGCCCTCGAATGGCTCAAGCGCGTAATCGGATCTAGTCACTTCAATGTTACCGCGGCATAGCAGACCATCGATCAGGCCAGACCGTGAAAGTAGACCGGCACGGTAGGGTGGATGTTCGAGCTCTGATGAAGTCAAGATCAGACTTCGTAAGCGACAGCCCCGGAATCCCATGCGATTGGAAAGCAGTCTCATTAGAGAGTCTTCACCCCTGCAGGACATCTATCATACAAGGCAGAGTATGCGTGTGCGGTCCACATGTATAGTTCGGCCTGTAGTTTGGCGTGAAGTATGAGATCAAGCCGCCTGCGCCACCGAATGCCAGGCGCTTGGTGTAAGGCTGACGGGACGCATGTTGAAGTGTTGATTTGATAGTGGTACAAAGATGATCTACAGCGGACCGAAAGCATGTGAGCGGTTCGCGGAACATTCTTCACAGCGGCCTATGCGTGTTCAGTGGCGCATCGAGTCTTTGAACTGTGATTGGTCCCTTCAAAAATTAGCACGGCTGGACTTGCCGGCATCTGGTTTCCGCGCCTCTACGGCTCAAATAATTGTTGATGCAGTTGGAGTAGGGCACATCTCATGATGATGCTATTGGTCATATTAAATCGAGTTGTGTTCGGGGTTACAGGTGGCGAAGTGCAAACCAGCCGGGCGGGATCGGCTTTCGTCCAGCAGTTGGTAAATGTCGTCTTGCCAAGTAAAGATGATGGTCTTTCCAGTCTTATGGCCGCACAACTATGCCTTTGCCTCACGAGCTGCCTTCTCGGCCTTCTTCTGATCTCTAAACTTCTTCCTTATTTCACGAAGATTGGGAGGCATCTCAATTCCGAGACGAGCGCGCAGCTCATCCGCGTCCGTTTCCAACTCCTCTTCCCAATACACGTTGAGCATCTCCTCGGACTTGAGACCATTGGCCATAGCCCAAGGTCCATACACATCAAAGAATCGCTTGCGCTCCTCAGGCTTGAGTCGGACGATAGCAGCCAGACTGAGTCCAGTCATAGGTAGAACAGTGTTGGCGAACTCGAATGCTTTGACGGCAAGCTCTCCCTCAATGATGATAGGCAGACCAGTAATGGCATGAATGAAGTCGTGAATCTCGCGGTATCGCTGCATCACATATGCTTCCTCTGGGTCATCAATGTATCTGACGGGATCGCGAGTATCCGGCGTGACACCCTCGCTGTCCAGCCAAGCTGCATATGCCCTGCCAACCGTATTTTCCGGCAATTGCCTAAGCTTCTCCAGAGAAAGGCTCTTGGATGTGATCCTGGGTTTATCGCGCAAGATCCTCCGTCCGGTAGGGTTTGAGATCATTGCATGTCTGAGTCTGGTCACAAAATATGGCTTTGCGGTCGCTTCGCCGAGCGATGCGATGAGATCATGGCGGTATGGGTCGATCAGCGATCCAAAGGCAGAGCCCACTGCTAATGCGCCGCGTTCGATGAAGTTAAGAGGGACATGGCCGGGATAGTTGGGTCGAGGACGGTTCAGGACTGAGAAGGTACGTTGACGGAGATGTGGTGGGAGTCGGAGTAGTTTGTTCAAGGCCAGACTCGACCTCACTGTTGGGAGAGGTGTGGCCATGGTATGTAGATTGTCCAGAGATTAATTGGTGTAGAACATCAAATCACCTAAGGTATCCATCTGTAGAGCTGCCACCAAGCTATCGCTGCGGAGCTCAGCACCTCCGAGAGCGCAACAGGGCCAGGGTCACATCCAGACTTCGAACTTCTCCCAGACTTGCTCGTTTCATGACGACAGCGATTTTCCCAGCGACAACCACTAAACGATAATTCCTCTCTTCTCCTTTTCCCTCCTCGCCATCGTGGCGCTCACACCTTTCCCTCCCAGACTTGCTATGCTAGGCTCATAGCACCGCGAGCCAATCTGCATTTCACAGCCCTTTACCACCTCCCGCGAAGAATACCGCGGCCCAACCGAGCATGCTTGGCCGATAGCCTTCAAGCGGGCCGGGTGGCCTCGCTCTTCTTCCAGCACACGAGCAAGAGGTCTGCCTCGTGGTGGCGAGGCGAAGACGGCACAATGGAGGCGAAGAGTCCATCCACCAGCGAGAGTTCCACGGCACCACGCGAGCACGACGAAACCGAGCCTGCAGAGAGCAGCAAAGATACTCTGGACGACCCAGCTTTCAACTACACCCTCAGCGCTATGGATCGCCAATATGCGACCCAGACCTCGGTGCCGCGACGCATACACATCCTGGGCACGGGCAGCATTGGAAAGTTGGTGGCGCATTCGCTGCGAGGGATCGCAAACCCGCCTCCTATAACACTGCTCTTGCACACAAGAAGCTTACTACAAGCTTGGGAAAATAGTACAAAAGAGATCACAATCCAAGATGACGGCATTGAGGTCAAGAGGAAGGGCTTCGATGCCGAATTGACGCCACTCGGGCGAAGACAGCACGGTGTAGCGATAAAAGAAGGCGAAGGAGATCTGTATGATCACGAGGATGTAAAGCCTCACGAAATCGCTAAGATCTACAAAGAACAGGGCGCCTCACTCCCCGTGTCGTCAGATCCGCCTGCGTACGACGGAATTGACGCTGAGATCAAGAACGACGAGTCCAAGGAGGACGACACGATCCACAATCTCATCGTAACCACAAAAGCGTCCACCACAATAAACGCTCTGTCCAGCATCATGCATCGCCTCACACCCGCCAGCACCATCTGCTTCCTGCAAAACGGCATGGGCATCATCGACGAAATCAACGAGAAACTCTACCCCGACGAGGAAAATCGGCCAAACTACATGCAAGGCATCATCACCCACGGCGTGAACGTCCCACAAGAACTCCCAGAAGAAAAACGGGCCTTCTACGCCGTCCACGCAGGCCACGGCACCCTTTCCCTCTCCCTCATCAAATCCTCGCAAGCGAAAAGCACACCGCGAGACCTCATCCGCGCCCCGAAAGACCTCCACGACACCCAGTCCGAGCTCTGGGCCTCCTCCTCCCGCTACCTAATCCGCACCCTAACACGGACCCCAGTCCTCTGCGCCGTCGGCTTCACCCCAACCGAACTCCTGCAACTGCAACTAGAGAAACTAGCAGTAAACTCCGTCCTCAACCCGCTGACCGTCCTCCTCGACAACCGCAACGGCAGCATCCTCTACAACTTCGCCCTCACGCGCACCATGCGCCTGCTCCTCGCCGAAACCTCCCTCGTCATCCGCTCCCTGCCCGAGCTGCAAAACATTCCCAACGTGCACACGCGTTTCAGCGCGCAGCGCCTCGAGACGCTCGTCGTCAGCGTCGCGAACAACACCCGCGATAATGTTAGCTCGATGCTGGCGGATGTGCGCGCGGGAAGGCAGACGGAGGTCGAGTATATCAATGGGTATATCGTGAAGAGGGGAGAGGATATGGGGATCAAGTGTGTTGTCAATTATTCGACGATGCAGATGGTCATCGGGAAGAGTATGATGACGCAAAGGGAGAATCGGGGGGAGATTCCGAGTGAAGTGAGGGAGACGAATCGTTAGGTCGTTTGTGTTGATTTCCCTTTGGATGTTCATCGGAATTACTTGTATCGAAAAGGAGGATCGGAAAAGGACTCTCAGGTTTTTGAGAAGGGATAGCGTTGTTGTTTTGGTCAAGAGCAATTGGGGAGATCACTCTGGAGATATGGTGTTCTTTTTTTGTTTATATTGTAAATATTGTTGTTGGAAATCTGTAGTATCTATGTGTACAGCATCTGTGAATCTAGCAAGATTGAAGAACATGTGAATTGCTGATGTTTGCTCGTAGCTCGCTGTTTGAATCAGACCAACAAAACATGTATCTAGAGGCAAGATTTGGGCAAGGAATGCCACAAATAAGTGGTGCTAGATTCCGCAAAGCACGTAAGGTAGTTCAAACGATCAAGGGACATAACATCGTGTTTTCTCAAGATTTCGACTCGACGCTTGATCATTCGGTATTCATTAACTGTTGTTACTGTTACACTACACATATCTACATCTCATGTCTCCAAAAGGTGTAACTTCGGATCACTGCTTGAACTTCTGATGCAGCTGGCGAATCTGCTCCTGCACATCCTTGCTCTGCTCGCCACCCGGATGCGACATGCCCGCGAGAGCAGCCTGGCTAGGCATTCCACTCACGCCGTCGTACGCGCCAACCTCAGCACGCTTCCTCCTCGCCGCCTCCTCCTCATCAACAGCATGCCCCGTACCGTCAAATACATCCGACCGCTGACTAGCAAGTCTCTTCAGGTTGTTAGCAACCTCCTGCGTGGACAGGTTGGTCGTGGAAGAGCGATGCGCCGCGCGCGCGGACTGCTCGCGCCACTCGGGCGAGAGCATCTCGATGCGGATGTGCTCGCCGAAGTCCTCGTTGGGGATGGCTTCTTTGCAGTTGGGGCAGATGGAGGTGTTTGCTGTTTGGCGCTTTTGCTGCGCGCGAGGGATGTAGTCGGAGCGGATGCGCATCGGGGTGGCGGTGGAGCGGGCGGCTTCTTGGGCGGCGCGGGCGCGGTCGCGGTCTTGTTGGAGGGTATTGATGCGGGAGAAGGAGTCGTCTGCGGCGGGGGGTTGTTGTTGTTGTGGAGGGTAGTATGGTTGGGCGGGTGGTGGCATTTGGGCGGCGGGTGCTTGAGGGTATTGTTGTTGTTGCTGCTGGTTTTGTTGGCCGTAGAATTGTTCTTGGTCGTTGAACGAGGGGAATGCTTCCTCGATGCGTCTGCTGGGGTTGATGCTCATGGCGGCTTTTTGCTCGAGCGAGGCGGATTGCAGGTCGTTGACAGTTGTGGGAGGTGGTAGGTTGGTTTCCTCGTCGCGTTCATCAAAGACGACAGTCTCGACTACGACGAAATCGTGCCAGTCGATTTGAGCATACTCGACACGCTCTTTCTCCTGCTGCTCTTCCTTGGCCACCTTTTGCGCCTCCTGGTGTTTGACCCATTCTGCGCGCTTCTTCGCTCTGTCCAGTACTTGGAAGCGCTCCTTGACATTCTGCTCCAGAGAAGTGATGCGCTTTTTCTGTGGTCTTCCGCCGTCTGTAGAATCGCCAGTCAAGAGATCTTGGTACTGGTCCACGAGTCGCGAGAAGAACTGGTAGAGAGTGTGCTGTGGTCTCAAGAAGTCGAATTGGAAGTTGCCGGCCTCCCTCTGTGAGAGCTGTGTCATCCATCCTCTACCATTCTTCGCGACAAATAGTGCAGTGAGCTTCACGACATCCAGATCCTGTGCGCTGATGTTGGGCACGCGGGCAGAGAACATGAACTCCTCTGGCGGCTCCGGACCCTTCCTCTCTTCCCTACCCTGGAAGCTCACTTCGCCAGCACGGCCAGCGCTGATGTCATTTCCCCTTCCAGCTTTGATCTCGCTCTTGCGCCAGAGGTAGTAGGCGTGGTATGCGTCGCCGTCGAAGACGAAAGACATCTTGGGATTTGAGCCGTTCTTCTCGCGAATATTTTCTTCGAAATGTTGGCCATTTCGAACAACGTAGCCTGCAGTCTTCTCGAGGATGTCGCGCAGGCCTGAAGGTGGAATAATGGTGCCCTCGGGGGCCTTGTTGACGACTTCGTTGAGGTCCATTTCGCCGTTGGTCGCAGCCATGGCGGCGGGTATGTTGTGAGTGCGCGCGTGTGGTGAAGTTGTCGGTGTGCAACAGATCGGTCGGTAGTGAAGTTTTGGGTTATCACACTTTCGAGAAGAAGGTGGTGGTGTGGTGTCGCAAAGGGTGTTGTCGCAAGTCTTTGGTGGATGGCGGTGTTAAGAATTGGACTTCACATGCTTCGGCGCGACTTCTGGCGAGCGAGCTTCCTTAGCGTGAGAGCTGCATGTTTACAAGTGTGTATACGAATACGCAATCGACGTACTGAACTGAATCTCAAAGCCAATTGATTATTCGAGTCATTCGCTAGTATCAACAGCATGATCTCTGTATTTTAAGGATTAACTGCTAGTGTCTTCGCAATTCCCGCGAGGTTTAATTTGGTCGTTGCGTGAGATACTGACTTCCCTTGTTGTCTTTGGTATAACGACAATAATAATAATCATAATAATAATAATAATAATCATACAGATTCGTATGCAAAATAGCGACTCCTCACTGCAGGTGAAATATGAATATGAATGGCTGAAGCTGCCCCTTGCCTTGCGCTCGAAGGTTAATTATAGCCGCGTACGTCGATTGACCACGTAGACGCCAGCAGCTGAAGCGAACCTGAAGCTCGTGTTACTCCGTAGTAGTAGTTATTGGCCATTTGTCGCCAATCTGTTGCATTCTGCTTCTTCTTCTTCTTCTTCTTCACTACACTCCCTATTGTTGCCTCTTCTTCTTTCCATTGACCCCTTGCCAGCGCGCGTGAGAGAGCTCAGTGCCGCTGTTTCACGGGATCGACGCCTACAAGGGGAGCTTGGACTCGCCTGACTCTCCAGCTTGTTGCAATTATACCACCGCTCTCGACACCACACCACCACAAATCCCGCATGGGTGTCTAATACCCTCTACGCCAATCCCCACAAACCGCCATCATGGCTGCCAAAGGCGCCAAACCAATGCCCGTCAATGGTGTCGTCTACAGCACCAACGACATCGTCCCCGCCTACAACCAGGTCAAACCTACCGCCAGCAATGCCGCTCACACTGGCCCGAACAAGCCAGCAAATCGCAAGACCGATTACACCTCTGAGGGTGTCAAGGACAACAACATCGCATACCTAAAGAGCAGTGATTGGGAATTCCTCGGCGCGCTTACTGTGCTAGCCTTCTTCGTGCGCCTGTTCCGCATCTACCAGCCTTCCTCAGTCGTCTTCGATGAGGTCCACTTCGGAGGCTTCGCGAGCAAGTACATCAAGGGCAAGTTCTTCATGGACGTACACCCGCCGCTCGCCAAGCTCCTGATTACACTCGCTGGATGGTTGGCCGGTTTCGACGGCAACTTTGATTTCAAGGATATCGGAAAGGATTACATCGAGCCTCGCGTTCCCTATGTCGCTATGAGATTGCTGCCCGCCATCTGTGGTGTGCTGGCTGTCCCTGTTATGTTCTTGACCTTGAAGGCTGCTGGCTGCAAGACAGCTACTGCCGCTTTCGGCTCAGCTTTGGTCATCTTCGAGAACGGTCTGGTTACCCAGTCTCGACTTATTCTGTTGGATTCTCCTCTTGTCCTTTTCACTGGCATGACTGCTCTTTCCTGGACCTCTTTCCAAAATCAGCATGAGCTTGGCCCGAAGTATGCTTTCCAGCCCGCATGGTGGTTCTGGCTGGCTGCATCTGGAATCACTCTGGGAGCTACCTTCAGCGTCAAGTGGGTTGGTCTTTTCACTATTGCCTGGGTTGGCTCTCTGACCGCCCTGCAACTTTGGGTTCTGCTCGGAGACACCAAGAATGTTACCACCAGGATTTGGTTCAAGCATTTGTTCGCTCGTACATTCTGTCTCATCATTATTCCTTTGGCTTTCTACATGGCCATGTTCGCCATCCACTTTGTCTGCCTGGTCAACCCCGGTGATGGAGACGGCTTCATGAGCAGCGAGTTCCAGTCGACTCTCAACACCAAGGGTATGGCAGACGTGCCAGCTGACGTCGCTTTCGGTGCTCGTATCAGCCTCCGCCACCACAACACTCAAGGTGGCTACCTTCACTCTCACCAGCACATGTACCCTACTGGCAGCAAGCAGCAGCAGATCACTCTCTACCCCCACAAGGACGAGAACAACGTGTTCCTTGTCGAGAACCAGACGCAGCCCATCGACTGGGCCGCTGACCCTACTGGAAACACCTCCGTCGCTGGACCAATGGCATGGGATAAGTTCGATCCCGAGTGGGTTATTGACGGATCTGTCATCCGCCTGTACCACGTCATCACTGACCGTCGTGTCCACTCTCATGACCACCGCCCGCCTGTCACCGAAGCCGACTGGCAGAACGAAGTCAGCGCTTACGGATACCAGAACTTCGAGGGCGACGCGAACGATCTCTTCCGCGTTGAGATCGTCAAGTCTATGTCTGACGGCAAGGAGGCCAAGGAGCGTCTGCGAACGATCCAAACGAAGTTCAAGCTTGTTCACCTGATGACTGGATGTGTACTCTTCTCTCACAAGGTCAAGCTCCCTGACTGGGGCTTTGAGCAACAGGAAGTCACTTGCGCAAAGGGCGGCACTCTTCCCAACAGCATCTGGTACATCGAAAGCAACAAGCACCCCGCACTGAAGGAAGATGCTGAGAAGGTGAACTACCGCCACCCTGGTTTCTTCGGCAAGTTCTGGGAGCTGCAGCGCGTCATGTGGACTACCAACGCTGGTCTTGTCGACTCACACGCCTGGGATTCTCGCCCTTCTTCGTGGCCCATCCTTCGTCGCGGTATCAACTTCTGGGGCCGCAACCACCGTCAGATCTACCTCATTGGCAACCCTCTCATCTGGTGGTCTTCCACTGCCGCCATCGGACTGTATGCCGTCTTCAAGGCACTCTCAGTCCTGAGATGGCAACGTAGCTGCAACGACTACAACAACGCTATCTTCAAGCGTTTCGACTACGAGATCGGCATGTCCGTTCTCGGCTGGGCTTTCCACTACTTCCCCTTCTTCCTCATGCAGCGTCAGCTCTTCTTGCACCACTACTTCCCAGCACTCTTCTTTGCCATCATCACCCTTTGCCAGATTTGGGACTTCGCCACCACTCGTGTCGCTGGCTTTGGCATTAAGGAGAACCCCATTATCAGCCGCGCTGGCATTGTTGTGTTCCTCGCTGCCAGCATCGTCGTTTTCAACCTGTACGCACCTCTTGGCTACGGTAACCAGTGGACCAAGGACGAGTGCAAGAAGGTCAAGCTCTTCGACACCTGGGACTGGGACTGCAACAACTTCTACAACACTGTAAGCATGAATTCACACCTGTCTCGATTGATTTGGTCTCGCTAACAAATATACTCTAGTACGCCGAATACGCCATCGAAGACGTCCCCGCCGCCGGCCCTGCAGCCACTTCTCAAGCCCACGTCGGCCCACCCCCACCAGTCGCCGAAGACCCCAAGAAGGACGTCAACGCCACTCCCCGCGAGCAGCAAGTCATCCCCGAAGGAGCCGTCACCGAGGAGAAGGTCGAGTTCCGCGACGAGAACGGCAACCTGCTCGACGCAGAGCAGGTCAAAGCCATGGAAGGCAAAGTCTCCTTCTCCACCCGCTACGAAACCCGCACGCGCCTCGTCGACGAGGCCGGCAACGAAATCCACGACGGCATCGTAGAGCAGCAGGGCGAGGGCGCTGAGGCGCAGGGTGTCGCGGGCTCTTACGCCGAGGGCAGGAACCCTGACACGCAGGACCCGCTGGGCGAGGCTGAGGCGAACACTATTCCGCCGCAGGTCGCTGCTAAGGACGATGTGAGCAAGGAGAAGAGCGTTGAGGAGAGCATTGTTGTGCCTGAGCCTGAGAGCGATGCGAGCAAGAGCACTGGCAAGGGCGAGCTTTGAATTTGAGGAGATTTGAAGCCTCTGTCTTTCTTCTTCTATTCCCTTTGTGTTTTTGAGATAGGGCTTATATCATGAATTGCGAAAAGAAACTTGTATGATAGACGCGGATTTTCCCTCTTATGGATGATCGGTTGATGCTTATCGGTACGGAGAGAACTCTTTGTTGTGACTCACTGGACTATCTTCTTCCTTCCACTTTATGTGCGGTTATCAACCCCGGCACGAGCTGGTGTCGAGTGTCTCCCTTTGAGCTATATCTCATCGGGTTCGGTCTTCTTAGCACCTTGGATCAATATACCAGTACTGCTATTTGGACAACATTCCTTGCAATCCTAGCTCTCGGGTCTGGTATGCCCGGCGATACGATGCTTCCGGTCTTCCAAGCCACTCTGGTGTCTGAAAAGGACCAAGCGGCCGCGACAGCGGCTTGGAGCTTCCTCAAGACTTTTGGCAAGCGTTTGGGGATTTTCTATTGCCA
>Ga0265797_10002722_pt1 | contig 29258 bp, 14 predicted proteins | sample P2T30metagenome_FD_192433 | JGI IMG/M metagenome (GOLD analysis project Ga0265797, IMG submission 192433) | Plant litter microbial communities from East Loma Ridge, Irvine, California - P2 T30 | ecosystem: Environmental > Terrestrial > Plant litter > Unclassified | place: USA: California...
GTTGTAGACGTCCCAGACGGCCCGGAAGATGAGCTCAATGCTGTTGCCATCGTAGAGTCCATGGAAGATATGAACAGACAGCAGCTTCTGCGTTGGTGTGGTAATGAGATGTATCTCGAAAGGGCGGGTAAAGTCCGGTTGATTCAGCCCTAGCCAGCGTTGTCTTAACAATTCCAAGCTTTTGGCAAGGTGCTGCTCTTTGACTGGAGTGTGTATCATTCCAGTGTAGGCAGGAGCACGGAGAACTACCTGCACGTGACCTTCCTCTGTGTTGACAAAGACCGTACGAAGTATGGAAATTGAAGCGTGCACCTTATTCCATGCGGCGTCAAGTCTGCGTTCATCGATGCTGTCGTCTAGCTTGAAACGGAAAGTGTTGAAATAGAGTCCGTTCTCGCTCTCCAGAGATCTTGCAATCATGCCTTGTTGCAAAGGAGTACATGGCGCGACGACATCGATGACGCTGGATTCGATAGAGAGTGATTGTGCGACAGACCGTTTGTAGCGGTGCTGCACTGCGTGAATAGCTTGTTGTGCTGCGAGTATAGATCCATGAGCCTCATCAGTGGGGCCACCAGCTTCCAGGGCTTTGGCGAGACGTCGAATAGTCGGGCATCGCATTACTACAGATGCAGTAGCACTTGCGAAGCCTGACTGCTTGAGTGTGTGCGATATACCGATGACGGAGATCGAGTCCATGCCCATCTCGAAGAAGCTAGCATCCTTACTGATAGATTGTTCGCTAACACCCAGAGCTTGAGAGAGTACTTGACAAAGCTTCTTCTCATGCTCCGACCAAACTTCGTCTTTCTCGTTTGAAGTGGCTGATATTGCTTGCAGATCGCCAGAGGAAAGTGCGTCGTAAAGCTCCTTGAGCTTTTTGGCATCCGCCTTGTTATTGATGTTCAATGGCATCGTAGAGAGAGGAACGAAGTGCGTGGGAATCATGTATGGAGGTAGTTTCTCATGACAGGCTTCCTTCGCGATCCCCATCGCCTCGACGTCGCCTAGCTGTACCTGAGGTTGTGCCCTGGAGAGTTTGCCACACACAAGGAAGGCAACCAGTTGCTCTTTTTGCTGCTTTGGGTGCTTCAGTACTAGCGTTGCAACATCAGAGATCGCTGAGCTGGACTGCTTGATGACGGAGTTAATCTCGGCTACCTCGAGGCGTTGGCCACGCAATTTGACCTGATCATCTGCTCGCCCAAGGAATTGGAATGTGCCATCATGTAGGATCCTAACGAGATCACCGGTCCGATACACACGCGCACCTAAACGTTCGAGGTGAGGGAAGCGCTCTGCAGTTAGCTCTGGGCGATTGAGGTAGCCTCTGCCAACAAGTTTTCCTGAAACACAGAGTTCGCCTACGCCACCTCGTAGGACAGGTACTTCATCCCCGGGATGAAGAACCAAAGACCCCACATTGTCAAACTGAGGGCCGATATTGGAGGGTCTTCCATTGGCTGGAACGCGCGGGAACATGGTGCATCCTATCGTTGCCTCGGTTGGCCCATAACCGTTGTAGATTACGCCTTTTGGACCCCACACGTCGAGAATTTCTTGTTTCAGGCTTTCGCCACCGGTGATAAAGACGCCCTTACAAAGACTGGGTACGTCATCCGGATGGAGAATCTGGGCAAGACTGGGCGTCAGATCGATATGCGTGATATTGAGATCAGAGATGGTCTTTGCTAGATCTTCAAAGATGAGATCCCGAGGTGCTGAAACGACGCATATGCCGACCGACCAACTCCAGTACTGCTCAAGAACTGAAACATCGAAGTGGAACGACGCGAACTGAAGCCATCGCGACTCTGTATCCCAATGTCCGGTAAACAAGCGCTGGAAAGCAAGAAGCGCCTGCACAGCGTTCTCATGAGTCAGCTCGCAGCCTTTTGGTGTACCTGTAGTACCAGAAGTGTACAAGCAGTAGCTACGATCCTGGGAACTGATCCGGTCGTTGCGCAAAAGCGAAGATCCTGGTAGTGAACGCCAGTCGATCTCATCAAGCTTCAGTACTGGCACACTAACGTTGCCCTCAAACTGATCAGCTTGAGAAGATAGAGATAAAACAGCTTGAGCGCGCGAGTCTTCAACGATAAAAGCCTGGCGTGCAGCAGGCGCACCAGGGTCGATAGCGACATAAGCGCAGCCAGCCTTCAATATTCCCAGCATGGCGAAAGATGCTTCAGGACATTTGTCGAAACACACACCAACCAGACTACCAGGCTGCACACCATGCGCAGTGACAAGGTGAGCAATTCTGTTCCCCTCAGCATCTAGCTCAGCATACGTCCATTGCTCAATAGTACGTGAGCCTTGATCGTTCGCGGAAACGAACTCAAACGCGACGCGCCTCGGGTACTTCGTCGCAGTGCTCTCGACCAGCTCGTGGAGTAACCTAACATCTGATGGCAGTTCGGGATCTTTAGCAGGTGTGATAGAATATAGTTGTTCAGAGAAGTGGGCCTCCATCGCAGTGGTGCTTGACGTATAGCTTTCCATCAGGTGGTCTAGCTGCTCGAGGATCAGAGCGGCCTGCTCCTTTGGTACGATATGAGGCAAGAAAGTAAGGCGGTACTCCAAGTACCCTTCCATTGGTTCCAGTTCGATCGAGATCGGGTACTCAATAGCCGCATTCTCTTCAACAACTCTCCACAAACGGCTAGGTTCTGTACGACTAGGCAGCTTCTGGTAAGCGAAAATTGTGTCGAATAATGCTTCGTTGGGAAAGCCCATAAGTCTCTGGATCTTGTTGAGTGGCGTAAATTGATATTGCTGGATTTGGTTGTTCAACGCCATGATGTTAGTAAGAGTCGCAGCCATGTCTTTTGAAACAGTGCATGCCACGGGTACTGTGTTGATACATGGAAAGACGACATCCTCAGCTCCGTCAAAGGTTCGGCCGGATAAGACGACGCCGCATGTTACCGAGCTTTCTCCAGTGTAAGAACTCAACAATGAAAGCCAACTCGCGATACCTGCAGCTTGCATAGTGATGTTGGCATTTCGACAGCCATCCTCAAGAACATGAAGCGGTTTCGTGGATTGACGAGTGCAAACGGATGGGGAGCTTGGATCATATCTTAAAGGTGTGAGATTGGGAAAGCGACATGGACTTGCAGCCTTCCCAATCTCATTCCATACTGCTTCTCCGTCTTCAGTGCTTGTAGCGCTGAGCTGTATAATGCTACTAATGGTTGTGTCGATAGATGTAGGCGACGATAAACCGCGGCCCTCATATGCAGCAGTAACATCATTTAAGATGGACTGAAGACTTTGGGCATCGAAGAGAGCATGAAACATGGCCAGATCAAGAGCGAAGTGACCCTCTTCTTGGATGATGCGTAATGACCAAGGAGGCAAATGTAAATCTTGCAAGAATGCACGTTGTAATCCTTTGAGCCATTCATCGATCGGGTCGGATGTAGTGCTTGAGGTGGTAGACCATGGCAGATTTGTCGAAGTTGGAGTATACTCAATCATTGCGAAGGCGTGAAGCGGATCTTTGATCTGAGCGAATCCGCTGCGCAATGTACTATGGCGTTCTCTCGTCATATCCCACGCTTTCTTGAGCCTTTCGAGGTCTGTATCCACTTCCAGCTGCATACGGATGTGATTCATATACACAGCTCCTTCTGTCGCGAGGAATTGCGATATCATGCCCTTCTGGAGTGGAGTGCAAGGACGAACGGCTACGACATCCCCATCATAGATGCTATGGTCGCTTAGTACCCCCACCTTGTGCTTGCCTTCGAAAGCACTAAAGTTAATATGCGGAAGTGCAGACGCATCCGATGCCTTCGCCTGGCCAATGAACTCGGCAAGATCGGCGCATGTGGTGTGATTCAGGACATCGGCAGCACTCACGGAGTAACCCTGCTTTCGAAGTGCTGCTGCGATTTGAACTGCGCTGATGCTGTCAAGACCGAGCTGGTAAATGGAGGTTGTCGGGGAGATCTCTTTTTGCGAAGCATCGGACAGTCGCGCAAGAACGTCCCTCACCTCGATTTCACCTTGTGTCCATTGATGATCTGAGCCATGTTGAAACCCATTGGTTAGCAATTCCGTGCCGATGTGGTCTCGGAATATGTTTGTCAACGCTTTCTTGTCAATTTTCCCAGCCATTGATCGCGGAATCTCGTCGACGAAGACAAAGAACTGGGGTACCATGTACGACGGTAGCTGGCTGCTTGCAATCGTTTTGAGCTCGCTCTCTTCGATCTTGCCATGCGTAATCAGAAATGCCACGAGCTGGTCCCTGTCTGTCTCCTGCTTTTTCAAGATCTGTGTAGTGACAAACGCGACATCTGGATGAGCATTCTGGAGGACATGGTTGATCTCTCCGAGCTCTACCCTAAGCCCGCGTATCTTGACCTGATCGTCCGTGCGTCCTACGAATTCGAAACTGCCGTCACTGAGCATCCTCGCCAGGTCTCCGCTCTTATAAAAGCGTTGCCCACCCCAAATGACAAATCGTTCGCTTGTCAGATCGGGATTGCCGAGGTAGCCTCGTGCGAGTTGTGCGCCTCCAATGTATAGTTCGCCAGTGCTCAGCACAGGCAAGATCGATTTACCTCTTGCCGAGAAGATGGCGAAAGATGTGCTTGGGAAGGGTTTGCCGATAATTGAAACACGACCGTTTACTGATACAGGGCTTATTGTCGTACAGAATGCAGCTTCAGTAGGCCCGTACGAGTTGACGCATGAATCGCCCCACTCCTTGACGATAGCGTGTGCCATGGCTTCTCCGATGCAGTACAACCACTTGACGCTCGGTATATCAGATCTTTTGAGAGAAACCGCTACTGAAGGCGTCAGGTCGAGCAAGTTGACCTGCAAAGAGTTGATGACTTTCGGTAGGTCGTTCAACAAGTCACTCTGGTTAGTGGCACAGAGCGTGAACCCATGGGTCCAAGCCAAGAAACAGTCGTAGTAGCACATATCGAAAGTTACAGCCGCATATTGTAGCAGTCGTGAAGAAGGGTTCCAGGGAATACGGAAATCTGAGCTTGCGATGGTTTGGACAGGAGCGCGATGTTCCATGCTGACCGCTTTCGGTACGCCTGTAGAGCCAGAGGTGAACAAACAATAGGCTAGATTTGTGTCCACGAGGCCATCAATGACAGGATTATGATGCGGCACAGATGGTATTGCTTCAGCATTGACAATCCTCGCTTCGATTAGATGATCGGGCAGTGTCGAGGTATCCGAGCAAAGCACAAGCTTTGGCTTCAACTCTTGAAACATAATCCGTCTGCGTGCTTCGGGCAGTCCTGGATATACCGGTGCAAAAGCAGCCCCAGCTTTTATAACTCCTAGAATGCTTGCATAGAAACAAGGGCTCTTCAGCATATGGATGGGGACGATATCATCTGGACCAACCCCTTGCCCAATGAGTGCGTGCGCAACAGAGTTCGCTTTTTCATTTAAAGTCGCGAAAGACCAAACTGTCTTGCTACCATCTGGGAGCAAATATTCCAAGGCGATACGGTCAGGGTGCGTTGCCGCTATGCGTTCGAAACCTGAATGTAGCAAGACCGCGTCGGTTTGGCATTGCTCATAATCCATGTTGGACTCTGCTCGAAGGTGAGCTGGCAGTGGGCTTATGTCGGAAGAACTCATTCCCGGGAACGCAAGCAATGATGAGATGCAGGTGTCAAATGTTTCCATGACCAGCCGAGCTTCCACTTCAGACAACAGTGATGTCTGGTAGTGTAGCGATAACTCTAGAGTATTCCGGACCGGATCTTGAACAAGCTCGCATACGATGGGTAGATCCATGTCACCCAGATCTTGTTCAAGTGTCCAGATAGTAGAGTCCAAAGTTGTTTTCGGCTGCTGGAGTATCACCAAACTGTCAAAAAGACGGCCGCCCTCCCGGAGTACAGTGCTTTGTATGCGACGGAGCGGTGTCAACTGATGAGCTAGCGACTCGATGCTGATAGAATGGGCTAGGCGCATCAAAGCGTCATTAGTTTGCTGAGGATCGAGAATGATGCGGACGGGTAGGGTGTTGAAGCAAGGAGCAACGATGCGATCAAGGTCGTCGCTGGAGATATTGCGTCCATTAACGACGTTTCCGAAGCAAATGTCGTTTTCGCCCGTGTAGAAGTGCAGAAGCTTGGCCCAAGCCGCGTGCACTACCGACAGTAATGACAGCGACATGTCTTGACATGCTGTGCGTATGGTGGAGAGTCGTAGTTGTAGACATTTCGATGAAGATGCAGGGTTTCCTTGGGCTCTTGAATCTTTGCCGGTAAGACTGGGAAAGAGAGCAGGCTCAAACCCGCTCAATAGAGTGGCCCAATATTTATCGCCCTCTGCATAGTCTTGCTGGAGCATGTACTGCAGATACACATCGTAAGACACCGGTGGCGGGATTTTGATACCGAGATATGTGTCTTGTACTTCTTGAATGAGCGTAGAGATAGCAATGCCGTCGTAGAGCGCATGATGGCAGCCAAAAAGTAGCTTTGTTGATTGTCCGTCTTGTATCAACGCGAGGTGAATTGGAGGGCTTTCGGCTGCTAGGTTTTCAGAAATAACACTGTTTATACGCGGCGGTAGACCGTCCAGGGTGCTGTAGTGATGCCATTTCAAGTCGGTATTGCGTAGCACAACTTGCGTGAAGGCGAATGACGGGTTTTCAGTAGCAACGAAACATGTGCGAAGGATCTCATGTCGCCGTAACATACTCTTCCAGGACTCCTGCAACCGGGAGACATCTCCTTTGACGTCGAAAAGCATTATGTTGCAGTACGCCGAGTGTGAGGACGGCTGGCCACTTGAAAGCATAGCCTCTTGAAGTGGTGTGCATGGTAGGATCTTTGCCACCTGGGATTCGCTTTGATTGTAACGCGCAAGAACACGAGACACTTCTTCCGGGCTCAAGAACTTGTCTAGGCTGACGGTATTATGCCTGGCCGTTTCTCGAGTTGAAGGGCGCGAATGTAGTTGATAGACGGATGCGAGACGAGCGATTGAAGCGTTCTTTAATACTGTAGAGATAGAGAAGTCACCCAAGTTTTGTTTTCGAAGTCCATTGCAGAAGCGTATAGCTGAAACTGAATCTAGCCCCAGGCTGAAGAATAACGACGTCCGTTGTATTCCTTCCGGTGAGGTGTTCAGTGTGGATGAAAGAACCTGGGCCACGGCTTTTTCCCATGGCGAGAAGACCTCAGCCTTTGCATCATCCTGCGTCCATTGCAAGGCGACCTGTTCTTCTTCCGCTAAGTCCCAGAATGTGCGTTGAAGGAGAGCCTTGTCGATCTTGGCTTGCATTGTCATGGGAAGGCGCGAAACGGGAACGAGATGCGAGGGAACCATGTACGAAGGCAGACGACGCGATAGCAGATCAGACAGATCCGATATCACCGATTCAAACTCCAAGGGCGCCAAACATTGGAAAGAGTCAGATGCAGCTCCGTTGGGTACCCAGAACACTACCAGTGTTTGAGTATCGTCGGAACGCGGCAGGAGAAGGGTAACGCAGTCTTGCACTGCCTGATGATCGAGCATCACTGACGTTATCTCACCGAGTTCGACACGCTGACCACGAATCTTGACTTGATCATCCATACGGCCTTTGGAAAGTATGGACCCGTCCGGGAGTAGTATACCTGTATCGCCTGACCGGTATATCCTACCATAGGTAGAGTGGTTGATGATCTTCGCGGCATTCAGCTCCGGTCGGTTCAAATAGCCACGGAAAACCTGGTAACCTCCGAAACAAAGCTCACCCACGGCACCGAGGGGGAGAATTGCCTCGCTCTCGGGATCGAGCACGAGGGCTGAAGTATTATCGAAAGGCATACCGATGTTGTTGATCAGATCATCCGGAGTTACCGCCGCCCGTACAGTGCATATGTTTGTGGTCTCAGAAGGACCGTAGCCTTGGTACAAGCCTTTGCCTGCCCACATTCTTCGAACGTGTTCCGTCAAAGCTTCTCCAGCAGTCACCAGGAATTCGACTTTCGGAACATTCACTGGATCTACCAATGCTGCAACTGTTGGCGTCAAACTTAGATGTGTGACGCCCAGACAGTTGATGGCGGCCTCAAAGTCGTGAAACAAGTCGTCTTTCGTTGCCGTGCATAGGCATATACCAACATGCCATGAGAAGAAGATCTCGAAAACACTGACATCAAATGCTTGCGAGCAAGACTGAAGCAAACATGAACCCGCATGAACGGGGTATATAGTTGAAAGGTATTCCAAGTTACTCATGAGATTATCCTGGGTAACGAGAACTCCCTTGGGCGCTCCAGTGCTGCCGGAAGTGAATACAGCATAGGCGAGATGCTGTCCGCTATATGGCACGTCCAGGTTCTGATCAAATTGTTTCGCAAGTTGAGGGGTATTGAACTCAATTATATCGACGAGAAGATGATTTCGAACGCTTGTTGCAGTTGTTGTGTCGGAAACGCATACCGTTACTTGCGCGTCGTCCAGGATGCTTCTGACTCTGTCGATCGGCGTGTCAGGGACTATCGGTAGATATCCGCAACCAAGCTTGAGCACAGCAAGGATACAGATGTAAAGATCAATGGACTTTTCCATCATTATGCAAACCAATTGATCGTCGCCTACGCCGTGATCGGCGAGGACACGGGCAAATTGGTTAGCGCGTGTGTTGAGCAGACCATAGGTCGCCACCTCTTCGACTTCCACGACACCACGTCTGACGCGAGCAAATTTGAGAGCTGACCTTCGCGGATCCTTCAGAGCCCATTGTTCTATCGCATGGGCAGGACCATGCTCTATAGTTTGCTGTCGAGGCGTGGGATTGGCAATTGACAAGGAAGGCGTGGTGAAGCATCGTTTCATGGCATCGATGCCATGGTTGGCATTCGATAAGAGCAGGTTCACTATCTCGTCGATCTGACGAGAGAGATACTTGATCTGATGCTCCGGTATAGTTGAGGCGTCGTACGTAGCGTGGAAAAATATGTTGTCTTCGCGCGGCTCGAATTCCAGCGTAAGCCTAAATTCCAGATCGTCCGCGCTATCGATGACTCTTGAAGCGAGCGACGAGCTTGAGTCGGAGATGATTGACTGTTGCCATACAAACAGAACGTCGAAGAGTCGTGTCCCAGGTGGGATATTTCCCGCCTTCACTATTTCCCGGAAAGGAAGGGTGCTGTGGCTCAGACATTCTCTATTCAATGCTTGGGTCGTACGCAATAGATCATGAATGTCGAGCGTTTTACTGAGATTTATGCGGAAAGGGACGGTTGCGATGCATGGGCCGATAACATCCTCAACACCAGCGATGGGAATGGTCCGCCCTGAGGTAACGTTTCCAAGAACTATATCGTTTGTGCCGCTATAAAGGCTGAGTATGTACGCAGTAGCCGCCTGGAAATAAACCTGGGGGTTGACAGCCATCTCCTGAGCTCGCTGGAATAGTCTGGATCTGTTGATAGCAGAACGGCCCGAAAAGTGATGTGTCGCCGGATCGCGAACGAGCTTTCCATGGTAATTAGGGAGGGCCACCGGAAGGTAGCCATTGAGAAGACTACTCCAGTAGCTCTTGGGTACTTCTTGATCCTCCGGCCTGAGTTGGGTGAAGTACTGGACTACATCACGAAATTGTGGCCGCGATACTGTTTCCTCTCCATGCAACCGTGTGTCGAGATCGTGGAGCAATAGATCGAATGACCAGCCATCGTACAGTGCATGATGTATGCGGAACAAGAGACGAGGTCGTCCAGATATCGACATAACTTGTACGTGGAAGGGACGAAGAAAGTCTTCATCGGAGCTCATTGAGTAAGACTTCGAAAAGACATCAACTTCCTGAATCTGTGATGGCAGTAATGCTCTCCAAATAATCTGCGAGAACGTTCCTGCGTGCTGCGATGCCGCAACGAAGCCGGTACGCAGGATCTCGCTCTTACTGGCCAAGTAGTCCATGGCGTTTCGGATATCTTCATACGTCCGCGTAACTGATAGCTCAACTTCGATCCAGTTGCAGTAGGCAGTAGGCCTGGATATCGTCTCCGCAAGCATGGCTTCCTGCAATGGAGTACAGGGTATCACGGATGCAATATCATTCTTCCATCGCTTGAGCTGAGGGATCTCTACGGTGCCGGTCATCTTCGCAGAGTGATGCGTCGGATTATGCCGATTAGCGCTTTGCGTAGAACTTCTACATATCGCAACGAGATCGCTCAATGTTCTCGCAGATAGTACTTCCATCGCTCCTAGGACGAATCCTTGTCGACGTAGCGCAGACGCTATGCGAATAGCTCGAAGGGAATCCAGACCAGCAGAGCTAAGGTCGGTATCTGATCCAAGGTCTTGAGAGATGTGACGACCAACGGTTTCCAGGACTGATTGGCTCACATGATCGCCTGGGGATATGGTGGTAGACGTAGACAGTCCAGTAGAGTTAGTCTTGTGAAGATGTGTTTTTGCAAGAGAGTCTTTGTCAATCTTTCCCGACGGTAGCTGCGGCATTGTATCGATGAAGTATACGTGTGATGGAATCATAAATGCCGGAAGCCATTGGTTGCAGGTAGCGAGGACATCTGCGCGGGTGACTTCGCTCGAGTCGGCAGCGCAAAAGGCAACCAGAGACTCTTCGACAATGATTACGGTTGCTGTCCGACAGCTCTGTATCCTCATGATAGCTTGTTCAATTTCGCCGAGCTCAACCCGTTGTCCTCGAAGCTTTACTTGACCAGCAACGACACGACCCAAGCATTCCAAGACGCCGTGGCGGTTGATTCTTGCGCGATCGCCGGTACGATATAAGCGACCATGTTCCGGATGTTCGATGAACGATGCAGAAGTGAGATCTGGGCGATTTAAATATTCTTCGGCAACCTGGGGTCCTCCAATGGCTAGTTCACCAACTTCTCCGGAACTCAGTATCTCGATGTCGGCCGATGGTCGTTCTTCATTCATAGGCGCGATTATGAAAGCCGAAACAGTATCCAAGGGACGACCTATGATGCTAGTTGACGAATGTGTCGAGAACTGTGGCTGCAGCGTGCAGTGGATCGAGGCTTCAGTCGGCCCGTACATGGCCCATAGCATACTTTCCTTCGTTTCGTCGCCACCATACTCATCAATGACGTGTTGGGTGAGCATCTCACCGATGGTAAGTAACAGTTTGAGTCCGGGCACGCTGGACCTGCCTTGAAGAAGGTTGCTCACGACTGTTGGCGTAAGTTCAGCTGCATCGACCTCTAGATTGTTGATGGCTCCTGGAAGGTCATCGAGCATGTGGGCACGTGTGCTGCTCACCAAGGTTCGCCCTCGGAACCAGGGAAAGAATATCTCAAAAATGGAAACATCAAACGTCTTACACTACATTAGTAGAGAAAGAGCGCTTATTCTGCATGTGCACTTACAGGGGCTGCAAATTGAAGAAAACGGGCGAAGTCGGGAATGTGGCGGTGGTGAGCCAATAGACTCTGGGTAACTGCATGATGAGTTACGCTGACAGCTTTTGGCTTCCCGGTAGAGCCGGAGGTGTACAGTACATAGGCCAGATCCTTGGTGTTTGGTCGCCGCAAATCGATTATAGGCTGGGCCTCGCGGTCGCAGAGTTCTTTGTCAACCGAGACTACATCGATATTGATCGCTGCTCGTATCCGCTCATCTAGAATCGAAGATGTGATGAGCAGGTCGGCAGAAATATCATCGAGGATAAACTTCAGCCGCTGTGTAGGTGTATCGAGATTAAGAGGACAGAATGCCTTTCCCGCCTTCAAGATGGCCAAAAGAACGATATACAGTTCTGGGGACTGTGGTAGGAAGACCGGAATGACAGGCGAGGCACTTTCGAGCTTTGCCAGTCTTTCTGTGATACTGCCAGCCAGGGCATCGCTCAGACTATGTAAGTCCTTGTAGGAGAACTTCCGCCTTTTCGATCCATATTCCAGGAAATCGATAGCAGTTGCATCGTGATCAAGTGGACGTACAAGCTCGTGGAGAAGGTCTGGCCCGCTCAAGATCGAGGGCCGCTGATTAAGTACCGACAGTCGTTGGTTCGCGCCGCTTTCTTGAATCATCTTGCGTTAAATTGTTAGATATGTCGACAGATGGCAACGGTTACTGGTAGAACATTCGAGTCTCTGTCGTCCCGAGCGATACGTCCATGAATTTCCCGAAGAAAGAATTGCAAAAAATGCACTCGATATTGCTGGACGGGAATCTGCAGAATGCGATGCTTGATCGCAGGTTTCGATGATGAGAAACTGAGGCACGATGATTGGTCGAACGTCTCCAAGTACCTTGAGACCAGTACACACAGGGGTGGCGCACGTGAGAACGGGTTCCAGCACTCTGTACTTGGGTAGCGCGTTCGACACTTGACGACGGAGTGTGCAGTGCTCCGGTGTAAGCAAGCAGGCAGCAAGCAACCTTCAAGAAGCGACCTCCCAGAACGTATCGCGGTCGCCGAATTCCAAATGATCGAATAGTGCTAGAATCAAAAGTCGAGAAAATCCAAGCTGAGGCGTGCACTGATTCGATGATTTCTGGTGTCGCGACTCCGTGATGTTGAGCGCGTTGTCCGTAGATGCAGCGTCATACATCCTGGTTGAGTGACAAGTGGACGTGTCATTCGACAAGCGGCGCGTAAGATCTGATACAGTAAATCAGACGCGTTTGGCGGCGGCTTTGCAAGTGGGCGAAAACGGGAGCAAAAACTGTTCGAGACAAGCCTAAATCGAGACTGAAAACCGAAGCTCCACCTCAATCATGCTAGTCCGGAGTAGTAGCGTGAAGTGGTGGACGTAAAGGCGTGGGCGCGTCTCCGATGACGACAAGGCCGTCGCGGTGGCTGGTTGGGCGTCGTTGTTCCATAGCCTCTTTGCTATCGCCCCACGCTATGGAGCAGAATCAGTTTGTCAAGCGCAAACGCGTCGCAAGATTCTGTCGCAACGTGGTGGTGGACGCGACTTCGGAGCTGTGCCGCTGCTTGGTGGGGAAGACGCGGCCGGGCATGCCGCCGAAAATCCCGTGCTTTGCGTGACATGCCAGGCGGGTCATCCCTTGAGCAGAAATTATCAGATGCACCACAGCAGTCTACCCCTGACCTGACTTCACGTCGCCGCTAGCCCAGCCCTACAAGAGCTGCTAGGGATGCACGCTGCACGCGTCCGTCAGGCTGTCACCCGACTGCCTGCTGTGAACTCACCTGCCGCAACCCGATGACAGAGTATATATGGTAGGCCTTTCACATGCGGCCTCTCCAGATGCTCAGACAGTCGCTGGTTGTCGCTGCCCTTCTGGTGCATGAACATGTTGCAGGGCGGCCATCTATGACCATGCCAAGACTCTAATTTAGTCCTGCGCTCCTACCACGTCTTCCGTGTTGGCCATGGATGTGACATCAACAACGCTGAATTATCAACATCGCCTCCATGGCATCCTCGCTCATTCCAGTACACAGTCGCAAGTTTATCGTTGCATCTCTCGCTCGCTAATGCTCATCTGAGCAGCAGCCGAGCACTGCACACCCGCAATCGCATTGCGTCACGCCAGGCGCGCGCCACAATGCCCGACTATCGCGACGATGACAGCTCCGAGAGCCAACCCCTTCTGGATTCCGAAGAAAGTGAAATTGAGGATGAGCCCTCTGTCCGCCACAGTACGCAATGGGAAAGGCATGTAGAACCGTCGTTAGCGACGGTTCAGCCTCAGGCTTTTGAAGGTCCCACCGTCTTTCGTCAACGATTCATCCGCCAAATCCTTGGCTTGAACAAAACCTCCTATTTCGCACTCTACAGGCAGTTGGATGATGTTGGCTCCAAGCTGATTCTGGTTTTGGGCATCGTAACTGCGATTCTGGCTGGGCTGCCACTTCCTCTGATAGGTGTCGTGCTTGGGCGCATTATCAACAACTTCCCACCCAACCCAGACGAGCTGAAGCATCTCTTGTTCCGTCTGATGTCAGTCGCAGTCGGGTATTTTGTCATTACCTGGGCTTGGGCGGTTTGCTGGGCTGTCATAGGAGAACGCGTGAGTAGGAAAACAAGAGAAAGACTTTTGCATCGTGCTTTAGGCATGGACATGACCTACTATGGTGCGTAGATGCCCGAGAAATGCCTCGCATAGACTATGTATTGACTCGATTTGCCTTTCGTAGACACCGTCTCGCCTGATCTTTCTAGCATTCTCACAGAGAAGACACAGACCATTCAACTCGGTACCTCGGAGAAGGTGGGCCTCTTCATCGCATCCATAAGCTACTTCATCTCCGCATTCACTGTGGGTTTTATGCTAAACGCAAAACTTACCGGAGTAATGTAATTATCATCATCGCCGTCATGTCAAGAGAGAATCGTTAACATAGCTACATAGGTTCGTTACGGTTATACCTTCAATGGCATTCGTTGTCTATTTCGGTACTAAACAAGTTTCCGATCTCGCCAAGCAGGCTGCACAATACACCGAGAAAGCTGCCTCGGTCGCTGAGAGTGCTATCCGCGCAGTACAGATCGTGCAGGCGTTTGGCCTGTTCGAGCAGCTTAGCGAGGAACACGTTCATCACCTTCGATCTGCCCTGCGGGTTGGAATCCGAAAGAGCGTTGCGGGAGCTGTCATGCTTGGCTCGGTTTACTTCGTTGCATATGCGACCAACGCACTTGCTTTCTGGTATGGTGATCGCTTAAGAGACGGCAGCGCTGAGGCTGGTACCATCTATGCAGTCGTCTTCCTCATACTAGACGCTTCTTTCGTCGTCGGGTCATTCGGTCCATTCATTCAGACATTTGCAATGGCCGCCGCTGCTGGGGCTGCGGTAATGGATGTTCTCGATCATCCCACATCCGATATCGATGTCTATTCCCCAAAGGGAAAGCCGGCGGACAGGACACATTTCGAACAGGATCTGGTGCTTTCATCGGTGTCATTTGTATACCCAGCTCGTCCTACTGTGCGAATCCTCGACAGTATCAATTTACGCATCAAGCCTGGGCAAGTCACGGGTCTAGTCGGACCGTCCGGCTCGGGAAAGGTAATCATCAACTTTCGACTAGCACAAACCATTGGCTAACCTCACTTCTTCTTAGTCTACTATTGCATCCCTGCTTTTGAGGCTCTACGATCCAACTTATGGCGCCGTAAACCTCGGCAACGACAACTTGAAGTCATTCAACGTCCACAGCCTGCGGACACACATCGCACTCGTCACTCAAAATCCGGTTCTCTTCACTGGAACAATACTGGATAATATCAAGCATGGTATCCCAAGTGCCGAAAGAGAACAATTGACTGAAGACGAGATTCTTGCTCGGTGTGAGGCGGCGGCGACAGAGGCATACTGTGATTTCCTAGACCGACTTCCTGAGGGCATACACACAAAAATCAGTTCCGGACCCCAGTCTCAACTTTCCGGAGGCCAAAAGCAACGTATAACCCTCGCGCGTGCGCTTGTGGGTAACCCGTCCCTGCTTTTACTGGACGAATTCACAAGTGCCATGGATGGTACAAGCGAAGCGATCGTTTTGGAAAACCTACGTCGTTCTTCAGCCAACGCCAACCGAACCACCGTCATAATTGCACATCGTCTGGCAACTGTTCGAGATGCTGATCGTATCATCGTCATGAAAGACGGAAGTGTAGAAGAAGACGGGCGCCATCAAGATCTTCTCAAAAAGAACGGCATCTACGCAGAGCTTATCAAAGCACAACAATTCGAAAAAGGGCGGCCTTCAGCAACTTCATCGATTCGATCTGCTGCCAGCTCTACGCACAAAGAGCATGGAGAGTCTTCAGGCGACTCGAACAATGCCTCCCGGCCGATTTCAGCATCACAAACCGACGCGCCAAAGATGAGTGCTTTGACATTAATTGGCAGATCGTTGGCATTGAGTCGCCGTGAAACGCCAGCTATAATTGTCGGTTTGATCTCCTCCGTCTTCAGTGGTGGAGTCATTATCGGAGAGGCGCTCATCTTTGGCAACTTGGTTGAACTCTTGAATGATACGTCCGGCTCGGACGATCTCACGAGGAGAATATCTTTCTACTGTATGCTTTTCTTCGGACTGGCAATCATCGCTCTAACTTCACACTCTTTCGGCAAAACTGCTTTCGGCATGGTCTCCGAAAACCTTACCTTACGAGTCCGAGATTTATCTTTCCGAACTATCTTGCAACAAGACATTGCCTGGTTCTCTAAGCCTGGTCATTCTCATCACGCTTTAATGTCGCGTCTGAACTCTGATAGCGGCAGCATTAGTGGTCTATCTGGTGTCATACTCGGAACCGTCTTCTCCATTGCGACGTCTGTTCTTGGCGGAATTGTTCTGGCCCATATTGTGGCCTGGAAAATCGCCATTGTTCTACTGGCGGCTGTACCTGTCATGCTTCTAGCTGGATTCCTGCGCCTTCGTATCTTGGCTATGGCCGAAGAGCATCATCAGACGGCTTACAATGACGCTGCAGCCCTCGCTTCCGAAGCCACTTCTTCTATGCAGATCGTTGCAGTTTTTGGCTTGGAATCGCACTTCCTGGATGGTTACCGAGAAGCAATCAGAAAGCCATACGAGGAGCACCTCAGGTTCAGCGTGCTTGGCAACATCTTACTCGCCTTTTCACTCTCGGTCACATATTTCGTCTACTCTTTGGCGTACTGGTGGTAAGTATATATGTTGATGCCGCTTCCATCAGCCAAATGCTAATTGATGCGACAGGGGGTCTAAACAAGTGCGCAACGGTAACTATAGTCAACGAGAGTTCTTCATTGTACTCCCTGCGCTTCTTTTTTCTGCACAATCCGCAGGTCAGCTCTTCAGCTTGGCACCCGAAATAACTCGGGCCAAGGCCGCAGCGCAGAATGTATTCTCTCTACATGACGAGAAGCCGTCGATCATCACAGATCTGAGGCCTTTGGAATCCGCTACCACCACTGCATCCAATGGTAGCGCTTTGTTATCTGGCCCTTCAGCATCGTATGGAACATTTGGAGTGCGTGGAGAACTGGAGTTCCGTAACGTCAGTCTCTACTATGAGAGTCGGCCTAACGTTCTCGCCTTGAACAACGTCTCATTTCAGATTCGCCAGGGCGAAAACGTAGCCTTTGTCGGCCGTTCCGGTAAGTCAACGAGATCGCCGCACGATAAGTACTGACTTCGTCACCAGGCGCTGGAAAGTCGAGTACGATTCATCTGATAGAGAGATTCTTCGATCCAAATGCTGGACAAGTGTACCTCGATGGGCAAGACATACGCCAAGAACCCGTTCGAAACCATCGTGCTCGCCTAGCACTTGTGGTAAGTTACCTACTCTCGTCCATATTAATACACACTTTACTCTGTTAAACGCCAATCGAATGTGGTAGCTCTTCATGGGGCGCGTTTTATATGAAGATGGCTGACACCCAGCAGGAGCAGGAGCCAGATCTCTTTCCAGGTTCCGTCAAGTTCAATATTGGACTGGGCGCTCGGCCAGGTACCGCAGTCGCCGATGATGATATACAACGGGTGGCCAAAGAATGCGAGCTTCACGACTTCATCATGAGCCTTCCAGAGGGCTACAACACGGAAGTCGGTGCACATGGCTCCAAACTCTCGGGTGGTCAGCGCCAACGCCTTGCTATCGCCCGAGCTCTCATACGTGATCCCGAGATCCTACTTCTCGATGAAGCGACATCGCAGCTGGACGCCAATACCGAGCGCGACATCCGAACGGCTATCGCCGCTGCCTCCAAAGGGCGAACTACTATCATGATAGCACATCGATTAGCGAGTGTGCAATATGCAGATCGCATCTTCGTGTTTGATGGTGGTCGTATCGTTGAGCAGGGCAGACACGATGAGCTCGTAGCCATGGGAGGCATTTATGCTGCCATGGTCGCAACACAGGAGCTGGATTAGGTGCACATCTATACACTTTGTCGAGCTTTCGTTTCGCAGTCCCCTCGGACCGGTTTTTCTCTTCGATGCGTGTTGTTCAGGCGACTGGCGCGTTGTAATATGCGTATGTACCAGTACTCTCATGTTTTGACCATCTATCGGAGCACCCCTCGCATTTCGAAGGCGTTGAACAATGTTTGTTCCTGTACCATCATAGTTCCTTTCATAATTAATTAATGCTTCATGCGTCAAGCATGGCACATGATTTTGTTCCTCAACCTGCCTAGTTCGCGCTGGTGCATCCCCTTCAGTATATGTTGCCGCGTTTGCATGCTAACGAAATGGCATGCTCACAGTGGGCCCTAAGATGGAACAGCGACAGATGCATTTATCCAAATGAGCTCACTGTTCCGAAGACTAGCCGGTGCAATCTTTTCGTTCCACAGCTATTCACAAAGTCAACGCTTCTGCCCTGCTCATGTCCCGTTCTTCTTACCGCATATAGCTCTCAGCGATGAGAGGGCGACTTGACCAGCGGAACAAGGCGTCTTCGAGCGCCTCGTTCGTCATCAGCTTGCTTCACTATGCGCTAGTACGACGCGCTTCTGGACCTTGGAATGATCGGCGGATGCGGCGTGCTAACCGAGCCTAGTAGCAACGCCGGAACATGCAGTTGATGGTGGTGTCGTTGGGCGTGCACCAGTAAGACCGAGGCCGCTCCGAACTCGCAAGAAATCTCTTCATCTAATCTGATGGATTGATTCATTTCCATCTGATAAGTTTTACTCCGCCAAGCGCGCATGTTACCCACGACCCCACGGAGACTATACTCGATCGCGTCGCTCGACGCAACTACAGGACAAGTGCTGCGGGGCACGTCTGAAAATTTTGCCTCCGTCATACGCTTTACCAGTGCCGAAAAAGCTGTTGCTCGACGGGCTATGCTCCGTCATCTTATCAGATGGCGCGTCCGAAGATCAGTGACATGGGGGTTGTGCTGCCATCACCTGCTTAGCGAACCACACATGGTGACACTAGGTTGGAACGGACCGTCAGGGTCTGCTCTTACGAAGTGACATCGGACCATTCTCTGACGAGCATCGCGGCCGCTACCGATCGACATGGATGGGCTACACGCAAGAACGGATCCTGGGCACGGCCATGGTCAAGGTACAACTCATGGCCGCCGTCGTGGACCTTCTCCCATAACCTGACGACGGTAGCTACGTTGACCATCCAGCGTCTTGTAACCTTACAATTGAGCGATCAAATAGGTACGTTGCTGTCATCAGTCTTTTCGTCTTGTTCATCTGCGTCAAGTGTAGACGTCATTGTTTATCACATGAATCCGCTGACTGTCGGCTTTCCACTTACAGCTCCGCGACTCAAGCTTCTTGACGCCTGATTGCCCAGTTCTAAAAGAACCCAATTCGAAGCGTTGGTGACAGTTGTCAGTGTACGTAGTCCCGCCAACAGTTGCGCACAGCGCGACACGAGCTCGCGTAATGTGTGCCAGCAATACTAACAGAAGAAGGGTACCTCGTAGTGACAACCCGGGAATATATCGCAGATATGAGTCCTCACGCCGAAATGTCGTCGAGCACGTCCGAAGGGCCAGCCCCAGCCGTTCAACGAGCTTTCAACGGTTTCCTGACCGAGAACCTCAATGAAAGCCATCTCCCCACGATTGAAAACCGTTCACACCTCCGATACACTGCAGAAGATGAACTGCACGACCTTATATGTGTCGGTTTTGGTCCAGCGTCACTAGCCATTGGTGTGGCTCTGCATGATGCTCTGGATGGGACTGATCCTTCCTTGGTGGATGTTGCGGGCCTACAAAGCAGACCACCAAAAGTCGCGTTTCTCGAGAAGCAGTCGCAATTCGCGTGGCACGCTGGCATGCTTCTACCGGGTGCGAAGATGCAAATCACATTCATGAAGGACATGGCCACTATGCGAAACCCGAGAAGTGAATTCACCTTCATCAACTATCTGCACCAGAAGGACCGCTTAGTCGAGTTCGCAAACCTGAACACCTTCCTACCAGCTCGTGTGGAGTACGAGGACTACATGAAGTGGTGCGCTAGCTGGTTCGAAGAGGTGGTAGCATACAGCCAAGAAGTCATCAAGGTCATGCCTGAGAAGTCGCCAAATGGCGAGATAACCACATTCACAGTCGTCTCGCGCAACACCCTGACAGGACGCATCGAGTCGCGGAGAACCAAGCATGTCGTCATCGCTGCGGGTGGAAGACCCAACATTCCTGCGCCATTCCCGACAAACCATCCCAAGGTTGTCCACTCGTCAAAGTTCTCATACATCTCGAAGGAGATCTTGAAGGATCACAGCGCACCTTACAGTGTGGCAGTAGTCGGGAACGGCCAGAGTGCCGCTGAGATCTTTGACTTCCTACACGCAAACTACCCAAACTCGCGAACACGGATGCTGATCAAGGGCGGAGCCCTGCGACCAAGCGACGACTCACCATTGTAAGTGAGAAATGACTGTTGCCGAACTGCCTCGCTAATATACCAGTGTCAACGAAATCTTCAACCCGTCGCGAACAGACTGCACATACGCGCGCGCCCCTAAGCTTCGCGCAACTACGCTGCTCGAAGACAAGGGCACAAACTACGGCGTCGTCCGCCTTCCGCTTCTCGAACACATCTACGAGACGCTTTACCTACAGCGCATCCGTCATGGTAACTCGCCCGCTGAGGAAGAGAACTGGCCGCACAGGATCATGCCATACCGTCGCGTCATCGATGTGACCGACTCCCCAGTTCGGCCGGGTGGTGTACGCCTTCAGGTACAAGACACCAGTCCATTATACTTCTCGGAGTGTGCGGGTGCCCAAGAAAGGCAGGAGACATTGGATGTCGATGCCGTCTTTGTTGCGACTGGATACCACAGGGACCTGCACGAGACGCTGCTCAAGGACGCAAGGCACCTCATGCCCGGTGGAGAGCTAGAGGGTGCCAAGTGGCAGGTGCAGAGGGACTACAAGATCAACTTCACCGAGAAGAGTGTTGGTGACGATGCTGGTGTTTGGCTGCAGGGCTGTTGTGAGACTACGCACGGTGTAAGTACTGCCTGGGCATGTTGCGAAGAGGAAGATGTGCTAATTATGGTGACAGTTGAGTGATACCCTTCTTTCGGTGCTTGCGACGCGTGGAGGTGAGATGGTGAGGAGCATCTTTGAGAGGCCTGCCACGTGGGACAACGGCGACGTGTTGGGCGGGTATGAGATGCGCGAGTAATGGATGGTTCGTCGGTGGATTCCATGTAACTAGGCACACTCCTCTTTCAGCTGCACATACTACTATGACGTCTTTGCCCACGCCAGCTTTTCGCCCAGCCATGTCCAATTTCGTTTGTCGTTCCAATTGCACATGTCGCTTGCACTTGCTGCGGTCCGCGGCGGGTGTTGTGAGGGAAAAAAGCAACGCTTATTTGAATTTGATATCGGTGCCTAGGGCATCCAGGGTCGCGCCTGCCTGTTTGAGGACCCTGAAGAAGGAGGCAGCCCAAAGAAGCTGCAGTCGACACAACGTGAAGCTGCGCGGCGACCGTCGTGTGCCTGCTGTATGCGTGATAATAATGAACAAAACGACAGAGAAAGGCAGCTGCAGCCCGCACAGTGAATGACGGCAGTCACCCCACGATGATGGGCGCGAGGAGGCTGGCCGCTTTGGTCGCTAGCGCAACCAAGGAAAGAGCCCAATTCCATGGATGTTGCAATGGCGCCGACATCAGCGCTACGCTGACCTTGAAGCCATCCTTTCCCTCTGCCTGTGCATATTCCCCTCTGCGCTTCCCGTCCGCGCATTTCTTCCCTGCGGCTGCTCCAGGCCCTGCTGCGACAGCGTACAGCCGCTGACCACGTAACACCACCCCGCAACCGCCAAACGCTCCAAGCCCGTCACCCCGAGTCCCGTACGGCCACAACAAGCGCGCTCCCCTCGAGCCCACGCCTCTTGCAACCACGACTCCAGCGCTGCGCCGCAGTCACCGTCCGCCGTAGCTCCATCCTCTCCATCAGCGGGCGCGTATCCTCGGCATGCAACACCGGCAGTGAGGACTGATTGGCGTCTCTATCCGCGACACCGTCGCTCTACACCCTTAGCCCTCGCTGCTCCCGGTTGCCATGGAACCACAGTGGACTGCCTACTCGGAGGCACCGGGTAATCGCTACTCGCACAGCATGGCCCCGTCTCCGCACGCCTCGCGGGACGCCAGCGTGTCTTCGCAGGTCAAGCCGGACCCCTACGCAACGCCGTCACGACAGAATTCAATGCCTTTGCAATCGCCTGGCGGCACTGCTAGCCGAGGCCCCGAGTACAACGACGGCGATGGCGATGTTCCCATGGAGGATGCATACAAGCCGCGGCTGAACATGGCGCGCCCTACGCAACAGCAGAGGCAATCGCAGCAGTTCCTCCAGCAAGAGGAGAGTGCCGCCGCCCGCAGATACTCGCCCATGAACCTTTCACCTACCTCGCCCTACTCGGGCGGTGCGCAGCAGGGCGGACAGAACTACACCAGCTTTACCCCTCAGGCCCAAGCGCAGACGCAAGCCAGCCGGCAGAGCCCGACGCGCAACAATCCCTATATGTCGCCGCCCAACAACTACTACTCTCCGCCATGTAGGTTCAGCCTGTGCTTGGATATTCACATGCCTTGACCCCCAGTACTGACAGTCTCGCTTTAGCCTCCCGACCGCATGCGCCTCAACTGCCGCCTCTACAGTCCAACATGAGCCCCGAGAGTTTCTACCCGCAATCTGCGACGGCGCAATTGAACGCGGTATACAACAGAGACGCTCGATCGCCGCGCGCCTCCTCCAGCTCAAACCCTCCACAGCTGCCTCCGCCAGGCCGAGGGCCAGTACCAAAATTCGAAAAGTGTGTCAACACTGCCGATTTGCAACCTAAGATCAATGCCCAGCCGCCCTTTCGTCGCGCAAATCCTGAGGGTGGCTTTATTAGCGTAAGTCGAACAGTGTGGGTGACAACTTCCATACTAACAGAACGTCTAGCCCCTACAAGCGCTCACTGCCCACCTGCCAATGACCTACAAGCTGTGCAACGGCGGCTTCAACTACCAATCGTCGCGCAACCCTCGCCGAGTCCTCACGAAGCCGAGCAAGGGCGTCAAGAACGACGGATACGACAACGAGGATAGCGATTACATACTCTACGTAAACGACATTCTTGGGTCAGAGGAATCAGGGCACAAGAACCGCTATCTGATTCTAGATGTGCTAGGTCAGGGTACCTTTGGGCAGGTCGTCAAGTGCCAGAACTTGAAGACACAGGAGGTTGTTGCGGTCAAGGTTATCAAGAACCGGACAGCATACTTCAACCAGAGTATGATGGAAGTGTCGGTGCTTGATTTGGTCAGTATTCACCTACAAAGACGCAGGACGGCTCTAACACGGCGCAGTTGAACAAGCAAATGGACAAGAACGATGATCATCACCTTCTGCGGCTGAAAGACACCTTCATCCACAGGCAACATCTGTGTCTGGTCTTCGAGTTGCTCAGCGTCAACTTGTACGAGCTGATCAAACAAAATCAGTTCCGTGGACTGTCCACAACCCTGGTGCGCGTGTTCGCACAGCAGCTGATCAATGGTCTCGCATTGCTTGGAAAGGCAAAGCTGATACATTGCGACTTGAAGCCCGAGAACATCCTGTTGAAGAAGTACGTAACATGTCTGACATTTGCGCGCGTCCACTGACCTGTTGCTAGCCTCGAGAGCCCAATCATCAAAATCATCGATTTCGGTTCCGCATGCGACGAACGCCAGACCGTGTACACGTACATCCAATCGCGATTCTACCGATCACCCGAAGTTCTGCTTGGTCTGCCGTATTCAGCAGCGATCGACATGTGGTCATTGGGTTGCATTGTTGTCGAGTTATTCCTCGGTCTGCCTCTGTTCCCAGGCTCGTCTGAGTACAACCAAGTGTCAAGGATAACGGAGATGCTGGGGCTACCACCGCATTGGATGCTCGAAATGGGCAAGCAATCAGGAGAGTTCTACGAGAAGTCGCAGGATGAGTATGGTCGCAAGCAATATCGGCTGAAGTCAATGGAGCAGTACTCACGGGAACATGGCACGAAGGAGCAGCCCAGCAAGAAGTACTTCTCTGCCACAACCCTGCCCGACATAATTAAGAATTATCCCATGCCGCGGAAGAACATGAAGCCAAACGAGATCGAGCGAGGTAAGCAGGCCAACAGACTGTGTCACCTTCACGGCTAACATCTCATAGAAATGGCCAACCGAGCGGCCTTTATCGACTTTGCACAGGGACTGCTGAATCTCAACCCACTAGAACGTTGGACCCCTGCGCAGGCCAAGTTACATCCGTTCATAACCCAGGCCAAGTTCACTGGTCCATTCGTACCTCCCATGACTCTAAAGTCTGGCTCAAGCAGGTCGCCTGCCCCCGGTGTTCAGGAACAGCAACGATACGAGGGCATGAGCAGACAGCGACAGCAGCAGCAACAACAGGCCGTCGCGCAACAGCAACAAGCGCAAGCAGCCCAGCATGCTGCGTATGCGAACATGCAGATGAACCAGTATGCCGCTGCACAAAGCCCGCAGGCTCAGCAAAACCCCTACAACATGTACGGCCCGAACCACCAGGGCGCTCCTCCACCATATCCTGCACAGACAGCACAATACGGTCAGCCGATGAATATGATGCAGCCACAACAGCCACGGCAATACAACCAGCCCCAGAACCTGTATGCCCAAGCTACCACCCGCGCTGGGCGGCAGCGAGCAACGACGATGGATCAACAGCAGTCGGGACAATCAGGTATCCCCCCTGCCCTTCAGAGGGTCATGAGCCACCTCGATCCCAACGCGCCTGTTCGTCTGCAACCATCACCGGCATACTACCCACCGCCACCTGATGGTGCCCCTGAAAGCGCGAGCAGCGCCGCCAGGAGAAGGGGGTCAAGGGCAGGCAATTCAAACCGCAACCAGAACTTTGTGCGAAACTTGGAAGACCGGACGCTTGAAGAAGGTTTTATGGGTCAGAATCATTGGCAGTGACGGGATGGCTTCGACGAGTAGTTCTCATATTACGAAAACAACCCTCTGCACCACGTAGAGATGCGACGGTGGATGAGTCGCGGCGTTCTGAGTTCTCCTTGATGCACGTTTCCCTCGGAGTGCTTCCGTCAGTATCGTTGCCCAAGACTGAGATAGGCAACATGTCGCTATCGACAGGTGGAGCAGGACTCGGATGACCGCGCAGGCCGCACATGTTCCCCACGATCTGCTCAAATTGTACCACGCTCTGACGATGCACAGCGCCCTCAACTGGCTTCTGACAGGCTCTCTGCTGGGCCAGATTGATGACTCACGGCCTGCACTGGGAGTCACTGAACGAGAGAAGCTGGGTCTTGATTGAATGGTACATAACGGGGCGGACCAGATGCATGTTCAACAGCTTGGCTGGGGTCGCTAGATGTCGAGCCATGACTCGAACGTCCTCAGCAGTCGGGGAAGCGGTGGATGGCAGCACATGTACTTTTATTAGCATTCTCATAAACCTGTTTGGCTGTGTCCATGGCCACAAAAGCATGTGTATACTTTCAGCTGCGATGCTCGTGATGGGGTCGGAGGATGAATGAGCTCGGTGGAGGCTGACTGTGCTATTGAATAACTAGTAGTGAACGCAAGCAATGAATGTCGAATACCAACGCTTTAGACGTGGTGCAAACTTCAGTGGTTAGAGTGACTGCCCTAGCGTATGGTGGTGAAGGCGTTCGCGTCTGCTTAGGGTTAGGCGCGGGGCACACAGTCATGGCTTGGCGCTGGCTCGAAATTCGGCTCCGGAAAGTTCAACCAAGGCGGCAGTGACTCTGGTCAACCCACACGGCGCCCGCCACACATATTACCCTCGACCCCTCCGGCAAATCCCTACTCTCGAGCACTGCAACCATGGCGTCGCGATTCTTTGCCGCCAGCGACAGCTCCTCGGACGAGTCCAGCGAGGAGGAGCTCTACTCCAACGACGAGGAGTCTGAGCAGGAAGACAGCGACAAGGACTCGGACGAGGAATCCGATGACGACGACTCGTCCGACTCTGGATCCGAAACCGGAGCCAACCGCTTCTTGAAGGACGCCTCGAGCGACAGCGACAGCGACGACGAGGATGTGAACAAGGTGCTGAAGAGTGCCAAGGACAAGCGCTTCGACGAGCTCGAGGCGACCATCCGGCTCATTGAGAACGCGCAGAAGATCAACGACTGGGCTGTCATTTCCGAACGTACGTCCAATTCCGAAGTGGCTCTGGGCATGGCATAGAACACGGTGGCGGGGTACACAAACAGTGCTGACATGCGTTATACAGAGTTCGACAAGCTCATCCGCCAGGTGCCTACTCTGACCAAGCAGAACGATGGCAAGGTCCCCAAGCTGTACATCCAGGCCGTTGCCGACCTCGAGACGGTTGTCCTCGAGACCCACGAGAAGCAGAAGGTCACACCCAAGAAGATGAACGCTGTCAACGGCCGCGGTTTCAACGCTGTCCGCCAGAAAATCAAGAAGCACAACCGCGACTTTGAGAAAGACATCAACGCCTACCGGGAGAACAAGGAGGATTTTATGCGCGAGGAGGAGGAAGTTGTTCAAGCACCCAAGGAAAAGAAGAAGAAGAACAAGATCCCTCAGCTCGGCACCGAGGTCGTCGAGGAGGCCACTGACGACGGCTTCATCACAGTCGGAGCTGGTGGCAAGGCCGTCCTGTACACGGCTGAGGGTATTCTCAAGCACTTGCGCGCCATTGTCGAGCAGCGTGGTCGCAAGAACTCGGACAAGCTGGAGCACATCCGGACACTGGAGAAGTTGTTCGACGTCGCCGTCAATGACTACCAAAAGGTCCGCGTTCTTTTGACCCTCATCTCGACGCGCTTCGATTTGACGTCTGGTACTGCCAGCCACATGCACCAAGATCAGTGGAAGCTGTGAGTACCTTTGGCCTGACATGTTTGCCATTTGCTAACATAACGCAGGGCCGACCAGGAATTCGGAAAGCTCCTTGAGATTCTTGAGAACAGCAACGAGATTGTTGTCATCGAGAACGCCGAGGAGTGGGAGGACGACGAGAAGCTGCCCACCATCACACCCGGCGAGATCTTCCGCATCCCAGGAAGCGTCGTCTCTTTCGTTGAGAGGCTCGACGACGAACTCACCCGCTCGCTGCAGCACATCGACCCACACACTTCCGAGTACATTGAACGGTTGACCGACGAGGCTCTGCTGTACGCTCAGCTGGTGCGCACCCTGGTATACGTTGAGAGCATGAAGAAGAACCCAAGCCTAGAACTTCCACAAGAGCCATTGAACCGCATTGTTATGCGGAGATTGGAACACGTCTACTTCAAGGTAAGAAACATGCCGTTTTCTGCTTTCTATGCTAACGTCCATAGCCCTCCCAAGTCATCACTATCCTTGAGAACAACGTCTGGAAGGCCATCCCAGAGAGCCTTGACTCAGAGATCACCCCCCGCGCCATCTCCAACGACACCGCCTCCCTCGTACAAACTCTATGCACATACCTCTTCCAGAACAGTGAGGGCATCATCCGCGCTCGCGCCATGCTGTGCCAGATCTACTTCCTGTCTCTGCACGACCAGTACTACAAGGCTCGCGATATGATGCTCATGTCGCATTTGCAAGAGACCATCAGCAACTTTGACGTCAACACACAGATTCTCTTCAACCGCGCGCTGGTCCAAGTCGGTCTCTGCGCGTTCCGTGCCGGTCTTGTCTACGAGGCACAAACCTCGCTGCAGGAGATCTGCGGTAGCAACAGGCAGAAGGAGCTGCTCGCACAAGGTCTGCAAATGCAGCGATACTCCCAGATCTCGCCCGAGCAGGAGCGTCTTGAGCGTCAACGGCAACTTCCTTTCCACATGCACATCAACCTTGAGCTGCTAGAGTGCGTCTACCTGACCTGCTCCATGTTGCTCGAGATTCCTCTTCTCGCACAGCTTGGCTCCTCGCCAGACCTGAGGAAGCGAGTCATCAGCAAGACCTACCGCCGTCTCTTAGAGTACCATGAGCGTCAGATCTTCACTGGTCCTCCTGAGAACACCCGCGACCACGTCATGCAGGCGTCCAAGGCACTGTCTGCTGGTGAATGGAAGAAGGCAGCTGAGTTCATCAACTCGATCAAGATCTGGGAGCTCATGGCCGACTCGGAGAAGATCAAGGAGATGCTTTCCTCGCAAATCCAGGAAGAGGGCCTCAGGACATATCTCTTCACATACGCACCTTTCTACGACACTCTGTCCATCACCACACTGGCGGGTATGTTCGAGCTGTCGGAGCGCAAGGTCTCCGCAGTCGTCTCCAAGATGATTTCACACGAGGAGCTTGCTGCCGCGCTTGATCAAGTCAACTCCGCCATCATCTTCAGGAAGGGTGTTGAGCTGTCAAGACTACAGACCCTCGCGCTCAGCCTGTCAGACAAGGCATCCGGTCTCATCGAGTCGAACGAGAAGACACTGGAGCAACGCACACAAGGAACCGCCAACGCCTTTGAGAGGCAAGGTGGACGTGGCGGTCGCGGTGGCCGAGGAGGCGGCCGTGGTGGTGGTGGTCGCGGCGGAGGTGGACCACGGGGCGGAAGGAATCAACAGTTCACTGGCGGTGCTTTGGGACGTGCGATCCAGGCTTAGACGTAGATACCTCGTCTTCTAGGAGGCAACGTAGGGTCATGGGCGGCGAATACGGTTTTGTCGGACTACACCTTTGGTAGCTCCGTGGTAATGCGAATGCTTTTCAGCTAGATCATGAGAGCGAATGCAGGAATGAAAAGTACGCAAAAAGTACATTATGTTCGTGGCCGCGTAGTCTTTGACTGCCTTGATGGTTGATGGGTGTGGGAACAAAATGTATATGATTGCAATTCTGACAGTTCCCAACACACTTTGATTTGACTCTGTGTAGCCATCCATTCTTTGAGTTCGTTGGAGTCTCTAAATGTAAGGCGATGAAGTGGAAATTTGCCTTGGTACAATTGCGCTCCATCGGGTGTCTTGGGTAGTTTGCTGAAACACACGTCAATCAACATGGCTTTGCATAGCGAACTACATATTTTGGAGGGAGTAGAGTGAGGGCGAGAATGTGATAAGGAGTCTTTCGTATCTTCTGCGAAAGTGTTCAAGAGCACATGAACGATATGTCAACTTACGGGCTCCACGTGCTGTATAGATCTTAGCACGTATAACTTGAGTTCAAAAGCAGCTAATGAATAACCCTACACGCTGCTTCTTGCGTCTCTGGATCAAGTAGATGCGGTAAAGGTAGGATCGTTGAGCAGCAACATTCGCCTGTCTCTTTGAGCGGTATATCTGGCGAGCAAAAGTTGTCTAAGCAAAAAGAATAAAAAGCTGGACACCCACACTC
>Ga0265797_10002723_pt1 | contig 29255 bp, 25 predicted proteins | sample P2T30metagenome_FD_192433 | JGI IMG/M metagenome (GOLD analysis project Ga0265797, IMG submission 192433) | Plant litter microbial communities from East Loma Ridge, Irvine, California - P2 T30 | ecosystem: Environmental > Terrestrial > Plant litter > Unclassified | place: USA: California...
TTCGGCGCGGGCAGAGATGACCTTGGCCTCTCCGGTGCGCTTGCTCTGCGCGGCCATGGACAGCGAGTCCTGCAGGTCCTGGCTGAAGATGATGTCCTTGACCAGCATGCTCTCGACCTGCGCGCCCCAGCCGGTGGCGGTCTCTTCGATGATCTCGCGGATCGATTGCGCAATCTCCTCGCGGCGCTCGATCACGTCTTGCAGCACGCGCGCGCCGATGACGTGGCGGAGGGTGGTCTGCGTGCGCTCGATGAGGGCCTGGCGGATGTTGGAGATGCCGAAGGCGGCTTTGTGGGGGGAGGTGATGTGGTAGTAGATGACGGATGTGAGTTGGAGGTTGACGTTGTCTGTTCATTAATCTGTTAGTATGGATTGTCCTGATATCCAACGATATCGATATATCAGTTCTCTTACCTTTAGTCATGCAAACCTGCTTCGGCACCTCCACAATCTGAATCTTGACATCGACCTGCACAAGCGACTCAGAGAGCGGGTTGATCTTGACGAGACCCGGGTCGACAGCACGAGCGAAGCGACCGAACTTGGTGACCAGACCGACATTACCCTGCTCGACGGGCTTGTACGGGTTTGGGCAGCAGATGCAGCAAGGAATCGCGCCGAGAGTGCCAATGGCAGAGCCGAGGGTGTTGATCATGCCGCCGTACCAGCCGGTACCAGAGGCATCTTCGGTGTCGGCCTTGATGACTTGGGCGTATGAGGGCTGGAGGTCTTCGCGACGCGGTGGCTGGACGTTGATGATGGGGTCGTTGGGACCTCTGACGGGTGCAGGGAGGTCGCTGTTAGACGATCTCTTGACGGAGTCGCCGCCGCCGTTGGTTTGGGGAAAGCTCATTGTGGCGATAGTGTTGGTTGTATTGCTTGTTTGTTGTTGCGAGTGTTGATTGGAATGGTGTGTCGATGTTATTGATCAATGATCGATGATCTCAATGTGAGAACGAAGCAAGCGGATGTCGAAGAAGGTGAGACAGTCTTTCAACGATGGAGAGTGTGTATGTACCAAAAACACCCAGCAGACACCGCGGCAATAGCTCTCTAATATGTAAAGCGTCACCTCTCAGGCAAGAGCATCGGAGGGATCAACAGAGCTACCCTTGCTTGGCGGCTGTGCATCGTGCCGGAGCCCCACTCTGGAGTCTCGTGACATGCGATGAGCCTCGATTTGCAGCATTTCTCGTCCACATAGCCTCGAAGGATTGCACACCACTGTCGGAAGCGGTGCCGGGTGGGTACAGACAAGGCATTCATACATGCGCTCTCAAAGGTAATTTGGTGTGTGAATCGTGTCACGGCCGTCTGCGCTGTGCATCCACGCGCAAAGCCAAAATGCGACAGGTCGCTTTTGATCGTCTCATCGGAGTCGTGCCATTCACACAGCCCCGTAAGGCAGAACGGCGCGCTGACATGTGGAGCTCTAGGAAGCTCAGCGACAACAAACATCGTCAGGGCTCGCAAACAGACGGCCGACCTCCCCCTTGGCAACGATCATGACATGCCTGCCGAGAATATTCCCTTAATACCAAGCCCTTCGCGTTGCCGATAGTGTGACTTGCTCCATCGCACGCTCAGCACAGATCGTGCGACTTCGCTATCTCCTCGTCCTCAAGTCACGCACATTCGGCTGTCACGGCCTCGTGGATGACGAGACTTTGCAGCTAAGCCCTTGTCTCCCTGTGGCCCTCTTTGGCGTCTCGGTACGCCAATGCCGTGCCGTGGATCCTGGGGAAGGTTTGTGACGATGATCAAGGGATCCTCTCCTCAGGCTGCGATACAGCCACTGTGCAGCCTTAGGTTTGGGAGTTGCTTCTCCGCTTCTTCCATTTGTTCTCTTGCATATTACATTGGACAGCCGATGTAGGAAGGAAGAGGCGCAGTCGACCAAAGCTTTACGCCTTGCACACTGGGCAACCACCATCACAACATCGTACATTGGCTTCCGGCAATATCGCGGCGGCCATATGTAACGCATGTGACTTTCTTTCTTTCGAGAAAGACGGGAACCGGAGTTTTTGCTTCTGCAGGGCAGTGTGACAGTTTCTCGAATGGCTATTGGGGTTTAGAATAGGACAAAAATAGACATTCTTTCGAGCAATAACGGGGCTGAACCGACAATCTTCAATGGCGTGCCGAAGAGCCATTTTCTTGACTGAGGTCTTATCGAAGTGCTGTCTAGAGCGCTCGGTGAGGTAATGAGTGAGTGATTAATCGGGGACGCTTTGTACGGGATTTCACGAGACGCTTGAGCAAGCGAAAGAAACTTGTAGAAATCACAGGGAGAAGAGACGCATACGTATACCGCAATTGACGTTTGAGAGATGTTGTCAACAACCGTGACGATGAAGCATTGCCACGATTGACCTCCGGACGCATCGCCGATTATTCAGATCGTCATTGTTTTCGCGGATGGCTATGCCGTATACACATAACGGCAAAAATCCCTTTGGGAATATGTCGCTGTCAATAAGACTACAGAAGCAAGCGAGAGGGCTGTGCTGCCCCAAAAACCCACTAGCATGACCGTCTCCGTCACCATCGACAAAACGCGAGTGCGAAGGCGGTGACCGCCATATCATACATGTCCTCCAGGGACATGATCATTTTCACGCATGACCCCTTGCTCAAGCCCATGCCTTACTCCGCCTCACTGAGAGACAGTGACAGAACCGCCGTCTAAGCGACATGCAAGCCTCTCAAGCGTGACAGCGCAGCAGCGACTTCATACTTTCTCACAGCCACCAGCTCGCCGCCGCTCAATGCCGCAGGCATGCATTGCTCGAGGTTAATTTCTTGCTCCAAAGTAGAGAGGAGGAAGACCATGTCGACCCTGTGGCTTGTTAGCAATGACTTCTCGAGTAGGCATATAGTTTTGTTTTTCGACTTACGGTTGCTCAGCAGTAGCCTTCACAAACCGCTGCAAAGTCCCAGCAAGCATTCTCGCCTGTCCAACTTCAACGATCTGATCCACGAATTGCAAATTAATGCCATCCTGCGCTTCTGAAGGGTCATGGACAGGATTCCTGACAGCTGGCCTGATGGCAATGTGCGATCTGCTTGCCTTGTGAGGTGAGATCTCTCCGTCGACGCGCACTTGGACTTTCCTTTGAGAGACGGAGCCGTACTGCGCATCCTGTGCCACCTCACTAGGGAACTTCTTAAGCACAGCTTCGACCTCAGGTGTGATGAGACGAGGCACATAGTAGTCCATTGCAATGACGTTGTCTGCAACGCTGAGCCAGTCGCCCAAGCCGCCGACAACCATCACGGTGCTGACGCCGTATTGGTTGTACAGAGCTCGTACCTTGCTCACATATGGTGTGATGGGCTCGTTCTTGATCAAGGCTTGCATACGGGCATCGCGGACAAGCAGGTTAGTAGCAGACGAATCCTCGTCGATGAGGAGGCATTTGCTACCTGCTTCCAGTGCCTCTTGAATGTTAGCAGCCATGGAGGTGGAGCCAGACGCGTCGTTTGTCGAAAATCTCTTTGGGTCCTTGCCACCAGGCAGGGAAGAGATGAATGGGCTAATGTCAGTGCCGCTCACGCATCGACCGTCCTCAGCGCGGATCTTAACAGCAGAAGGGTCGGTGACGATTAGTTCGCGACCATCGTCTGGAATGTGATCGTACACGCCTAGCTGAAGAGCTTCAAGGAGAGTAGACTTGCCGTGGAAGCCACCTCCAGTCAGTAGTGTGATTCCTTTCTTGATGCCCATTCCAGAAACAACGGTGCCATCGAGTTGAGTCAATTTCACGGTCAGCTCTGGAGGAGACTGGGATGGAACCACGCTGGAGTCCATCATCGGGGTCGCAGATGCTCCGGACGCGCGAGGGAGAATAGAGCCGTTTGCAACAAACGCAATGAGGTTGTTCGCACCGAGCTGTTGACGAAGTTGATGTTGGTTTTCAACACAAGAGATGTGACGAGCAAGCTTCTTTTCGTCCAGGCTTTTGTACAGAAGCGTGTTCTTGACCAGCTCTACCAGATTCAATGCAAGAATCTGGTTCGCTTGCTGACCAAGTACGGTTCTGCCAGCAGCCGGCAACGCAACGGTGAACCGCAGCTCGATGGTCTCATCGCCGTTGATGAGTGCACTGGTGCGTGGTAACACCTCCTGACCAGGTGCATTTATGTTGAAAGCGCCGCCCTTGACAGAGTGCCAACCACCATTTGAGTTGCCAACGTTCTTGTCCAAGTGCTTGTCACGGAGTATCGAAGCAGTTGTTCTGGTCAGAAAATCGCAAAGCGCTACTCTACCAATGTCTGACTGCAAGTATTTGGATGGAAACCCGGTTTGCGACAAGGGCATCACCGCCCGCACGCGGGAGGGAGCGGCGTATGCATCACCCTGGACGTGGTCGACAGAAAGTGAGAAGGACGGACCGCTGTGGTCGTACCGCCCAAGTAATCTCTTGTATGCGCCTGGTGGAAACGTTAGATTTGCGCGAACATGAAGTTTGTCCAAGCACCGCAAGGCTGGGGTCGGAACGTCAAAACGCTGCGAACGTCATCGCGAGCGAATGTGAAAGTTCAAGTCGAGTTTGCCGTATTGGAAGATCTAGTAGAAGGAGGAGCAACTCACCGTACTGCTGGCCGTCAATGCTCTTCAGGTCGCGCTGCAGTGAGTCCCAGTCGCGTGGGCCTGTGTTTCGCGGTGTGGGACCAGCGTCCTCGCTTGCGTTATCATTATTTGAGCGGCCGCCTCCACCGCCGTACTTGGCTTTATAGTAGGCGCCTCTTCCGCCACGACCACGTGATCTGGCTGCGGGAAGGATGGATTAGCATGAGGCCAGGTGGGTGAGTGGGTGAGTGAGTGAGGATGGTAGAAAAAGCAGGCCATGCAATGCAGGTCAGACTCACCTGCCATGCTGATGCGGGTGCCGGATAAGAGCTTGTCGTGTATGGTAACGGATTATCAACAGCACTGCTGGGATCGGCTCGTGGTGTCGCACTGGTCGCGGTCTGCAGCCTTCTCGTCCGCGCTCTAAATGACAGGGTTCGCACCAAGTGGGGCCTCATAACGCCTCACCCGGCGGATTATGCGGGAAGCGAGACGAATTTCTCCTCGCCAGGTCACGTCTCGCCGCCAACTTGGTGAGGTCTGCGGTCGCTCTGCACCACGGAAAGAGCGTTTGGAGCCTGACTAGCCAATCACCGAGCACGCGCATTCTTGATCACCGCGATTGCGATTACTTGCACCGTCCCAGGATGAGCCACTTAGAATACCAGACCCCGTTCCACCCGGGGCCCTTTGCCTCGCAGCAGCAGCAGATGCAGCAGCCGCAGCAGCACCAGCAACAGCAGCACCAGCAAGCCCAGCAGCAGCAGCAGCAGGCCTATGCCCAATCTCCCAACCCTCACCCTCACCACTTTAACCCTTCGTCCGCCACCCAGCACACCCAGCAGCAGGCCTCCTCACTCCTCTCACACCAGCAGCCTGCAACCCCAGTGTCCGCAGGCTCGTCTGCTGCACCGCAAACGCAAGCTTTCGCGCCCGCCCCTTCGTATCCCGGTCACAACCTCTCCAGACCGCCGCCTCCACAGTTCCGCGATGGCCTCATGCAGCAGGCACCTCACTTCTCCCCCGCGGCCTCGTTTGCTGGTGAGTGGCTCTCCCCGACTCCTACCTGTACCCTTTGACCCTCTACCACCTGTCCTGCCACGTTCCTGTCCCCTCCTAGTGCCATGTGGCCAGTAGTGCCGCCGCGTGCCGTACCTGTCATGGCTTTGTACCTCGTGCTGACATCCTCAATGCAGGCGGCCAGCAGAGTCCCTATACCTCGGCGCCCTTTAACCAGTCCGTGACCGCGACCAGCACTACGCCGACGCCGCCCTTGCAGCAACAGCAGCAGCAGCAGGCCGTCAGGCATAGCGCGTCTCCCCAGCAGCTGAACTCGCCATATGCGGGGCCCCAACATCAGCAATTCCAGCAGCCTGGCCAACAACAGCACCAACTCCAACAGCAGACACCCAAACAGCAAACGCCTCCCACTCGGTACCCAATGGCAGCGCCGCCTCTGCCGCAGACGCCCAGTGCCGTCCAGCAGGCAGGCGCAAATGCCGCTGTCTCACCTCAAGCGCCGCAGTCTCCCGGCACACAGGCACGCGAGCAGAAGCGTGTCGACATGCTCCTCGAAATCAACATCGAGCTCCTGCAGGAGATCAACAGCCTGCAGGCACAGGGTCGTGGCGGGGCTATGAACCCACAGCACCAGCAGCAGTTGCGACAGCTAAACATGGACGACTCCATGGCTGCGGAAGAGTACATCCAATGTCTGCGTAGGGTCCAGGCAAACCTTGCCTACCTTGCACCCAGAGCAGACACTCAGCAAGCAATGAAGGCGCCGCCAGGCCCGGCACACATGACGCCTCCTGCACACATGCCTCAACTGCAATCAAAGTATGATCAGCTAAGGGAGCTCTTCCCCGGCTGGGCAGGAAACGACGCCCGCATGGCACAGAGTGCTGGATCTCCCAGGACCAACCAGATGAATTCGATGAACGGAATGAACACACAGACTGCACAAGCTTAGCATCTTTGCGAAGGTGGAATTTTTACGGAACAGGCGCATTTCGGGTGGCAAGCCCTAATTTAAAATTGCAGTGTTGATGATATGGGCGGGCGAAAATCTTGGTTTTGGAAGGCTGTCTGCGCGAACTCACCTCTTGTGCTGTACTATACCCTGTGGCACTGTATTGCTTAATTGTATCAATCAGATCCAGAACATCATGTTGCAAGAGTGAAGAAAAAGAAAAGGCTATTGTCGATTGGAATCAAGTGAGGTGAAGGTCGAAAAGCAAGTTTGAGCTTGGCATCTGCATACTCCATCGTTCCTGCCTATCTCGGCTTCCCATTGCATACAGTCAATCGCCATCTGCCTTGCTAATCTCATTTGGGTATCATTCCTTAGCAGTCCCCGATCCAAACTCCGCACATTGATGCAACCATGCAAGTAACCTCCTGCCATCAGCCGTCCTCGGTCTCTCTGTTGGTACTTACTCATCTTTCAGTGAAGGTGGGTGGCGTCGAACGAGATCTCAGCCTCCTCGATCAGCTTCGCAAGACGCATGCTGTAGTACTCCTCGACAGTAAGACTCGGGTCCAACTGATGCTCGTCGCGAGCCAGCATCGCCATGCGCTTCAGCGCGCGCTCCGTGTCCTCCTCGGCCACAGGGCCCCAAGTAGTGTACTCGGGGACTCCAGGTTTCGGAGCGGCGGCGGTGGTGGTCGCGTTGGCGGTGGTCGCGGTGGTGGCGACGGCAGTGACGAAGCTCAGGCGCGTCGGCGTGGCGGAGCGATCTATTCGCGCACCATACTTCCTTAGCAACTCATGTTTCGGCAACGGACGCTTGCGCTCGGGAGACTTGAACAGCTGGCGGCCGAGCTCGGCGTCTTCGCGCACGAGCGCGCGCAAGTGAGCCTTACCTTCCTTGAACGGGTCGTCGTCGAACTCGATGTCGATGTCGCCTTCGCCGGAGCCGGCGCTCGAGACGAGGTCGCCGGGGTTGGCGGGCGAGGAAGAGCGCTGGAGGCGGTCGGTGACGACTTCGAAGTCGGCGGCGGTGCTCATCGGGCTGTCGCCGGCGACGGACTGGGTGGCGGGCGTGTTGAGCGGCGCGTTCGGGTAGATGAGGGACGGGGTGGACGAGACGTCTGAGATGGTGGTCGCGAGGGTTTCCTGGCTTGGGGTGCGTCTGAGGAAGTGGCTCGTCGCCGGAGTGGGCGGCATGTCGGGCGAGGCTGGTTGTTGTTAGCTGAGTGAACTGATGGGGATTGCGATTGGGAGGGGAGTGAGGTGGGTATACTGTAGCCGCTGCGTTCTCCGTCTTTGATGTTCATTGTGGGTTCTGGTGTGGGATGAGTTTTTCTCTTTTTCGAGCGTGTGGTTGTGTGTTTTGTGGTGGCGGTGGTTGCGAGCGAAGCGGTGTGGAGTTATCAGAGTGAGGTTGGAAGCTGGTCGTTGCACTTCACTGTCCGTTGGTCGGGTCGCGTGAACGCACGGTGACCATGCGCGTGGCCGCTCTTCACTAGTGACTAGACAAAGAATGACAAGAGAGTGAGTTGTGTAATCCAAGATGCAGTCGCAAGAGTTTAGTATAGCACATGAAGTCAGTGCTAGAGCATAAAGGACATGAGCCTTCCTATGCTAGCAGTGACGTGAAGGGAACGGCAGACCATGCGCAGTGATGAGTTTGTTCAGTGATCTCCAAGCGAGACACAACGTGCAATTCATTCAAATGATGTTTGTTCAAACAATTCAAGGCATACTGATACATCCCAGACCGTCAATGTTGGTGCTATAACCTGCGACGCATTCTCCATTGCCAACATACACTCTGAGCCCTCGCTTGCCAGCAGGCCAAAACGCCTCGACCCAGATAGTCACGCCAGAAGTGACACAAAGCGGCCATCTTCCTGCTCACCGTCTTGAGTCGCTCAGCACCTGCCGGATGGTCAAGTCGGTAGCTCGCCCGCTGCCGTGGCAATTCTCTGGCGCAACTCGTTCGAATACCCAGAAGGCGTGCGGAAGACCGAAGTCGAAGACGGGAGGTCATGCAACGCAATGGCCGGCGACACGCGTTGGTCCTCACTCCGCTTAGTATTCATCTTTGCTTGCAGCCAAGGTCGCAGGTTGTAGTATCCTCCGCAGGCGAAGATCCCGATCCATAAGGTGAGTTCCACACCGTAGATGATAAGTCCGAGCACGTCGAGAGTTGGCTGAAAGAGCACCGATAGTATCGAGGTCAGATCGCCCATCGCATCGAGGCCGACGAAGAAGAACGAGATGCCTCTAACGGTGCGATGCTGATAGATATCCCAATAATGCCGGAGTACTCCGAGGGCAAGAAATACTGCGGCCAACACAGCCATGAGCGTCACAGGCCACTCGACGCCTCTTTGCTTGCCCTTCCTCAGAGCGAAGATCAGACCGACTTCGATGCCAGCCATAGCGGATCCAATGGGAAGCACGACAGCGAGAGCTTTTGCCACGCTCCATCTGTGCTCATAGTAGTAGCATTGGATCCATGTGATAAGGCTCAAGAACGCCAGCATCTGGGGCTGTATTTGGAGTGCGATGTTGAATTGGCCGACAATGGTGTAGACACCTAGAGGGACGCCGGCCCACGCCCATAGCATCATCTTTGGTATATGGTCAGTGTGGCTTGACTTGTACGGTAGAAATGATGATTATTACCATCGATGGCTGGAGTCCGGTAGCATTGTGTCTTCGATAGTTGACCACAATCTGTGGTATCAACTGGACTGACCAGAATACAGCTCCTAGTGTCCCCAAGACGTTGGCAGCGATGGGCACATCCATTGCAGGACAATATAGTTAAGAGGAGAGACTCGTAATGAAACAGTTGCGGACTGCAGTTTTACAGCTGTGGTCAGCTTACCATGAGAATGTGACAAACGATACTGTTGGACAGGTCTTGTAGTTGTAGGAAGCCGCAATCGGCGAACGAATTGGAGGTCAATGCCTTACATAATCTTGCAGAATATGATCATAAGTTCACATATCAAAACCTAATCGCAAGCACTTTTGTTCCCAACTTGCACATGTCCATGCCAATGCAGAACAATGATAGTCTCTGTGGCATTCTGACATTCGCTTCGTACAACAGAGTTCGTGAGGGTATATTTTGATTTTCTTGCCAGGAACGGCCGGGCGGTACACAGATCTATGCACAACAAGTGTTGCTTCAATCTCCCATTGGTCAAGCCAGAGAATCTCGCCAAACTACGAGCATAGTTTCCATCAGCATCTTACCACCACCATCTGACATGCGATGCAAGAGCATTCGGCTGCTGAATTTACGCATTCAGATTGAATGGAGCACCGTCCTCCGTATTGGAGTCCGACAGGCTGGGCAAGCAGCCGATCATGCGCACAGCGTGACGTACCTATTCGTCGTTATTGCGTACAGGTAGTACACAACACTTCACTCAAGTATTGGTACAGTAAGTTGTATTCCTCTATTCTGATCTAATCTATATCCCAAAACGCTTTCGACGACTCCTCGATATACATCGAAGCTACTCACTTCTTATCTCAATCGCCACCGAGCGATCAATATGCCCGTCATACTTATATCCGGCGCCGGCTCCGGCATTGGCAACACATTTCTTGAACACTACGCCAAAGACAGCGCCAACACCATTCATGCCCTTGATGTCTCTTGGTCCGAAGAAGTGAAGACTGGCGAAGCTGCTGCCAACATCACAACCTACACAGTCGATAGTGCCTCCAAAGAATCTCTGGACGAGTTGACATCGAAACTCAACAACACTCCGATCGATCTCTTCATCCACTCCGCTGCCATCCGTGGTCTCAATCCCGAGATCCAGAAGAAAGACGACAATCCTGCAAATGCTGAGTTGCTAGATGTCATCGATGCGGAGATCTTCACACAAACGCTCACAGTCAACACTGTGGGGACCTTCATGCTCATCCGTGCTGTACTCCCCAACTTGAAAGCTGCAAAATCTCCCAAAGTGACCGTGATGGGCTCTGGCATGGGTAGTATAGCTAACAACAAGGGCGGCGCCTATGCGTATGGCGCTAGCAAGGCTGGTTTGAACTATGTCGTCAAGAGCTTCGCTGGAGATGTACCAGAGGTCATCTTTGGTATCATCCACCCAGGCAAAGTCGAGAGTCGAATGACGCATGTCCGAGAGGACGGTGCGATTGATGCCGATGAGGCTATTGCCATGATGCTGCCGATCATCGAAGGAATGAAACCCGAGCAAAGCGGAATGTTTGTGACTAGAGAGAACGAGACTATTCCGTGGTAAATGACGAAGCGTGGAATACGCTCAGCTGTTGTGGTTGCTTTTTAGCATGGCTTCATGTACTATATTACATCTTGAATCGTATTCAAAGCACATCTCAGCGGGGGCTCGTGAACTTGAGCATCTCACACAGAAACCTCAAGACTTCGCTGCAGTCTACCATTGCAACCTGGATTTAGTAGTACAGCTTATCGATGAATTGGAACAGAAGAGAATCGTATTTCATGCTGACTATACAACCTAAAGCATCGAGCGAACGGGCAAAACCTTCACATCCGTCCAAGCCTTGCGCACAATGTTGCGACCAGACTGTCCATAAAGAGCCTCCGCATGCTGGACCGTCAGATCCGCCATCATCTTGAAAGCGTTCTTGCAGTTCCTCTCAAACGTTCGACCAGTGAGCTTGTCCGAATCGAACTTGGCCTTCAAAGCCGGGTCCAAAAGTGTGTCGTACCAGATTTTGCCAGCTTTCTCCCACGCATTTCCGCCGAAAGCAGTCGCAACGAGGTAGAAAGCGCGGTTTGGAATGCCCGAGTAGATGTGGACTCCGCCGTTGTCTTTGCTCATAGGGAGCTCCTTGTAGCCATCCATGTCGGCTGGCTGAGGGTCCTTTCCAACAACTTCAGGCCAGTCGTATGCAGTCCCTGGGGCCTTCATGCTACGCAACGCGGGCGCTTTGTCGTTTAAGAAAATGCCTTGACCGATCAACCAGTCTGCATCGCCAGCGCTTTGGTGAAGGTAGTATTGCTTGATCAGGGACCCAAAGACATCAGAGAAATGCTCGTTCAAGGCACCAGCTTGCCATTGATAGGGCAGGTCGGCAGTAAATTGCGTAACGGCATGCGCGTATTCGTGACCAGCCACATCGAGACTCTTGGTGAAGTCGTTGAAGATCGCGCCGTCGCCGTCGCCAAAGTACCACTCTGAGCTCTGAGGGTCCCAGAAAGCGTTCATGTACCCTGGAGTAGAGCCATTGTCGTCGTCCCAGTGAACAGTAGCAACCAGCTGGAAACCTTTGTCGTCGATGGAGTTGCGGCCATAGACCTCGTGGAAGAAGTCAAATATCTGGCCCAGGTAGTCCCAGATTCGCTTGGCTCCGTCGTCCTTTGAGACTTTCCACTCTTCGGCGTCTTTGATGACGATGTCGCCGGTCTTCTCGTCTGTCTGGTGTGCGTCGCGCACGACTCGGGACAAGTGTCCAGGCACCGGTCGCTTGGTCGGACGGAGCTTTCCTGCACTCTGCAGAGCACTCAGTCTTTTGATGTTGAACTGCACTCGTTGCTTAGTCTGATCAGAGATACCTTCGGCCTTTGCAATCTCTGAGTAAACGTATGAAGGGATCAATGGTTGGGGTGCAGGTCCACTGGATGAAGCGAGAGCAGCCGAACCCAGGCCTTTACGGACGCCATGGACGTTGTGAATGGCCCTGAGAGTGTTGGAGGCGATAGTCCGCTGCTTCTCACTCACGCCAGGCGCGTGGGCTACATGCTCCAAGATGTGTGGAGGGATGATAGAACAGCATCCCGAACTGGAATGGCGATGGTTACTAGAAGACATCTCGAGGGTGGAGTTGTTTGGGATGATCGTTGGTGATAAGCTGATGCCGCTTGATAGTCCGGAGACAGAGTGTACGGAAGAAATGATAGTGAGTGAGATGTACGAGGACACTTAAATACCTGGACTTGTCGGAGTAGACGAACAGCGAAAGATCATCGTCTAGACCCAACCCAGGTTCTTTTGCTTGTGACATGCAAGCCGCGTATTTCACGCCACTGCTCAGGGTACAATGCAATATCCAGTCTTACCGGACGTGGGGACTGGTCTAGAACCGCAGATGCATGCATTTGCATTCAAGGCAACGGCCATCGAGTGCAGGATCACTCTCACACCACTGCGTAAGCGATCCTTGGGGTTCCGAATCGAGATCCTCAAGTTGAAGGTGAAGTACACATCACCCTATGATGGAACATCAGCTGTAAGCCTATGTAGAATGCCCTATTGGCTGAGGATCACATGCAGTACCCTGATAGTTCGATCATAACGTCGCTGAGGCCTACGACAGGGGCAGTGCTTCATCCAACTGCTGGCTTCTCCAGTGGGCATAGATCGAAGACAGTACGCATTGTGTGGTTGATACCTGATCATCGCAGGCTGTGCACGCACTGATATACAAAGGGCCTTCGATGGGACACCCCAGGGCGATCGAGTAAGGTGGTTTACGGCCGTGCTGTGCCAGTCTGTCCTGGCGTAGATTCCACGTCTGGTCTCAAACAAGAGGAGAGAGTGTCACGCCACTCGACGTGTGAGAGCCAATAGGATGCAATGGCACACTTGCTCGCATCGTGGCTCAGATGGGATGATGTGTATAATGTATCTGGCTCAAGTTAATACAAGGCACTCAATTGATGCAGCAGGCTGCACTGATATTATTCTGAGTCGGCGGAAGCCGGTGCACGTCATTGATTTGCCGGCTTGATATCACATTAGCTCCCATGTTGCTATAGCTGAACGTGCTCAGCTATGCCGCCTCATGCAATATCCAGCAACGTGCTCGTATCTCTGGCAGATCGCAAGCACCATGCAGATTCAAATACCAAGCACATGCAGAGACGTTAGGAATTGACGCCACTTCTGTGCCAACTCTTGTGACGAGACAGTCGACCTCATTGTAATGCAGGTTTGCCACAGATCAACCTAGAATGGGCGATACTCTTACGCTACAACTGCTTGTCAAAGATCTTGCAGGAGTGAGTTGCTGGCCTTCAACTTCACCAGTGGAAGTTGTAGGAACATATTGTTATGGTTGCGTGTCTCCTGCACATACGACCATAGGTCAGTGAAAACTGGGCATCCCGTCCGCTCTGCCATACATAAGCACTGAACCGGGCGACTAGTACTAGAGTGGGTGACCATCTGGGAATCCCGCCTGTTGTATGTTTTTGCCAAATCGAGGTTTGTCTTTTTGTTCCGTGTGAGATCTCGTCTCATGGACGCGCGGTAGTGGTGGAAGGAAGTGCCAGACGCGTATATAGGCTGCTCATGTTTAACGTAGTTGAATTCAATAGGCCCTAGCTATTTTATATTTCAGGACAATAGGTAAGGACTGGGTGATTTGCAGTACGTTACAAGGTTGAGTTTGATAGTTCTTGCCTGAGGCATCAGTTCTTATCAGATCTTTGAGATTGGAGGAAAGAAAGTTGCAAGTCGCATTGCTGCAGCTTTGCGATTTCTACAATTGCTTTGCACCAGCACAACAAACTCAATTTGCAGCTTTACAACAGCGTGAAGCTCTGCACTTTGCATTCTACCCAAACATGGCGAAATCAAAGCAGGCGAAAGCTGCCAGGAAACAGGAAGAGACTGTTCAACAACCCACACCACCAGCGCAAGAAGGATCTGAGGAAGGATCCGATGTTGAGTTCGTGACCGAGGCAGAGTTGGAGAAAGACGAGACTGAGGAAGAGTTGGAGCGCTTGGTGTTTGGTGACAGCGAGGGTTTCAGGGAAGGATTGAGAGACTTCAAGCTGGACGACGACGAGGCCGAGGAAGATGGCAATGACAGCGACGCAAGTGGTCTGGAAGGCATGGACGATGCTGATGTAAGTCATTCGCTACATTTGCGCTCATTCTCGACACCAAACTAACTTGTCGTAGCTCTTCATCTCCGATTTGGCACCGACAGAGAACCCATACCAAGCACCTGAGGACTCGGACGAGGATGAGTCGAGCTCTAAATTACCCGCGGCATGGGAGGATAGCGATGATGAGCGCCTTATGATCTCTTTGGCGACAGTACCCAGATTGCGCAAGCTGCGACGGACCGAGGGAGAAGATATGATCAACGGAAAGGATTACAGCAGGCGTTTGCGACAACAATTCGAATTACTGCACCCGAAGCCTGCGTGGGCACAAACAGCTGGAGGCAAGCCTGCGCACAAGAAGAGAAGGACATCCGACGGTGCTGAATCATCAGAGGAAGAGGCTGGCTTTGACGACGATATGGAAGTGGACGACGACGTACCGAACGTCGCGCCTCTGTCCAGGCTCCTCCAGGACGCACAATCACTTGTTCGGGAATCTGGCCGTGGATCAGGAAAGAAGCGCAAGATTCGTCCGGAGACTGTCGACATTCAACGCACAAAGGACGTTCCTGGCATCCAGCCCAGCGCCATCACATCTCTGTCCTTCCACCCTTCGCTTCCTCTTCTTCTTTCATCTGGACCTTCTTCGACATTATACCTGCACCACATCGCACCATCGCCACCAGCGCCGACTCCCAACCCTCTGTTGACCAGCCTCCACATCAAGGGAACACCTTTGACAACGACAGCCTTCCACCCGACCGACTCACGCATATTCCTTTCTGCCCGTCGTCGCTACTTCCATGTCTGGAACCTCCAAACTGGACAGGTCGAAAAGGTCACTCGTATCTATGGACAACAGCACGAGCAGCGCAGCATGGAGCGCTTCAAGCTGTCGCCTGACGGAAAGTACATGGCGCTGCAAGGCTCTTCTCGCAAGGGTGGTGGAGTGATCAACATCCTTTCGGCTACAACTCTCCAATGGACGGCACAGGCTCGCGTCGAGAGCCGCGGTGGTATCGCCGACTTTGCCTGGTGGCGTGATGGAAAGGGTCTCTGCATCGCAGGCAAATCCGGCGAGGTTACCGAGTGGTCCGTTGCAGAACAGCGCACTGTCGCTCGCTGGCAAGACGAAGGTGCCGTCGGCACAACCACCCTTGCTCTCGGTGGGCACCACGAGTTCGTGAAATCTTCCATTGGAACCGACCGCTGGATCTCCATTGGTAGCTCTTCCGGTATCGTGAACATTTACGACCGACGCGAATGGCTCGCCTCGCCCGCGCCTGCTGGCAAGACGATCGACCAGCCCGTGCCTATCGCTCCCAAGCCAACCAAGACTCTCGATCACATTACTACACCTACTTCACACCTTACTTTCTCACCAGACGGTCAGGTCATGGCTATGGCCAGCAAATGGAAGCGCGATGCGATGCGTCTGGTTCACTTGCCTAGCTGCACAGTTTTCAAGAACTGGCCCACGAGCTCAACGCCATTGGGACGCATCACTGGTGTGTCATTCTGCGGCGGCGAGATTGTTGGTGGCGATGTACACTCTGTGCTAGCTGTTGCTAACGAGCAGGGCAAGATCAAGCTCTGGGAGATCAGGTAGTTCTTGACCTTTGTGTATATGTAAATATAAATATCCCTCATGTGCATGCAATACATACAACACATTTCAATTTGTTACTTGGATCGGTGTTAACTTTCACTTCCAACATCTCGATACGTAAATTCCATAACAGCACGGTCGAATCCCTCATTTCGCGCGCATGATTTGTTCTTGATTTTAGACATTTGCATTTGTTCGACTGTGATGTATCCAATATGTTTACTATGTAGTATTGTATGTTCTTCTCGCCAAAATAAGCGGTACGCTGGACAAATCTCTCACCGCTCAAATTAAAAAACGCCATCGCTCAAATCGCAAAACCAAGATATGTGCAGAAAAATAATGAAAGGTATCCTCCGCCGTCTACTCCAAAGCTCGACTGCGCTCCGAAATCTCCCCGTCATCGAGAGCCGCAAGCCACAAGCACCGACTCAAGCACTCACTGTCGGGCTTCAAACTGTACCTCGCGCTCGCTTCCAGAAGTCGCAGCAAGCCCTTAGCAATGACTGCGCTTGTCTGGTAGCGCTCGAAGTTGATTAGGCTCTCCTGACCACGCGTGCCGACACGAGCGGCGCTCGCGGGGCCCGGCAGAGCGTTGATGCGGCCGGGCTTCTGGGCGTTGTACATCAGGTCGTGGGTGTACAGGCCAATGAAAGGAATGCAGCCTTGCGCGAGGCTGGCGGCTTCCATCTCCGTGCGCAGGGCGACGAAGTTACGCACTGGTTGGCAAAGGCGCTCCAGGCGAGCGAGGTTGGTCTTCTCGCTGGTAGGGACATGGTGCCAGGTCCGTTTGAGACGTGTGATGTCGGTGGAGAGCAGAGCGAGGGTAATCTGGTAGGTAGAAGCGTAGTTCTTGATGCGTAGACAGTGGGAGGCGATGTGGATGAACTTGGTGATGGCCCGGGCGCGCTCATTGGCGGATCTGGTGAGTACGATCTCCGAGACGACCCATTTGACGACAAGGTTGAAGCGAGCGATTATGAGATCGATGCCGTTGTCGCTTTCGCTGCTGCGGAGGTAATGAACCCAGTTGCGAACTTGAGGTGGATTCTGGTGCCAGTTGAGACCAATCAGATCTTTCCAGTTCATCTCGTCCAGAGCATCCTTTTCAATGATCGTGAGCTGTTCCGCGATTACGGAAGAGCTGTATGCGAAGATAAAGGGAAGATGGGTCGGCTGGCCCAGCTCTGGCGTGGTCTTCACCAGACGCAGGTTTGGCTGTGAGGGTTGGATTCCTGGCTTCGGCGATCCATTGGTGAGCATACCCGGCGCGCTTGACATTCCCTTCAATCCTTTCACTCGATCCTCCGCTGGGAAGTACACAATTTTCTCTTCTGGCGATGGTGGAACAGGTGCACCTGCTGTCGAGGGAGGCGTCGGGGGTGCCTGGAACAAAGGAAGACTTTTGTGTCCCTCCTCGACCGTGTCATCGAAGAAGAAGCTTCGGATGCCGAGGTCACCAACACCGTTCGGAGAATCGGTGAGATCTGTCGAAATCTCGCTCAGGCTCTCGTTGTCGTCCAACAAGAAAGACATCTGCGAGGCTCCAGGTCTGGGAGCATCACTCTCCGGGTTTATTGCTCCGCCGGGCTCCTGGCTGTCGATTCGGACATCCTCTGCCGCTGTTTTCTGCTGCGGTTCCTCGTATGACGGGCGTCCTGAAGCCAGGCTAGGAATAGGATACTGGGTCAAGTGAGAATCTTTTGGAAGAACTGGAGCCGTGGAGAGATCATCGACATCGTCCATCTCATACAAGCCTTCAGCGTCCTCGGACACTGTGTTTCTGTGGCTCAGCGTGAATACATCAGACCCTGAGTCCCGGAAAATGCTTGCGCCTTGGCGATCTGTCGTCGGGCTGAGCAAGCCCATGTCGCCCATGATAATGTCACCATTGTCCTGGTATGGTGGCATGATGCTCATGCGCTTGCTTGCTGTTCCAGATGCTGGGAGTGAATTTTGTACAGATGGACTGAACAGCCCTTGGGTACTGGCCCGACGACCAGCATACCTGCCCTCCAGCTTTAGTAGAGCATCCTCCACACCACCGCCAGGAGAGCTATCGGCCATTTTCGCGAGGCGCCAAACGTCTTCCTTGATCGACTTCCTGATGTAAGGCTGTGACGGCGTATCTAGCAGACCGAGTGACTCCTGGGGTGCCGTGCGAGCTGGTAAGCTGGTAATCTGCATAGGTAGCCCTTGACCAGAAAAGTGAGTGCCCGATAGGTCATACGAAGTCGGGAGAGACCTCGAGATTGTGGACGTCGTTGCTGATGACTGCACTCGAGGCTCAGACTCAAGATCATGAACGTGGCCTGCATTCTTCAAGTCGCCACCAGGTACACGACGGATCGGGTTACGGATGGGAGGCATCTCATAAATAGGCGATTGCACACCCGACGATTTGCGAGCAGGTCCGGTGGCGGGATCAGGCTGGTACTCGTACGGTACGGCCGTGCGTGTTGTCCTCCAGTCCTCTTGCATGGTAAGGAGACCGTGCAGGGATGGTTCTGATGAATCTCGATACTCATTGTGCGAGGAGTCAAATTTGTCCTTTGAAACCGCATTGCCAAAGTAATCTTGATGCTCCATGTATTCGTTCCTAGATGCATGAGACAACAACGGTGCCGGCGTCATCTCGCAGGACCAAGTGCTGACAGATGGTAGACTTTGCGAGATGATCGGTATGTCTTCTTGTGGGCCCGTGGCGTCTACGATCATGATCGATTGGCTGCTCGTCGTCACTTGGCTGAGCACGCGGTCGTGGCCGGGAAGCTTGAATAGGCCTAGGCTGTCAGGCTTGACACTGTCATGCGCAGAGGCGATCGGCCGAGCTGTGCTTTGAGAATTGCGAGCTGCGTTCTCATCGTCATTGGCTTCTTGGTAGGCTTTAGCAGCCGCTTCACCAAGTATATCATGTCTCGGAGGTCCTTTTGGTATCTGTGCGGCGGCGGCAGGCTTCTCTTTCTCCTGAAGTGTGGGCTCTTTGACCGGATTCCCCGATTTCGACCCCGAAGAGCTTGCTGACTTGTGGCTCCGCGCTGGTGAACGATTGGGCTTGCGCGTGCTCAGCACTCGGCGCATGTCACCCACAATCCTCTTGACACCAGCATGATGTTGACTATGCCGTACGTTTGCGGGCTCCTCGATAGCAATACTTCGACCACCGCTGCGTGGCTCTGATGCTTTCGGTCCAGGAGTAGTAGGATCAAGGACGTGAACCTGTGCAGAAGATGGCTGTAGTACAAGTCCACGCACGAGACCAGCAGTCAAAGTTATGTTGGGTAGCTCACGCAACTCAGTGCTATCAATCTTGGCGGAAGGTAGTGGCGTCCTCTCGTCTCTGAGGGCATCAGAGAAACTACCGCTGCGTTTGTGCTTATGCGAGGGCCTGTTTTGTCCCAGTGACACAGGTGGCATCCGAGATCCTACAGGTCGTGGCGCGAACGCACTTTTGAGCGGCGTTGTCGGTGGACGCATAGCACTGAAGAACGGCATTGAGCATGAGACTACTTGCAAGCTCAAATCGCTCATTGGTGACCCTGGCGATGATATTGAGGGTATTGGGCTTCTCATTGAAGCTGCCATGACCATGCTCGAGTGACGGTTAGATACGCTGTGCATTCCAGTTTCGGCAGCGATTTGAGGCGCCAAAGCAGCTTGCTGAGAATCTCCAATGCGCTGCGGCTTTACCGTAAATGGTGAGCCCATCAACGAAACCCGTACTTGGTCTTGCTCGTAGTCACCGCCTGGCTGTATATGTGCGTCTGCGCTCGTATCCAGCGCATCCGACGTGGGCCAGAAAAGTGCACAAGTTCTTGTCCAGCATTTCTTCAACTCGCCGAGAATGTTCAGATCACCTCCTCCTTTGTCGGGTCTTTGGCTCAATTCATTGCACATCTGGTTGACCAGTTCGCAGAATCGCTGTCGCAGGGCATAGTTGTACATGAAATCGTCCTGGAAGTAATTCAATATCCAATGTCGCAGAGCAACAAAGGTCCGAACGCGTGCTATGCGTCCAGAGTCCGCGGCATCTCCTAAAGCCCACCTCATCCGGGCGAGCAAATACTCAAGAAGGTCGGCGCATGATAAGAAGCCTCGGAAGGTGAGAAAGAAGTCTGACAAGAGCTCATAGTCCAGGAAGTCGGGCGACGTGATCTGGGCAACTAGGCGAGCCGGCGTAGCAGCTACAATCTTACCTGCTGGCGAAAATCGAACAGTTGAAGGGTCGTTGGGGTTGGCCTGTATCTTCTCAAAGACAAAGGTCCTGATGTTTGATTGCGGAGATAGCGATGCCCGACCCGATGCTCCTTGGTATGGCGCGTCGTTATAACTCGTTGAGCGTCTAGGTGGCGCTGGGAATAGCTTGTCGAATTCGCCCTGTGATGTGAACACCGACGAAGTTCCATCGTCATTCGTCGTGGCTGTATACACCGAATTATGCAAGTACGCGGTTCCCCTTGCGCTGAAGCGTGGCGTTCCAAGTCGGTAGTGAGGAATGTAGTGTTGGAGCATCCCCTCTCCGAGATTCATAGTGCTCTTAGGACGCTGACTTTCCGAACGTCTCTTGCCATTCAAGAAGAAGCGGAAGTCCTGCACATCTGTGGATTTCAGTGACGGTATGTGTGCCCTCTCTCGCTCGCTGAGGGTAGAAAATGAGTGGCTCCTTGGTCGTCGTCTCGGGTTCGAGTTTGCTAAGCTGATCGGTGGCACAGGCACGCTGTGGTCGTACGCGCTGCCTTGCGCTCGCGGTGTTTCTCCACCTGCCGACACGTTGCTGAGACGGGTGCCAGGCCATAGTGTCTTGATGGACTCGGCGCGTTCAGCAGTCCGCGGTGGAGTAGAAGGCAGTATCGAGAAGCGAGTGTGTGGCGGCACGCGACTTGGAGTCAGGTACAGAGTTCCTCCAGCACCGACGCCTCCCACTGTAAAGTGTTGCGACTCTCTGTCGTCTTCTGCCGCCGTCATCTCTTCCTGCTGGGCGCCCACGTCCCCGCGCTTTGCCCGTGTGATCTCGCTGCTGTCTCTCGCTCTCTTGATCTTGCCGGACGGTGGCCTGGGTGGCTGTGACTCGGGCGCGGTCGATGGCCGGCTACGTGTGGTCTGTTTCTGTGGCGACGTGCGTCCGTCCTTGGGCAGTGCAGGAGTTGAAGATTTGGTGCTCGGCTGTGCCTCTCGCGTGCGCTTCCGTGTGAACGCGCTGCGATCCATGGCAGGCCATAAGAGCCTTCGATATAGCAGCGATGCAGCGATAGGAAGAGGCTTTTCCAAGAACAGTCAGCAGGGAGCCAGAGTCCCCGAGTCCCTGGGAAGGCCCTGGGGTGGCTACAGTGGTGCGCGCAAGGGTCGGCCGTTAGAGCTATATCGCGAGTATTATTAACGATCCATAGCAGCGCGCATGTTATCGAGGTACATGCATATGCGGCGCGATCGGGATGCCGGTACACAGAATAGGGTTGGATAAGTCACGGCTGCGGTATCGTTACACAACAACCTGAACGTGTATGAGGGCGTATAAGCGTACACACTGCAATTGAGGACGAAGCGAACCGAATGCCAGATACGAGCCGTGCCCAGCCATTGGTGATTTCAGCATATTGACATGACGGCAACGTCGCGCGTGCGAGGCAGGGATCTGTCAACGAGCCCACTATGCACCCTAAAGTAAACTCCTACCGCGGCGCCATCCAACCGCCGCTACCAGCCTTGACCGTTGGCTCCCCATGTCATGTCCAGATGCGTGACACTTCCATATGCAGTCAGTTGTGCAGTGCATGCTCGATTAGCATAGGGCGGCCATGCAACCCACCTTGTCCCGTCATGGCGAATGCACGATGCAAGCCGCTGAGTGCGAGCATCTCCGTCCACTTTCGATGGACGAACTATTTGCGTGGTTATGCGTATCATGCCCAATAAAGACAGCCGAGGTCAAGATCGTATGCAGGTTTGTAGACATGAACCATGAATCGTACACACGCTGCTGCGGCCATCCTCCGAATATCGCTGAGGGGTATTGGTTCCAACAACCGACTTGCGACTCATCTGATGGAATGATAGCATTCATGTACTGAGTGATTTTCTGCACACATCTTGCAGACGTGAACGTCGGCTCGAGATCGGATACGATCAGCTAATGTGCGATGGTGGAGTACACACATTTCAATGCGCCTGACCGCCTTTGTCGACATATGAACTAAACCATGAACTAAACAACAACAATTCGGGCCTATCAATTTACTGGTGGCTCCCAGTCATTCTTTGCCTACACTCCCAGCGTAATTGGACAAAAAGATTTCATGTTGACTTTTTGAGTTAAAATACAATGCAACACATATTTCGCTAGAAACTTTTGCACATCTCGAGCAAGCAATCTAATCTAAGTGGTCTTCTGCTTCTGCTTCTTGCCAATGCTGGCATCCAAGTTGGCAATGACCCAGCTGATGAGGAATACCACGAAAAGGCCACCTGCGAGAGCCAAGGGCTTCCTGAACTTGGCGGATGAAGGGTACTCGTAAGTGACAAAGAGATCACGCTCGCGAAGCTCATCCACAACGTTGATGGCAACGAGGTTCAGGGTGGTGCGGCCAACAGTGTCCATGAAAGTACGGTGAAGTGTGGTTGTGTTGGAGATGAGTGGGACCGAGGTCTCGAAGTTGGTGATGCTGGGATCAAAGTTAGCGCGCCTTCCTCTAATAATTTGACGTACTTCGATACTTACATCGCACCCTCTGGCAGAATCACACGGGTGACAACGCGCTCGTACTCAACACCCTCGTTCTGACGCGGGCCCTCAAGGAAAGGAACCTTGAGGACAAATTGCTCGCTTTGACCCTTGACAGCGTGAAGAACAGTCTTCAGGTCGGCGTTCCAGCCAGTCTTGAAGCTGTAGTTCCAGCCGCCGTACAGAGGGTATCTGGGCTTAAGCTCGAGATTGGCTTCGCGCTCGTTAGTCCTGAAGCGCGAGGTAGAAACGTTTCCAATGTCGTCAACGAAGTATGCGTCAACAGAGCCGATGGCGAGCGGGAAGCGCATCTCCTTGAGCGCGGACGAGGGCGGGTTGAAGTAGTTTGCCTGCTGATAGGTGACACGGCTGAAGTGGTTCTTGAGCTTAGCCGCACGGTTGGTGAGCCAGTGGCGCTCCTCAGTCGCAACATTACCACCCCAGTGGCTGACCTCGATATCTCTTTCAAGAAGTGTGCCGTGTGTGAGTGCCTTGGTGAACTCGTAGCGCACGCTGACTTCCTGCTGGGCGCCTGCGGGAAGCTCGCCGTAAGGGCCATATGTGAATGCAGTGCCCTGCTTCTGAGGGTCTTCCTTGCCGTCGGTGTTCAGGTCGGCGGGGAGCACGGTGGCATCAGGGACATCGGTGGTCGGGAGCTTGAGCTTGGTCTTCTGCTTGAGCGTCGTGTATGCGCTGGGTGCGTAGGCGGAGAACTTGTGCAGGACGTACTGCTTGTCGTTCTGTTGGATCTGTGCGGGAATCGGCTCGAGGGCGGAGAGGACGAAGTAGGTGATCGAGAGTGTGATTTGCTCGTTGGTAGCCAGAGGTGTAGGAAGGGTGATCTTGTAGTATTCGGTCGAGCTTGGAATTGTTAGTACTGCACAGCTTCCAATCCATATTCCAAGTCCTTATCTCACCTTCCCTCGTCCAATGCAACGATCTCCACGTTGAAGGGAGCCTTCGAAGCATCCTTCTTGTCCTTGGCCTCCAATCCACCAATCCTGCCGATCACATGCTGCTCGAAAGGCAGGTAGTACTCGGACTGCGGCTTCTTGTCGATGTTCTCCACCACGACGTTGATTGTCTCGCGAGGGTAGTTCTTCTCCAGGTTAATGTTCCGCACGAGGTTGGTGTTGCGGAAGTGTTGCGGCGGCTGGAAGGTCGATGGGAGGACGTTCTTGGAGCCTTGGGTGAGGTTTGATTTGGCAGTCGCAAGGGCGATGAAGCCAGCGACGGCGGCGTGTATTAATCTCATCTTGCCGGCAGGACAAATGTGTGGTTCGCGCGCAATGGGATGCGAGACGATGTTGCATGTGCTTAGGTGAGGAACAGCTGGCACTTGAGCGTCCCCGTGCTTCGAGCTTGATCGGCCATTGACTTTGCGAGCTTCAAGCAGATTGACACCACGCACGCCTTCACGTGCTTTCTGCCATCTCACGACACTCGTTAATTTTGTACACAGCAACAGCATATGTTATACTGACTTCATCCGATCTCTTCTCGTTGCCTTACGGGCAAATCATACTCACACGAAGCCTGTACACAAGCACGAGGGTTCTTTTCGGCGATTGAAATATGCAGTCGGCACGCCATGCTTGTCGCCAGGCGATACACTCGAGAAAGAGTGTGAATAACCTTACTAGAAGCCTGAACAGTTCAAGGCGTCTACTCTCAACAAACTCTCGTTTCTTCCAAGTGTCCGAGGAAGTGCAGCAAGCACTCGCCGAGAACCGGCCAGTGGTGGCACTCGAGAGCACGATCTACACGCATGGGTTTCCATATCCCGCCAATGTGGAATTGGCATCGAAACTGGAACTTCTTGTGAGGATGGGTGGCGGTGTGCCTGCTACGATTGGTGTTCTCGATGGAGTGGCTCGCGTGGGCCTCAGTGCAGACGAGCTGATCCGACTGGCTTCTAGTGCCAACACTGGAACGAACGCTCTGAAGGTATCTCGCCGAGATCTAGGATACGCACTTGGATTGAAGGATGAGAACGGCAAGCCTTACAACGGAGGTACCACCGTATCTGCTACTTCTATCCTTGCTCATCTCGCAGGCGTCAAAGTCTTTGCTACAGGCGGTCTTGGTGGTGTCCACCGTGGCGTCGAAGAGACCATGGACATCAGTGCCGACCTCACGGAACTTGGAAAAACGCCTATCGCTGTTGTGAGTGCGGGCTGCAAATCGTTCTTGGACATTCCAAGAACTGTCGAGTACCTCGAAACACAAGGTGTGGCCGTGGCGACTTTCGCCGATGGACGCACAGGCAAAGTCGAGTTCCCGGCTTTCTACAGCAGAGAGAGCGGCGTCCCATCGCCTATGGTCGTCCAGAATGCGACCGAAGCAGCAAACATGATCCACGCGCACCATTCACTTGGACTGCAATCTGGCCTGGTGTTCGGTAACCCAATCCCTCGCGAGGTTGAAGTTCCTTTCGAACGAATGGAAGTAGCAATCCTTCAGGCAATTGCCGAAGCCACTGCCGCCGGCGCCTCTGGTAGCAAGGCAACGCCATACATTTTGGCAAAGATCAAAGAGTTGACTGGGGACGAGAGCATCATCGCAAACCGTGCTCTCATCGAGGCAAATGTCACTATGGGAACCAATGTCGCCAAGGCTCTTGCTCAGATCGAAGCGAATCAGTGAGTGGGGTTCCACCACCAATGTAGTTATATTCACATGCTCATTACACAGACGGTAGACCTGCAAGCTTATCTAGGAGGAAAGAAGAATCATTTTACGTCCGACAGCGCCCTGAAAGTAATCTTGAAGGCACCCCAGCTGCCGGCGTCACGTTGCCTGGCCTTGAACAGAAAGTTCCTACCACTACAGTGGGCTCAAGTCAACCTCTGCCTTCAGCTCTCGCTACACCATCAAAGTCAAACGTGTTTGTTGCCGGTATCCTTGCAGTCGACTATTCCTGCGATCACAAGCCTCGTTCGAGTACTACTTCTGCTCTCGAGATGCATACGTCCAACCCAGCCCGCATTGGTCAATCACTTGGCGGTGTCGGTCACAACGTGGCTCGGGCAGCAAGCCTTATGGGCAGCAACGTTCGCTTCTGCAGTGCTGTTGGCGATGATCTGAGTGGTAAGGCAGCACTAGCAGCTTTGTCTCAGGAAGGCCTGGACAGTGCTGCTGTCAAGGTTCTACCTGTGGAGGCATCACGACGCACCGCTCAGTACATCTCTGTGAATGAGCAGAACAAAGACTTGGCTATCGCTATGGCAGACATGAGCATTTTGAACGTGCCAGAAGCCGGAGAAGAGGATTTGATTCAACAAACATTTGTCGACCTGTGGGAGCCACAACTGAACGAGTCAAGACCAACACATCTTGTAGTCGATGCAAATTGGCCGCCTGCATATCTACAAATGTGGTTGACAGCAGCGTCAACAGTTGGCGCGCACGTTACTTTCGAGCCCGTGAGCAACGCCAAATCCACCATACCTTTCGAACTACCCGCCGTGCCAGGCCAGGATCAGGTCGACACTCTACCCGCTTTCCCCAACCCAGCGATCTCCCTGTCCTCACCAAACAGCTACGAACTAACAGCAATGCACACCGCCGCCCGCGAGCGCGGCTTCTTCGAAAGACAAGACTGGTGGGAAGTCATTGACTCTCTCGGAATCCCGTCCACCGGTGCGAGAGTAGCCATGGCGATGGCCACATCGTCCGAGCTCGTCGACCAAGGAATCCCACAACAAAGCATCCAGCTCCTACCATTCATCCCCAGCATTTGCACCAAACTTGGCTCTAAGGGCGTATTGGTCACTCAGCTCCTCAAAGCAGGCGATTCTCGCCTCACTTCGGGCAAGTACGCGCCGTACATTCTCTCGCGCTGCAACAATGAGACCGAGGCTACGCTTGGTGTGGGAGGCGTGTACATGCGCCTCTTCCCGCCTTCTGAACAAGTGGAGGCCTCGGATATTGTGAGCGTGAATGGAGTGGGCGACACGTTCGTGGGCACTTTGGTCGCACAGCTGGCGAAGGCGAAGGCAGAAGGAATCGAGAAGGGAGTTGAAGAGTGCATTGATATGGCGCAGAAAGCGGCGGTCCTTACTTTGAAGAGCTCGCAAGCTGTGAGCCCTGCTTTGAGTGATTTGAGGCTGAAGTGAGCTGCCCATATTCTGTGTAAGATAGGCAACGTGATCTCATGGGTACAACTCGCGATATGTAATTTATATTAGTCCAAAAACAAATACCTGATGACATCTGTGCTCAGCATGACGTGGCTCCAAAACTTTTTTCTACAGACCATAGTTATCAGAACTTCCTGTCAAAAGTATTTCTTCGTAGACAATCAGACCGCGAGATTGGCAGTTTTCATTTCTGGATCGCAGTGATCACCGAGCAAACTATGGTACACGAAGAGTTAAAACAAAAATGTGGAAGCACCATCTGCAATCAAGTCAAACCGCAAAATCTCGCTTTAATCCTTTCAGCAAGTCCTTTCCACTTGCATTCGAAGCCGAGCATTTCAAGTCCAATGCTCCATCGTAACGCCACAAGCCATGCCATTGTTCGAGATCACTGCTGCCACGCCTCGACATAGCAGGAAAGCTGCCGGAGAAGCTACGACTTTCGTGCGCTGCGCATAACCACATTCTACTTGGAGTTACGAGCGTACGGGTCGAAGCGACCGCCTCCACCACCGCGTCCGCCACGTCCGCCGCCACGGTAGTTGGAGCCTGGCAAGCCGGCGTTCTTGGGGCCGGTGGGTGCACCAGCAGGGGCGTTGCCGGGAGTTGCTGGGCCGCGAGGACCACCAGGGGCGCCGCCGCCACGACCACCACGGCCAGCGAATCCGCCGCGGTTGTTGACGCCGGCTGGGGCGGGGACGTCGTCGTACATGCCCTCCCAGGTGCTGCCGCCGTTGACGCTCTGGCCTTGCATGCGGGCCATCTGCTGGCGCTCGTACTTCTGCTGCTCGAAGACCATCTGCTCCTGGGCGTTGAAGCCAGACTGTTGGCTGGGGCCGGGCGAAGCAGATCCAGACATGCTGCCGCCGGGGTAGCCACCCTGCGCTCCGCCGCCCTGCATGCCACCGCCTTGCTGCATACCGCCCTGCTGCATCTGAGCCATCTGCTGCATCATCTGAGGGTTCATGCCGCCGTTGGGACCGCCCTGGCCACGGCCCATGCTGTTCATCATCTGCTGCATCATCTGTGGGTTCTGCTGCATCATTTGAGGGTTCATGCCGCCTGCCATGCCACCGCCCTGCATCTGCTGCTGCATCATCTGGAAGTATTGTTGCATGCGCTGCCAGTACTGTGCCATCATTGCCGGGCTCATGTTGTTCGCACCGCCAGCCTGGGCAGCCTGGTCCTGTTGAGCGCCGAAGTTGGCCTGGTGAGGTCCGCCACCTCTGCCTGCGCCGCCGAAGCGGCCGCCACGACCTCCGCCGCCGCCCTCCTCGCGGAGGTTGCCGCGAGGCTCGGCACGCTTGACTTCGATAGGCTTGCCGTGAATGGCGAGGGGTTGGGAAAGGGCACGCTCGACAGCGACGTCGTCGTCGAAGGTGACGAAGCCGAAACCACGGGGACGGCCGGTGTCCTTGTCCATCATGAGGGTGCAGTCGAGCACGTTGCCGAACTGCGCGAAGAACTGGCGGAAGTCGGTCTCGGTGGCTTCCTGGCTCACACCACCAACGAAGATCTTGGAGGTCTTCTCCTGCTCGTCACGTGGGATGGCACGCTTGGGGTCGATCTGCATGGAATTGTCAGAAGCCAATTCGTCGTCTGCGTTCTTCCTCTAGAATACATACCAGCTTGCCGTCAAGAAGGTGCTCCTTCACCATGACCACGTTGACAACCTTCGGGTCCTTGAAGGTAAGGAAACCAAATCCACGCGAGCGGCCAGTGGTGCCGTCGCGCATGACTGTGCATTCTGTGACTTCGCCGAACTGAGTGAAGTAGTCCTTGAGGGATTCTGGAGAAATTATTAGGATGTGTTCGAGGCCACTTGCGAGAACGTGAATTGACTTACGATCGGTGGTCTCCCAGTTCAGGCCGCCGATGAACATTTTTCTATGTCACGAGTTAGCTACAACAACGTTACACAAACACCACAAAATATCAGTCGTTAGTCATTAGCGTGCGTGCGTGCGTGCGTGCGTGCTTGTGCGCAAGAAGTCCAGAAGCGTATGTCGACGTCCAGAAGTGCCTGTCGGGTTTCGCGATCTACAGCCATCGGTGATGCCCAGTACCAGTCGAATTCTGATATAGCGAGCATTTGCAGCGAGTGCGATACGAGAATAAGTTGTTTGAACAGGATACAACATCTGCATTGTCGGTCTTGAGGCGGTGTCGTCGTGCGTTTCGCGAAATCGGCCATATTGCATGCACATGTCCTTCGCTTCAGATTCGCTTGACGCGCTTGACAACGCGGGGACTCGTCCGTTACCACCACCACCACCTTGAACTCGGGACACCTCGCAAGAGAGCGTATGCAAGCTGGAACAGACAAGATGATGCTGCTTGTATGCTTCGAAGTACAGAGCTGCATGCTTGCTGGCCATTGTAGTAACGGCGC
>Ga0265797_10002724_pt1 | contig 29250 bp, 25 predicted proteins | sample P2T30metagenome_FD_192433 | JGI IMG/M metagenome (GOLD analysis project Ga0265797, IMG submission 192433) | Plant litter microbial communities from East Loma Ridge, Irvine, California - P2 T30 | ecosystem: Environmental > Terrestrial > Plant litter > Unclassified | place: USA: California...
GCGGCGCGCGACATCGGCGATGCCAGCGAAGTCGTGTTCGTGACCGCCTACGACCAGTACGCGGTGGAAGCCTTCGAGCGCGGCGCCGTCGATTACGTGCTGAAACCGCCCGAGCCGGAGCGCCTGCGGATCACGGTCGAGCGCCTGAAGGAACGCCTGGCCACGCCCGGCCCGTCCCCGACCAGCGCCAACGTCAGCGACACGGTCACCGCCATGCTGTCGCAGCTGGCCGAAAAGATCGCGGCGCCCAAGCCGAAATACCTGCAATGGATCCAGGCCAGCATCGGCCAGGACCTGCGCATGATCCCGGTCGAGGACATCCTGTTCTTCCGCTCCGACGAGAAATACACCTGCGTGCAGACCGAGAAATTCGAAGCCCTGATCCGCAAACCGGTGCGCGACCTGGCCGACGAGCTCGATCCCTCCCTGTTCTGGCAGATCCACCGCGCCACGCTGGTCAACGTCAACGCCATCGAAGGCGTCACGCGCGACATCCGCGGCCGCCACCTGGTGCTGGTCAAGGGCCGTCCCGACAAGCTCGAAGTGAGCCGCAGCTTCCTGCACCTGTTCAAGCAGATGTAAGACAGGCAGATGCAAGCAGGCTGTCCAGCCTCAAGCCGGGCGGCCCCGGCGGCGCGTAAGGTAGATGCCGGACCCGAAACGCGGGTCGTTTTTTTCGATAGGCACCCCGATGAACCGACCGCGCCTGGGTCCACTCGGCTGGCCCGCAGCCTGCTTCATGCTCGGGCTGGCGTTCGGCCGCAAGCTGCCGCGGCGCCCCGGCCTGGAGGCGGACAGCACCCCGGCCAGCCGCCAGATCGTCAACCACGCCAGCGACGCCATCATCTCGGCGAACACCGCCAACATCATCGTCATGGCCAACCCGGCCGCCGCCGCCCTGTTCGGCACCAGCGTGGGCGCAATGATCGGCAGCCCGCTCGAACGCTTCATCGAACGGCCCGGTGAAGCCGGCGACGGCCCGCTCGACTACTTGCGCGCCGGCAAGGGCCGCGCCGGGCGGCGCGCCACCGACTACGCGGTCACCGGCATGCGCGCCGACGGCCGCCGCTTTCCGATCGAAGGCTCGATCTCGCGTCCCAACGACGCCACGCCCTTCTATACCGTGATCATGCGCGATGTGACGGAACGCCAGCGCGTGCAGGAAAAGCTGTCGCGTTCCCACGACCAGCTGCGCCAGCTGTCGGCCGCCCTGCAGACCATCCGCGAAGAGGAACGCACCCACATCGCGCGCGAACTGCACGACGACCTGGGCCAGATCCTGGCCTCGCTGCGGATGGACCTGACCCTGCTCCAGCAGACCGACGGCATGGCCCCCGACAGCCTGCGCCTGATGCACGGCATGGAGCAGAACCTCCTCACGGCCATCGTCTCGCTGCGCCGCATCGCCAGCAACCTGCGGCCGCGCGCGCTCGACGAAGGCGGGCTGTATTTCGCGCTGCAGGGCTTGCGCGACGATTTCGTCGAGCGCTACGGCATCCCCTGCAGCCTGCTGGCCGACGAAGCCGAGCTGCGCCTCGACGACGCCGCCAGCACCGCCATCTTCCGCATCGTGCAGGAAGCGCTGACCAACATCGCGCGCCATGCCGAAGCCTCCAGCGTGACCATGAACCTGTTCCGCCTGAACGGGGACCTCTTGGTGACGATCCGCGACGACGGGCGCGGCATCCGTCCGGAAGACATGGAAAAGGCGGAATCGCTGGGCCTGATCGGGATGCGCGAACGGGTGTGGGGCATGCGCGGCGAGATCTCGATCAGTGCCGAAGAGCCGACCGGCACCCGGGTCGACATCGTGCTGCCGCTGGCCGGCCACCTGGTCTGACAAAAGGTCAACTGTGGCACAGTAACAACATTTCGTTTTGTCATCAAACCGAAATATCGCTTCGATAAGATGCCAGCCAATCAAGAGATTCCTTGTCCCATACGGACCGGCGATGCTCTCGACGAACCGACATCTAATTGGAGAAACCCGAATGCAAGTCAAACGCCTGGCCGCCGCCCTGGTTGCCGCCACCCCGCTGTTCGCCGCCGCCCAGAACAACGTCCAGCTGTACGGTATCCTCGATGCCGCGATCTCGTCCCAGGACGCCGGCGGTCCGGAAGGCCGCCAGACCGTGGTCAACTCCGGCAACCAGTCGAGCAGCCGCTTCGGTTTCCGCGGCACGGAAGACCTGGGCAACGGCCTGAAGGCCATCTTCAACCTGGAAGCCGGCACCTCGATCGACACCGGCGCCGGTGACTCGGCCCTGTTCGGCCGCCGCGCCGTGGTCGGCCTGGAAGGCGCCTTCGGTACCGTGACCGTGGGCCGCGAATATTCGCCGATCGCCAATATCGCCGCCGCCAGCGACGCCTTCGGCCAGGGCTTCTACGGCTCCAACCTGTCGGCCTTCTCGAACGCCTTCCCGAACGCCAGCGCCACCACCGCCAACCGCCTGACCCGCCGCCTGGGCAACTCGATCAACTACAAGAGCGCCACGTTCGCGGGCTTCAAGGTGCTGGGCGCCTACGCCGCCGGCGAAACGGCCGAGACCGCAACCCTGCAGAAGGGCGACCTGTGGGGCGGCGGCGTCGAATACACGATGGGCGGCCTGTACCTGGGCGCCGCCTACCAGCAGATCAAACGCGTGCCGGCCGATGAAGACAAGGAAACCGCGGTCGGCGGCGCCTACCGATTCGACCAGCTGGGCGGCTTCGAGATCAAGGCCAACTGGATGAAGGCGGAGCGTCCGGCCCTGGCCGACTACAAGCAGGCCAACATCGGCGGTTCGATCCCGTTCGGCGCGCACCGCTTCTTCGTGAACTTCCAGCAGCAAAAGCAGGGCAACGCCGAAGGCAAGACCTGGGCACTGGCCTACACCTACTCGCTGTCGAAGCGCACCAACCTCTACGCTTCGTACGCCAGCCTGGACAACAACAACACCGGCGTGTTCGGCATCACCTCGTCGTCGGTCAGCGTGACGCCGGCGGCCACCCGCCTGGGCGCGGATCCGGACGTGTTATCGCTGGGCCTGCGTCACGCGTTCTGAAATAAGCCAGGCTTACGGCAAGGAAATTGAGCAAGCGCAATATCGATACCCCTGCCTTGCCGATACTGGACTTGAGCGGTGGTCTCCGCCGCTCTCCCCTCTAGCCGCCTCGTCCATTCAGAGGCGGTTTTTTTTGACCAAGCGCTTACTTCAAGCGGCAGGTCAGCACCCACACCGTATCCCAGCGCGCCACCCGGATCTCGCGCGCGACGTTCGCAAAGCGCTTGCGCAAGAAACTGTCGGTCGGATAACTCTTCGGCAGCTCGACACGCTCGCCATCCGGCGCCGTCACGATCTGCCAGGTATTGCCCTGGGCATCGGTGCGCGCCACCGGCAGGCTCAGGCCTTCGACGTAGTTATCGTCCAGGATGATCAATTGAGCGGATTTGCCCACTCGTTTGCGCAGGCTGGTCAGCAGGCCTTCCTGCGCGTCGCGCGTCAGGTGCGACCACCAGAAGCCGATGAACACCACGCCGACGTCGCCCAGGTCGAGGTCCGCCGGCAGGTCCAGCGCATCGGCCTGGATGAAGGTGACCTGGTCCTCGTCCAGCCCGCGCTCGCGCGCCTGTTCCAGCATCGCCTCATTGATGTCGACGGCGATCACGTATCCGGCCACGTCGGCCAGGATTTCGGTCCAGCGCCCGGTGCCGCAAGCCAGTTCCAGGACGCGCTGGCCATCGATCAGCCCGGTCACGCCATCGGCGACCTCTTCCAGGTCTTCCTCGCGTTCCTCGTCCTGTTCCTGCAGGTCGTAATCAGGCGCCAGCTTCGCGTAGAAGCGCGCGACGACGTCGTTGTCTTTCTGTTGATTCATTTTATAACTCGTAATTGTCGCTGCTGCCGCGCATGGCCGACTCGACCATCTTGCGATTCAGCGTCGGCGCCAGCAGTTCGATGAAAGTGTAGATATAGCTGCGCAGATAGGCGCCCTGCTTCACCGCCACACGCGAGACGTTCATGCCGAACAATTGGCCGACAGGAATCGCGCGCAGGTTGCGATCGCGCTCCTGGTCGAAGGCCATGCCGGCGATGATGCCGATGCCCATGCCCAGCTCCACATAGGTCTTGATGACGTCGGCGTCGATCGCTTCCAGCAGCACGTCGGGTTTCAGGTGGCGCAGTTCGAAGGCATGGTCGATCTTGCTGCGGCCGGCAAAGGCGGCATCGTAAGTGATCAGGGGATAGCCGGCAATCTCCTCCAGCGAAATCGCCTTGGAGCGCGTCAGCGGGTGCTCGTGCGGCACCACCAGCACGTGTTCCCACTGGTAGCACGGCAGCGTGATCAGGCCGTCGACGGCGGCGATCGACTCGGTGGCGATGGCAAGGTCGGCCTGGTCGTTCTTGACCATGTCGGCGATCTGGCGCGGGTTGCCTTGCAGGAGCGACAATCTCACCTTGGGGAAGCGCTGCATGAAGGCCTGCACGACCTTCGGTAACATATAGCGCGCCTGGGTGTGCGTGGTGGCGATGGTGAAGCTGCCGCTGTCCTGGGCCGCGTATTCCTTGCCGATGCGCTTGAGGCTGTCGATTTCCTGCATGATCAGCTCGACCGACTCCAGCACCAGGCGCCCCGGCTCGGTCAGGCCGCGGATGCGCTTGCCATGGCGGGTAAAAATGTCGACGCCGAGTTCTTCCTCGAGCTCGATGATGGCCTTGGAGACGCCGGGCTGCGAAGTAAACAGCGCCTTGGCGGCGTCGGTCAGGTTGAAATTCTGGCGAACTGCTTCACGTACGAAGCGCAGTTGATGTAGGTTCATTGCCTTTTCTATTAGTCAAGCCTTGCCCCGCATTTTACAAGCTTGCTTATACCGCAGGCTCATATAAGCAAATAAATTCTCAGTAGTTTGGAATAAAGCTGGATTTTATTAATATTCAGCATAGATTGGGTCAGGATTTGGCCCGCTAAAACCAGGGACCCCGATCATGTACCGTTATGACCAATACGACCACCTCATCGTACGCGAACGCATTGCCCAGTACCGCGACCAGGTACAGCGCCGCTTGAGCGATGAGCTGACCGAAGAAGAATTCCTGCCGCTGCGCCTGCAGAACGGCCTGTACATGCAGCGCCATGCCTACATGCTGCGCATCGCCGTGCCCTATGGCCTGCTGTCGACCGCCCAGATGCGCACCTTCGCGCACATCGCGCGCAAGTACGACCGCGGCTACGGCCACTTCACCACGCGCCAGAACATCCAGTTCAACTGGATCGAGCTGGAGCAGACGCCGGACATCCTGACCGACCTGGCCGCCGTCGAGATGCACGCGATCCAGACTTCGGGCAATTGCATCCGCAACACTACCACCGACCAGTTCGCCGGCGTCGCTGCCGACGAGATCATCGATCCGCGTCCGTTCGCCGAAATCCTGCGCCAGTGGAGCACCTTCCACCCCGAGTTCATCGCCCTGCCGCGCAAGTTCAAGATCGCAATCAATGGCGCCGTGGAAGACCGCGCCGCGATCGCCGTGCACGACATCGGCCTGACGGCGGTGCGCAACGAGGCCGGTGAAGTCGGCTTCAAGTTCATGGTTGGCGGCGGCCTGGGCCGTACCCCGATCATCGGCAGTGTCATCAACGACTTCGTGCCCTGGCAGCACCTGCTGACCTACACCGAAGCCATCATGCGCGTGTACAACCAGTTCGGCCGCCGCGACAACAAGTACAAGGCGCGCATCAAGATCCTGGTGAAAGCCGTGGGCGCCGAGGAATTCGCGCGCATGGTCGAGGCCGAGTTCGCCGACCTGAAGGATGGTCCGGAAACCCTGACCCGCGAGGAACTCGAGCGCGTGGCCGTGTGGTTCAACCCGAAACCGTACAAGACCCTGGAGGCGATCGATCCGCTGGCGGCTAATGGGCAAAATGCGGCCGGCGACAAGGCCTTCGCCAACTGGCTGCAGCGCAACGTCAAGCCGCACAAGGTGCCGGGCTACGCCTCGGTCGTGCTGTCGCTGAAGAAGACCGGCGTGCCGCCGGGCGACGCGACCGCCGAGCAGATGGATTTCGTGGCCGACCTGGGCGACAAGTACAGCTTCGGCGAACTGCGCGTGACCCACGAGCAGAACCTGGTGCTGGCCGACGTCGAGCAATCGAAACTGTATGAAGTCTGGCAGCAAGCCAAGGCCAAAGGCCTGGCGACGCCGAACATCGGCTTCCTGACCGACATGATCTCCTGCCCGGGCGGCGACTATTGCTCGCTGGCGAACGCAAAATCGATCCCGATCGCGGCCGCCATCGCCAAGCGTTTCGACGACCTGGACTACCAGCACGATATCGGCGACCTCGAACTGAACATCTCCGGCTGCATCAACGCCTGCGGCCACCACCACGTCGGCCACATCGGCGTGCTGGGCGTGGACAAGGATGGCAGCGAGTGGTACCAGGTGTCGATCGGCGGCGCGCAGGGCAACACGGCCGCGATCGGCAAGATCATCGGCCCGTCGTTCTCGGCGCCGCAGATGCCGGAAGTGGTCCAGCGCCTGCTCGACGTCTACCTGAAGAACCGCGTCGAGGGCGAACGCTTCATCGACGTCGCGCAACGCCTCGGCATCGCGCCGTTCAAGGAACATGTGTATGCCACGCCGATTCCGGCCGGCGAACTGGCTGTCGGAGAAGACCAATATGCTTAACAACCACAAACAGATCATCAAGGGCCGCGAAGTCGTCGACGACGACTGGAGTGTCCTGAAGCTCGACGAGGGCCAGACCCCGGAAGCGGTCGAAATCCCGGCCGGCAAGATCATCGTCCCGCTGCCGGTCTGGCTGGCCCAGCGCGAGTCGCTGGCTGCGCGCGAGCAAGTCGGCATCTGGTTCGCCCCGGACGAACTGGCGCACACGGTCAAGGACGACCTGGACAAGTTCAGCGTGGTCGCGGTCGAGTTCCCGAAGTTCACCGATGGCCGCGGCTATTCGATCGCCTACAACCTGCGCAAGCGCCTGGGCTACACCGGCGAACTGCGCGCGATCGGCGACGTGCTGCGCGACCAGCTGTTCCAGATGTACCGCTGCGGCTTCGACGCCTACGCGACGCGCGAGGACCGCAACATCCACGACGCGCTGAAGGGCCTGACGGTGTTCTCGGAAACCTACCAGGCATCGGTCGACGACCCGCTGCCGCTGTTCCGCCGCCAGGCACGCGGGGCACTGCCCGAGCACAGCGACGTCGGCGCCGGCATCTGAACCCGCATGACGTAGGGTGGGCACTCCGTGCCCACCAAACCAATTTAGGAATCAACATGAGTGACCTGCACGCGCGGGTGGAAGAAACCCGCGGCATCCTGGAGCGTATTGCGCGCGATTTTTCGCCCGCCGTGTTCGCTTCCAGCCTGGCGGCCGAGGACATGGTCCTGACCGACATGATCTTGCGCTCCGGCCTGCCCATCACCATCTTCTCGCTGGAGACGGGCCGCCTGCACAAGGAAACACTGGACGTGCTGGAAAAGGTGCGCGCCCAGTACGGCCATGAAATCAAGCTGTACAAGCCGCAACCGGAACTGGTCGAGGAATACGTCGGCAAGAACGGCTTGAACGCCTTCTACGACAGCGTCGAGATGCGCAAGGCCTGCTGCCACGTGCGCAAGGTCGAGCCCCTGGGGCGCGCCCTGGCCGGCAACAAGGCCTGGATCACCGGCCAGCGCCGTTCGCAGTCGACCACCCGCTCCGAACTTTCGGTGCAGGAAGACGACAGCGCACACGGCATGCAGAAGTTCAATCCGCTGGCCGACTGGAGCGAAGAGGACGTGTGGGAATACATCCGCGCCAACACGGTGCCCTACAACGTCCTGCATGACCGCAACTACCCGTCGATCGGCTGCGAACCCTGCACCCGCGCGATCCAGCCGGGCGAGGACGTGCGCGCCGGCCGCTGGTGGTGGGAAAGCGCCGACTCCAAGGAATGCGGCCTGCACCTGGTCGACGGCAAGTTAATCCGAATCAAATCCGTAGCGGCCTGAACGGCCAACGCAACAAGGCACAGCCATCATGACGACATTTAGTGACACCCCGACGGCCCTTGGCGACGTCAATGCCCGCCATCTCGACGCCCTCGAATCCGAAGCGATCCACATCCTGCGCGAAGTGGCGGCCGAGTGCTCGAACCCCGCCCTGCTGTTCTCGGGCGGCAAGGACTCCGTGGTGCTGCTGCGCCTGGCGGAAAAAGCCTTTCGCCCGGGTAAATTCCCCTTCCCGCTGGTCCACATCGACACCGGCCACAACTTCGACGAAGTCATCGAATTCCGCGACGCCCGTGTGGCCGAACTGGGCGAGCGCCTGATCGTCGGCTCGGTCGAGGACTCGATCAAGAAGGGCACCGTGCGCCTGCGCAACCCGCAAACGGATTCGCGCAATGCGGCCCAGGCCGTGACGCTGCTGGAAACCATCGCCGAGCACGGCTTCGACGCCTGCATCGGCGGCGCCCGCCGCGACGAGGAAAAGGCGCGCGCCAAGGAACGCATCTTCTCCTTCCGCGACGAATTCGGCCAGTGGGACCCGAAGGCCCAGCGTCCCGAACTGTGGGATTTGTATAACACCCGCGTCCACCCGGGCGAGAACATGCGCGTGTTCCCGATCTCGAACTGGACCGAGCTCGACGTCTGGCAATACATCGCCCGCGAAAAACTGGCCCTGCCGCCGATCTATTTTGCGCACGAACGCCAGGTGATCCCGCGCAACGGCCTGCTGGTGCCGTTGACACCGCTGACCCCGGCGCGCGAAGGCGAGACCGTGGAAACGCAAACGGTCCGCTTCCGCACCGTCGGCGACATCTCGTGCACCTGTCCGGTGTCCTCGGATGCAGCGACGGTCGACGCCATCATCGCCGAGACCGCGATCACCCAGGTGACCGAACGCGGCGCGACCCGGATGGACGACCAGACCTCGGAAGCCTCGATGGAAAAACGCAAGAAGCAAGGATATTTCTGATGAACGCCCCGACCGAACAACTGAATCACCAAGCCGACGCGAGCGGGCAAGCCTCGCTGCTGCGCTTCATTACCGCCGGCTCCGTCGACGACGGCAAGAGCACCCTGATCGGCCGCCTGCTGTTCGACAGCAAGGGCATCTTCGCGGACCAGCTGGCCGCGGTCTCGCGCTCCAAGCACAAGCGCACCGTGGGCGACACCATCGATTTGTCGCTGCTGACCGACGGCCTGGAAGCCGAGCGCGAACAGGGCATCACGATCGACGTGGCCTACCGCTACTTCGCCACCCCGAAGCGCAAGTTCATCATCGCCGATACGCCGGGCCACGAGCAATACACCCGCAACATGGTGACCGGCGCCTCGACCGCGGACGCCGTGATCATCCTGGTCGACGTGTCGAAGGTGAAGCTCGGTGACGACGGCAGCGTCGAGCTGCTGACCCAGACCAAGCGCCACTCGACCATCGCCAAGCTGCTGCAGATCGAGCACGTGATCGTCGCCGTCAACAAGATGGACCTGGTGAACTACGACCGCAGCGTGTACGATCGCATCGTCGGCGCCTACACCGAGTTCGCGCAAAGCCTGGGCTTGACCGACATCACCGCGATCCCGCTGTCGGCGCTGGCCGGCGACAATGTGGTCGACCGGACCGACAACATGTCCTGGTACGAAGGCCCGACCCTGATCGAGCTGCTGGAAGGCCTGTCGGTCTACGACGAGGCACACGCCGCCCCGTTCCGCTTCCCGGTGCAGCTGGTGGCGCGCCACAACGGCCACGAAGCCAATGACTTCCGCGGCTACATGGGCCGCATCGAGTCGGGCAAGGTGGCGGTCGGCGACAAGCTGGTGGTGCAGCCGTCCGGCGTCGAAGCCACGGTCAAGGACATCCTGACCTTCGACGGCCCGTTGCAGCAGGCGGTGGCCGGCCAGTCGATCACCCTGACGCTGAACGAATACGTCGACGTCTCGCGCGGCGACGTGCTGGCCGGTGCCGCACAACCGGCCACGCTGCTCAAGCAAGTCAGCGCCGACGTCTGCTGGATGGCCGACGAGCCGCTGGACCAGCGCCGCAAGTACTGGCTCAAGCACGGCACGCGCCAGACCATGGCCAAGGTGAAGTCGATCGACACGATCCTGGACGTGAACACCCAGCAGCGCAAGGTCGTGGAAAGCGGCGCCGAAAGCCTGAAGCTGAACGACATCGCGAAGATCCAGATCACCGTGCAGCAGCCGCTGGCGGCCGATGCCTACGACGACATCCGTGCCACGGGCGCCTTCATCCTGATCGATGAAGTTACCCACCAGACAGTAGCAGCAGGTATGATTCGTATCTGATGGGGCCGCGATAAACCTACTGCGCGTCGGATTTTCGCCCTGCGATGCTCGCCGTACCGTAAGTACGGCTGCGCTTCTCGGACGAAACTCCTTCCGCTCGCTACGGTTTCTCGCGTCCCCGATACGCTGCCACAAGTCATAAAAGGGCCAAAGAAAGTATGTCAGTGCTGGGGAAAGTCTATTTGGTTGGAGCCGGACCCGGCGCTGCTGACTTGATCACCGTTCGCGGGGCACGCCTGCTGGCGCAGGCCGAGGTCGTGCTGTACGACGCCCTCGTCACGCCCGAGATGCTCGAACTCTGTTCCCAGGCCGAGCTGGTCTCGGTCGGCAAGCGTTCCGGCCAGCGCTCCGCCGCGCAAGCCGACATCAACGGACAACTGGTCGACTGCGCGCGCCGCTACCGCACCGTGGTGCGCCTGAAAGGCGGCGACCCGATGCTGTTCGGGCGCGCCGACGAGGAATTGCGCGCGCTGGAGGCAGAGGGCATCGGGGTCGAGATCGTCCCCGGCATCACCACCGCGGTGGCTGCCGCGGCGGCCACCAAACAGCCGCTCACCAAGCGCGGCGTGGCGCGCAGCGTCGCCTTCTTCACCTCCAGCACCGCGCCGGACCAGCCGGACCACCCGGCGCTACCGGAAACCGACACCCTGGTCCAATACATGGGCGGCCGCGAAGCCGCCGCCACCGCCGAACGCCTGCTGGCCGAGGGACGCCGTCCCGACCTGCCGGTGGTCGTGGTCGAAAACTGCAGCCGCGCGGACCAGCGCATCCTGCGCCTGACGCTGGCCACGCTGGCCCATGGCCTGGACATGGCGCACGGGCCGGTGCTGGTGATGATCGGCGAGGCGCTGGCGCAGCGCGCGCACCAGGCCCCTGATTAAGAGAGCGCCTGTAAAGCCTTCAGGGCAAGGCGCAGCGTCGAAGACAGTACGAATAGTACGGCGAGACGATGCAACGCCGCCATGAAGGCTTTCAGGCGCTCTCAACGGGGATGCGCGTCCAGTGCCTGCTCCAGGCACAACGCCGCCGTCGACGTTTCACTCGCAATCTGGTTCAGGCGCGCCATGGCCTCGGCCAGCCGCGCCCCCGTGCGCCCGCCGCATTCGCGGATGTGCCACAGCGCCAGGTCGCGGCGCATCACCCCCACTTCTTCCCGCAGGCCGGCCAGCATGCGGCGCAGGCTGCCGTCGGTATCGGCCGCCAGGCTCAGCAGCGGGCCATCCAGCGCGCCGCTGCCCATATGAACCGACATGGCGTCGATGCGCGCCCGCATCCGCAGCAGGCGCAGCGCCATGCGGTCGAGCCGGCGTGCGCACAGCAATTCGACCACGGGACGCGGCAGCGTCCGCTTGATGGCGGCGAGGCATTGCTTCAGGAAGGTGGGCATGGACAGGTCCGGTCAAGGCATGGGCACCGGGCAGTGTCGGCGCGGATGCCTTCCCTGTCTAGGCCGCTGACGTAGTCCAGGCCATGACGCGGCTCAAGAAGCCGTCAAGGTAATGCGGTCGTGCAATATGCGGCCATCGCGGCCAGCACCTTCGGGTCTTCGCCGACTGCCGGCACCGTCGACAGCGCCAGGTCCGGATAGGTGGTGCGCAACGCGTCGACCAGCTGCGGCAGGTCGCGCAGCAGGTGGCCGCCCTGCCCCAGGAATACCGGCACGATGGCGATCTCGCGCACGCCGTCGGCCACCAGTGCCGCCACGGTGTCCGGGAGGCTGGGCGTCATCAGTTCGAGGAAGGCCAGCGCCACCTTGCAATCGGGGCGCTGCCTTGCGGTCAGTTCGCGCAGGCGCTGGAAGGGTTCGGCCCAGGATGCGGCGCGCGCGCCGTGGGCGAACAGGACAAGGGCCCTTTGCATTTACCAAACCTCCATCAATGCGTCTCTACCCATCTTAGTGCCCCGATCGCCAATAGCAGGAACAGCAGGCTCGGCGCCACCGCCGTCAGGAAGGCCGGCCAGGTCGACAGCATGCCGATGTGCGAGAACAGCGAGTTAATCAACATGAAGCTTACGCCGATCATGATGCCCACGAAGATCTTCAGGCTGACGCCGCCGCTGCGGGTCTGCAGGTAGCCGAAGGGCAGCGCCAGCGCCATCAGCACGAAGATCGAGAGCGGGTCGATCAGCTTCTTCCAGAATGCGATCTTGAAGCGCTCGGTTTCCTGGCGGTTCTCGGCCAGGTGGCGTGTATAGACCGCGAGTTCGTTGGCCGACATGCGTTCGGGGTCGGAGCGCGACACCGACAGGATCTTCGGCGTGATCTCGGACACCAGGTCGAGCGTCGGCAGCTTGCGCGTGGCGACCGAAGCCGTGTCCTGGCCGTACCTGGCCTGGATCGATTCGCCGCTGGCGGCCGGCGTGCCCGGCGCGGGCAGGGTCCGGCTGTTGCTGAACTGGGTCTCGGTGACGTCCTGCAGGCGCCAGGTGCTGTTGCCGCTGAAGGTGGCGCCGGCCGCCGTGATCAGCGCACGCATGCGCATGTTGTTGTCGAATTCGTAGAGGCGCACGTCGACCAGCCCGCCGTCCGGGCGGATCTGGCGCGCGTTGAAGAAGCGCGAGCCGGTGACCGGGCCGGCGGCACCGCCGGCGTGGATGGTGTCCTTGGTCCACATGCCGGAGCGGAATTCAGCCGACACCGTGGCGCCCTTGGCCTGCAGGCGGATGCGCTCGGCCAGCGGCGCGGTGCGCGGCGTGATCAGTTCACCGAAGATGAAGGTGAGCGCGACGAACACGAAACCGATCTTGAACAGCATCGCCGCCGCCATGCCGGTCGACATCGAGGAGGCGCGCATGATCGTGAATTCCGAACTCTGGGCGAACTGCGCCATCGTGTAGATGGTGCCGATCAGGGCCGCGACCGGCATCACGCGGTAGATGTTGCCCGGCACCAGGGTCAGCACGTAGAGCAGCGCGTGCTGGAACTGGTAGCCGCCCTTGCCCACCGAGGGCAGTTCCTGGGTCAGGTCCATGAAGGCGGCCAGGCCGAGGAAAGCCACCAGCACGAAGGCCACGGCCTGGCTGATGTTCACGAAAAAGTAGCGCTGCAGGATCTTCATTTTGTGGCCTCCTTCGCCGCGCCGCTCTGCAGCAGGCGGCGGCGCTTGAAGGCGTTCAGCAGCACCATCGGGTGCCAGCGGTGGTTGACGTTCAGGCGCCAGGCGAACAGGGCGAACCCGGCCAGCAGCACCAGCAGGTGCAGCGGCCACCAGCCGCCGCCGAAACCCAGCTTGCCGGACTTGACGGCGTTCTCCACCGCCCGGGTCAGGTTCAGGTAGGTGAAGAAGATCAGGATCGCCAGGATCAGGTTGGCCGAGGCGCCGGCGCGCGGATTGACGAAGCCGAGCGGGATCGCCAGCAGCATCAGCACCAGGCACATGATCGGCGGGCCGATGCGCGACATGAGTTCGGCGCGCGTGATCGGGACCTGCGGCACCGCCAGCAGCGCCGGCGTGGTCATGCCTTCGACGCTGACGTCGCCCATCACCGGGACCTGGGTCGCCACGCGCATGCGGTAACGCTCGAATTCCATCGACTGGAAGTCGGCGCGGCCCGGCGTGCCCGAATAGCGGCGCCCGTTCTTCAGCACCAGGTACTGGCCGCCCTGGCCATCCGGCTCGATCACGCCTTCCTTGGCGACCACCACGGTGTTGATGCCGTTCTCGACGCTGTTGACGAACACGTTCTGCACGCCGGTGGCGGCGCCGCGGCCATTGCCTTCGACGAAGAACACGCGGTTGGCCGACGCCGATTCGCGGAACTGGCCGGGCGCGACGCGCTGCAGGTCTTCGCGCTTCTCGAAGCGCTCGGTGAATTCGCCCCGCTTGAGCTGGGCCCAGGGCATGACGATCAGCGACAGCGCCGCGACCACGGCGACGATCGGCAGGCCGAAGGTCAGCACCGGCCGGATCCAGCGCGTGAGCGACTGGCCGGACGCGAACCAGACCACCATTTCGGAGTCGCGGTAGCTGCGCGTGACGACGACCAGCACGGAAATAAAGCTGGTGAGGATCAGGATAGTTGGCTGATAATTCAGCACCGCAAGACCGATCAGCGCCAGCACGTCACTCGACGCGACCTTGCCTCCCGCGGCACGGCCCAGGACGGAGATCAGGGTCCAGGTGACGAGGATCGAAAACAGGACGGTAAAGGTTGCGCCGGCCACGCTGGCCAATTCACGCTGTAGGGCGCGTCGGAAAATCATTCGATAGTTATAATTGCAGGTTTAGCAGTACGCGCGTTACAAACACGAAACGGAGAATCAAATGGACTTTAGCATAAAAGCATTCGACACAAAAAACACGCTGGCCGCAGCCAAATCGGGCTGTGTCGCGGTAGCGGTGTTCGAAAACAAGAAATTGTCGGAGGCCGCGAAAGCCCTCGATCTGAACGGCGACATCACGGCAGCCGTCAAATCGGGCGATATCTCCGGTAAACCCGGCACCACCCTGCTGCTGCGCGGCGTGGGCGGTGCGACCGCGGCGCGCGTGCTGCTGGTCGGCGTCGGTGCCGATGATGCGATCAGCGAGAAGAGCTTCGCGGGCGCCGTGACCGCCGCACTGAAGACCTTTGCCACGCTGGGTGCGCAAGATGCCATTATCGCATTCCCGCTCGAGAATGTGAAAGGCCGCGACCTGAACTGGGCCGTGCGCAGCATCGTGCTCGCCTCGGCCGAAGCCGAATTCCGTACCGACGTCCAGAAGAGCAAGAAGGATCCGGCGCCTGCCGGCGTGCGCAAGGTGGCGCTGGCCGTGCCGGCCGCGACCCCGCAGCTGAAGGCCGTGCTGGCGCAATCGGCCGCGATCGCGAACGGCATGAACCTGACCAAGGAACTGGGCAACCTGTCGCCGAACGTCTGCACCCCGACCTATCTCGCCAACACCGCCAAGAAGCTGGCCACCGACTACGGCTTCGACATCGAAGTCCTGGACCGCAAGCAGCTCGAGGCGCTGAAGATGGGCAGCTTCCTGTCCGTGACCCGCGGCAGCGAAGAGCCGCCGAAGTTCATCGTCCTGAAGCACAACGGCGGCAAGAAGAACGATGCGCCGACCGTCCTGGTCGGCAAGGGCATCACCTTCGACACCGGCGGCATCTCGCTGAAACCGGGTCCGGGCATGGACGAGATGAAGTACGACATGTGCGGCGCCGGCTCGGTGCTGGGCACCTTCCGCGCCATCGGCGAAATGGGCATCAAGCTGAACGTGGTCGGCATCGTGGCCGCCTGCGAGAACATGCCGTCGGGCCGCGCCACCAAGCCGGGCGACATCGTCACCGCGATGAACGGCACCACCATCGAGATCCTGAACACCGACGCCGAAGGCCGCCTGGTCCTGGCCGATGCCCTGAGCTACGCCGAGCGCTTCAAGCCGGCCGCCGTGGTCGACATCGCGACCCTGACCGGCGCCTGCATCGTGGCCCTGGGCCACCACAACTCGGGCTTGTTCACCCGCCACGACGACGAGCACAACGCGCTGGCCGAGGAACTGCTGGATGCAGGCGCGCAAACCGGCGACACCGCCTGGCGCCTGCCGATCGGCGAGCAGTACAACGAGCAGCTGAAATCGAACTTCGCCGACCTGGCCAACATCGGCAGCCCGGGCGGCGCGTCGTGCACGGCCGCGGCCTTCCTGGAAAACTTCACCCGCAACTACCCGTGGGCCCACCTGGACATCGCCGGTACCGCCTGGAAGAGCGGCGCGGCCAAGGGCGCAACCGGCCGTCCGGTGCCGCTGCTGACCACCTTCCTGCTCAATCGCGTATAAGCACTGCGCATTGAACAAATAAACTGCGATAAAAAAGGACGCCTCGGCGTCCTTTTTTATAGCCCCCTTTTTCATCCCGGTCAGAACATGACAGGGCCGCCGGTCTCGCCCGATGCCTCGGGGCTGCCCGCCCTGCCCTGCGCCGGCCGCATCAGCACGGTAATGATCGACGGGTAGGCCACGCTGGCGCCGGCGTTGCGGTCGAAATAGGCGTCGAGCGGGGTACGCACGATCAGGTTGCCGATCAGCCGGTCGGCATCGAAGCGCGAACCGGGGCGCGCCGCCACCTGTTCGCGGGCGCTGCCCGTCCCCTCGCGCGCGCAATCAACGCTCAAGGGTTCGCGCGTGCGCTCGACGGTCACCCGCCCCGGCGCCACCACGAACCAGCGTCCGGCGCCGTTGGACAGCACGCAGCCGACGCCCGTGACTTCGCGGTGGTCGAGGATGGTGTGGAGCTCGAGCTGCTGCGTGGTCGTCGTGGGCGTAATCACGCAACCGGCCAGAAAAGCCGTCAGCGCGAACGCGCAGGCGATACGAGAATATGAATTGGACATGTCTTCACCCGGATGTATCCTGCCAGTTTACGGCAGTTTCCGTGCAGACATAAGAAAGAACAGAGGGAGAAATAGGGCGCATCCCGGGATCGCCGGGATGCTGTTGCCTCAATCAAGTGGCGTAAAACGCGGGATGCGTTTGCCGTCCACGTCGACCGATTCGAAGAACGCGTCCCGGGGACGGACCCAGGTCTTGCCGTCCTGCCCGCGGTACACGAGCACGGGCGTGTGGTCCGCCTCGAGCGTGGCCTCGCAGACCACTTCGTACACCCCGCCCTTGTAGTGGCGGTAGCGCATCAGACCTTTTCTTCGGCCTGGGCGCGGTGTTTCTTCTTCAGGTTCTGGATGACCTTGACGATGCCTTCGACGCCGGCGTTATCGTCGAGCTCGCTGAACGCGTCCAGCACTTCGTTGAGCACGCGGTTGCGCACTGTGGCCTCGTCGGCCAGCATCTTTTGCGGCTGGGATTCGGCCTTGGTCGGGGCCTCGCCTGCCGCCTTCTGGCCATGGGCCAGCGCGGCCTGCCAGATCAGCCAGCGGCGCTGGGTTTCGAATACGAGATACTCTTCCGGCTTATCCTCTCGGCGCCGGACAATGTGGCCATCGCGTTGGGCCCATGCTTCAAATGCTTGGCGCATTGCTGTCCTTTATAAAGCTGTGTGCAAATCCTGCTTTCCGGATCCGCGATCGTTACACACTTGCCACCAGCCGGTCAGCACCGGCCACGGCACCAATATCAAAGCAATAAATTGCAAGTGAATACTTGGTTGCGAAGAAATATGGCAATACTACAAGGTAAGTTGGCGTAGTGCAATTTTTTTCTTCCGAGAAGGAGACAATACGTAAATGCTCTGTCTCTTGCTGCGATTGTTACATCTTGACACAGTTCGGCACAGCTTGCTAGCCCGCCTGCTGTTCTTTATTTACTGAACAATGATTTTACGACATCCGTGTTGCAATACGCGCAAATAATCACAATCGTGTTGCAAGCGTTAAAACTCAGCAACTGTTGCAGGTTTTGATCGTAACGTTGATACTGTGCAAAGAACTGCCGGGTTGTCCGGTGCAAGAAACGAAATACGCCAATATGAAAATAGCAACCTGGAACGTCAACTCGCTCAAAGTGCGCCTGCCGCACTTGCTGCAGTGGCTGTCCACCCATCCCATCGACGTCCTGTGCATCCAGGAGACCAAGCTCACCGACGACAAATTCCCGCTGGCCGAGATCAACGCGGCCGGCTACCAGGTCGTGTTCAGCGGCCAGAAGACCTATAACGGCGTGGCCATCCTGTCGCGCCACCCGATCGCCGACGTCGTGCGCAACAACCCGCACTACCCCGACGAGCAGCAGCGCCTGATCGCCGCCACCGTCGACGGCGTGCGCTTCATCTGCGCCTACGTGCCGAACGGCCAGGCGGTCGGTTCCGACAAGTACGAATACAAGATGGCCTGGCTGGCCGCGCTGCGCGAGTGGGTGCGCGAGGAAATGGCGGCGCATCCGCAGTTCGCCATCCTGGGCGACTACAACATCGCGCCGGAAGACCGCGACGTCCACGATCCGGAACTCTGGGCCGGCCAGATCCATTGCTCGGTGCCCGAGCGCGAGGCGCTGCTGGCCCTGAATGGCCTGGGCCTGGCGGACGCGTACCGCCTGTTCGAGCAGCCGGAAAAACAGTACAGCTGGTGGGACTACCGCCAGATGGCCTTCCGCCGCAACCGCGGCCTGCGCATCGACCACATCCTGCTCTCCCCGGCCCTCACCCAGCGCTGCACGGCCTGCGTCATCGACCGCGAACCGCGCAAGTGGGAACAGCCGTCGGATCACACGCCCGTCATCGCCACGATCGAGTAAGGCCGGTGTCGGGTAGTCACGGCGCCAGCAGCGCCGCCACGTCCCCTTCCGCGGCCGGCCGCGCGAACAGGTAACCCTGGGCGTACTGGCAGCCGCGCCGGCGCAGCAGTTCCAGCTGCGCCTCGGTCTCCACGCCTTCCGCCACCACCGACAACTGCAGGCTGTGCGCCAGCGCCATGATGGCGGCGACGATGGCCTGGTCCTCGCTGCTGGTGTCGAGCTCGCGCACGAAGGCGCGGTCGATCTTGATCTTGCGGACCGGGAAGCGCTTCAGGTAGGCGAGGCTCGAGTAGCCGGTGCCGAAGTCGTCGATCGACAGGCGGATGCCCATGCGGTAGATCTGGCCCAGCGTCTCCAGCGTCAGCCCGCCGTGCTGCATCAGCGCGGTCTCGGTGATCTCGAATTCGAGCAGGGCCGGGTCGATGCCGGTCTCGTCGACGATGGCGCGGATCGATTCGACCAGGCCGCGGTGCATGAACTGGCGCGCCGACAGGTTGATCGCCAGCGGCACCGCGCGCAGGCCGGCGCGCTGCCATGCCACCGCCTGGCGGCAGGCCTGGCGGATCACCCACTCGCCGACCGCGACGATCAGGCCGGTCTCTTCCAGGATCGGGATGAACTCGTCGGGCGCCACCAGGCCGCGCTGCGGATGGCGCCAGCGCAGCAGTACTTCGAACGCCTCGGCGCGCCGGCTGCCGGTGGCGACGATCGGCTGGAACAACAGCGCGAACTCCTCGCGCAGCAGTGCGCCGTGCAGCTCGGACTCGAGCGCGAAATGGTGGGCCGCCACGGCGTCCATGCGCTCGGCATAGAACTGGTAGTTGTTGCGGCCGGCGGCCTTGGCCTGGTACATCGCGGCGTCGGCCTTGCGCATCAGGCTTTCGACGTCGGCGCCGTCGTCCGGGTACAGGCAGATGCCGATCGAGGGCGAGATGTGCAGGTCGCGCCCCTCGAAGCGCACCGGATCGGCCAGTGCGGCGATGATCTTGTCGCCGACCTGGGCGCATTCGGCGGCCGTGTGCACGCCCGGCACCAGCACCACGAACTCGTCGCCGCCCAGGCGCGCCACGGTATCGCTGGCGCGCACCACGCGGCACAGGCGGCCCGCCACTTCCTTGAGCAGGTAATCGCCGGTCAGGTGGCCAAGGGTGTCGTTGATGGTCTTGAATCGGTCCAGGTCGATGAACATCAGCGCCAGCCTGCGTCCGTCGCGTCGCGCCGCGAGCAGCGCCCGGTCCAGGCGCTCGGCCAGCAGCGCGCGGTTCGGCAGCCCGGTCAGGGCGTCGTGGTAAGCCATGTGATGCACGCGCGCCTCGGCCTGGCGCCGCTCGGCCACCTCGGCCTGCAGCTCGGCGGTGCGCTCCTGCACCCGCAGCTCCAGCTCGTCGCGCGCGCGGCGCAGCGCGTCCGCGGCTTCGCGCTGCTCGGTCACGTCCTCGACCAGCCAGACGCTGCGTCCGTTGGGATCGGCCTTGTCGAAGGGCCGCCCGGAGATGCGCGCCCAGAAGCGCGTGCCGTCGCCGCGCACCAGGTGGTGTTCGGACATGTGCACGCGCCCGTCCTGGAAGTCGTTCCAGGCGTCGATGGCGGCGGCGCGCCAGCTGTCGAAGTCGGGATACAGCGCGCTCGCCTGCAGGCCATCGAAGACGCCGTCCTCGTAGCCGAACAGTTCCGTCATCTTGCGGTTGCAGCGCAGCGTGCGCCCATTCTCGACGACGGCGATGCCGAGCACCGCGTTGTCGAGGATGGCCTGGTTTTCCAGCAGCGCGTTGCGCAGCGATTCCTCGTCGCGCTTGTGGCGGGTGCGGTCCTCGATCATCCAGATCATGGTGCCGGTGCCCGGTTCGTCCGGATTGACCGGATAGCCGATGATGCCGACCCACATCGGCGTACCGTCCTTGCGCACCATGGCAGCCTCGCTGCGGAACGAACGGCTGCGCGCCAGCACGGCATAGGCTTTCCCGCCCAGCTCGACGTAGGCCTGGTCGTCGACGTACATCGCGCGCGTGGACGCGCCGATCATCTCGGTCTCGCCGTAGCCGAACATCGCGGCGAAGCAGCCGTTGTAGCGGGTGATCAGGCGCTCGTGCGTGAAGAAGATGCCGATCGTGGCGTTGGTCATCATGGCCTGGACCTCGATCAGGGCCTGGCGCGCCGCGCTGATGTCTTCCACGATCCAGACGGTGCCGGCCTCGCGTGCGCTCACGTCGACCGCCTTGGCGCGGATGCGGCACCAGACCGGAGTGCCGTCGCGGTGGCGCAGCTGGACCTCGCCCTCGTACAGTCCGCCGCCGAGCAGCACGTCGACCGCCGCCCCGACGAAGGATTGATAGTGGGCCGGCGCGGCGAACAAGGCAACCGGATCGCAGTCGACCAATTCATCGGGCGTATAGCCGAGCATCGCGGCCATGCGCGGATTGCAGGACTTGACCAGGTGCGGCAGGGTGACGGCGATGCCGACCGGCGCATGTTCGAGCACCGTGGCCTGGCGCAGCAGGGTACCGTGCAGGTCTGCGTCGACCGCGTCGCGGCTGGCGCCGCCGAACACGAAGGTGGCGCCGGGGCCGAGGCCGGGGGGCAGCGGCTTGGCGCGTACCTCGACCACGCGGCCCGGCAGCAAAGTGCCGGACGCCAGGACGGCTTCCCAGCGCCCTTCGCGCGCCACGTTGTGGTTGGATGCGATCGCGGCGGCTGCCGGCGCCGTGAGCGCATCGGGGGCGAACAGGCCGAGCAGCGCACGCCCTTCGAGCGGCGCCCCGGCCAGGTCGATCATGGCGTGGTTCGCGGCCCACACCACGCCTTGCGCGTCGCACACGCATGCGGGCGCGGCAATCAGCGCCAATGCCTCGGCCACGAAGGCCGGCTTGCTCGTCACTCGATCCATCCCTGGTTTCCATTGCTGGAGGTCCGCCTCGGGAACCTCTCTTGTGGAATGGATCATAACCGACTCCGCAGTTACATTTGCATGAAAGTTAGCAAATGTTCATGGAGGCGAGGCAAGATGACAACGTTTCAACACTTGACCCGTTCAGAATGCGTCCGGCACGCGCACCCAGCCTTCCATCAGTACCCGCGCGCTGCGGCTCATCTCGGCCTTGGTGACGACCCAGTCGCCGTCCACCTGGCGCGCCTCGGCGCCCACGCGCAAGGTGCCGGACGGATGGCCGAAGCGAACCGCTTCGTGAGCCCGCCCGCCCGCCGCCAGGCTGACCAGGGTGCCGGGAATCGCCGCCGCGGTGGCGATCGAGACCGCCGCCGTGCCCATCATCGCGTGGTGCAGCTTGCCCATCGAGAGCGCGCGCACCAGCAGGTCGACGTCTTCCGCCTTGACCTGCTTGCCGCTGGAGGCGACGTAGTCGGCGGGCGGCGCGACGAAGGCGACCTTGGGGGTGTGCTGGCGCCGCCCCGCCTCTTCCAGGTGCTGGATGAGTCCCATGCGCATGGCGCCGTGGGCACGGATGGTCTCGAACATCGCCAGCGCCTTCGGGTCGCCGTTGATGGCGTCCTGCAGCTCGGTGCCGGTATAGCCGATATCCGCGGCGTTCACGAAGATGGTCGGGATGCCGGCGTTGATCATGGTCGCCTTGAAAGTGCCGACGCCCGGCACCTCGAGGTCGTCGACCAGGTTCCCGGTCGGGAACATGGCGCCGCCGCCCCCTTCTTCTTCCGCGGCCGGGTCCATGAATTCGACCCGCACCTCGGCCGCCGGGAAGGTCACGCCATCGAGTTCGAAGTCCCCGGTTTCCTGGACTTCGCCGTTCGTGACCGGCACGTGGGCGACGATGGTCTTGTTGATGTTCGCCTGCCAGATGCGCACCGTGACGATGCCGTCCTGCGGGATGCGCTCGCGCGGGATGAAGCCGTTGGCGATGGCGTAGGGTCCGATCGCCGCCGACAGGTTGCCGCAATTGCCGCTCCAGTCCACGAAAGCCTTGTCGATCGCGACCTGGCCGAACAGGTAGTCGACGTCGTGGCCGGGACGCGTGCTCGGCGCCACGATCACGGTCTTGCTGGTGCTGGAGGTGGCGCCGCCCATGCCGTCGATGTGCTTGGCGTAGGGATCGGGGCTGCCGATCACCCGCAGCAGGAAGCGGTCGCGCGCCTCGCCGGGTACCTGCGCGGCTTGCGGGAGGTCTTGCAGGCGGAAGAACACGCCCTTGCTGGTGCCGCCGCGCATGTAGACGGCGGGGATTCTAAGTTGGGGTACGTGGGCCATAAGTGTTATCCATTCCCGTCTTAAGCAGCCACTTTCGTGGTCGCCAAAAAGTCCTGCGCAAAGCGCTGCAATACCCCGCCCGCCTCGTAGATCGACACCTCTTCCGCCGTATCCAGGCGGCAGATGACAGGCACCCGCAGCGTTTCGCCGGCGCGGCGGTGGATCACCAGCGTCAGCGTCGCGCGCGGGGTGCGTTCGCCCACCACGTCGAAGGTTTCGCTGCCGTCGATGCCCAGGCTCAGGCGCGTCACGCCCGGCTGGAATTCCAGCGGCAGCACGCCCATGCCGACCAGGTTCGTGCGGTGGATGCGCTCGAAGCCCTCGGCCACGATCGCTTCCACGCCCGCCAGGCGCACGCCCTTGGCCGCCCAGTCGCGCGAGGAACCCTGGCCGTAGTCGGCGCCGGCGATCACGATCAGGGGCTGCTTGCGCTCCATGTAGGCCTCGATCGCTTCCCACATGCGCGTGACCGCGCCCTCGGGCTCGATGCGGGCCAGCGAACCTGCGCGCACGTTGCCCGCGCCGTCGCGCACCATCTCGTTCCTCAAGGTCGGGTTGGCGAAGGTCGCGCGCTGGGCCGTCAGGTGGTCGCCGCGGTGGGTCGCGTAGGAGTTGAAGTCCTCTTCCGGCAAGCCCATCTTGTGCAGGTACTCGCCGGCCGCGCTGTCCAGCATGATGGCGTTCGAGGGCGACAGATGGTCGGTCGTGATGTTATCGCCCAGCACCGCGAGCGGACGCATACCCGCCAGGGTGCGCTCGCCGGCCAGCGCGCCTTCCCAGTAGGGCGGACGGCGGATGTAGGTGCTCATCGGGCGCCAGTCGTACAGCGGCGACACGGCTTCTTCCGTGGTTTCCTGGCGCGCGAACATCACGTCGTAAACATTGCGGAACTGCTGCGGCTTGACCGCCTGCGCCACGACGGCGTCGATTTCCTCGTCGCTCGGCCAGATGTCGGCCAGCCTCACCTGCTTGCCGTTCGCGTCGACGCCAAGCACATCCTTCTCGATGTCGAAGCGGATCGTGCCGGCGATCGCATACGCCACCACCAGCGCCGGCGAGGCCAGGAAGGCCTGCTTGGCATACGGGTGGATGCGGCCATCGAAGTTGCGGTTGCCGGACAGGACGGCGGTCGCGTACAAATCGCGCTCGACGACCTCTTTCTGGATCACCGGATCCAGCGCGCCGCTCATGCCGTTGCAGGTGGTGCAGGCAAAAGCGACGATGCCGAAGCCCAGCTGTTCCAGCTCCGGCAGCAGGCCCGCTTCTTCCAGGTACAAGGCCACCGCTTTCGAACCCGGCGCCAGCGAGGATTTGACCCAGGGTTTACGCAGCAGCCCCGCCCGGTTGGCGTTACGGGCCAGCAGGCCGGCGGCGATCATGTTGCGTGGATTATTCGTGTTGGTGCAGCTGGTGATCGCCGCGATGATCACCGCGCCGTCGGGCATGCGCCCCGGCTCGTTTTCGACCACCCCGGCGATGCCGCGCTCGGCCAGCTCGGACGTCGGCACGCGCTTGTGCGGATTCGACGGTCCCGCGATGTTGCGCACCACGCTCGACAAATCGAACTGCAGCACGCGCTCGTACTCGACACTACCCAGCGTGTCGGCCCACAGCCCGGTTTCCTTCGCGTACAGCTCGACCAGCTTGACGAGTTCCTCGTCGCGGCCGGTGAGCTTGAGGTACTTGATGGTCTGCTCGTCGATGGCGAACATGGCGGCGGTGGCGCCGTATTCCGGGGCCATGTTGGAGATCGTCGCGCGGTCGCCCAGCGTCAGGTTGGCGGCGCCTTCGCCGTGGAACTCCAGGTAGCTGGACACCACCTTCGACTTGCGCAGGAACTCGGTCAGCGCCAGCACGATGTCGGTGGCGGTGATGCCCGGCTGCGGCTTGCCCGTGAGTTCCACGCCGACGATATCCGGCAGGCGCATCCAGGAGGCGCGGCCCAGCATCACGCTCTCCGCCTCCAGGCCGCCGACGCCGATCGCGATCACACCCAGCGCGTCGACCATCGGCGTGTGCGAGTCGGTGCCGACCAGCGTGTCCGGGAAGGCCACGCCGTCGCGCACCTGCACCACGGGGCTCATGCGTTCCAGGTTGATCTGGTGCAGGATGCCGTTCCCCGGCGGGATCACGTCGACGTTCTTGAAGGCCTTCTTGGTCCACTCGATGAAGTCGAAACGGTCTTCGTTACGGCGGTCCTCGATGGCGCGGTTCTTGGCAAAGGCATCCGGATCGAAGCCGCCGCACTCGACGGCCAGCGAGTGGTCGACCACCAGCTGGGTCGGCACCACCGGATTGACCAGCGCCGGGTTGCCGCCCTCAAGCGCGATGGCGTCGCGCAGGCCGGCCAGGTCGACCAGCGCGGTCTGGCCCAGGATGTCGTGGCAGACCACGCGCGCCGGAAACCAGGGGAAGTCGAGGTCGCGCTTGCGCTCGATGAGCTGCTTGAGCGATAGCACCAGCGCTTGTGGATCGCAGCGGCGCACCAGGTTTTCGGCCAGCACGCGCGAGGTGTAGGGAAGCCTGTCCCAGGCACCGGACTGGATCTCGTCGACGGCGGCTCTAGCGTCGAAGTAATGCAGGTTGGTGCCGTGCAGGGGTTTGCGGTAGTTGCTGTTCATGGTGTGTTTCTCATTGGCCCGCGGCTTCAAGGCGTCATTCCCGCTGTCGCGGGAATGACGTTGATTTGGGCAGCAGGTATGACGACTAATAAGTACTTTATTTACGTTCCGCCAGCGGCACGAACCGCAGATCCTCGGGCCCCACATAATTCGCGCTAGGCCGGATGATCTTGTTGTCGATGCGCTGCTCGATGACGTGGGCCGACCAGCCCGAGGTCCGCGAGATCACGAACAGCGGCGTGAACATCGCCGTCGGCACGCCCATCATGTGGTAGGAGACCGCCGAGAACCAGTCCAGGTTCGGGAACATTTTTTTCACTTCCCACATGGTCGATTCCAGGCGCTCGGCGATGTCGAACATTTTCATCGAACCGGCGCTCTGCGACAGCGAGCGCGCCACTTCCTTGATCACCTTGTTGCGCGGGTCGGAGATGGTGTACACCGGATGGCCGAAGCCGATCACGACTTCCTTGTTGGCCACGCGGTTGCGGATGTCGGCCTCGGCTTCGTCGGCGTTCTCGTAGCGTTTCTGGATGTCGAGCGCGACTTCGTTGGCGCCGCCGTGCTTCGGACCGCGTAGCGCGCCGATGGCGCCGGTAATGGCGGAATAAATGTCGGAACCGGTGCCGGCGATCACGCGGCCGGTGAAGGTCGAGGCGTTGAATTCGTGCTCGGCGTACAGGATCAGCGAGGTGTGCATCGCCTTGACCCATTCATCCGAGGGCTTGAAGCCATGGAGCAGGTGCAGGAAGTGGCCGCCGATCGAATCGTCGTCGGTCTCGACCTCGATACGCTTGCCGTTATGGCTGTAGTGGTACCAGTACAGCAGCATCGAACCGAAGGAGGCCATCAGGCGGTCGGCGATGTCGCGCGCGCCGGCCAGGTTGTGGTCGTCCTTTTCCGGCAGCACGCAGCCCAGCACCGACACGCCGGTGCGCATCACGTCCATCGGGTGGGCGCCGGCCGGCAGCGCTTCCAGCGCCGACTTCACCGCCCGCGGCAGGCCGCGCAGCATTTTCAGCTTGGCCTTGTAGCCGCGCAGCTCGGCTTCGTTGGGCAGCTTGCCGTGCACCAGCAGGTAGGCGATCTCTTCGAATTCGCTGTTGCCGGCCACGTCCAGGATGTCATAGCCGCGGTAGTGCAGATCGTTGCCGGAACGGCCCACCGAGCACAGTGCAGTGTTGCCCGCGGCGACGCCGGACAGGGCGACGGATTTCTTGGGCTTGAAGGTTGGGACGTCGGCCTTGGCTTGTTCAGTCATATTGGATCTCCGTGATATTTATTTGGATTTGTTCTGGGCAAACAGCGCATCGAGCTTCTGCTCGAAGCTGTGATAGTCGATGCGGTCGTAGAGTTCGGCGCGCGTCTGCATGCTGTCGAGCACGGCCTGCTGGGTGCCGTCGCGGCGGATCGCCGTGTAGACGTTCTCGGCCGCCTTGTTCATGGCGCGGAAGGCCGACAGCGGGTACAGCACGATGTCGACGTCGGCGCCGCGCAATTCGTCCACCGTGAACAGCGGCGTGCTGCCGAACTCGGTGATGTTGGCCAGGATCGGCACCTTGACCGCGTCCTTGAACTGCTTGTACATCTCGAGGCTCGTGATCGCTTCCGGGAAGATCATGTCGGCGCCGGCTTCGACGCAGGCGACGGCGCGCTCGACGGCTTTATCGAGGCCCTCGACGGCCAGCGCGTCGGTACGCGCCATGATCACGAAATCGTCGTCCGTGCGGGCATCGGCGGCGGCCTTGATGCGGTCGACCATCTCGCCCTGGCTGACGATTTCCTTGCCCGGACGGTGGCCGCAGCGCTTGGCGCCGACCTGGTCCTCGATGTGGCAGGCGCCCGCGCCGGCCTTGATCAGGGAACGCACGGTGCGCGCCACATTGAAGGCCGAGGCGCCGAAGCCGGTGTCGACGTCGACCAGCAGCGGCAGGTCGCACACGTCGCTGATGCGGCGCACGTCGATCAGGACGTCTTCCAGGCCCGAGATGCCCAGGTCCGGCAAGCCCAGCGACCCCGCAGCCACGCCGCCGCCCGACAGGTAGATCGCGCGGTAGCCGGCGCGCTTGGCCAGCAGGGCGTGGTTGGCGTTGATCGCGCCGACGATCTGCAGCGGATGTTCTTCCTGGACGGCACGGCGGAATGCGGCGCCTGGGGAATATTGGCTCATGGGCTTACCTTTCTGAATAGTGCGGTGGATGCGGTGTCGCTAGCCTTAACGCAAAGAGCGTGCCAGTTTCTCTTCCACGACACGGCGGCTGGTTTTCAAGGACTTGGCGTTTTTGGTCAGACAAACAGGTCTCACTTAACGTTTCACATGTTTCATAATGAAACGTTCGAATGAAACACCAGGAATTGAACAGCGATTACTTGCGAATGCGCATCGCAGGTTTAGAATCGCTCTGAACCATGAGGAGCAGGAAGATGGACAAGTGTCTGGATCCGGCTTCGCTGATAGCGTGCATTGCCGTTCTCCCGGCCTTGTCGGGCTGCGCGTCTTTTTTTGCCCTGGACCCCTATCTCGACCAGGCGGTGGGCCGGTCAGCGATGTGCGCTACCCGCAGCTGCACTACCAGAAGCGCATCGGTGACGACGCATCGGGCGCCGTGATCGAATATTCGATCGATGCGCTGTGGCGCTGCCGCTGGAGGTTCGAAGTGGAAAAGGAAAGCAGCGTCGTCCGCGCCTGGACCTATCCGGATGCGGAGGCTGCAAAGTGGTGCCGCACATTGCCGTCAAGCCGCCCATGAACACCGGCGGAGCAGCACGTGGATCGAGCCCCCGCTAGGAAGATGCGGACGCCACCACCCTACCCCGCACCCCGTTGCGCCCGCCGTGCTTGACGGCGTACAGCTCGGCATCCGCCGCGCCGACCAGCACCTCGAAGGACGCGGGTGGATGGGCGTAGTGAACCGGAACGGTGGCGATGCCGAAGCTCGCGGTCGCGCAGACGGCGGTACCGTCGCCGACCGCGATCGCCGTGCCGGCGAAGGCCAGGCGGATGCGTTCGGCCAGCGCATGCGCGCCCGCCAGTTCGGTCTGCGGCAGCACCAGCAGGAATTCCTCGCCGCCGTAGCGGATGACGCTGTCGACGTCCGTGCGGCTCATCGATTGCAGCAGGCGGGCGAATTCTTCCAGCACCAGGTCGCCCGCTGCATGGCCGTGGGTGTCGTTGATGCGCTTGAAATGGTCGATGTCGCACAAGATGACCGATAGCGCGGTGCCGTAGCGGCGTGCACGCGCCAGTTCGGTGTCCAGCAAGCCGCTCTGCAAGACCCTTCGGTTGTAGCAGCCGGTCAGCGGATCGCGGTCGGCCACTTGCTGCAGCATGACGGCGGCGCGGAATTGCTCGCGCTGCGCGCGCTGGAAACGGCTTGCCGCGATATGGCCGAGGGCATTGCCGAGGACCAGCAACAGGACCAGTGTCAACAGGTCGTCCCATTTCAGCATGCCCTGGACAAAGAGCATCACTGCAAATACGACGCTGGCGCCGACGCCGATCGCCACCGCGTAGATGTAGCGGTTCGGGAAATTGATGTAGACCGCCATCAGGATCAGCGCAAGCGACATCGTGTTCCAGGGCAGCGCGCCGGGCTGGTACCAGCACACCGGCATGAAGACGGCGATTGCCGCGACCAGCACGACACTGGCGGCGACTATCGATACCCGCACCGAGTCCGGCCGGCGCGCAATCGCGGCGTGGCCGCCCAGGCCGACCAGCGCGACGGCGATACGCAGTGCGACGAGGATCCAGGCAGTGCGGGTATCGCCCAGCGTGGCGAGATCGGTGACGCCGAATGCGACGTAGAAAAACGCGGCAACCAGCAGGCTGCCCTTCAGCTGCGCATTGCGCTCGGGTAGAAAATGGCGGAGAAAGCGGTCTTCGAAGACGCGATCCACGAATTCGACGCGGCGGCGGTCGATGGCCATGCGCGTTTTTCTACGTCGCA
>Ga0265797_10002726_pt1 | contig 29230 bp, 20 predicted proteins | sample P2T30metagenome_FD_192433 | JGI IMG/M metagenome (GOLD analysis project Ga0265797, IMG submission 192433) | Plant litter microbial communities from East Loma Ridge, Irvine, California - P2 T30 | ecosystem: Environmental > Terrestrial > Plant litter > Unclassified | place: USA: California...
TCATTTGTGTCGGACGTGATCACTCTCTTGGCAGCGTTCTTGTTCTCGGTATGGGGGTGCCCGGGAACTGACATGTGCTGAGAGAGTTCTCCTCTTCCGGACGCTATAAGCGCCTATCCGTTGATGGGATCGAGGATCTGGAGACAGGAACCTTCTGATGAAGCCGATTTGGTCGCGGCTGACGATGCAGGCGCGCCGGTACATAAGACCATGTTATGGGAGTACCGGCGTGTGGAGACAACGCTTCCGCCTCCCCGTGGCGTCTCTGGACAATGCTGTGGGCAACATCAAAAGCCCGCAGTAGCTGAGCGAAGCAAAACACCATCCTTCAAACGCAATGACGGACACGATTTCATCATCCGACCACGGCTTGAGAACACCATCTCGTCGACACCGAGTCCTGAATTTGACAACACCTCCGCCGATGTTGGCTTGAAGAGATATTCATGATTTGAGGATACAATCTCATCGGCACCGACCTACAACCCAAGAACACCTCCGCCGACGCTGGCTTGGAGAAACGATCATGACTTGAGGATACCATCTCATCGACATCGACCTGCAACCCAACAACACCTCCGCCGATACCGCCTCGAAGATGCCATCATGCCTTGAGCGCACCCGACCATCTCGTCGGCATCGACCTGCCATCAACCACACTTTCGCCGACATTGGCTCTGAGAAACAACCAAACTCTGAGGATCCCACCTCGTTGAACAGCCTGCCGTCTTGTCCACAACACTTTCGTCGACATCGGCTGGGAAAATGATCACAACCCGAGACCCGACCATCTCATCCGCGTCGACCTGCCTTCCAACAACACTCCGCCGATGCTGGCTTGCAGAAACCACTCCAACAGTGCTGGCCTGTCCTCCAACTGCATTCACGCCGACATTGGATTGCAAACAACCATGGCTTGAAGCCACCATCATACTGGCGCCGGCCCATGATCCAACATGACCAAACCCCCCATGGCAAAAGAGGCACCTGGACGGCACTGGCCTGTTGTTCGACATCATTCACAGCGGAAGTGTCTCGGAGAACCCGTCACATTACTACCCTTCCGTGGCCCAGCACCACTTGCGCCCACATCGCTTTCACACGAGTTTGACCAGCTTCGCCCTGCCGCCCAAGACAATCATGCCCTGGCACTGGCCGTACAAGGATCGACCATCTCACTGGCCGCTGCTGGACACGTTGACCACGCTTGCCCTGACATTGACTCAGAATGGACATCTCACTGCTGCCGACTTGTGCTGCACGCCCTCTACACGAAACGACATCCACTGCAAGAGACCATGTCTTCATCTCCTGCATGGGATCTGACCACTGAACCTCACTGATGTAAGCCTGTCACCGGCTCAACACTTGCCCCGACATTTGCTCGAAACCCACATGCAGCTACGCACGCCCTCCCGTCGTTTGCTCAATACTTGCTCCCACATTCGGCTTGAAATCCATCTCAACGGCGAACCTGCCATCCGCTCGAAACTTGCTGTCTGGTCTGGCAACTGCTCGCCAAACGTCTCAGTGGCGCCCGCGTATCTTCTGAACAACAGCTGCTTCGGGTACTAGCTTCATGTCGGACAGAGGCCACATCGCAACCGCTCGAGCACACTTACGGTGTGCTTCAATGATCACTTCACCCCCACAGAAAGACCACCTTAAGCCTTCATGTCGCCCATATCACATCCGCCCTTGTACTTGGAAAGACCATCTCGAGACTCCTGTCGCATGGATTGAATTTGCTCCGACGCTTGCTTGGAGAGACAAGCCCACGACTCCTGTCATCAGCTACAATGACAGCTTCAACAGGTCGCCTCGTCGTGGTCTGACGTGTGTCGCTTTGGTGACGGTTGGCTCCACGATGCGTTAGCCCGCCCCAAACATTCTTGCGTTGATGGCTGCCGCCGCGATGTCCGCACAATGGAGGTTAATTGCCGCCTATATCCAGCAAAGTCGGCAGCACGAAACCTGACGCTGTACATTGCCCGATCGCGCAACCAACCGCTGAATAGCCGCCTGCCGCACGATCTTCCATTTTGAGCCCTACCCACCACAGACGTGCCCAGGCATAAGACACAGCCGCTACGCCCTCGTTCGAAGCTGGTCTCTTCACACCACCACCACCGCCCACCGCAGAGTCACCCACCGCACACTTTCCCATCTGAACCCCTTCAGATGTCTCCAACGGCAACGACGAGAGACTACCAAACTCCGTAGCTGGGGCTGCGAAGCCACCAATCCATGGAAGTTACTGCCACCGTGGACGCCCAGGCGCAAACAGTGTGCCTGATATGCCTTCTACATCAGCTTTGGCAATGGCAAGGGCTACGCGAAAGGTCAGACTTCTCAACCTTTCAGTGACGGACTCTGGCGCGTCGCAACCCTCTCAGCACAACTCTCTCCTTACGAGACAATACTTTTCGGGTCTGGACCGGTTGGAATTTTGCTCTCGCTGTCAACTGTCTGTTCCCACTTGCACGAAAACAACTGCTCGCGACAAAGACAAGCTCGCATTCTTGTCGCATGTCGTGTAAACATCCCACTTCGACGGAAGTCCCATCTCGCAGATCATGCATCTGAGATTACCTCACTTCGGTTCGACCACACGAACTTTCTCAATGGCAACTTCACGCCAAGTTCCAACGCCATCATCCAACCTCCCTTGGCCAATCAATCCTTGGTACAAGAGACCCTTCAGGCCCACTATCAGCACCACCCCAATGCTGCCACGCGACCCACATTGCATCACCAGCTTGACCGGCGGAGATGGGGTAGATCATGCTTGCTTCGATGTATGACCTATCGCTATGCGACGGTCGACATGTGTTCCAACAAATACTACACAGCAGAGCTCATTGAGATTAATCTGTTTTTACGGTCTTCTCCAAGGAACACTTGCTCGTACAGGAACTTCGCGGTAGCGACCACCATCTTACCGCCTGCTGTCTGGACAACAGCCCACATATTACCATCGATTTCGACAGCGAACAGTCCTGGCGGCTATGCCTAGTGGCACAACACCATACGTCAGAGCCAGCTTGGCGACAGTCGCCATTTCGCTTCCGCGATGAGAACACCAGCCTCGCACGCAGAGGCAGGCACAACCAATCGTGGGAGTCGTGCACTGTTCAATCGGCACGCAAAGAACTACAACTCTTTGAGCTCGATGTAAATACGAACATCATCACAACTGCATTCGGTCCTTGCGCTTATGCGATGCTCATGGCTACCAGCGACTGGACAGCGGTGCTCCAACTCATCGCCTCCGTAAACTTCGTACGGCCATCGAACACGCGAATTGCTGTTCGAGCGAGGACGCATCTTCTGGATGGCGCAAGCTACATGCAGAAAATCGCATGCCTCTCATTCGACAACCGCACAGTCTAAGGTTCTCCGGGGCCTCCCGAGCCATACCAATTTCGTGACCCGCTGGCAGACGCTCAAACTGAGTTATCTCACCACATCTTCCGGTCTGTGGGACTTCACGCTGTTTCAACAAGCCAAAACGCTTGAGCGCTTCCAATGCGCGCGTCGCACGCTCAGTTTATGGCGCTTCCTGTAATCATGTTGATGTCTTCAAAAATTCCCGCCCTGCTCTTGATCGCCTTTTGCCATCCCCGCAGTCAATGAGCAGACCGAGCATACCGTTCTGGCACATTTCTGCTGTTCCAATGTGGTGGGCGTGGTTTTGAACATGGAGGGGGAGGGTTTGGTGGCGTTGAAGAGTCTGACGGTCTTTGGCTTTTGTTTGGGTTATGGTTGGGCATGTTGCGCTCGGGTTTGGGGTATGTCTCTGGGGCGGTGTTGCACTTGGTTGGTGCGGTGATGTGTTCTGTTTTTTCCTAGTGATGCGTGGAGGGTTTGAGCAGAATTGTTGTACAGCATACCATTACATATCCTCCACCACACTTCCGTCCTTCATTCTGCCCTCTGTCTTCTCCCAGCTCCCTTCCTCCCGCCACGTCTCCACCAACGAACACTTGGGATCCTCGTCCGGCAGCCCTGTTGACCGCCGTAACCTCAGCACTTCCTCGCGAACGACAAGCGTGACATCTTTGCGCAGCTGCTCAGCTTCTGCTCCGTACCTGAGCTCGTGGTCGTGTACTTCGCCAAGCTGTCCGTTGGCAAGAGTTCCATCTGACACGTGACCTGGGTCTTGAGAGCGCAGCCTTTTCTGCTCAGCTCTGCCCACGAGATCTCGCCACCTCTGCCTGAAAGGGCCAAAGACCTTCTCGACATCCATCCTCTCACCAAACGTGATGCTCACGTCTTTGCCTGGCCTTGGAAATGGGCGTGGGAATGTGCGCTCGTTGGCCATGACTTCCTGCGGGCCATCAATCCACATGGCAAGAACGTCTGGACAGGGTTCGGACTCGAGGATCATGCGCGCGACGCCCCATTTGAAGTAGCGCATAATCTTGTCGGGGTGCTGGTGTATTTTGCCTTCAGGGAAGACGTGGATCCAGCTGTGGCGACGGCTGGGGTAAAATGATGGGGCTGGGAAAGAGTCGAGGCCGTTGGTTGTGTATGTGAGTTCGGAGGCGGAGAAAGGGTCGCTGGGTGGGAGAGATGAGAGTGATGGCGACGATGTTGATGATAGGGTAGAAAGGTCGTCTGGTGTTATTGGAATGGCGTGCGGATCGCTCAGAAGTCGAATTACTTGGGTCATGGTGGGCTGGAAGATGCCGCCGTATTTTGAATGTGCGATGCGGTGCATGGGCAAGGTATTACCGTAGGTGAAGAAGGTCGTAAGAATGCTTTGTCTACATTGCCGTCTTAGCTCGAGTCGCTATGTCTTTGATCAAGATTAAACGCACCCTTGCTTGAAGCAGATGTCATGGCTTCCAAGACTATACCGCGAATTGTTCGCGTCCCAATGATATCGAAAAGGCAGTACGCCCCATGCTATAGGGTCGTCGATTCTGATTCATGCTGATAAGCATTGATATCCTCTTGTGATTCGTTTGTTGGTGATAGGGTCGCCTTAAACATGATACGTACACGCTTACATGATTTGATACTGCTGCCTGGTCAATTGCTGTCTACAAAAGTCCCGGAGTAACAGGAAAAGTCATTTACCTGTAATCAAGCCTCGTTTTCTGTTTCTCGGGTCTCTCCTCTCGTCGACTAACGCCTGGAAGTGTTCTAGGCCATGCACTTCGGTACGGCTCAAGCCAAACAAAAAGCTGCGGCAGAGGGCTCCAACCGTGCCGACTATGAAGTTGTGAGTGGCGCGAGTGAGTATTGGCGGCTCGTATGGCCGTTCTTCTGCTGCCATTGAGGTTTATATGAAGTGTAAGAGTTAGTATGAATGAAGTGATTAGACATGCAGATGTTGCTGATGGCAAATGACAAATGACAAATGGCATGCCTTGACACGTGAATGTTCCACGCCGTGCCTGCCAAGCTGACACCGAATGACGTTCACTTTCTCCAGCCTTGCATCTCGACTTGCATGTGATTTCTCAATCAATGCAATCGCGACATCTTCTGATGAACACGACACGGAACATTCCCTACAACATCTGTGCCCCCACGGTACTGTCATAGCCCTTGCACTCGCCAGGTCAAATCAGCAACCATGGCTCACAGTAATCCACCCTCCAACCATCCTCCCAAATCACTAAACATATACTGACCCACCAGGCAAAAGAAACACCTCCCTCGCCTTCTTCACAGCCCACGAGCGCAACGAACTGAAATCCTCCTGGGGCTCACGCTCCACGCGCCTCACCCGCGACTCCTTCCTACCCTTCGGCTCGTGCCAACTCTGCCTCCTGCCCTCCCGCGATCCCGTCTCGTGTCCCAGCCACGGCCACCTCTTCTGCCGCGAATGCGCGATCAGCAATCTTCTCGCGCAGAGCAAAGAGTTGAAGCGACTGAAGAAAGAGGCGGAGCAGAGGAGGTTGGAGGATAGCGAGGAGAAAGAGATCGAGGATGCGGAGGCACAGGCGCGTGCTGTGGAAGAGTTTGAGCGTGTGCAGGCTGGGTTGAGCGTAAGGTCGGGTGGGAAGATTGTTGGGCGCAAAGACGGCAAAGTCACGGTTGAGCAAGACGGCGAGAAAGGTGTCAAGCGCAAACTGGAACTCGACGAAGCCGAGCTTAAGGATCTCGCAGACGGCAGCAACAGCAAGAGCAGGAAGAAAGGCGACATCTCCTCGAAGGACCTACCTGCATTCTGGGTACCCGCAAAGATCCCAGCGGCGCAAAAAGCAGAGCTCAAAGCCCCAAAACTACATCCTACGTGTCCCGCTGCTGCGGCCGACAAACCACACGACATATCACTCAAGTTTCTTGTGAACGTGCGATTTACGGAAGGAAGCGAAGGAAAAGACACAGCAAACAGCGACTCATCGTCAACGCCGACCAGGACATGCCCAAGCTGCAACAAAACCCTCTCAAATGCGACAAAAGCCGTCCTCGCGAAACCCTGCGGACATGTGCTTTGCAAACCTTGCAGCGACAAATTCCAGCGCGCCGCGGAGAAGAGTGCGCACGACAAGGTGCATGATGAGGCTGTGAGGTGCTATGTGTGTCAGGAGGACGTCACGCCGAGGATAGCGAAGAAGAAAGACATAGATGAAAAGAAAAAGGACAAGAAGGAGAAAGCTGAAAGGGGTTTGGTTGAACTACGTAGCGACGGTACAGGGTTCGCCAGTGGAGGGGCAAACATGGTGAAGAGGCAGGGTGTCGCATTCCAATGCTAAGATGTGCACAAGGGCAGAAGCATCGAGGACAGTTGGACGTGACACACACAGGCTCTCGTTAAGACAATACCCTTTCATGACCATGAAGTAGACCGACAAAGGCCGTCCGAAATCATATCTCTTCGAATCCTGATTGATATGCACAAATCCTTAAGTGGCTCCGTGCTGGTGCCGGGCCCACGATTCACACGCCTGTCTTGCGCGTCAGTGAGATCGTATGTTGCAGTTCGGACAAACAGCGTACCGAGAACGATTGAAGTATGAGGCTTCAGGGGAAGCAGACCACCCTCTACTGCTTCGCAAGATCTTTGAACTCTGGAAATTTGGTCCCGACTTTGACGCGTGGCTTGCGAACTTCAGCGAACAGCATCGCAAGAAGGGCGATGTTGACGGCCAAGAAGATGAGACAGGCTAGGAGTCTCCCATCTAGCTGGACAAGATACTTCCAGCCTTCGGGTCCGGCCAATTTAGCGATGCGGTCCTTGAGCTGAGCTGGGAAGCATGGCCATCCACCAACAAGATCCGATCCAAGCGCTGCGGTAGGATTCTCACAGACGTTGGGTTTGATGCCGCCGAGGACGACCATTTGTCCAAATTCCAGCCATTTCGGCATGGGGAGGGTCACAGGGTGGTAGAGGAGGTAAAGCGCTGTCGGGAACATCCACACTATGGATAGCGCCCAGGCGAAGATGGCCGACCTGGGACGTAAGCCCAGCTTGAAGTACCAGTTTATCATTCCTACTGAGATGGGGACCAGGATGGATAGAGCGAGACCAGTGCTGAGCGCTTCGTTGAGGAACTTCTCCTCCAGTGACGAGTATACTGCGTATCCCAACATAGCGAGCTAGACTGGAATCTGTGTGCTGAAAGATTTCGTGCGGTTTTTGTAGTCCGGCGTAGGGTGGCAGGATGCAGTTGTAGAAAATGCTGAGGATCGAGCTGTAAGAGATGAAGTGACAGAATGGTTTCGAACAGATGCGATGCGATGCGAGATTGGCGTTTGTGTGTGGTGAATCAGTAAGGTAGCTGTTTATGATGGTACCAAGGGTGAGTTGCGGGAATCGGAAACTGCACTCTCCCTGGCTGAGTACTTATGGAAAGTGCGCGGTCGCATGATAATCGCATAAGGACTGAGGACCAGAGTTTAACGCAAAGCTTAAGGCTTACCAGCGAATGTTGATGAACAAGGCGGTGATTATCGACTTCAAAGTTACAGATTACTAACACACTCTGCCCTATCATGAGAAGTTGTTACTAAGCGATCACCTCTAGGTCAGATGGTGTGCGGTGTGACAGCTTCTCGGTCTGGCGAACATTTTATGGCACCAACAGCCACGCTCAGGCCTCAGATGTATACGAACATTACTCCAACCGGTTTATGGCAAAGCCACTCTCCACTCTCTATGAGCTCTTTGACTACGACATATACCGCAACCGGGTCCCCAGTGCCTTCGAGATCATGCTCGTCGGCTTCTTTGGCACGCCAAAATCATAGCGCAACGATGTCACTGCAGACGACGCGGACGCGACCTCTAGCATTAGGATACCGGTCGTTGCTCTGCTCACTCCCAGCCGCATCATCCTGTGGATAGGTTAATCGCAACTGCAGCGCACTGGCGAGTCCACCTCCTACTGCTTCTTGGTGTCGCTCAGCTCGGGGTTTTCGATGTCAGCTCTCAGCTGCCCGCATTCGCTGCATTTGCCGCCGCGTGGCGTCGTATCGTCGCCTTGTGTTTTGAGTAGCGCGATAACCAGCCATCTGAGGAAGATGATGGTGACCACCAACAGGAGTAGAAAAAGTATCAGCTTGAGATCTGGCTTGAAAAGATACTTCCAACCGCCAGGCCCAGTCACGTCGGAGAACCAGGTAAAGCATGGCCATTGGTCGGCAGTCGACTCGTCACAGATGTTGCGCTTCACACCGCCGAGAAATACCGGATGTCCGAACGTCAACCATGTTGGTATAGTGAGTTGGTGGTAAAGAAGGTATGTGACGATGGGCACAGTCCACAAAAGCGCTAAAGCAAGGATGTGCTGTGATACATGATTGTGTAGATCCAATTTCAAGTACCAGCCCAGGAGATCTGTACAGGCGGCAGCTGAGAAGGCTAGAGCCAGACCAATGCATATACCATGAGCAAAGAACCTCAGTGCAGCATGTGACTCCTCCAGATCTTCCTCCGGAGTGATTCGCATGAGGGCCATACCATGAGCAAAGAACTTCCCTGCAGCATGTGACTCCGCCATGATTCGCAGGAGGGATTCGCCCAGTTGCAAGTTCAGAGGTCGAATTTGGATGGATATAGGATAGGGTCGTGTGTATCAGATCGGTGTCGTGCATGTACAACGCTGAATCGATATGGTGGTATCAATAGCAGGCGGTAGAAAGCTCGGTTCTGTTGCCGCTGAGAGCTTGCAGCCTAGACTCTACCACACGGGGGCCCATGAGTTTTTGAATGGCTCTGATCTGTGGCAGAGCAAGGTGAGTGTGAGGTCTATGGCGAATAGGGACAAGCGAGCAGGTAATCATCAAGTCGCTTGCAATACCTCCTCCATTTTTGAAGGTTCTCCACCAATCATGAGACGCATACTAAACATCTTCGTTGAGTCGTCTGGTGATGACAAGATGTCATGACAATTGCTTGCGACGAGTGGTATCGTCTTCTTTCATCTCCTTCGCCGTGCGGCTTCAGACTTTTGCACATCCAGAGTATCGAGATATTTGTGATTCGCAACGGTGGATGTCGAGTTCTCTCACAAGCATCGATATGTCTGCGAGCTGCGACCTCACCTCCCCTACAAGGTGGCATCGGTACATCCCACCGGCGAGATGCGGTGCGCCATCGAGACCATCCACGCCGGTCTAGCGTTCTTCACCATGTCTCAATACGGCTAAATGAGATGCCCTTAGCGCATCCTTCCACAGCTGAGCCAATGCTTGATGCCCGGCACTCGCATTGCTCGCATAGCAACAATCTCGAACACGTGCATGCATACCTTCAGCCGGTGGAGCAGACTTTACAACTTCCTAACTTTGTCTAGGCTTTTTCGGCTGGAAGCGAATGACACATATGCGTGGGTGATGGCGTGCGCTGTTATCGACATGCGTGAAAGTATATCTCCCTTGAAGCATCCTGCAGAAACGAATTTCGTGATTCTGTAAGTACTGCGAGATCAATTTGGCTGATCTAGTCCTTGTATGCAACGATGGGGGCCCCAGCTATCGAAGAGGCCGATATTGTGATCATTGGCGCTGGCACAGCAGGCTGTGTCCTTGCAAACCGCCTCAGCGCTGATTCATCCCTCTCTGTGCTGGTCCTCGAAGCCGGCGAAGATCACAGCAAAGATCCACGAGTGTATACACCAGCACTCACGCGAGAGCTGTATGGAGATGAGCAGCTGGACTGGGCATTTGAGTCCGAACCAGAGCCTGGACTACTACAAACTCCACACCCAAGTTATGATGAATCCGCCACCGCTGCTCCCGGAAAACCTGGCCGTGTGATGCAACACCCTCGCGGTAAAGCGGTTGGAGGCACATCTGCTATCAACTCATTCGCACTCGTCAACCCTTCTGCCGCGGAGATTGACGCTTGGGCCGAGCTGGGCAACGAAGGCTGGGACTGGACTGGTGTAAAAGAATACTACCGAAAGTATCAGACCATCACGCCTCCTTCCCCGAGCGTCGTGGACGACTTGAACCTCGCGCATAACTTCACCTTGAGCGGCGGATCTGGCCCCGTGCAAGCATCATTCCCACTTACAGCGACTCCGCTCATGAAAGCATGGCTTGAGGCTTTCAGATCTCTGAAACTTGAGGATGCGTCTGATCCCTTGGATGGTCAGGCGCTAGGTGGTGGTATCACGACCAACCACATCGGTCCACAAAACAGGGAGAGAAGCCACGCTGGTGTAGCATATCTGACACCCGCGAGAGACAGGGGGAACCTCAGGGTTGTGACTGGAGCCTTGGTGCAGAAGATCCTCTTTGAGAAGGAAAGCAGTGACAGCGAGGGTGTTGCGCAGAGTGTGGTCTACGAGACAGCTGGTGAGACTCGTCAGGTCAAAATTGGCAAGGAAGTCATTCTTGCCGCTGGCGCGTTCGGCACACCACAACTTCTCGAGCTGTCCGGGATTGGCGACGCTGCACTTCTGCGTGAACAAGATATCGAAGTGGTCTATAACAATCCTGCTGTTGGTGAGAATTTACAGGATCACATCCGAGCCGGCATCTCCTTCGAAGGCACACAAGCCGCCGCTGGTGGAAACCCACCATTTTCGAGAGAGGAAGCAGAGAAGCTTTACGTGGAGAACCGCTCGGGACCTTGGGCTGACATGGCAGCCTGGATGTTTGCGTACATGCCGCTTGCTGGACTGTCGTCGCCCGAAGAGATGCAGCAGCTTGAGAGCACGTATCGTAAATGCCTGGAGACCAGGGACAAGGACATCTCGGAATCCGTGCGCAAGCACTACGACTTCATGGAGCGCACACTCTTTTCCTCTGCGGAAGCGAGCGCAACATCGTATCTCATATGCAAAGCAGTGACTCCAGTCCCGGTCCCCGAACTAGAAGCAGGCAAGAATGTCACTTTCTGTGCCATGCTATCCCATCCTCTCTCACGGGGAAGCGTACACATCAAGTCCCCCAAAGCAGATCAGAAACCGGCAGTCACGTTCAACTACTATCGCAATCCCTTCGATCTCGAAGTGCATGCTTGTCACATGTTGGTACTACAGGCTCTGGCTCAAAATAACGCACTCGCCCCTATGATCAAGCCCAACGGCGCACGATGGCCTCCACAGTTGGACCTGGAATCTGCGAGGCGCTTCCTAAGGGAAACGGCGACCACAAACTACCACCCATGCGGTACCTGCTCAATGACACCAGAGACGGATGGAGGCGTGGTCGACTCGAAACTCAGGGTTTACGGGACTGCCAATGTAAGAGTTGTTGATGCCAGTGTCTTTCCTATCATCCCCAGAGGAAACATCATCAGTACGGTGTATGCCGTTGCGGAGAAGGGCGCGGACATCATTTGGCAGGATCTTGGTTTAAAGGTGGGTGATGGTATTCGCTAGTGCAAGCGATCGTGCGCAAGGTGTAGCTTTTGGATATATGCTAGAAATCGAGATACTACATCATCCTCTTTATGGGTTCAATCGTCTCAGAGACTGACGCCAACAGCGCCAGCATTTCAGATATGGGCAATGCAGCTAGGCTATAGCGGTGTCTTGATTTGTAGAATCAGCTACGTCTGAAAGTACATACACCTGTTGATACGGAGGTACGACTATTAGCATCGCTGTACGTACTTTTAATACATGCGCAGCGACTGCCTGCACACCTCAGTACCCCACCAGACACGTCATCTCTTGGCTTGTGGCAACATCCTCTTAATTGATGCAGTTCAATGTTACAAGAGAGGTACGACGGCACAAGTATCTTGGAGAAGGTGACTGCTTGGAGTCATGTCTGAATCACCGACACAGCCAAGATAACAACTCCGACAGTTTCGTGCTTCACAAAGGAACCCAGGCAATCGAGAAGTATCCGACTCCATCAGCACTGGTGTCACCTTAGACTGAAGCTCACGACAGCCGATACGACTCTGAGACGAATCAAACAAGAGTGGCTGAATCTCCAAAACGATCCTCTCGCGACATGCTCCGCCGTCCCCAGCGATGAGGATGAGATGTTGCACTGGACTGGTACGGTCTCAGGGCCATCAAACACGCCATACAGCGACGGGGTATTCCACCTCAAGATTCGATTGCCGGAGATATACCCGCGCGTGAGTCCTGTGCTCACCTTCACCACTCCCATCTTCCACCCAAATGTTTCTCCAACGGGCGACATACAACTTGTGGAGCTAGATCGAATGCAGTGGTCTCCAGCTTTCACGATCCGGACACTTTTGATATCCCTGCAGGCGCTACTATCCGATCCGAATCTCGAGGAAGGCTGTGTATTGAATGAGGAAGCTGCGAAGCTGTATTTAGAGAATTTGAGAGGGGTTGAGGAGAGGGCGCGGCAATGTACGGTTTCTCATGCTATTTCGGGTGAGACTGATTGAGATTGATCTGCGCGAAATCATGCAAACGGCGTGCAGCTATACGGCGAGCGGTCGAGAGCTCGTAGATTGTCACTTGTCTCACTCTCAATGGTGTCGCAATATCATAATCGGATTGATGCAAATCTATTGGCTTAACTACTGCCCTGGAAAGTGCGACACTTTTCACTCTTTCGGAGGCACAACACTGTGTACCATCGTCTGCTCCGATTATGTCAGGATGGATTGCAATGAGAAGACATCTAGGCTCTTGACTAAGAATTGAATCATGCAGACTACGCCGCAGACTTCCGGACCATCACCACAACACCTGGCGAAGCTCCTTTCAGCACATCTTTGCCATCAGGCACACCAGCTTCTCGAAGTAGCTCTTCAATCTCATTTCGCATCATCCGCACAACGTCTTTCTCTGTTCCTCGAGTCTCAGGGTGAGCCTGGCGCCATCTAGTGACTGGACTAGATGTAGCGAACATCTTCTCAAACAGGTCAAGACTGAACGTATTATCTTGACCATTGTGAAACAGCTCATCGAGAGCCCACTCCTTCCTGAAGAGTGAAGTACGATCAAATACTTCGACTGGGGGCTCCGCATCCCACGGCATGCCCAGCCCTCTGTACTGATCGCGCACGAGGATGTTTCCACGCGCGAAGTGCGCTTCGAGATGATTTTCTTGCCATCTCTTGAACGCTTCGTTGATCTTGACAAAATTGGGCGTGTCAGAATGCGCGACCATCTCGCCGCTCGTCCAAAGCGCAACACTACCGCCCGGTCTGAGCACTTGCGCCGCTCGTTTCCAGAACGCGGGCATGTCGAACCAGTGCGCCGCATTGGCGGCTGTGATCACGTCGATGCTGTTGTCTTCGATGCCTGCCATCTCTTCGGCGGATGTAAGCTTGAAGGCTACAGGCTCGGAGGTGGAAGTCTTGATGTCCATGCTTTGGGCGACTTCGATCATACTCTCGCCGGCATCGATGCCTGTCGCATGCTTGAAGTATGCTGCGAGATCGCGCGTAGCGAGTCCCGGGCCACAGCCGATGTCAAGGAGGCTGTCTAGCTTGCCTCCGTTTGCTGTGTGTTGTGCGACGATACTTTCATAGACGCTTGGGTGGTACGCCAGGCGTAGCTGTGCATATCGCTTGCTTTCGTCTTTTCCGTAGGAGCGGAATGTCGACTCTGGCGTGTGCTTTGTGTCTGACATGGTCGCGGTTGGTTTTACGGACGGAACTTGCTCAATCGCTACCTTCGGTGAGTGTCAAATACGGCAGAAGTTATTGTCTTGAGTCACATTCATCTGTTCATAATACGAATGCGAGTTGCAGAGCCTCAATCAGGTTGTGATCCGCAGAGTGCATGCCTTTGGCGCTGTCGTACGATACTCAGGTACTATGCACAAGGTGTCAAGGTTTATCCGGCCGTCGTAGCCGGTGTGGTGCTACGAATCCCATGAAGAGTCATCAACCACATCCTCCAGTGCCGCACCATCCTGGACTTGGAGCATAGGTAGCCAATCGTGGCATAAAATCCTTTATCATGTCTGTGATGTCGAAGCAGCCCCCGCACCTCGCCTAGAAGGGGAGGTGCTTACAAGTTGCTGCCTGGAGTACCTGGACTATTTGGGGCTCGTCTTGCTGTCTGATCATTGCCTTCACCAGTCGACATGTATGATTGAAAAACCCATCAAGGAAGTATTCTCAGTTCACTCCAAAGACAAGGTTCAATGACATGAGAGACTTCCTAATATCAAATGGCAGTAACTCAATGAACAGTTGATGTCGTATGTAAACTTATGTATCCAAAATTCACTCCTTGCCGGTCTGTCCAAACTCGAGCATGCTCACCACCATCTATTTCCAATCAATCCCTACGATTTGCTAATCACCTCAGAGCGCCCCCGCATTCGCAGGAGCTAAGCCCCCCAACGTGGGCTTCAGTGGGCTGTCCCCCAGCAAAAGTTCGCCATCCCAGCAGCCCCCCTCAACCAACCAAAAACAAAAGAATTGATAGATCGACGCCTGTGTGATTCGAACACACGCTCCCGAAGGAATTGCCTTAGCAGGGCAACGCGTTAACCACTCCGCCAAAGCGCCAGATGATCTATGCTTGATGCTTGATGGAAGTGAGGGAAAAATGAAAATTTATGTACTTCGACGTGTGAGACGATAGTCGGGCACATTAAAAGCAACCTTCATCAAGGGGACATTCTCTGCTATCGACAGAGTTCATGGGCAGTCAATGACAGCTAGTCCTGGAGCCAGGTGCCAACAAGAAGCAGTTCCGAGATCTGTAGGTCCGTCCTCTGATACGGACATCTCGTCAGTCCTGTGCTGCGAATTGTAGGCAGCGCTGGTGTGGATCGTCCAGACATCGACAAGAGTTGTAAGGTGGGGGCAAGCAAGTCTCTCCAACCTCTAGTGATCAAAAGGCTGAGATCAAGAGAAGGGCCTGTCGATACTTGTCTCAATATCGATCGATTTTTCGTTCCACCAGAGCGATAAGAGTAATCAACGGTGTCCAGAAGTCAGAATGTGTACAACGTGAGCATGCTGTAGGAAGTTTCCCACCTCTCCTGCGAAAAGTCCATCAAAAGCAAGCGAAATTTGACCAAGTCCGCAAAATTCTGCTACGGGAAGCCGGAACTCTATGCTAGACAAGCCATCATAAGTTTACATATGAGCGGACTGTCCATCTCATTGGAGATGTTACCCTTGGAGCTGATATCGATAGTAGTGGCATAGTTACTACTAAAGCTCTCATGTTCTTGATGTTAAGGTGGTCGGTTTCGTACCAACACCCATACGCCATAAAATCACAACATCTCTAGAGATGTATGCAGACTTGCAAACCAGCGCTGTACATTACAGAGCGTACCAGTCGACTCTGTGTCACAACGACGAATTTTTAGCGCGATCAGAGTCTACTATCAGTACTCTTGGATCGTTCACCATGATCAATACTATTGGTTCTCACAGTCAATACATTTTTTGAAGGTACGTAGAAATATTGCCTGAGATCTGACTTCACATCCATGGCAGGGTTTGTTTGATTTCTCGAACAAGTGCTCAAAACGGTCATGCAACGTCGATGATGCACCTAGACTCCCAAAACTATTAGCACCGATCCATTGTATCGTAGAGTACCATTCCGTCTATATTGTAAGAAGATCAAGCAAGCACAACGCTTGTTACTGCCTCGCGCGAACGATTAGACATCCCCAACCCCAACCCTACCCTCACATTGGGTCGAAATGCACATTTGAAGTGCCAACACAAGGAATGTACAAAGGTGACGGAATAAACGACCGGTTTTATGAGTGATTGTTTTTAGAACTCCTTGCCATCAATTACAGATTGAAAGCGGACCAAAGCAGAACCATTGTCAGTGAGACCTCATCATCTTAGAGGATGCGAGATTAGATGCACAAACACAAGCGTGCCACGAACCGGCTCGTTGAAAGCTGTCTCGTCTTGAAGCATGCAAAGCTACAGGTAGGTAGCCATCTAGGTCCCAGTCAGGCTGCAGACTTCATTTCGCACTGCTGCCTGGAAATGGTCACATGATATCAGGTGTGCATGGGCAAGGTAAGATGCAGCTGTGGGCTTCAATTTCGATATGCGATTGCTTGTTGGCTTGCTGTAGCAGGTGTGTTTGACCTTGCTGATATTGTGCTATTGTGAATCCATTGACAAAGTGATACACTTCACTCAATAATTCAATAGCATGATTGCATAGTATTGTCAGACATCAATTGTTCTTTCACTACTACGTGAGGCATCTTTAGGCAGAGTAGGCACCAAAGCAGACTAGCGCGGAGGCCCGGGCTTGGCTGCAGCTTTGCTCTCGCAACAACGCGCTTCTCGCTGGCGACTACAAGAAAGCTGCTCGACAGCTCCACCCAAGCCGATCGTCACCCTCTCTCTTTTAGTGTGTACATTACGACCTCTGCCATTGTGCCGTGTCGTCTCGATACCGACGACATCACACCCGTCTCAGCGAGCTCACTCCCTCACGCCAGTGACGTTCGCTCCTCAGAGATTGAGCTCACGACGGCGCGCGCGTCTGCTGCTTCACTTTTACGACTCCCGGCTTCTTGCTCCGCGCAAGTGGCCCACGCATTGAGCTCTCAGCGCATCAGCGCACCTTAAGGCGCGACCATGTCTTTCGGGTTTGGCAGTGGTAACACCGGCTCAACCTTCGGCGGCTTCGGCAGCACAAACAACAACACCACCAACACTTCCGGCGGCTCTCTCTTCGGCGGCAACACTTCCACATCAGGTGGATTTGGAGCGTCAGGCGCAACAGGCGGATTCGGCGGCGGCAACACCAGCAACCCCTTCGGTCAGTCGCAGAACAAGACAACCTTCGGCTCACCAGCCCCTGCAACCGGCGGCATGTTCGGCAACACAGGCGCAAGCACAACGGGAGGCTTCGGTGGAGGTGCCACTAGTGGATTTGGCAGCACGAACAATGCTGCGAGCACAGGATTCGGTTCAACATCAACAGGTACGTCAAGATGATGGCAGCCGCGAGGAAAATATTCGATGCAAGAGGCACTTCATGAGACAAAAACTTTGAGCTCGAAATCACCGAGTTCCTTGCGACAGTCGTTGTGTGCAGGCTTGTTGCATTGGACTCCACGCATGCCTTTGGCAACACGAGCTCAACGAATACAGCGACTAACTCACACACAGGTGGTGGTCTCTTTGGCCAAAGTAAACCCGCAACCGGCGGATTTGGCAGCAGCACTGCTGCACCGAGTGGTGGCGGACTCTTTGGCTCCTCCAACACTGGTGGATTCGGCGCGACGAACACGACCACACAGAACAACCCGTTCGGCGGCAGCACCACAGCTGCAAGCAATCCTTTCGGTGGAGGAAACACAAACACCGGATTTGGCGCGAGCAACACCGCCAACTCGGGATCAGGCTTTGCATTCGGAGGAGGAAACACTGCTGCTGCTGGCAATGCGACACAAGGCACTGCTGCCACTCCCTTCCAACCGTTCACTGAGAAAGATGGCGCTGGCTCTAGTTCGACCAGTGCTTATCAGAGTATCACCATGCAACCTCAGTACCAGAACAAGAGTTTCGAGGAGCTGAGAGTCGAAGATTACATGCAAAACCGCAAGCTCCCTCAGAGCGGTAGCTTTGGTGGCACTACTGGTGGCAGCACATTCGGCGGCTTCGGACAGACCAACGCCGCGGCGGCTCCTGCGACTGGAGGTGGCCTGTTCGGTGGTGGAAACACAAACACAACCGGCGGATTCGGCGCGTCGAACACTGCCACCACTGGCTTTGGCACAAACGCGAACAACAACACCAGCACCGGATTTGGCGCAAGCAACACTGGCGGTGGACTCTTCGGCGCAGCTAAGCCTGCTACTGGAGGACTTTTCGGCAACAACGCAGCCAGCAGTGGCACAACCACGGGAGGCTTTGGCGCGACCTCTGGCAGCGGCGGCGGCCTCTTCGGCAACACTCAGCAGCAGGCTAACACTGGATCTACCTTCGGTGGCGGTTTCGGTGCTGGAGCTTCCAACACAAACACTACTGGTGGAGGTCTGTTTGGTGCCCAGAACAATACCGCCCAAGCCAAGCCGGCCTTTGGTGGCTTCGGTGCTTCCAACACGACCAGCACAGGTACAGGCGCATTCGGCCAAACCAACAACACTCAACAAACACAAGGCGGTGGACTCTTCGGAGGTGGAAACACGGCCAACACAGGATCATCTCTCTTCGGAGCCCAGCAGAACAAGCCTGCTGGAGGCGGACTATTTGGAGCATCCACCACCGGAGCCACGAACACAGGCGGTGGACTTTTCGGCAATGCCAACAACACCAACAACCAGCAGCAGAGCACCGGCTTTGGTCAGTCCACCAACAACACTGGCGGAGGCCTCTTTGGCGCCAACAACAACCAGACCAACAACACTGGGGGTGGTCTGTTTGGCAACAACCAAGCCAAGCCCGCAACTGGCGGTCTATTCGGCGCAAGCACGACTGGCAACACCACATCCGGCGGTCTGTTTGGTAACAACAATCAACAGCAGCAGGGCGCAAACACCGGCGGCTCCTTGTTCGGCAACAACAACCAGCAGCAGAATGCTGGTGGATCACTCTTCGGCGGACAGCAAAACAAGCCCGCTGGTGGCGGTTTGTTCGGTGCTAGCACTGGTGGAAGCTCTCTCTTTGGCAACAGCCAGGCTCAGAACCAAGGCGGCTTGTTCGGAGGAAACAACGCCAACCAAGGTGGTGGAAACAGCCTCTTCGGCGGCAACAACCAGAACCAGAACCAAGGAGCAGGCTCGAGTCTCTTCGGCAACAGCCAGCAACAGCAGCAGCAGCAGCAGCAGAACCAGCTTACTGCCACGTTGACAGGCGACCCTTACGGCAACGCTCAGCTCTTCTCCTCGCTCGCCGCGCCCAGCCCGCCAGTCGGCCCACTCGCTACTCCATTGAGTGGCGCAAAGGCACCACAGCGCCCAAGGACATCGCTCTTGTCTTCCGTCCGTGGCGGCGCTCCTATGCTAGGTGCCAGCCAGAACATGACCCCTAGGACGCGTCCTGGTTATGGCTTCTCCTACAGCACCTATAACAGCCCTGCATCAGGCTCGCAGAACCTGACCCCTGGAGCCGCGGGTCTGTTGCGCCCCACGGGTTCCCTTGGCAATTCGCTTTCTGGTAGACTCTCCAAGAGCTTCTCCACCTCCAACCTACGTGGTGAGACCCCCGAGGGACACTCGTTGCTCCGCACTCCGGCCGCCGGCCAATCTTCCCTCCTCCTTGGGAACGGCAACGGCTCGATTGGCTCGGGCAGAAAGCTCAAGATTGATCGCAGCCTCAGGACTGATCTGTTCGGTGACAACACTCCCAAGCAAAAGCAGATCGAAGCTACCAAGGAGCAAGACCATGCCCTGCGCAAGCGCGTCAGCTTCGACAGCAGTGCGGAAGACAACACCGCCAAGCCGTCCGCAAACAACACACTCGTTGTACGCGAAGACGAGGATGTCACTCCAAATGGCACGCCTGAACCGAAGCAAGTCAATGGCAATGCTCTTGATTCCGTGCCTGAAGAGTCGGCTACACCCAAGGCTTCTGCGGCTCCTGCGGCTTCATCGCCCAGGTCCAGAAAGATCGTCGAAGGCGGTGAGTATTGGACTTCGCCTACGATCAAGCAATTGCAGAACATGTCACGTCAGCAACTGCAGAACATCGGCACCTTCACAGTTGGTAGACACAACCTGGGCCAGGTCGAGTTTGGCCGTGCCGGTGGGGTGGACTTGAGCACTGTTCCCCTTGAGCGCATCTGTGGTGACCTCGTGCTCTTGGAGTACAGGCACTGCACTGTTTACGGCGATGACCATGAGAAGCCTCCAGTTGGCGAGGGCTTGAACGTGCCGTCGACTATCCACTTGGAGCAAAGCTGGCCTAGAGCCTCCAGAGCTAGCAGCTCCACCCCTCAGGGTCAGGCCGCGGCTACCAAGGCGATCGAAAAACACAGACGTGGCCTGGCGAATGTCAAGGACACCGAGTTTGTGGACTATGACGCCAACACTGGTATCTGGACTTTCAGGGTCGAGCACTTCACTACTTACGGCTTCGATGAGAGCGATGATGAGGCTGACTTTGAAGATGGCACCGACATGATGGACCTGCAGCCCAAGATTCCTACCTCGATGCGCACCGATGGACACCCGGAGACAATCAAGACCCAGCGCTCTGAGGAGTCTGATGACAGCGACATGGACAGCCCGGACCTAGGCGAGCCGGAAGACACCTTCGAGTTCAAGCTTTCGAGGCGGTCTCACCAGGATGACTTGACCGTCCCCGGCGGCTTTGATGTGGACAGTAAGTCGAGATCCACCTTTGAACATGACGATGCTCGTACCAACACAATGCACCAGGATGAACACGTCATGTCTGGCGGCCTCGGCAACTCTTACATGGACGACCCTTTCATTGAGGCAGGCGGTGCAGTGCAGGCACCCGACTCTGGCGCTCTCCAGAGATACCACAGCAGCAGCGAGATGGATGACGATGATGAATCAGACCAAGAGGTTCCTGGCTCCTATCGTGCCGAGCCTCTGGCCCCCCGTAGCATCTTGAAGCCTTCAGCACACATGCAAAGCTTTGCGTCTCCAGAAAAGGTCGCCGAACTTCCCTGGGAGGAGCAGCTCCAACGTACCATGTCGCCCAAGAAGCGTGACCGTCAGGCGCTCAGAGATATGCAAGGTTCTCTCGCCCGTGCACCACTCAACGGAGAGGCAATGGAGTCGCCCCTTAAGAAGTCGCTTTTCAGCCGCAGTCAACTTGGCCAAAGCCACCTGGCCGTCAAGAGCGCGAAGAAGAATGCAACTGGTTTTGGTGCGAGCACGCTGGGCCGCGATCAGGATCTAGGAAAGTCGCAGGCCTTCACAACTGGCATGGATCTCATCAACTCCCTGTGGGGTCAGACCCCTAAGGAGGATAAGGCTAAAGACGCAACTGCAGAGGTATGATTACAACCCCCTGCAATAGATCACTGCACTGCACACACACGTTTGGTCAAAAATATGATGGCATACGGCCATGTCGGAGGATCATGATTTTGCTGTTATTTTGGGCGTTCCACTTCACTGCATCTACATACCCCTATCCAATCACCTCCCCATATCTCACCACGCTTCACTACCTCGTTGAAAATTCTCCACATGATAAATAGGTCAGATAGCTGAACGATTAACAGATGCCATATCCATCCAAGCGCCGCCGCTTCTCAGCCTCAAACATGAACGAAAATGACGCCACCTTCCACGACAGCTTCAAGCCATCTTTCAGCGGCCACAACGCGCTCGTCTACTCCGTTCCTGGATCTGCACCACAGCTTTCAGGTGATATGAAGGAAGCAATCAAGCCTCTTGTCAGTCAAGGTCGCAATATCCGATTTGCAAAATTCACTGCGCTTGAGGATATCGACTCCCAGAGCCTTGAGCTACAGAAGCAACACACCGAGTTGCAACAGAGGGACGACGAGCAGACTGAGGTTCCTCAGGCCCTCGCGCCGGCAGATCTCTCATTCGCCAGGCTCTCACAGGCCGAGAATGGCGACTCATCTCCTGAGGTACAGGAGAAGGCAATTTGGGAGCTCTGTTCGATCCTCTTCGACCCACTTGATGTATGCGCTGGCGATCTCATCAACGGAATGACGGACGAACAGGTCGCAGAGTACGAGACGAGACTGCGCCTTGATCGCTTCCAGATCTTTTGGTCGCGACTGGTTGCCACTGTCGTCGACACGCGCATCAAACTGACAAGATCCATCGAAGAGAAGGCGATCTTACTCCTTACTAAGGGTGATATCATCACCGCTTGCCAGCTTTTGATGGACGCCGGCGATGTCAAGCTTGCCACGCTTGTTGCGCAGCTTCCTGGCAGCGAGACGAGCAGAGAGGTCATGAAGGAGCAAATTAAAATGTGGCGAGAGCGCAAGGACTGGAGTGAGTTCTCGGACGCACACAAAGCTCTTTACTGCATCCTCGCAGGCGAAACTTGCATGGTCGCTGGGTTGACAGGCGCCTCAGAGGACCGCACCCAGCAATTCTGCTTGAGCGAGCGTTTCGGGCTTGACTGGCGGCAATCCCTGGCTTTGAACATGCAGTTTGGCGGACACGAGAGCATCGTCAATGCGGTCAGCTCATACATTGCTAACCTGAAAGACGGAAAAGACAAGGTGAAGCCCATCTCTTCAGATGCAGCTGGTGATGCCGAGAACACTCTGCTCGGCCTGCTTCGCCTCTATGCCCTTAAGGAGGCGCAAGTTGAGCGACTTTTCGACTCTGCCACGGTCTCTGGGTCGGCACTGAACAGCAGGCTTGCGTGGCAGCTCGCCACCGTCCTTGAGGCCAAGGATCTATGTGACCTTCCCGAAGACAAGATGGACGCTTTGACGCTCGATTTTGCATCACAACTTGAGCTTGAAGGCGCCTGGACTAAGGCTGCCTGGATATTGCTTCATCTTAGCGAGAGTGGTTCGCGCACAAAAGCACTTCAGTGCCTCCTTGAGCGCAATGCCGCTCAGCTACCCTCTCCCGACCTTGACCAAGACAATACCCTCATGGAGGACGAGTCTGGCTGGAGTCTGGCAAGCATCGCTGTCCCAACTTCCCTCATCTGGGAAGCCAAGGCTGTCTACGCACACGCAGTCCTTCGCGAGCCTGCGCTCCAAGCCAAGTGGCTGCTCTACACTCGCACCGAGGAGGCATTCGCCGAAGCTCACGACGTGCTCTGCAGCACCGTCGGCCCTCGCGCCGTTATCGAGAAAGACTACGCCGACCTCGAGGACCTGCTCGCATGCTTCGATGCTCACGAGGCGCAGGAGTCCGGCGGGTGGAAGCACGGCGGCAAGATCTACGCCGACTTTGTGCGCTTGAACGGTCTCACCTACAAGCAAAAGACTGGTCGCGAAGGCCGCAACACATGCTGGGTGCTGCGCAAGGGTCTTGAGGGCGCACAGCAGGACGAGCTCGTGGGCGGTGCCACCAAGAGTCTGGAAGTCCGCGTCGCGATGGGAGAAATTTTCAGAGTGTTGGGCGAAGTTGAGAGGGAGATTGGCGTCAACCCTAGGTTCTCTTTCGACGAGGCCATGGAGGTTGACGGAGAGGCGGAGGTTGCTGCTGGTGGAAAGGGTTTGTTGGATGGTTACAAGAGGGCCCTCGGGGTCGTTGTGTAAGATCATGAATGGTGACTGGGAGAGAGGGGAGGAAGGTGCAATGTTTGTTGTACTACTACTGCTACTAGCGCATTCAGGGTGAGGCTGCTCACTTGCATCTTCGCATTCTATTTTTTTGATTAGACTTGTATACGAGAAAGTAAATGGTTTCTTATGTCATGTCGCATCCTTTCAATTCTTCCTTGACACTAATCTCGCTTCGACACCAAATAGCGCGGAGCAAGCCCTTCCCATAAGAACATTCAAGTAGCATATTCGCTTGCACATTACCACTATCTATCTATCTATCACGAAAAGCAAAATCTAATGTGTTGAGCATCCCTTTCGCTCCTCCCGGTCGTCGACGGGGTCCATCCGGGGCGCGGCATTAAAGCTTGATTCCGACACTCCGTTGCTTAACCAAGCCAGCCTAACCGCTTTTCGTATTCGCCATTCAAGAGCTTAATGACTGTCTAACCTCCCTTCGTACTTTTCAACACAAGGTTATTAATCGAAGGCCTTTGCATTCCTAATTGGGGCGGTCTTGTCGGCGCCGATGATGTCCGTTTGAGAGGTATGGAGATCTTGCCTGGCTGGGTAGCTGAGGGAGAGATATCGGGAGAGGGCTATAAAAGAGCAGGCTGAAGTATCGATGAGTATATCTCTTGTTCAAGATTCTACACCTCATATCATATCATTGCCCGTTGCACTCAGCCCGTTCGATCCTTTCTTCAATAGTATTCCTAGTAACAGCCACTCGCCCACATCTATCCTCACAGCTAATCCACCAACCTATCTCACCCACCATGTCCAACCGCGCCGCCTACCAAAAAACCTTCAAGTCCCGCCCCTTCGCCATATCACCCGGCCCAATGCCCTCGCCAAAACCCCACCAAATCGTCATCAAAACCCGCGCAATCGGCATCAACCCCGCCGACGCCGCCGTCCAGAACGCAGGCCTCGTCTACGCCGCCGACGCCCACCCCGTCATCCTAGGCTTCGACATCGCCGGCGAAGTCCACGCAATCGGCGACGCCGTGACGAGGTTCAAGGTCGGAGACCGCGTCTGCGCGTTCCCGATCGATATGGGCTCGCATGGCGAAGTGGAGAGTAAACTCGCGCATGGAGCGTTCCAGCTGTATTGTGTGGCGAACGAGGAGCTTGCGGCGAGGGTTCCCGAGAATGTTGAGTTTAGTGAGGCGGCTGTGTTTCCTTCGTGTCTTTCGACGGCGGCTTGGGCGCTGTTTACTGAGGAGACTATGGCTCTTGACTTGCCGCCTGTCGAGGGCAATGCCACGCCTAATGGTAAGGTCGTGATAGTTTGGGGCGGCTCCTCCGTCGTCGGCAGCTGCGCGATCCAAATGGCTCATCTCGCCGGCTACACTGTGATCGCGACCTCGAGCGAGCTGAACTTTGAGCACTGCCGCTCTCTCGGCGCCGAAGCTGTCTTCGACTACAAGAGCCCAAGCGTGGTCGAAGACATCATCGCAGCATGCAAAGCCACAGGCAAAGAGTGCGCCGGTGCATTCGTCGCTTACTACAACGACGACAGCACGATCGCGTGCTCGCAGATCGTAAGCCAGCTAGACGGAAGCAAAGTCGTTGGCACAGTCGTGCCGCCAAATCATCCTGCGGCGGAAGGCGTGGCGGAGGGTGTGAAGATCACTTCCAGTAAATTCCCTCTTCCAGATCCAACGCATAATCCGCACTTGGACAGATCCATCGCTAACATCTCTACCAACATTAGACTGGGGCCCCGCCCTCGGCTCCGCGCCAGAGGGAGTTCATCTCTGGCAGCACTGGCTCACGGCGGCGCTCGCAGACGGCAGGATGAAGCTCTCTCCGCGACCCGAAGTCCACGGGCAAGGGTTGGAAGCGCTGCAGGGCGCTGTCGATGCGATGTGGGAGAGGGTGCACATGCCGTTCGCACCGAAGGCAGGCGAGGCGAAGAGTATCAGTCCGAGGAAGTTGGTGGTGGAGATTGTGTAGTGGCGGATGGCGATTGTTTCGCTGCTGGCGAGGAAGATCGTGGCTGGCTAAAGGGTGCTTGTGGACAGGCGCTGTGAGGCCTGGGTGCTGGTACTTCATTCATTTCGTATAAAGAAGCTATGTGCCTCACAATTCTTACGTGAACTGTCTAAAAGCTCGCCTGCACTGTAACGATGCAAATGTCCCTGGGTATCTCGAAATGCATCATCTCAAAATGAACGCCATCTGCTGCAATAACAACACTCGTCAAGAGGAACGCCTCTACTTCTTCCTCCCCTTCCCCTTCTTCTTCTTCGGGCCCTCCACAACCCCACTATCGCCGCCCTCGACAATCTCCTCACCAGCAGCCTGCAGCTCCTTCACCTTCTCCTGACTGCTGATAAACATGGTCAAATCATTGACCATCTCCTCCAACTCCTTCTTCTGCTCCACCGCTTCTTCGGCAGCTTTCTTCGCATTCTCAGCCTTCTCGTCAGCAGCACGAATGCGCTTCAGCAAGCCTTCGTTCATCGTTTTCTCCTCTCGCAGCTGGCTCGACATATCTCTGGCCAATTTCTCAAATTTCTCGCGCGCTCGCTCACTCTTTTCCAGCGCCTTTTCTGCCCGGTCGAGCGCGGCCGAAGCGTCGTCGCGAGACTGCTGGTGGTGGGAAGCGGACTGTGCTGCTTTCTGTGCGTTGGAGGCAGCCTCGTCGGCGCGAGCAGAAGCCTGGGAGGCTTTGTCGACGGCGCGCTCGACTTGTTCTTCGAAGTAGCGGCGTTGACCTTCTAGCTGTGAAGTGAGGAGGTAGGTGTACTCGGCTGCCATGCTTTCCATCTTTTCTCTGGGAACGCTGTCGCCGCCTTCGGAGCGGAAGGCCTCGTTCTCGTGACGCTGGCGTTCGGGAAGGTCGATGAGGCGGGTGTCGGGTTTGCTCTGGATGAGGCGGTGGACATAGCCGTCGCCGGCGTAGTCCCAGACGTGTTGCGTTGAGATGTCCATGGCGTAGCAGTGAGAAGTTTCTTCGTAATGCGCGTAAGCATGGGCAGAGTCGTAGCGGCCGCAGCCTAAGTTACCGCAGATCAAGCAGACCCAGACGTTGCTGGTGGAAGCGCAGACGGAGCACATTGGCTCCAGGTCGTCGTCACCACCATTACTGCCGTAGGGTCGTGGGTAGGGAAAGGTGTATGACGGCGAGTGGGTGTAGCGACATACGGGACATCCAGATCCACGCCACTTCTCCAGACAAGCACAGTGGAAGACGTGCTGGCAGAGGATTGTAAGCAGGCCAGTCGTTTCATCCATGCGCTCAAGACAGACAGGACAAGTAGGCAACTCGAGCAGGTTCGGCGGTGGTGGCGCAAGCGGCTTACTCAAAAGTGATCGAGAGGCACTGCCAGACCTCCCAGCAGGCGTGAAAGGATCATTCGCATTCTGCGGGAAGCTGCCCACGTCTGCATCGTCCGGACCCAAGAACTCCACACTCTTGATGAACACGACATGACAGTTCTCAGGCTCTGCAGCACTGAACAAACGACCATTATACACCTTCTGCCAATCTTTCGCCTTCTTAGCTGAGCGGAACTTCATCAAGACCATGTATTTGTTCGCTCTTCCAGTCCGTATAAGGCGGAAATGACTGACGTCCTCCCGCGCCTGATCTCCCACAAACCCAAGGAGGTCTGAAGGCATCATCCAAGAAGGCACCGCAAGTATGCACAGCGTCGTGCAGTCTTCAAGATCAAAGCCATCATCTTTCTTCACCCGTGTATCGCTTCCCAAGCTCTTCTGCTTCTGTGTCGTATCCTCCGAACTATTCGTCTCTTCCGCATCACGGTATAAATGTACCACGCCCCATCCTACCTCCGTTGTCTTCGGATCCGACGGCAGATAAAGCGCTTTCGTGTGTAATCCTCCGTTCGAGGTCTTTGCCTGGTTTGTCTTGCTGGCAGCGACCGGCGATGCGCTTCCTTGCAGCTCCATGTCTATGCTCTCGATCGACACAGCGCTGTATCTCCAGTCCTTAGCAGAGACCTCGTTCGACAACTTCGCCGGCGTGAGAGCAGGCGAGTGCGGCACGTGCTGTAGATTCAAGCTCCTCTCGGGCAGCAGCAGCGCATCACCATGCGACTCTGCGTTGTCGGTCGGCAGCTGTCGTCGCGGAGAACTTGTAAAGTCGCTGCCGGAAGCAGGAGAGGCGTCGGAAGTGGCAGGATGCTTGGGAAACGTGTACGAAGACCAGCGCGAGGTCTTGTGTGCTGGTAATGAGGTTCTGAAGATGTCGGCGCCGGGCGGAGGCAGGAAGATGCTATTCGGGTTGGTCCTGTGTGGTGTGACGGGTCTCTGGTGCTTGTTTCTGGACCGAGCTGGCGAAGGATATAGCTCGAGCTTGAGGTGGAAGAAGTAGGAAGGCATCCGTGAGAGAGGTGTTGCTCATTGCTGAGTTGTTGTTGTTTGGAGGTGTGTTGGAGAGGAGTTCTGGCGCGGTTTCACTTGACGCTTCTTAGGGCAGATCCAGCAAGTTTCCACTGTGTTCCAACATGCTCTGCACTGTCATCAGATGTAAAGTCGTTATCGTGGCAACATGATCATAATTCTAATTCTATTGTGAACATAGGCAATCGCTAAGGCACGTTCGCAGCCTGCGATCGGCTTCTGGCCGGGAGAAGGTCGGGCAGTCAAAGCCCGAAATTCACTGGCTGGTGACACAAGGATACGAGCAACGAAGTGTGTAGAGCAAGGACTAGATGTACATCTATTCATTCAATCGTTATATCTTCGATGCTGGGTGCGACAGCGTCGCCTTTGTCCACCGAGATTACTCAGCTATCTGGCTCTCAACGAACACGTCTCCGCAGCCGGGCATTGATACGAGAACGATAGAGCTGAGTGATAGTCATGCTCATGTGATTCGTCCAGTCGCCACAACTATGGCTGATCCGACAATTGTGTAGTTCTTCCCGTACGTTTCCGAGAATGATAAAAAGTCACATCGTTTGGCCATCATCAACTATACACACAATTGTCATGGCGCAACAAAGACCCACAGCATCCACAATTACCCGAGTGGATGTCCGGGGCAAGCTTGGAGCTTGCGTGGAGACAAGAGTGGACTCATCTACAGCGCTAAGCAGCTGGCGTCATGGACGTCGCAGCAACAGGCAACCATGATACAAACATGAGAGAACAGTAGTAGCAGGAGGCAAAATCATAGGTAGCAAATCAAAGCCCAGCCACATTGATGTGAGCAGCCGGGTCTGTTGCATTCAGGAAGCTATCTGAAGAAAGGTCGTGTAACTCGCGACTTCGCCACGCCGGGCAACTGTCGCAATTCCCATAAAACTGAAATCAAGTCATAACATCGCAGCCTGCTTTCTGCATGTTGTTGTTGTCGTGTCGCTTACTGGCCACCGCGAAGACGGAGCACCAGGTGAAGAGTCGACTCCTTCTGAATGTTGTAGTCGGAAAGGGTCCTGCCATCCTCGAGCTGCTTACCAGCGAAGATAAGGCGCTGCTGGTCTGGGGGAATACCCTCCTTGTCTTGAATCTTCGACTTGACGTTGTCGATGGTGTCTGAGGATTCAACTTCGAGTGTGATGGTCTTGCCTGTGAGAGTCTTGACGAAGATTTGCATACCACCGCGGAGACGAAGGACAAGGTGAAGAGTGGACTCCTTCTGGATGTTGTAGTCGCTGAGGGTACGGCCGTCCTCGAGCTGCTTGCCTGCAAAGATAAGGCGCTGCTGGTCCGGAGGAATGCCCTCCTTGTCCTGGATCTTCGACTTAACGTTGTCG
>Ga0265797_10002728_pt1 | contig 29222 bp, 39 predicted proteins | sample P2T30metagenome_FD_192433 | JGI IMG/M metagenome (GOLD analysis project Ga0265797, IMG submission 192433) | Plant litter microbial communities from East Loma Ridge, Irvine, California - P2 T30 | ecosystem: Environmental > Terrestrial > Plant litter > Unclassified | place: USA: California...
TACCGTCTCTCGCACCAAATACCAGCACTCGTCTTTTCTTTTCTTTTTCTTCTTCACACAAGCGGTGAAACACTCGCGCACCGTGTTTTGAATACCCACCTTCCATCTTGCCTTGTTCGCTATCAATTTTAGTACCCATTGCGTCTCGCCCCTTTTTGCGAAATACTCTCGACTCTAAATGTGTCGCCGGATCTGCCCCGCAGGAGTGATACCGACAGCACATCTTGCGAAAGATGCGTGAGGGCGGAAAGTTCCACGTGTGGAGGGAAGTCGTGCTAAAGGAAATACCGATTCGATTTACTTCGACGAACGCTTTACAATCTCTAATGAGTGACGCCGCGTGTACGTTTGTTAGCTTGATGGTGTAGTAGGCACAACAGCGGAATAGTCATGTATACATTGCTAGTAGTTAACTATGTATAATGTAAATAGAAAAGCGCTCTAATCGCGAGCGAGTTGATACCGAAGCGACCGTACCGAAACAAAAGAAAAGCTCGACTGCAACCAGAACAAAACGTGCAGGAGCGTGTGTCCAACTCCTAGCTGAGATGGGTATATATGTAATCACCAGTAACCAAATCATACACCAAATGCGCCCACCGCCATACAAATCCCAAAGTTAATTGACTTACTTACATAACAGCACACCCAACCCTCCTCCTCCTCTTCCCACTCTTCCCGCCCAACGTCAAACGACTCCCCCGCGCCGTCTCAGACATATACACCGGCTGCTGCGAATGATGCGGCGCCGCAAACGTGCCTCCTATACCCGGCGGCGCACTCACAGGAAACCTCCTGCCTTGCGGACTCTGTGGCGGAACGAGACGAGGCAGTAAGCCCCTTCTCTCGCTCTGTCCGGGATGTGTGGGTTCGCCAGTGAGTACGCGGTCTAACGGCGTATTAGTGGGTCGGCGCGTGGGCATATGCACACTTGGCGCCGAGCCCCTACGCCCATGGTCGATGAGTGGAGGAGGGCGCAAATCGATCGAAGATTCAACCGTGCGGCGCGATCGAATCGTAGGTCTGCGCAGAGGATTCAGCGAGGATGTAGCTATGGAATTCATATGTGTCGACGGCGGCCTGCGCGTGTGCGCAGACATTTCCTGCGGCTCGGGTGGGTTCTGTGCGGCTGAACCGCGTCTGCGTATGGAGCCTGAGGATTGCGGGGCTGGGTATGTCGATGGGTGTAAGAGAGACGGTCTGCGTCCTGGGTCGTGCGAGAGATTGATCGAACTTATGCTCTGACCGCGGTTTTGATAAGGTAGTGCTGGTACAGGAGGGACAGTAGACGATGCGCTGGAACTTGGCCGCCTTACGCTCGGTGGCTTGTGCGGATGGCTCAGGCTCACGCTCCCGGCAGTCTCCGTGTAGGCAGGTGGCGGCGGCACCCAATTATCCGCGTCGCTCTCATGCGGCAACTCCCTCGCGCCATCTGCACGGCGATACTCCAGCGGCCGGAAAGGCAGGGCGCGTAAGTGGCGCCGATTCGCTGGAGACACGGCAGCCACGGTGGCGGCGCGCGCGAGAGACATTTGCGAGCGCGGCTGCTGGTTGTCGTAGGGGGCTTCAAAGGCAGCCTGTGCCTCTTCGAGGGTGAGTTCTTCTTCATCCGGTACTGGTGTGGAGATGGTGGAAGTGCGGTTGGCGGAGGTTTGTGAGCGTTGGACAGGTAAGGGTGGGATGCGTGAGTGGGAGTGTCGTCGCGCGTCGGTGCGGTCTTGGGCTTGTCGTTGGACGCGTGTGCGTGTGCGGACGAGTTCGACTTCACGTTCGAAATCTATCAAGCCTTCGGGGAGCGTTTCGCCGGGACATAGGGGATCCAAGTCGTATTCTTGCTTGGTGGGTGTGGTCGCGGGGTCGGTAGGAAGACGTCTCTTGTCGAAGTCGAGGATGACAACCACACCCTTGGAGCCTAGGGGGACACCGGGAACATCGCTCTCGTCAGCGACGATGCTAGAATTACCCACAGCGAGGAGTCGTTGCACATTTGCGTCCAGCTTGACCCAGCGCAGCGAACATATCTCCTGCAGTGTGTCGGGGCCATTGTTCGGTATGGGAATGCAGAAGCAGGGCTGTATAGGCGCCTGTAATTGCGCCTTCTCGCTGGGCTTGTATTCCCAGCCAGGCACCTCGTATATCCAAATATTCGTCGTCCCACGCATGCGCAGCGCAACAGCAGCGAGATCTGTATTTGGCGACACAGCTGGCATAGCGTCGTCCACAAACTCCGAGCGTGTCCAGCGCTGGTGGTCAGGCAGGAACATCTTGCGCTGCGTGAAGCGCTGACATGCAATGTCGTATATGCCCCACGAGTCCTCCTCCGCATTGAACGCAAACAGCTCGTTGAACGTGCCTGTGTCTGCATCAGGTAGAAGCGTAGCCTGTCGAGCGATCCGCGCCGTCTCAGGGAACAGCACCGAGCCCGTCCACGCAGTTTCCGGTGGTTGAGGTATCGGCTCACCCTCCTCAGTCAGCGGCCCGTCGTAAAGTCCTGGAAGCACAAACAGCGCCGACCCATCCGACTTCCTCGCATACCCCGTAATCAGCAGCGTCCGCCCATCGTCCGAGAACTCCAAGGCGTCGCCCGCAGGTCCAGAAAGCGTGCGCCGCGCCGTCTCAGGCACCTCGGGCCCAATGGCCATGACCTCGATGCCAAACTTGTTCCCCGTGATCAGAATGCGCGCATCGGGCGATATAACAATAGAAGTTGCCTCATGCACCAACATGATCGTCCTCCGCTTCTTAATCTGATCGTCCCCCTCGCCATGAATCTCATACAAATCGACCTGCGAGGGCCTCGACAGCACCGCCAGCAAGAAGCCATCCTCAGTGACATCAATAGCCACAGGCTTGCGCTTGACCAGCAGCGTCCTCGCCCACAGCCGCGGCAGCTGCACCGTCTTGACCAGCCAGATGTTCGACGCCGAGTAGACGGCCACAAAGTTGCCCTTGCGGCTCACATTGAAGCTGAAGCTGTCCGGCAGTGCAGACGCGCCCGCCGTATTCGACACGAGCTCGAGCAGCGTCAGGCTGGGATGGGCGTGCGCTGAGGCGGCGGTCGGGCTGGCGTCGTGCGTGGTCGCGGAGGTCATGGCCGTCGAGTGGCCCGATATGCCCGACGAGGAAATGGTGTCGGTGTTGCCGATGGACGAGGCGGAGAGATATGTGTGGGCGTGCTCTTCGTCGTCGTCGCTCACGGAACATGTGCGCGAGCTGGGCCCGACTCCTGCTGCATTGCTCTTAAATGTTACGCCCACCATCTTCTTCCTCTATTCACGATGAAATGCTGGTTTCGCGGCTCGTTATCGGGGCGGTGGCATGCTTGCTGACCAGACAGAGGGAAGGGACATGGCAGTCAAGGCAAAGCAGACACCAGCAGAGAATTCCGGTGGCAGCGAAGAGGTGGGAAGCGCATGGGTTATGGTGTCTTCGTCGTACTCGGCGCACGCCGTCAGATGCTAACACTTGCCGCTAATGCTGATCCACACCCGTCCCCGTCCCCGTCGCCCATCACGCATAAAAATAGCACACAAGTCATCACGTGTAATCCACCCGTTGCCCCCAAAATACTCGTACAGCTATCAATTACTGCTTTCTCTACCGTGCAAACCGATCATCGACTTCGCTGTGTTGCTGTTAATTTCAAACGGCAGATGCAGATGGGAAGGCTGAGCAGCGCCTCGTCCGCTGCCTCGGAAGGCGTGTGCGAATCACACGGACTTAAGTGCCCTAGAACAGTGTCCTGGCTGCCTTCGAAACGCGGGGCAAACATCCATCTTATGATTCGACGGCAGAGTTGTGCGGCGCGATACCATTGTGTACTTTGTTCTCTTCGTGCAGACATGGCTGCCCCTTCAATTTCCACCTCGCAGCTTCAAGGCACTTTCGTACAGCGCGTGGAATGTACAGCTGCGAGCCTCGCAGTAAGGACAGCCCAGAATAGAGATAACCGCATGCGAACCATACCTCGCTTCTGGGTGTATCCTGCACCGTACTAAACAGCCCGAGTCCCTTTTCCGACAATGATCGGAGCCGAACGGACGCGGGTCCATCATGCTTACCAAAAGATGACCAACGGCACCTCTTATGTCGAGTATACCGCGAATACGGCATCTCGCATTTCCGCGCAGAACGTATCCGCCCCACAAGCTAACCAGCCCTTAGCCTTAAGCTTTGGAGCGGGTAGATGGGAACATTCGATAGAAAGAGGTCATGATAATCGCGGCGGCGTCCTACCCCTCCCCACATTCCTCTCCCTAAACAGCTTATCATGCCTCTTAACAATCTCCTCGGGACACCTAAAATTAACCAAAAACGGTACATGCCCCAAAATCTCCCTCGTGAGCGGAACACCCTTCTGCCTCCTCAACAACCTCTCCTTCGCATACAGCGCAAAGTAGCGCACGGGATTACTCTGGTCGAACGCGCTTTCAAACGCCGCGCGCTCGTTAATCGCTTCTTGCAGCGTGTGCGCGAGACTGCGCTGGTGGTCGGCTAGTTTGTCGGGCGTGTGTTTGAATGCGAGGATTGCGGCGTCGCGGATGGAGTTTTGCGTGGGGGGTAAGGAGGGAGGGAGGGCCCACCATTGCTGCCAGAAGAGATCGGGGCCTTGGGCGAAGATGTACCAGCTGAGCCATGTGTTACCCTTCCTAAGTGCGCGCTGTGCGTCGATGCCGTCGCCGAAATCGAAGGGCCAGGGCTCGAATTCGGCGCCCATGTTGGAGAAGGACGTGCTGAATGCGGATGAGAGTAAAGTGAACATGATTTTATAATTCTGCGCGTCTCGCTCGCTCAGGCGTGAGATGTACTCGAGGCGCTTGGACAGTATAATGTCCTCCCTATACTTCAGCGCCTCGATCTTGAAGAGCGCGGGGCGGAAAATCTTGTTCGTAAGATGCGTAGCGCTCATTGTGGCGTGGTTTGTGAAGTGCTCTTCGCGCGCAATGTTGGAGACATCGCGCAGGACACGCCAGCCGCTGGTGACGCGAGCGCGTAGCTCGTCGCCAAAGGGATCTTCGGCTGGTACGCCGTATCGCGACTGTAACCACTCGTCGGCGATGCGGTGCCTGTCGACTAATATTGCGGACAGGTGTTCGGGTATGAGGGCTTTCAGGGCGCGGAACGAGGTGGGCGTATGCTTCGAGAGCATGTGGTCGCTGAGGGGGAATGTCGAGCGTGCGACGCATGGTCCGACGGTTGAGATGTATTCGTCTATGAGGTTGCGTGTCGTTGAACTTGTTAATCGAAGGGTGAAGATCTCGTCGATGCGACATTGCGAGCAGATGAGGATGAGGATGTCTTCGGGGAGGTCGATGAGGGAAGTGGATGCTACTGTAGGCTGCTGTGATGCCTTTCGGCGGGTCAATGATAACATAGTAGCTGGTATGATCACATAGATTAATGGCGGTCGAGGGAGAGAAACTCTGTATAGAATGGGATGAAGCAGTACAGGAGAATCAATGGGACCGAAGTCGAAGTGGGCTCAGCACGAGGCTGGCCTCGTTTGTTACCATATTTGTGTGTTCGTGCTATGAAAGGGCAAGATTTACGATCTCGTAGCGGACATCGTCGCCATGTGTCATGCGAGCTACGTTACTCAATTGAAGATTAGACATGACAGCGATGTTTTGCTGATGTTCAAGGTGCTGTTGTCGAGCGTGTTCCGGCGCTGCTTCCGAGTCATTGGTAGGTAGCGTCGGACTGTCGTGGGGTCCGATCTCGCTACTCTACGCGTGGTGCACCACTCCACTTCCTCTCTACCACGATCAACATGAAAGCTTGCCATGTCGAGGTGATAGACTTCACGTGTCGAATTTACCATTCCTACATGGTCATTTCTGTACTTTCAGCCTCACTTTTGATGGCTCATTGGCGATCGAGCGTCGCTTCAGCCTGTCAAATCCTTTGTAAGATTTGTCCGTCCCCGAATCCATGTCTCAACGCCCAAGTTGCACTCACCACCACAATGACATCCCTTGGTAGCATCGCACCGGGTTGACACTCTGCTGTGACCTGTCACGAACTGTAAGACACCAAGACTAGGCTCGACTTACCCCGAGGAGCGCTCCAAAGAATCGAAAGTCCTCAGCTCTCCCATTATTGCCGACACATCAGCTCCCACGCCAAGAGACACAATGAACGCCACAAAGACATGATGTTGTACATCGTGGCGCATATCCATCTGAATCCGGCAATTGCATGCCCACATGTATCCACCATGAGCCCAGCTGAAGAGCAGATGTACCGACGCACCGCCTGCATGTCTCCTACTAGGCCACTATCGGCTAGGACTGTTCCTGAAAGTACTGACCGGTAGACGTCCACACATGATTGACAGGTCCCTAGGCTCTGAACGGAACGCTACATCCGAAAGAGCACGAGAAACACGAGCTCGGTGCGTCGAGGGGGGGAGGCTGTGGTAGTGGATAGTTGGGACCCGCTATGTGTGCTGTCACTTAACAAGGCTGCTCCTCTCCTTCGCGACGTTTTCCATTTCGCTTCTGAATACAACATCAATTTTGAAGGACAATATGCTTGGATCTATTACCCTTGTTGGCATTGCGTTCGCTGCGAATGTGATTGCTGCGCCTGCAGATCCGACCATTACTGCCCCTGCGATACTTCCACGACAAAACAATGATCAGTTCGTTGGATGGGTGCAGTCGAGCGGGAAGTGTACGTAACATTCCAGGAACTCCAAGGCCTTCTTACTGACTTTTCACTCAGGGTACTCCGAAAACTGCGTGAGTGGCCTCACCTGGTCCCAAGACGGAAAGTACGGGCAGTGCTGTCCGACCACATTGACATCATGCTACGCTCCAACCGCATGTTTTTCGGGTTCTCTGGTCTACCCATATCCAGACATTTCGTCCACGAGGACAATTGGCTGCGCCGAGAACTTCGGCAACGCATCCTACTCAATCTGCAACACCGCCTACGTCTACGAAAACATGCAAGACTCAAGCCCACAGACAGACATCGTCTGCGGCGAAGAAGCAGTCAATTGGTCATACTATCGCGCAGTCCCGGCATCCATCACCGAGGCTGGAAGCAGAGCTGGTACGTATCATCCCTCCCCAAATCGCCTCCTTACTGACACACACACAGCATTCTCAATCCCCGTACCATCATCATCAGCAAACGGCTCCGACACCAAGAGCAAAGGTACCTCCAAAGCCTGGATAGCCGGCGCAGTCGTCGGCCCTCTCCTAGGTCTCGCCCTCATCGGCGCTATCCTATTCTTCCTCCTACGCCGCCGCAAGAACCACAAGAACGCACCCCGACAAGGCGGGGCCGTCATGGCACCCACCAATCCCACTCATCCGCCTCCTGGTGTCGGAGGCTTTACAGATGCCAAGCCGCAATTCGTGCCGCAGTACGCGAACCAAGGTCAGCAGGGCTACGGCGATGCGCCTATTTCGCCGGTGCCGCAGTATCATCCTACGAATAGTCCGCCGCCGCAGGACGTTAAGCATGGGTATATGGCGACGCCTGTGGGCGGGACGAATCAGGCTGTGGCTATGCACCAGACGGCTGAGCTGGGTGGGGATTCGCTGCATGGTGGGCCTGGGCCTTCGGAGCTTGCGTCGGGTGGTGGACGCTGATAGAGGGCACGTGGATGATGCTCGGGTGAGACGATGTGTGTATATTCCTAGCTCTGTTGCTAATTGGGAGTGGGCCACAATATCGGCTGATTAGTTCAGTGGGCGTGCAATCCCAAGATCTTCAAATCGCTCTACGGACCGTAGGCATAGGTCCATCGGCCCTCGGTGGCACTTTAGAACTTGAGGTCTTGATCTGTGTGGTCGAATAGGATAATCAAGCAACCCATGTGCTTCAGACTCCCTGACTAGATGGAGAACAGCAGCAAGGTGCGCTAGATAGCTTCTTACTAAAGTTCAAGTGGCAGTTCCTTTAGGATCTGCTGGACTTTTACTGTAATACTAGATCGTTGTGCAATTGAGCATTATCGTTAACGATCGTATCCAATCCTTGATCATCATCATTCTCTCGAGTATTACGTACGAACTACCTATCCTTGGTGCTTCGCTCTGTTCCACAAGTTCAGCGCAATCACAACGATGCTCATCTTACCATTATTCCTCAGCGACCTAGAGGGATGTCCATGTGCGGTTTCGGGACTCTTCGAGCTCGATGAGGCGTTGTGCGCGCTGCTGGCGTGCTTTCTTCTTTTGGATGCGCTTTTCGTCTAGTTGAACGACGTGTCGAAGCTTCGAGAGTGTCGTACCGGGCGCGTCGAGGCCGCGGAGTTCTACTTGGCCTAGGAGTTCTTGACGTTTTTTCTTCCTCTAGTATGCGCTGGTCATATTCCTCAAAGGCTTGTCGGAGTTCGTCGAGCGTTGTGCCGGATACTTCGAGCCCACGGGATTCTACTGCAGCCAGTAGTTCTTCATGTTCTAGCTTTGCTTTCTTGATAGTCTCATGCTCTAGGTCTTCGTCGGCCTTGCGCTTGTGCGCCTCGTTCTTTTCCGCTGCGTCGACTAGCTGGGCCTTCAACTTGAGGCCTTTGAGCGGGACCTGGTGCCGGGTAAGGAGGGCGCGCAGTCGCTTGACGATCTTGGCTCGGAATTTGGTGGTTGGAGTCGCCGTGATGGAGAGATTGCGAGTGTGGAGTTGTGGGTTGCTGGTGTGGATGGATGTTGAGCTTTGGTGTGGAGAGAGAGGCTTATGTAGCGAGGAGGGAGGCGTTGTGGGTGCGAGAAGGTGATATGGTGCAGGCGCGAGGTTTTGGAGCTGTGTCGAACGTTTGCAGCTAGACTTCTGCAGCTGTGACTATCGCGGTGGCGATGGTCCAAGAATCAACTTGATTGTAAGTGTGTGTGAATCATACTACCAGATAGTATAGATACACTGCCAAATAACGACTTAAGGACGTTGTCGCCAAAGCTATTTGATGGCAGATACCTTGTCGTCCTCCGTGCTTTACCACATGTCATTTGTGTTTTATCAGTCCTGTCTATGGTAACATGCCATCGCTCTTGTAGCTTCTAATCAGACACCGACGGTAGTTGTCGACGCTCAGAGAATCATACATGATGGAAAGGGGGCGCCGCTGTGATGGTATGACCAGAGGCGCTGATGCAAACAATAAATGATATGCTCATCGCAAACTGCCACCTGATTGAGATCTTCCTGCCCTTTGCATCATGTCATATTATGCTGTCCGTAAGAAACCCAGCTGCTGGCTTAGTGTAGCGACAACAACTGAAGCAACGCACGCCGTGTGATCTTCAGAGGACAATAGAAAGCTCACAAGTACGAGAAGTACATCTGATTGCAGCCTCGGGTAGGTCAGGAGATCTTAGGTAGCAAACGGTGTTGGACTAGATAAGGAGCGATCTCGCGAGGTGAAGGATAACTCCTCACCCGTATCTTTCTCCTGTATATATCAGCGATTCTCTTTATCCTGTAATTTTGGCGTAAGATCCGAGGTGACAAACGTAATCAGCGTTTGCATGACGTACCGTAGTCCCGCTCCCTCTCCTTCACCTCGCCTCCGCAGTCTTGGCAAACGCACGGCGCGCACCGCAACATACAAAAGCCTCTACACCCCGCCCTCTCTCTCTCCATTGCCCACTCTCTCCATTGCCCACTCTCTCCATTGCCCACTCTCTCCATTGCCCACTCTCTCCATTGCCCACTCTCTCCATTGCCCACTCTCTCCATCGTTCACTTGCAACTTCTCTCTCTACATCGCGCCCTCTCCCCATCGCCCACCTACGACTTCTTGTTAACGATTTATCGCATTCAAGATGGATCCCAACAACAAAGGCAAGGGCCGAAAGGACGAGCCTCCTCGTATGTCACCTTCTACACCCTCCCAGCACGGCTCAAGCATGTCACGCCCACGAAGAACTCCGCGACAGGGCAGCGCGAATCGACTCGATCCGCAACAAATTTACTCTCGACCTCCAAACACGCAGCAAGGCGCACACACCTCAAGTTCAGCGCCCAATGCGAACGGCCAGTCCGCAGCGCAGCGTGATCAGTGGGCTGCCGCAATGGCAAATAACCCATTCACCCTTGGACTTGGAGGCCACGTGAGTACATACCTTCTTAATCGTGCGCGATAAACTCACTGACTACTTCCAGGCCAGCTTCAACCCAAGCATTCCGCCCAATGCTCCAGGCGCGAATCCGTTCCAGCTCCTCCAGTTTGGAGCTCCGATGGGTCCGCCTTTGGAATATTGGCTGGGTCCTTGACCAAGCCAAGCGGGTTCCTCGATGTCGTACCCTGGATACCGAATGCCAGTCGACGTTCAGTCAAGCACAAACTCGAATTGTTTGATGTCAGCTGGAAACAGCAAGCTCGGTGGCCCTTCTGGTAGGCCTGACATCTCTCTAGCATCGTACGGTCTGCCCCCGTCTAGCTCGAGCTCTGGACGCGATTTTGGGATGAGTCTCTCAAGGCCGGGTCCTTCAAGATCTTCGCTGCAGCCCTCGTTGGGCCAAGCTCCTCCTCAAAAGACCTCTTACGGCGCGGTCATAATGAAGCTCGAGAACGATCGCAAGCAAGCGAAAACCGCTCGATCGGCGGCCGCGCCTCAGTCTTTGGACGAGCCAGACAGTGCCGTGCCTGACCAGAGCGACGACACCCAGCTTCATCCACTGCAGCTACAGTCCTGGAACTCTCGCAACAAGGCCACGGCTCGGGCCACTATGGACCGCATCTACTGGAAGACAGTACCAGGCGACCATTGCGTACCACTCACCGAGGCCGAGTGCTATCCGTACATCAAGAAGATATACGACGCGATAGTATCTCTCGATCAGATTCAAGATCGCGAGTACTCCAGCTCCTCCGATATCGAGAAATTCCGACCGAAGACGGGCAAATGGGGCAAGAAGCCTGGTCTCATCCTGGCGGTCGCCAACGAGGTAGTCGAGTTGTGTATTGCCATACACACGATAGGTGCTACCGGCGTCTTTCTTGGGCACCATGCCACGGAAATCACTGAGCCGGACCGGATGTTCACTTTCGCCCAGCGCATTCATTTCATGGCGCACCTCCTCCGAGGATACAAAGGCAAAGCGAGCCAGGTCATGCTGTCGAGCTTTACGCGTGAGTATCTGGCGACGATCTGGACCACTCTGTGCGGCGAACAACTTGCGTTCTACAACTGGTGGAAAAGTCTGTCTTCTGATGAGAAGCTTCACCAGTTTGAGGTTGCGCCATACGAGGACGTACCAGCCTACTCACCCACAGCCAAAGAGATGGAGGAGATAAAGGCACGGGGCCACCAGGAGGCCGCCAAACAGGAGCAAGCTGAGCAGCAGATACGGCTCTCGTCCCAGAACGCTTCGAAGCGACCCGCCGATGCGGTCGAGAGTCCTGAGGCTGAACGTCCCCGAAAGCGGCCGGCACAAGTTGCTCCATCGGCGCCACCGGCAGAGTCTGAGCCTGTTCAGAACGAGGCGATCAACGAGGACATTAGATTTGATGCCCCCTTTGGTGATGGAGCAGACGGAGATGGGCTAGGTGGAGGGATGGGCTTGTACGGTCAGGAGCCTTTCTCGCGTGGTGGGAATTAGCAGAGTTATGGAATACTTCGAATGCAGAATATATGGGATGGAAGAGGTTGGGCTTTGAACATAGGGAGGAAAGTACCACAGACGAACAGAGACTTCCAATGTTGTGAAATGAACAGGATTTTTTTAACATACTTGACCATGCTCACCTTCAGTTGCGCCTGTGCTTTGCATCATGCTGCTGGTTACGTTACATGCCAATGACTGACAAGGGCAGTGTCATGCGCTCACATCGCCGTCGAGATTGCTCAAAACCTAGTAATTGTTAGCTCTGGAATTGTGTGAGGTCAAGCAAGCTTTAAGTTCACGTGTAAGGGTGGTAGCAAACCCTCGTCTGCATAGGCTCTCCCGATACCCCAATCCGCTCATGCCAGCCTTCTCATCCTACTTCCACATCCTTATCAAAATATGTAACAACTGCTCCAGAGAAGTGAAAGTTGCCCTCACGAGGTACGCGTGAGCGCCATCCGCAATAACGTTGTCCACACGCCTTTTCGGCTCTTTCACGTCGACCTCGCAGTCTTGGCAGCGCGTTTGCGCCCACCGAATGGATTAAATACCTCTCCTGCCACTCGCAGCCAGGGCTCTATATACTGACCTCACCTCTACCACTCGACTCGACTTAATTAATATACCGACAATGAGTTACACAGGCAAAGGCAAAGGGCGCGCGACTCAGCGAAACGACGACGCCCACGATTACGCAGCTTCTGGCGAGGGGAGTAGTGCGATGTCGACTCCGGGCGTGAATATTGTAAGTTGCTTCTCCACTGAAACGGTTGCGAGTACAGTCGCGTCTATTTATCAAGTTACTAATTCGAGGTCCATAGACTGGGTATGCTGACTCGATTGGCTCTGCTGGTGGTGCTGGCGGCGTGTTCTTCTCACACGGTGCAGACCTCGAGCACGAAGATGTGTTCGTAAGTCAACTGCCACACGCACTTGATATCGAGGTGACTGATCATCTCGTAGGCCGACCGGCATCTGTCCCAAGAGCAGAATTCCCTCGATGCCAACTCCAGCTCGCGCCCGCATAATACAAGCGTGAACAGCGTCTGCCCCAACAACGCGTACATGCCCTCCGGCTCCTACAACATCCCACAGGGAGCTACGCAGCTGCCCGATCTCGGTACGACGACCTTCGCGGACATGCAAGAGGCCAACGCGTACCTCGAGGCGCCAGTCTGGAAGCCTTCAATCGGCACGTACGGCTTTCCCCAGAGCTCTGGCGACCACTTCAAGTGCGTCGCAAAGATCCAAAACGCCATAGTCGATCTTCGTGACGTGCGAGACAAGAATAGCAACCCGCACGAGATCCAGAAGTTTCGACTGGGCGGCGCGTGGAGCAACCCGAAGGATGTCAAGGCAATATCGTCCGCCGTCTTCGACGCCATCATGAACATCCACAAGATACGCCTAAGGGGTATCGCACACCGACACACGAACACCCAGCAGGCCACGGAGCAGAACCAGAACTTCACCTTCCACCAGCGTCTACACTGGACGGCGTTTCTCCTCCAGCACTACAAGGAGCATGCAAACCTGTTCATGAATCAGCTCAGGATCAATGTGGTCGTGGCTAGGATATGAGAGATGCTCGAGAGTTACGATGCTTTCTGCGAGTACTGGAACAAGCAGGAGGACGCGTACAGGAGTCACATGATGTACGAGGTTCCGTATCAGGGCATGACGGTGTTGGGCATGCCAGTGACGCGTCCGTCTCTTGAGGAATTCCAGCGTCTGGTTGCAGAGGCGGCGCCGCGCGGAATCAAGCGTCCTGCTGAGGAGATTGAAGGCGATGCAGACTCCTCGAGCCGTGTCCGGATGAATTCTCCTTTGCGTAAAGAAGAACAGTACTCGGACCTGCTGATGATCCCGCATCTCGATGGCGCCTGAGATAATCGTCCTACCGCCAATCTACTTTCGAGCACAGCAGCTTGTCCAAAGCTGAGACGGATCCGCTCTCCTTCCCAAAATATCTTCGGAGGTTCTTGAGATGGGCGATGAGCTCTCGAAGAAAGCGTCCACGAAGGAGGGTCGCGACGCGACCGGGAAGGAAGGTGGATATATATAGACAAATCAAAGTATGGTGGAGATATGGACAGATCCAGAAGCTGTATATAGAGAAGAAGGAATGGAATGAGAAGCTCTATGAAAGCGAAACTGGAGTTTATCTGAGATCACAAGGATAAAATCGTACTTGACTTTTCCACTGGTTTCAACGGCAAAAACTATGCCCTTAGTCGTAGCTTTGTAACGGACGTGAACACAAGGTTCTTGCGATAGAATCCGCCCGCACATATGTGAATAGGCAGCGTACATGTCTCTAAGAAGTTGTGGGACTTTGCGTGACATCTGTTTATAGGACTTCGCAGGCCGCAACAAAATACCGTTGCCTTAGCCCTTGCAACTTTGCCAAATACACGGAGCTACACTTACAATTTTGTGCGAATATCCCGTGGTTGATAATGGGTGATAGTGGATGACGTAAACTTGCTCAAGTGAAGGCGGAAGGCACGATTCGATTTTTGAGGCAGGTGCAACCACCCCGATCCCTGCTCTTGCTTTCTGCCCATCACCTCACTTTCTCAATACCCGATCGATGGAGAATGGCGCAAGATCAACCCACTGAAACTCCGGGCGATGCGACACGACTGCGCCCATTCCCAAACATGCTACCAGGCGCCCACGGTGCCTTCCCTCCACTCTCGTTTCTGCCGCCACACGCCCAAGGCCTGCCTCTCCAGCACCCTCTGTCGAACTATGCATCATTTCTGGAGTCATCCTTCCCGTCCCTTGATCAGTACGCCGGCTTCTCAATAGCTAATGCGGCGCCAAGCAGGCTTCTCAAAATGGCTCCTTTCACCACCCCGGAAAGACAAGCGGCGCTATATATCCGCCACACCCCAGCGTCCAAGAAGAGTACACAGGCAGCAATGGTGCTCACCGAACCTCCAGCTCCAGTTCGACCCGGACAGAAGCGCAGCCGTCTACCGTCGGACGATGTTGGGAGAAAAGTCCCGCGCAAATCTACGTCAAGCAGTCCGCAGCAGAGCAGCGCGCTTATCCCTTCGAAAGCTAGGCCTGGTCAAAAGCCGGCAAGGCCAATCCAAAATATCGACTTCCGCACATCTCGAGACAAACAGCAGGGGGGACCGCCCACTAGGAACAGCGCACCCGCACAGCGTTTAGCACTTGCGTCTAGGAACAGTCAAGCTAACGTTCGTCCACCTCACGCTACCAATCCGACTCGAACTCGACCAATAGTAGCAGACGATGAAGATTACGATGAAAAGGACGCCGGAGAAAAGTTACCCTTGCCATCCTCAGACGCAGCGTCATCGAGCAAGCGACATGCCACATCCAAGTTGACCGGCTTCGTCGTGCCCACGGGCAACACCGCACGCACAACAGTCCGCCCGAATCGCCCGCGTCCCAAGTACGACTACTCCGTTCCTCCGGCATTGGAAGGCACCTATCGTGCTTTTGGCGAGGACAACTGGATGGAGTACATCATTCTGTGCGAGAAACGATGCTTGAAAGATATCACCGAGGCAGAGTTTGCTGGAGGAACGAAGCAGATCTTTTCGGCTTACGACGAAACAACGCAACGCAGGCTGGAGAAGATGGTGATCAACAAGGTCGTACTGCCTGTGTTGCAAGCTCACAATCAAACCGACCAGCAGCCATAGTGTAGCTGAGCGGGCTGGGGAAATGGACGCATACAAAAGGAGCAACTGGTGATGAATCAGCATAGGAGGCGCACAACCTTGGACCACACCGCTTTCGCGGCAGGAATAGGGGATTCATACGGAGGAAGGAAGGAAACAGTTGAATACAGCATTACAAAGCGTCATGGAGTGAACATTGAGGTGATGCTTGTGAAGCGTGATGGAGAACAGACGTCAGGGAACAAGCCACCCCACTTCCAAGGTTCGCCGCAACCTCATCCGCTAGAGTTCAAACTTTACCTCCGCCACGGTTTGACAGCAACGCAGACGAGCAAGACAGGTGTACCGATTATACCCACCGTACTGTAAGCACTCGGCATGATGATCGAGCAACGTGGACAGTAATCCAAACTAACCAACATCACCAGAGGCCACAGATGAGAAGCGAAGTGCATACGCACGCCGAGACAAGTAGTCTGTCTCGTGGCTTTCCTGTCTCGATGCGCGCCAGGGTCGTGTGGATGTGCTGTGGCGCCAAAGATGTGTTTCACGTTTTGAGAAAGGCAAAGATGGGCATCGTCTGTATTGTTTCCACTTTTCCCAAGGTGCCCTGTGATGTAATGGCGCGGCTTGGAATATGCAGGGACCAATTAGCCGCACCGTGCAAACCTGAAGAACATTTGATAATCGTCGCCATGCTGGGACTCCTAGGATTCCGCTGGGGATGGAAATTGGTGTTGTGTCCATGGCGGGGAGGCATGGCATGGATACTGCCCTGCTGCTATGTGGTTCGATTGGGCAGCAGGTGTTATTCCGGGCGTTTTCTCACGGTCCAATGTCGTTGCGCGTCGTGGCGTATGCCGACGAGTTCCTAGCGAAGTATGCCCTCAACCACTGCAGAGAGCCATCGTGCTTGAGATGGGGTCTTCCCGGGAGTCCGCGGCGTCGCCATCCACTTCGTAGGCCATTGCGCAAAGTTAGTGCATGCGTGACAACGCGGCTGAGAAACACAGCAATAGATATTCCTGCACAACGCCCTCTGCTGATGAGATCTACTTCTTTACATCCTCTCTGCACCTTCATACCCCCGCCGCACTTGCCCGTTCAGCCTGCGAGCTGCAGACGCCCATCGAGATCCAATATCAAGCCGCTGCAAACGAAGCACTCCGCCACGGAGCAAGCAAACAGATCGCTGGACCGTCTCCTGCAAGACCGACGTCGAGCTTCAATCTCACTGCACGGCAGCGGTAACAACCCTTGCACAGACTAGGGGCAGCTGCGAGAGAGGTTCCATACGGAGCGCGAACACCACGACGCGGCGTCATATTCTCCACTAGACGAGATTGACTGGACGCCCAGCGACGTAGCACCCACCGCCGTGTTCGTCGAAACGAAACAGGCATCTGCGAGCCAGATTCGTTGATTGCACGCAAGACGATGCAGTTCCACAACTCTCCTGCCAAAGGAGACGGCGGACGAGGCAGGAAAAAAGTGCCTGTAATCGAGGTAAGATATTCCTCCCTCGTGATCTCAGCACGGTGTTCTGCCAGACTGTTCGAAACGCACCTCTTTTGTTGTCGACGATGATGGCATAAAAGGTGCTATGTCATATTAGATGGTCCGAGCGCCCCTGCGTCATCGCGCCTTGCACCTTCCTTCGCTCTTGCTCGCTCGTTCCCATGCACGTCGACCTTTTCTTTTGACCAGTCGCCATCGCACGACTTCAACCCCTCCTTCACGAATTATCCCGCCGCACTACCGATTCACTTGACTCTAGCAGAGAGTTGGTTGCACGCGGCTTGATTTTCGAGCCCTCTCTTTGAGCCTCACTCGCACACCCCCACTACCGCGTTCCAACATTCCACCCGCTTCATAAGCACACCTTCACACACAACGCACAGCAGCCACTAAGCATGGCGGCGATACAGAACTTTAAGAACTTCCTGCGCCATGGTAAGCAGGCACGCCAGAACGCCGAGCCCACCACAAATGTTTCGCCCGTACACGCACAGTCGCAGCAGCAGCGATACGGCGCACCAGATCCCGTCCACCATGGCATCTCAGAGCCCATGATGGACCAGAAGGCGGCTCGCCACGACAACGTTGCGCACGGCGACTACTCGGTCGGCGCCGGCGGCAAGGACAACCGCAATATCGCCGCCCAGGCCGGCGCTGCAGCTGACCGCGCGGCCCACGACAAGCAGAAGAGGGAGGCAGCCGCACAAGGCAAGGGCGTCGACCCGTCAGTGCTCGAGCGCATCGTTGCAGAGGAGCGTGAGGCAAAGGGTAAGATGCCCAGGTATCCGGGCCTCGAGCGCTGGACCCTCATCGAGAAGATGGGCGACGGCGCCTTCAGCAACGTCTACCGGGCACGAGACACCCAAGGCCAATGGGGAGAGGTCGCCATCAAGGTCGTGCGCAAGTTCGAGATGAACTCACAGCAGGTCAGTATTCCCCACGTCTTGCCCCTACCTGCCCATCTCAGCGTCATCACTCCTTCCGACCACATCATCTTGCACAGATTCGGTGTTTTTGAGCGTTACCAACAAGAGGCTGGTGTAGGATAAACATGTCCATCCGGACTTCAAAACGCCAAAAGCAGCCGAGGTGCGAACTCCCCACCGTCATTGCCCGCATCCCCACCAGTACCAGCCTTACCACTATTCACACAGGGCGAGCACTGACGTAATGCCATACAGAGAGCGAACATCCTCAAGGAAGTACAGATTATGCGCCAGCTAGACCATCCCAACATCGTCAAGCTTGTCGACTTTTCAGAGGCCAAGCAGTACTACTACATCATCCTCGAGCTGTGCCCAGGCGGTGAGCTGTTCCACCAGATCGTCCGTCTGACGTACTTCTCCGAGGATCTGTCAAGGCACACCATCATCCAAGTTGCGAAGGCACTACAGTACCTGCACGAGGAAGCAGGTGTTGTACACCGGTTTGTGACCCACATCATGCACACTGCCAAGGTCAGCCACACTGACGTCATGTGACAGAGACATTAAACCGGAGAATCTTCTATTCTACCCCATTCCATTCGTGCCGACCAGGAATCCACAGCCCAAGGGTCCAGACGATGAGGACAAGGCTGACGAGGGCGAGTTCGTCAAGGGCCAGGGAGCCGGTGGTATCGGTGTCATCAAGATTGCCGACTTTGGTCTTAGTAAGGTCATTTGGGACAGCCAAACCATGACGCCATGTGGTACCGTTGGCTACACTGCACCTGAGATCGTCAAGGATGAGCGCTACTCCAAGAGCGTCGACATGTGGGCTCTGGGCTGTGTGCTCTACACCCTTCTTTGCGGCTTCCCTCCCTTCTACGACGAGTCTATTCAGACACTGACAGAAAAGGTCGCCCGAGGGCAGTACACTTTCCTGTCGCCATGGTGGGACGACATCTCCAAGTCGGCACAAGACCTTGTCTCACATCTACTGACTGTAGACCCGGAGAAGCGATATGATATCAACCAATTCCTCGACCACCCATGGATCCGACAAGCCGATGAGCCTACCTTCTCCGCACACGACGCCCCACCGCTCGCAACACCAGCCGCAAGGAAGAACGAGCGCATGCAACCAGACTTCAGCTACCTCGAGTCACCTGGTGCGAGACGCCAGGACTTCCGTTCTCCCGGCGCAGTCAACCTGCGCGAAGTCTTCGACGTTGGGTACGCCGTGCACCGACAAGAGGAGGAAGGCAAGCGGAGAAAGAACTTCAAGCAAGGATACCGCGGCGCAAACGCCATCAGCTCACTCAACGCTCTCGACGAGAACGAGGACGACGATGAATTCGGCGGCGAGTCAGTTCAATATGACTCCTCGCAGCAGCACCCACCCGCCAAGCTGCCCAAGTCCCAGGGCGCCGACGTCTCGTCGATGGAGCAAAAGATGCGCAACACCACGCTGTCGGCCGCTGCACAGGCACGGCAGCAACAAACGCAGCCAAGGCAACAGGAGCGCGGATACGGTCAGCATTCACCCGCCGTTGCTGCTGCAGCTAAGCGCCAGGTCAAGAACAAGGGTGCGTTTGAACTCAGCTTGGAGGGCGCGACACTGCTGGGTCGCCGTGGAAAGAAGCAAGAGCCGAGTGCGCTGCGCGAGAGTATCTCTGCCGGAGGCGTATGACAATCATCGGCGCTGGCGAAGGACTGGTGATGCATGACTGTATTTGAGAGCAAAGAGCATGATCATGATGGATGGCGTTTTCCGTTTTCGTTTACGATGTTTCTGTTCTTTTTGGTATGGCATAGCTCAGGTGAATATCTGTCTTTTACTCTGGGTCTTGTGCGAGATTGATAGGTGGGAGGGAGAGATTCGAATGAGAAAATGTTCTTGAAATGAGTTGGCTTGAGTCGATTGTTTGATGTGATGTTATGTCGTTTTGTGATTATATGGCTGTTATCCTTGTGCATGTGATACGATCGTGCATTCAACTCACATCGACACACGGCAAGAACTTTTCATTTGTCCGCTTGAATTAAACTCTTGTCCACGCAAATACGAAAAAAGATCAAACATAGCGATTAATGTACTGTAATTACTATCCTCACCTCCACACTTCTATAAATATCTTCGCCTCGCCCTCCACACTCTGTTCCCCCTTCACCTCACCTCCTCGGCACCACCCCATTCGGCGCACTCGCAACCCCACTAACCGGCGTCTGCACGCCCGACGGGACATTACTCCTATTATGCGCCATATGCGCCCTCACCAAATGCCCCGCACACAGCGCGCTATTCAAACTCAATTCACCGGCCAACACACCCGCCGCAATGACGCGCGCGAGCTGGCGCGCGTTGTCGCCGGGGGATGTGGGGTGTGCGCCGCGGACGCCGAGAAGGTCGAGCATGGCGGATTGGGGCTCGAGGATGGTGCCGCCGCCGATGGTGCCGACTTCGATTGAGGGCATGGAGACGGAGATTTGGAGGTTGCCGTTTACACTGGTGGGTGTTAGTGAGATGGGATGGATAGGGAAGGGGGGTTGGGGGGGTTGGGGGACGTACTTGTTCATGATTGTGATGCAGTTCGCGCTCTCGACTACTTGCGCTGGATCCTGGCCTGTTGCGAGAAACATCGCAGCAACAATATTCGACGCGTGGGCGTTGAAACCGCCCATTGCGCCCGCCATTGCAGACCCGATGAAGTTCTTGCTAATGTTCATTTGCACCAGGTCCTCGACTTCACACTTGAGTACCGAATTGACGACTTTGCCAGGGATAGTAGCTTCCGCGACAACGCCCTTGCCACGGCCGTCGATCCAATTGATAGCAGCGGCTTTCTTGTCGGTACAGTAGTTGCCAGACACAGTCACGACTTTCATGTCGTCGAAGCCGCAGTCCGTCGCCATGACGGTGAGCGCGTGCTCGACGCCCTTGGAAATCATGTTCATGCCCATTGCGTCGCCGGTCGTGGCGCGGAAACGCACGTAGATGTTTGTGCCGGCAATGGCGCTCTTCATGGAGCGCAGGCGGGCGAAGCGCGAGGTAGAATTGAATGCGTCTTTCATCGTCTTTTGGCCTTCCTCGGAGTCGAGCCAATTTTTGGCTGCGCCGGCGCGCACGAGGCTGTCGAAGCCGATGCAGGGGCCGCGCGTCATGCCGTCGCCGGTTACGACGGTCACGGCGCCGCCACCGGCGTTGATGGCTTTTGCGCCGCGGGAGGTGGAGGCGACGAGGACGCCTTCGGTGGTGGCCATGGGGAGGAAGTAGTTTTGGCCATCGACTAGGATGGGTCCAGCAACACCAAGTGGGAGGGGGAGGTAGCCAACGACGTTCTCGCAGCACGCTCCGTGTACTAGGTCGTAGTTGTAGTCTTTGTATGGAAGTAGAGAACGTTCGAGGAGCGTCGACGTCTCTCGTGTAGCGTGTGTTCGCGCAACAAGGCCGCGACGAATCTTCACGGCACGAGTCTTGTCACCCAGTGTCTTTTCTAGTGCATAACCCGGAATCTTGCCCTTCAGTGACAAGTCGATGAGCTCTTCGTCAGTCAGCGAAGGAGCTTGCTTGTTTTTCAATTGTTGCTCAAGGAACTCCATGGGGCGGTTTGGCTGTCGCTGTTGCTCTTCTGACGGACCAGACACGATGTCAGGGCGAAGCATTTGCTGAGGTGGCTGTTGCGGCGCAATTTGTGTCAGAGGCTGGATGTAAGCGCGACCATTCTGCTCTTCAGGTCCAGGGGTTCGTGGAGGTGTTGGCATATGCATCGAAGGCGCCCGTGAAGGTCCACGAGATTGAACCCTTGAGAGCGCTCCGTCCTGTACCTCTGATGGCAATGGTGGTTCCAATGGCTTGTGTGGCTCCTTGATAGTCCAGCGCGCCGCATTAAAGAGGTAGCCGTTCAGGACCACGCTCATCACTAAAGCCGCAATGATCCACTTTGAGAGGAATGGGTCTTCCAGGCTCTTCAGTACACCATCCACGAGATGAGTGCTGATATTGCCACCAAAGGCATAGTCGTTGTCCGAAACCCTCGGGTCGGCGTAATGCAGAGACGGGTAATTGAGCTCGTACTTGATGGGCATCAAAACAGTCACGATGGACGAGATTCCAGCACTCTTGGCTTGCTCCAGAATGCGATCCAGTCCGCTTCCAGCAACTTTGAACGGATCCAGCGGCGGTGTGGCACCAACACCAGAGACGTGGGAGCCTTTGCTACGCGTCAAACCAAATCGGAAGGTTGCAATGTTGAGAACATTGACGAGGACGAAACCAGCGACCATGAGAACTTTGAACTTCGGGACGGTAATTTTCCTGCCGAAGATGGTGGTAGTGGAACTGCTGCGAAGCTCTACGTCGCGGTCGTTTGGCCAGTCGTTGTTCCGTGCAACATTTTCAGCAACCTTTCCGTCTACACCGTCGTCTTCGAGCGCTCTGCGAAGAGCTACATGACGCTTTATGCGGTTCACCTCAAGCTTGATCGTGAGGATAGCAGTGTAGAATGTGAGCAGCATAATGGCGTCAAACAGGAGGATCCACGCGCCGAGGAAGCAGAACTGGCGCAGACCGCCCTGAATGCCTGACATGGCGCCAGCAACCAGAATCAGAATCTCGAAGAAGTAGTCGCGCACGATTTCGAAGCCGGTCCTCTTGAGAGCAATTTGGACGGCAGACTGGATGGTGATGGTCTCGCCGCCCTTTCCCTCGGCAGATCGTCGCGAGTCCATGGCGGCAGAGAGAACAGCCTTGGTGAGGACGATAGGCTTCTCGAAGCCAATGATGACGACCAAGAATGGCAGGCCTTCGGACAGCAGAATCATGTTGATGGGCACGCCGAGGTACAGGGTGATGGCGAGCGCGAAGAGAAATGCGAAACCCGACTGAAGCAGAACAGCAGCGGCGAGCCAGAAGTTTGAGCCCAGGCGCCTCATTGCAAGGAAGAGGGAGACGAATGTCAGATGCATTGCAAGATATCCGAGCGCCATGATGACAATATCACCAGTATCCGCGTTCTGTACCGTGTCAGCTGTGTCCTGCATGAGCTATGCGACCATTCGACGTACCTTGAGCAGATCAACAAACGTCGTCCACGACCCCAGCAGCCAGTTGCGAATTCCACCAGGCGCACTAGCATGCTTCGAGGCCCTCATCAGCCACTTCTTCTCCTCGCGTCTGCCTTCTGAGACGTGCATCTCTGCCGCATCTGCTGGCGCGGCGATTTCCTGCATGGAGGCGAGGAAGTCGGATGCTTGCGTGTACGGGACGGCGAAAGCGAGCGAGGTGTCGTGCGAGAGCGTGGAGAAGGAGTTGGAGGAGCTTGGGAGCAGTTTTGCAGAGACATTGCTCGGGACGGCGTATTGCGAGGGCGCCGAGTTGATGGTGCTGGAGTCGGGGAAGACGAGCGTCACTACGGCGATTTCCTGCGCGGTCTGAAAATGTTAGTACCATCCCATGTCGATTTTGTAGATATTGGTGCCTACCTTCTCTTTGTGAATTCCGCCCCGGCCATCTACCGCCTCCCACTGCCAGTGTGTTTCCTCGCCAATCCTCAGGCTCTTGCTGCCGGCCAGAAGCGTCTGGAAGTCCACGCGACCGACCACATCAGCCGTGTCCCTCTCGAGCAGCCCCTTGTCCAGTACGCCGAGGTACGAGTAGCTCGCCACGAATGCGATGGTGACAATTGTGTGTATGGGGTGCGTGCATGCCTTCTTTGCGACAGCGAGCAGTATGGGCGAGATGCCGCGGTCGTACCAGGTAGGGCTGGTCTTCTTGGGGTCGCCGGCGCTCTGCCAGCGACTGGTGAGGTATCCGAGCATTGTTGGAGCGCCGAAGTTGATTCGGAGGAGTGTGACGACCAGGAGAGGCTTCTACGGGGGTGATGGCATAGAAGTTGGTGGTGACGCGGACGAGTGGCTGTGCGCGACTACGAGAAGCCGATGGTGCCCAATTGACCTGGCGGATCACGGCCAAGCTGACGAGATATCGGTCGAGAGGGGGTCCGTACTTCAGCGACACAGTGAAGTACAAGAAGGTCTTTGGCGCGCAGTGTGGAGCAAGCCCCTGCCAAATGGACGGTGCGCGCGCCTCCCGCAACTTTTTTGACAGACACTAGTTCTCACCGCCAAAGAAGTTGGATGCGCCACACCAACATGGGAATGCTCTTCGCGACCACGTTACGATCGATTATGCGGGCTTACGGACACCGGTGGGAACCGTCAGCCAGTCACAGTCTCGGAGTGGTCCTGAGATCGGTCGGACTCTTTGTATCTTGCATGCGCCTAAGTCTTACACATTCCCTCTTTCGACAACGGGCACAAAGCAGATGCGTCCGAAGCCGCCTACTATTGTTGCAGCATCTACGCATTTGACCTTCAAAGTATGTACATCAAAGCATGATTTGTTGTTGACAACGTGTCAGATGGCTGTCATCCCGACACCCAGGTTTGCGCCACAAATAACGCTTTCCATATTCTGGGCTGGGAGCCTTTATCGTTCGGTACGCCAATCAGATCTAGAACGCCACAGCGATCCTCAGAAAGAGACGTTGTCATGCTCTGCTAGGTCTCTGCACGGGCATTTCCAACAAGGTGATGACTTTCGTTACCTCTATGATTGATCTGTAGTGAAGCGTGAACGGCAGAAGAACATTCTCAGAGTGGTCCGGAATTAAGAAAGAAGGTGGGATTGACAAAAGATAATGACTGCAGAGCATGCGGCTATCGTTCAAGAATGGCCGTCTTGTACATCTGAGCCTGAAATTAGTGCAGAGTTATTGTAAATCAGCGTACTATGTCTAGACAAAGGCTGAATGTGGTCCTTCAATGTACTGAATTAGATTTTGGAACTCGGTGAGAGAGCGTCGAGAAGGCTGGAGAACATTCCTTGGCAATGACCAATACGGCGCTAACGCCATCCTGAGCTTCGCGATCGCGACTTTTCGTCAACCACGCGACAGCTTCATCGCCAACAACCAGCGCCACACCATAAATCGCTTCCCTGCTCCCTCATCTCCTCCACACACACATATTCCGACCGCGACCTTCACCATGGCCAACTACCTCGCCTCCATCTTCGGCACGGAGCAAGACAAGGTCAACTGCTCGTTCTACTACAAGATCGGCGCCTGCCGTCACGGCGACCGCTGCTCGCGCAAACACGTCAAGCCCTCGTACAGCCAGACCATCCTACTCCCGAACCTGTACCAGAATCCGGCCTACGACCCCAAGAACAAAATGACGCCGCCACAAATGCAGATGCACTTTGACGCCTTCTACGAGGACATCTGGTGCGAGCTGTGCCAGTACGGCCTGGTCGAGGAGCTTGTCGTATGCGACAACAACAACGACCGTACGTTTCCCTCTCAATCTATCACCTCACCTCAGACACCAACTAATGCTTATTCACAGACCTCATCGGCAACGTCTACGTGCGCTTCAAGTACGAAGAAGACAGCCAGAAAGCCTGCGACGCCCTCAACTCGCGCTGGTACGCCGGCCGCCCCATCTACTGCGAACTCTCGCCTGTCACCGACTTCCGCGAAGCCTGCTGTCGCCTCAACAGCGGCGAGGGCTGCGTCCGCGGCGGCTTCTGCAACTTTATACATCGCAAGGAACCGACGGCCGAGCTGGACCGCGAGCTGGATATGTGCACGCGCAAGTGGCTCAAGGAGAGAGGTCGCGATGAGCGTAGCATGAGCAGGAGCCCGTCGCCGCCGGCTGCGGGTGGTGCGAAGAGGTTCTAGGCGGACCGTGGAAGGTCGTGTGGGGTGGGGGAAGTGCCGCCGCCGCCGCTAATCGAGCTGTACAATGATGAGGTGCTGGAGATGGATCAGGAGGAAGAAGAGGAAGACGCTGCGGAGCTCCAGTACCGTCGTGCTAATGGCAAGGCGATGCGCTACAGCGTCCCAGCACGGGTCGCGGGTCCGAGGCAAATCCATGTTCACAGCGACCCCAATCCTTTCTGACATGTAAAATAGGCATAAGGCGTTCATGTGGGTCACAGTTCTGGTATTTCATCATTCTTACTTGGATAGCAATCAGTCGCTGACAAGCGCACAGGTAGTCAAACAAAAAGATACCCAATCATATAATCACCAAGAAACATGCAGCGTATCCAGTAAAGTAAAGTGAAATCAAATTCGGAGCCGGATATACACAGCCTGGTATCATCGAAAGGAACATAAACGGAAATCAAGCCTGCCTGACATCTCAGATGCTCAGATCCACATGTGACGCCCCATCCCATTCCCATCCCATCCCAGTCCCACCTATCCCCACCACCTATTCCCCCTCATCTCCTCACATCAATCATAACACCCCCTCCCTCCCCAACACCACAACCGCAACCACAACCCCAGCCACCAACACCCCCATCCCCGCCCAAAAACACCAACACATCCACGCGCGCTGCCTGCTCTTCCTGTTTTGTGATGCGAGCCATGAGTCTCTATGCTGTGGGTTAGCTGTGATTGTTGTCCAGGTGAGGAAGTGGGGTTTTGGGAGGTTGCTGAGGGCGAGGGAGAGGGAGAGGGAGGAGGGGGGGCGGGTGGATTGTGGTGGTTGGGGAAGGGGGAGGAGGGTGGTTGATGAGGAGGGGATATGGGGGGTCTTGCGGAGTTTGGAGGGGTGGCGTTTTGGTGTTTGGGTTGGGTGTGGTGCTGGTTGTGTATCTTTTTCTTTCTCAGAGGACAATATGCGATGCCCTTCTCTCTCCCACTCTTCTTTTCTCCCCAAACGCGAAGACGGCAAAACAGCAGATACAGGCGGCGTTAAAGCAGGCGAATGCAAAGACACGAGCGCTGGGGAACACACGTACGAATGCTTGAGATTCGCCTGGCCTTGCGATTGCGACTGTGATTTTTCGGCGTCGTCGGCGTGGACGGCTGTGCTGAAGCGTTTCCAGAAATTGGGGTCTTGGACCATGGTGGCGAACGTAGGGGACGTTAGGTGTTGAGGTCGTGCTGGAGGGCGAGCGAGCACGTTCGTGGGCGGCGCTGCGTCGCTAGGTGCTCGGAAAGGATCGTCTGGTGATTTTTCGAGCCGTTGGGGTTGCTCTTATTTGAAGTCGTAGGCCCAGCACTTGCTTTTCGTCTTCGCCCTCGCCCTCGCCCTCGTATTCCCCGAAATATCTCTGTGTGTCCGTGACCGTAACTCTCTGATCGAACGTTTCCTCCAGCTTCGTCGAGAAGCAGCGTCGTGTTTCGGGCGTTGATGTGTTTCTCGCTTGTGTGTCGTCACCGGAATGCAGTCGCTATGGTTTGCACGACACAAACACCCCGCGGACTATTTGTGGGGAAGGCGCAGGTGACAGGTGACTTGCGGAATGAACAGGTGAAAAGCACTTTGAAACGCCGAATGAAAGGAGCGACTTGGTTGAGTATGTACTAGTGAAAGTAAAGCGGAAGGTAGGGCAGCTCGTCAAGGCGCCGACGAAGAAGTGAATGTGAGTGAGACATGCAAAGTCAACAGTCGACGTAGCTGTTTTGCCTGGTACTGCCGACCGGATCAGTACATTGCCCATGCGGTCAATCAAGTCTCTCACATTGCAGGATGGCGAAGGGTGAATGGTCCTCGTGTACAAATCCACAGCCAATCAGCGCACAGATGGTAATTCCGGGTCAGGGTTGATCCCTGGCGCGGATTGATCGCTTCAAACACGCCTCACGTAGGATGTGTTTGTATTCGACAAGAAATCACAAAGTTACATGACAGCGCGAGGTCAGTGTGCTACGAAAAGCAATTGTCGGCAGCTGGTCGATGTGACTTGATCTGTCGAATCATTCGAGCTGTCAGTGGAATGAGTCTGACCGCCCCACGTTTCGAAACGCAGCGCCGCTAAATGTCTAAATACAAAACATGACTCGGTCCCGCCCGCGGCTCTCCAGCTCCTTTGCAAATCTGCCGGGCAGCGCATCCTTGTGTTTTAAGACTTATCATAGGGCGAGTATAGTCCTCATCATTACACGACCACGACTTCAGGATAATATCGGAACACGTGCGCGGGATGGCGCCGCAGCAAGAGGAAGAGGTTCTGCCGTTCTGGAAGGTTAATGTGCCGCGCGATGAGTGGCCGGAGGTGTGTCCTGAGTTCTTGGAGGCGTGTAGTGAGAAGGATAAGAGCATTATCGGGATGTGGGATGAGGAGGTAGGTGCTGTGTGTTTTTTTACCCTTTTTTCCTTTGGATGTGCGCTTAAAGAAGAGCTGGAAATGGTTCTTTTAATGGCATTGGTGAACGAGGTTCAGATGGAGAAAAAATGTCTTGCTGTGCGGAACGGCGGGAATGACAGTCTTGTATCGTTCTGTAGTGCTTTTGCGCGGTGCATTCCTATCTTTTCGATCCTTTCACGCGCTGCTGGCAACGTGCGGTACGCATCATGTTGAGATCTCTGTGGACGTCGCGCGTTTGTGATACTATGGCGATATTGACCAAGAATGATACAACTGCTAAAATGTTTCGTGTCTCTAGTACACACTCTTGACATGGGACCAAGTCAAAGAACTCGTCAGTACGACTGCCCTCCTCGTCTACCTCTCTCCGCCCGCAAAAGGCGCGGACGATGACATTTTCACATCTTGTATCCAGGCAATTGTGTTTGTTCATTCACAGAGGCGACATTTATGCCAGTCAGGGCCCTTAGTCGTTGAATGTCATCAACCAGTGACAAGAAAGCCTGGAGTGTGATGATCTCGTCCCTGCCCATTGGACCTCGTAGACCCCTCTAATTCCATCCTAGAAGTCGATCGCGTCGACCTCTTCCATCGCAAACCCTCCGAACTCCGTCGCTACCGACACTTCACCCACCACCTGATCAAGAACTACGGTAGCATTGTAAACTTCATGCTCACCGAGAGACTGCAATGGTAAGCGCTGTCTGTACGACCTAAACACCACACAAACCACTAACTTCCCACCTCCAACCCCGCAGGACCACCCTCACCCCCTCCGGCCCGCCCTTCACCCACGCTTCCGACATCAAAATCCTCTACAACGACTGGCCCTACGGCATCGACCCCGACATCGTGCACCTCGTCGTATGGACGAAATTCGAGCTCGCAGACGACCCGGCGACAGGGCGCTCGACGCCAGAGTCGCGGCAGCAGATCGAGGCGTATGTGCAGAGCACGTTTGGCGGGCAGGCTGATGTGGTGTGGTTTAAGAATTGGCAGAGCTTGAAGAGTGTTAGTGCGTTGGAGCATTTTCATGTTATGCTTTATCGGCCTGAGGGGGGGTTTGTGAGGGGGATTACGGGGGGGGATGTTCCGATGACGGAGAAGTTTGGGAGTGCGTAATTTTGTTTGCGAGCTCACATTCACGTAGTCAACCTTTAGGATACACTGATCGGTATACCTTCATCTGGTGAGTTGGAAATTTGTCAAGAGAACGGCACACTTTCCCTGTACATCGTCTGTAACGACTACTCGCCGAGTACTTTACGAGACTTGCCGTACCTAATGCAGTATCTCATACTCGACCAAGAGGATCCAGGCAGTAAGTTTACGTTCAGAAGCATTTAGACTAAGGAAGAGGGAGCGTGTAGCGTTTTGTATGCCTCGTCGTCC
>Ga0265797_10002729_pt1 | contig 29212 bp, 32 predicted proteins | sample P2T30metagenome_FD_192433 | JGI IMG/M metagenome (GOLD analysis project Ga0265797, IMG submission 192433) | Plant litter microbial communities from East Loma Ridge, Irvine, California - P2 T30 | ecosystem: Environmental > Terrestrial > Plant litter > Unclassified | place: USA: California...
TGGTCCGACCGTCTTATTAAATCATCAATGATCTTCCTCCCATCCCATCACATCACAATCACATCTTCTCCAAACTCCGCCCAGCCTCCACCTCCTTCCGCCAAATCAACCGATCAGTCTCAGCATTGACGCCAGGCCCCTGATAATCCTCCCCATACCCCTTCTCACTCGCCCAATCCTTACCCTCGCCCTCCCTCGACTCCTTCGTATGCCTCCTCCCATACCACTTTCCATACACCAACAAATAATAAAGCCTAAAACTCAACAACGCGAACCGATCCCTCTCCAGATCAGCCGGGTACTCCGCGCCCAGATCCACCGCGGCGCTCACGCCGGAGATGCAAGCCGTTTCGTGCGCGTTCACGAGCGTCCATGCCGCGGCGTAGCGCGTGTGCCGCTTGCCCTGCAGCAGCCACATCCAGGGCACGACGAACAGGTAGTGGGTGAAGGAGTGGCAGAGTTGGTGCCACCAGTCCTTGCGGATGATTTTGGACTCGTCGATCTCGTCGATGGACCACAGGTGGCTGTCGCGCTCGTTGTTGAGGAAGATGGTCTGGAAGACGTGGTTGTCGAAGGGGACCGAGGGCGGGAACTGCGCCTGGTAGTTTGTGCAGTCGAAGCACATTTCCAGCTTGGTCAGGTCCGACGGGTACATTTTGATCAGGTACATGGGCTTGAAGTTGGCCTTGGCGAAGTCGTTGCGGCTCTGCATGTCGGCGCCGTTGATCGAGGTTACGGCTTGGGCTGGGTTGTAGAAGTTCTCGTAGTGCTTGCGCATGTAGGCGGCGTCGGTGTGGGTTACGGTCACGTCGTTTGCGAATTTGGCGGAGCCCAGCACGCGGCTTTCGAGGCGGGTGATGGTGGGTTTCAGCAGGCGTTTGGCGGTGTCTGTCAGGACGCAGAGGACGATTTCGTCGTATTCTTCCGTCGTCTCGACTTTGTCGGCGTCGGCGTTGGAGTTGTCGACGCTGTCCGGGACCCAGGCGGAGTCGGTGTTGTGGTGGTCTTTGGCGGGCGTGCGGCCGATGATTTTGACTGTTACGCCGGTCTTGTCGCGGCGTGTTATGCGGGTTACTTCGGTGCTGAGGCGGACGGTCACGCCTTTCTTGATCAGGTTTTTGCGCCAAGTTTCGTAGAATTCGCTGAAGTTGGGGAAGACGACCATAGGTGGTTGGTTGGAGGCGATGCTGTTCTTGTCTGGCGGGTACCACATGCCATAGGTCGGACTGGTGCACAGGCGCTCGAGGACCATCGAGGGAACTTCGGGTGCGTAGTTTCCAGTTCCAAGGAAGAGTGCGACCATGGGTAGGGCAACGACATTGGCAAACTCGGTGCTGAACCAGAAGAGTTTGACCAGGTATTTGATCGGGAGGAGCGCGAAAAGGACCTCGAAGGTGCGCACAATCTTGAGCATGTAGAAGAAGCGCTTGACCTCGCTGGCGTGCTTCTCCAGCATCTTCGTGGGGAACACGTTGGTCCAGAACTGGTCGTCTTTGCCGAAGCTGACTTGGAGATTCACGGGGTCCGCCCAGTATCCATTGCGCGCGAACATGGTCATGGTGTGATGGAAGATGTAGGCTCCACCTTGAACACCCTGGTTGAGCCATGAGGCTCCTGTCTTCTCTTTATCGAGCGGAATGCTGTAGGCTTGGCCGCCGCAATAGTCGACCGCATCGACGAGCGTCACGTCAAATTTGTCGGGGTGGTTTGCGAGATGGTGCGCGCACGACATGCCTGTTGTCTCGTGAGTATTTGTCGTGGATCGCAGAGTGAGACCTGCACATACCAGCCGCACCGGCACCCACTACCAACACCTTCTTTCGCTTCTGATTCTCCATATTGGTGCCCATGTTGAAGCGAGCCTGCGATCCGTTCGACTTGAGCAGAGGCTTCGCACCGTCTGTCATCTCAGTCAAAGTGATTAGAAGAGATGTCCGCAAGGAAGGGAACAAAGAGACTGTGCGACGAGTCGGGATACTTACACTTGCAACAATGACCACTTGCGCTGTCAACGGCGGCTTCGAAGCGTCATACCATATGCTCTAGAGGGAGTCAAACGACATATCATTAGACGATCCAGTCGCGAATGAAGCCTCTCATGAGGTCATAACATTTCGCTAGCGCACGATCCGATCCCAGCTTCGATCTTTAGCCAGATCGCGCTAAGCTGCTTATGGTGTGTCAACCTTCATCTCGAGCATCGTGTTCTTTGTGCGACGCGTGTCTCGAAGGTGTTTCCATTCTGTTTGTCGTCGTGTCTGGAGACGACCATGCTGTCAGTAGAGATGTTGGATAGTTGGGTCAAATTCTAGTGCCACTGTAATTGAGAGCCACTTCTTGGCAAGGCCGTTGTGGATGATGTGCAGAATCGCAATAGCTTTGTGCAGCCGTGACATTGTCAAAGATAGTATGCATGGTCAAGAGCCTCTCGAGTAGTAAGACCATACATGCAGCGTTGGTGCTCTGTATGGGTCGTCACTCTCGGCGTGATAGAAGACGAATGGATTTTGGCGATTCTCGCAGGATTCGAGCACGGCATCCGTTTTCGAATGCAGATCTCTGCACAATGCCTGGTGTAACATGGTAAGGCTGATCATCTGCAGCAGCGACTCGACATGTCAAATCTCTAAACTCGATCATTTTTTTGCTTGCCAGGTATCCCATGGATGTTGTTTGCACTGCAAGGGTGATTTCATTTCTGTTTTCGAGGCCGGCAGCACATGGCCACCAGAAACGTTAGACAGACTAGAGCGCCTCGACAGTCTTTGTGTTCCCGCAACAACAATTTCGCGCCACAACATCTCAGCCAGATGCGTTTGTGAACACAAGTGAAGTCATTATTGTTGCTGTAGTCCCACGGTGAATAAGACGTTGCGTGCATGTTTGTGATGACTCAAAACGGTCGTTGCTCGGGGTATTTGAGACTTTGTGTGATGGTATCCACGCTTGGTCCAGGATGATGCTCTTGTAGGAGTTGTCTTGCCGTCGGGCTCCGGGCGGGATGCTCGTGTGCAGCTTCGTGAAGACATACATGTCAGAGCTGGGTAATATCGGCAAGACTAGGTGACAGCGATGATGGCTGTCGAAAGTTGAGTGCTTTGAGGCGCGTGCACAGCGATGCCAGCATTCGTGAGGAAAGGCAAGAGGCCGCTTCTCACAGGCAGCAACTTTAAACCAACTCCATGCAGCCACAGGCAGAAGGAGCCAACGGGCGTTAGGGCGTCGAGAATCGAGATATCACCAAAATATTGCGCAACGCCTCGAGTTCTGGGCTATCACATGGGAAAATAATGCCACGGCCGCGGGCAGATTCACAGTTGGCGCCACGTTTTCCCCTCCCACAGCTGAACAGGCAAAAGCCCAGCCACTTTTTCCACGCACGTTGCCCCGACAATCTAGCCCTTGACACTTGTTTATCAACTTTGCAGGGGGCCATGCACCGCCTCACGGCCAATTAGACACTCGAGGCCCCACGCGCGTGAACTGGCCCGTAGACGGCTCGTCAGGCCTTGGTTCGATATTACACTTTCCGCGCATGAGCCCTGAAACGGATCCCATAGGCGATCGGAACCAGACTCTCAGACTCTTGTCGTCGCAATAACTACAAGCTGCCTTGAAAGCGTGGCTGGCTCTCTGCGGGGCTTTGTTGACCACATTCGCTTACGGCCGCGTACCTCTCCAGCCTCGCGGTATTGTTGCTTCTTCCCTGTCGTACTACCCTCGACACTTCTTCTCCTCTGGTGCGGCCGGTTTGTTGTGGCCGTTGTGTGTACAGAGGTTGACAATACCAACGACGTCAGCACCTACTGGAAATCAGGACTCGACACGACAGCAACTCATGACCTCGACCAACAAGGACCCGGCAGCCTAAGAGCGCATCACGAACACACAGGCGACTCCAAATCATCTGGATTCTCCACTTGAATACGATCTACCACACATCATGAGCTTCTTTCGAAATCCTCTGGCCGCCATGTCACTGGCTGGAGTAGTTGCTGGCGAAATGCTACCTTACAACCCTTCGAGGATTCTGCTCCAACGCAATTCATCTCTCGCCTACATTTTCGAGCCCTCGCAAGATCAGCCTGGGCAGTCCAGGTTTCTCACGCTGGATCTTTCACAAACGATCTCGACAGATGAATCGCCTTTCACTACCAATTCAGACACACTCCCGTTCTTGGAAGACGGAAAGCAGATCCCATTCACACCTGTCATGGACACTGCGAATGGGCATATTGTGGCAGTGACAGGAGACTGTGCCCAAGGTGCCGAGGGTATCAAGATCTACACCCTGTCGCCGGACGAGGATGGTGAGAAGGGGAATGGGACTTGGAAGGAACATGAAGCTAGCGATAAGCTTGGAGACCAGGGCGAACACGCAGGCGCCAACTTCCTAGCTGCAGGAATGGCCTTTTCAGGCTACACAAATGGAAACTTCTCGGATTCGACGCTGTATCTTTTCGGAGGCATGTGCCCTTTCGCCAATAGCACGGTCGAGACATGGGCAAGTGCCGGCAACTATTCCAACATGATGCTTACGATGTCGGCGCAAAGCTCCGATGAAGAAGACCTGGACTATGAAATCAGCCTCGCCCCAGGAAGAGGTCCACCGATCGCCGAGGCCGGTTTCACTATCACTGGACTCCCACCAACTTTCTCGAACGCAAATGACGACAGCCCGCGATACCAGCAGCAAGACTTTGTTCTGCTTGGTGGCCACACGCAAGCTGCCTTTATCAACATGTCACAGGTCGCTCTCTTCTCTCTACCTCAGGAGAGTTGGACGTTCCTTCCTGTCAAGCAGCCCGCCGCTGCAAGCGCCAAGCTCGCCGCCCGACAAGATACACAAGAGGTAGAACCACGATCCGGACACACTGCTGTGCTCAGCGAAGATGGCTCCAGTGTTATTGTCTTTGGAGGCTGGGTTGGTGATGTCAACACGCCGGCCCAGCCTCAATTGGCGATGATGAGCTTTGGCGCTGGCTTTGGTGGCCGCGGCGGATGGACCTGGACGGTGCCCGAGCAGAGCGATAACGGTCTTGGTGGTTCTGGGGGACTTTACGGGCACGGCGCAACAATGCTGCCAGGTGGGATCATGATGATAGTCGGCGGCTATTCTATTCCACCCCTTTCATCAGACAAGACTCGACGAGATACATCGCAGTTCAACGACAAGGTGATGTTGTTCAACACTTCATCAAACAGCTGGATTCAGTCATACACGAAGCCCGTCGAAGCAGCTCAACAAGATGAACCAAAGCCAGGAGCACTCCACAAGAGTTCGCAAAAGGCCGGCCTGGGAGTTGGCCTGACGTTTGGCGTTCTTCTCCTCGTAGGACTCCTGGTGTTCTACTTCTGGTACATCCGGAAACTCAGACGTCAACGCGAGAGTCAGGAGCGTCTTCTCGCCACACGTGCCTCGGATAACTCTTTCGGTCAGCCTTTCCTTGAGAAGGGTGGCATGGAAGATCAGCACGGTGGCCCTTCGGTTATTGGAGATTATTGGCAACACTCACGCTCAAATGAAGAGTATCCTTGGCTGCAAGAGGAGGCTAATCAGTTGGGAAACACTACTGGGTTGTTTTCTGATAAGCCAAGTCCTACACGTGGTCTCCGCAAGGGAGTACCTCAGAAGAATTACCAGTACCATGCCGCGCCCCGATACGATGAGAAGCGCGTAAGCCGCGGCAGCGGTCAAATTCATCCGATCGCAGAGCACGAAGACGAAGACAACATTTCCAGGATACCTTCGGGTAGCGGCGGGCCTTCTTTGAGTGAAGCCCAGAGACAATTGAGAGAAGTCGAGCGTGTACTCGCACCACAGCGAGAGAGTAAAAGGTGGTCAGACGACCCATTCCGGGACCCAGAACCGAATCCTCTTGGAAGTCACCCATACACACCCCTCGACACGGGAGACACAGTCCGACGTGTGCCCACCAATGCTGGTCGAACTGGAACTGTTTCACCTCAAAGAAGACACAACCCATTTGATCTTGACGGAGTGCCCAACTGGACTATAGATCACCACCCAGATGACCCCATGCTGTTCAACTCACACGGCCGTATCTCACCTTCAAGGAGTGACGATCGCACATCCTCCACCCTCAGCGATCAGTCACACCGCTCGACCAATTCCAGCAACTCCATGACCCGTACGATGTCAACCCGCACTGGCGCCTTGCTTGCCGCTGCTGCCGCGGCAGCGAGCACTGCAGTGAATCCTCGCAGTGCCAGCAGAAGTCCAGATCGCCACTCTATCTCTGATGAGTATCAGCTTGCTTTGCGTGACGCTGGCCGCAAGTCACCGCACTCCATCACTCGCGCCCGTACAAACACCGACCCATCCATCAATGGCGCAGGCAACGCGGACGCAGAATCCTTCATGACTGCCCGCACATCTTTCGTCCAACTCCAAGCCGAAAGCGAAGCCCTCCTCGGCGGCCGCCGCGATGACCCCTACCAACGCGCAAGCGCCGCCACAGGCACAGCTCGCCCGCAAACAATCGCAACATCGTCAGCACACTACCCCGATCTCGTACCGGCAGCCCTACACTCTCGCAAACGTCCGCAAGGCCTCATAGGGAGCATCCGCCGCGCCATCGGCGCCATCTCCACAAACGACTCGCGTAGCTTCAGCCTGACAGCCGCCACAACTTCCTCCAGCCCCATGCACCCACCAGACCGCAGCGCGTCCTCCTCCCCCAACAAATCCCGACCAATCGTCCCCCGCCGCGCCGCGTCCGACGGCGGCCACCTCCTCCGCCAAAAGCGCGGCCGAAAAGACTGGCAAGCCCCCGCCGGCACATGGGAGCCCTACCGCGACTCGGGCCCAGACCCCGGCGACTGGGGCCCCGAGCCGGGCGACGCGCACGCCGACGAAGAGGACTGGGACGTCGAGAACGCGGCTACGCAGCGCGACGTGCAGGTCATGTTCACGGTGCCCAAGACCAGGCTCCGCGTGGTCAACGACGATATGGACCGCGCCAGTCTCCGGAGCGCCAGTGATGGGATGCTGAGCCGGAATGGCAGCACGAGGACTGAGACTGGGCTGAGGTCGCAGGGGAGTAAGGGCTTGTTGAGGAGTCAGGGGAGTCAGCAGATGTTGAAGCGGGAGGGGAGTGGGCGGAATCTGGTCCGGGTCAAGAGCGAGGGGAATGCTAGGTGGTTGGACGATATGGCGGAGAACAAGGAAGGGGAGGAGGAAGAGCAGAGGTATCGAGATTGATCTTGAGACTCACTCGACTGGGTTGGAAAGTTTGTTGGTTTTGTCTGTGTGTTTCATTTTCTTTTCTTTTTGTTGACTGCAGCGATGGCGCAATGGCGTTTCCCGCTCCTCCCACTTCTTTTTTCTTCTGGGAGAGAGCACCACTAAAGGATGGTGTTGGGGTTGTTGCAAGTTCCTCTTTCTTCTTTTCTGAGGTTCTGGTTCGTTTCTTGTGTAAGTTTGATTTCTTGGAGGGTTGGTTGATTTGGTTTGGGTTTTCTTGGCTGTGTAGATACTTTGTGCGAGTTTTACTTCCTTTTTCTTACACACTCTTATCCAGGTACATATATAGCAAGTCTTTGTATGGCGCTTGGAAGCCGAACGATAGTCGATGCATCCCTTCCATTTCAACTTTCTTGCGCGCTTATTCATATCCTCTTGATCGATTGTAGAATCTTCAACAGCAATACAATCGATGCAATAGAAAAACACTATCTCTTCTGATGTCGCTCGCGACGATACACGACACAATCCTTACAACTTGGCTGGTATTTGTAATGCGATGTCCGTGCAGATATACATAGAGACTTTGACATCGTCGATGCTCGAAGTTCTTTTCCTGCCACTCGCAAAGCCTATTATGATGTAGGTGCGTCTCGGACCTCTGGAAGTTACATACATCTCGGAACCCCGTACATGTGTGATACAACTCGGAAACCCCGGATCGTCTTCATCGTTCCATCATGCGGCATTGAAGATCTCACTGTCTAGGGAAAGAGGGTTTGAAGGAGCATCATGGTGAAATGTTGGAGTAATATCAATGAGTCGTATAGGTCCGTCCATGAGATCTTCCTCATTCGCCCACCTGAGACTCAGGTTCTGGCAACACTCGGAAATCGCTACAATGTCAAGTCAAACCGCCATCCTTCTGATTTTCGCCGTCACAAGTCTAGCCCAAACACTTCCACCAGGTGTCTCACCCCCTGTAGCACAGAAATGCGGCCCTTCGACTGCAAACATCGTCTGCCTTGACAGATACGCGACGGTCCTACCTTACCATTTCTCCCGAAACGCGAGTGTCGAACAACCCATCTCTTTCGGTTCAACCAGTGTTCCCAATGACACGTCCTTCGGCCTCGTCCAGGATGCGGACTTCTTGGTCTTCGACCAGGCTCGTGCGTTCGAACTACTCGGCGATTCGCCAACTTACGAACTCATGTTCGAAGTGTCTCCGACCGTCCATGAAGCTCCGGTGTATGTGCCTGGCCTCAATAAGCTCTTCTTCAGCGAGCTCGCACCTGGAAGGCTTCCTCAGTTGGTTGTCGATCTGAACCAGGACCCGCCGACTTTGAGCGAGTACATCTCTGACCCTCCTGTGTACGCACCAAATGGAGGGACTTTCCACGACGGCCTTATCTACTGGGGTAAGATATCGATCCCCACCAGCCTCATTGCATTGAACTAACACCTTCCAGCCGTTGCCGGCGGCAACAACTCAATAAATGGCACCGAGCAGCGCCCCGGAATCCGCACCCTAGACCCTCACACCAACAAAACCACAACCATCCTCAATAACTACTTCGGCCACAACTTCAACAGCCCGGATGACCTCGCCATCGACCGCACCGGCGCAATCTGGTTCACCGACCCCCAAAACGGCTACCTCCTCAACATAACCGACATTCTCCCCCAACTCCCCGCAGCAACCTACCGCTTCGACCCCCAAACGCGCGCCGTAACCGTAGTCGACGACTCCATCCTCGCCCCCAACGGCATCGCCCTCTCCCCCGACGGCGCGCACGTCTACATCGGCTCCGCGGGCGCTGCACACGTCGCCGCACCCGGCGCGCCGCCGCAGCTAGACCTCACGGGCCCGCGTACAGTGTACAAGTTTGACGTCGTCGACAACGGGACGCACATCGCGAACAAACGCCCTATTTGGCAGTCGCCGGATTATGTCCCGGACGGCTTGAAAGTCGCTGCGAACGGGTATGTTCTGGCCGCGACGGGGTTGGGGGTTGATGTTTTGGATCCCGTGGGGGTGTTGATTGCGAGGGTGCAGACTGGGTTTTCGGCTGTGAATTTCGCTTGGGTTGGGGAGGGGTTGGATGAGGTTTGGATTGTGGGGGGTGGTGGTGTTGCGAGGGTTAGGTGGGGTTTGAAGGGGCAAGATTTGGCTGGTTGTGCTGCTTGATTGATGGGGTTAGGTGGTTGATGGGTTCGTGGATCGTTGGAGATGGATCGTTGGAGAGTTGGTGTGGTTTAGAATTCTTTTTTTTTGTATTTTGGTTTCTTTTTAGAAAGGAGGGTTGCTATGATCCCCTGTTTTCTGATCCAATGCCGCAGAGACCACGAGCAGCAAGTGTGGTCAAAACGCTCACCCGAAAGCACAAAGAAAATCTCAAGTTTCCAAACCCGCCACTGCGCAACAAAGAGCCCAACATGTTGCACCTGCCGATTCGATCCACTCAGAGACACACCGACCGAACGCGTGCTTTGCCGAAAATCCAAACTCGATCCCAAACGCCGATTGTCAACCCCAAGACTCAAGAACAAAGACAAAAACAAAAACAAAAACAAAGACAAAGACAAAATAAAACAGTCAAAGCATCGTGCGAACTCCAACTTCGAATCCCAAAAAGCCATTGTCAACCATGCTCCACCCTGCCGATTCTTCTAGTTGCATGAATTGGATGTCTCGCCGAAAAACGAAAAGTCGATCCCAAAACACCCCCAAACTCTCAATTGAATGAACTCCTTGCTCAGAAAACTGCGTAGTAGAAGTGTATCCACAGAAGCATGTTTTCAAATCTTTCAAACCATTCAGGGTTCTTCCCTGTAACCGACATTTGGGGCTTTGTGTTGACGCACAGGTCGTGGTGAGCGGATGACAAGTCAAGCCACTTGACGATTCTGCTGATGTCCCAGTCCTCCACTAAGAAGATCACCTTGTTCTCTTTGTAGAAGATTCCACGGGCTTCGGATCGAATCTGACGACAGGTCTTCAAGAGAGGAGGGTCCATTGGGGGGATGTCGGCATCCTCGAGCTCGATCGGGTCCTCGGAAACCAGAGCGAGACGGTAAATGGTATTGCGGAGTTCAGCACTCAACTCGAGGAGATAGCAGGGCTGTTCGTCTTCGACTTGCAGGTTGTCGACCTGCGGCTTTTCGACTCGTGGGACGTCCTCGACTTGTTGATTGTTGGCCTGCGGGATGTCTTCGACTTGTGGGCTGGCGAGCAAGCCGGCGCGCAGGCTTAAACGCATGTTCTGATATGGCGCCGTCGCTTGCGGTGCTTTGTGTTGACTATCTCTTGAGGAGGTGGTTGTGATGAGCAGGGAGGGTGCGTCTGACAAGGACGATCGTGTCTTTGGTCAAAGGACGACTCGAGCAGTAGGTTGCCGTGGCTCGAGTTCGGGGAAGTGTCGCGTTGTAGGTGTTGTGGTGTTGCGACGTTCGGTGGCGAGACGACACAAATACTTATGCAACACCTCAAGGCCCGGAGCGCGTTTGCCGTTGCCGCTGCTATACCACAATTCACTCAACGAGTCTTGGCAATGCGGCTAGTGGTGACGCGGCGTTGTCGTTGACTTCACTCACACTCTGTTGACGCAACTTCTGGTGGCGCCACGCTGCAAGCCATATATCACCCATCAACAAACGCCTTTGACGGTTCGATCGATACTCGGTCTCTGGAATTGGTCGCGTTGAGATCTATGCTGATCAAGGTCAGCTATACCATCGACATAAAACGATACCTCAACGATATTCTTCCATCAACAGACGAATTCCACGCAGAAGCTGCTTCACTGACTCTCTAACTAGAGTGAAGGCACCTAGAAAGAGAGATTAGTGAAGCTAGTTGGCCCCACTTCACAAACACGCGACACTCGAGCAGCCACGACAATCAACCGCCGTCCCACTCACCTCCACCAAACACCACCTCACACACCACCTCCCACAACTCCTCATCCACACCACCCGCCAACATGGCCAGACGCAAGAGATTCGCCATGGTAAGTCCCTCAACCTCTTCTACCAGCCGTGATAATCGACAGAAACTGACATGCAAGTGCAGATAACAGACCTTCAGTCCCTGAAAGACAACCACCGCGCCGCGAAGCGCCTTAAGATCGACCAAGAGGTATGTTTCTCACTCCCCTCGTAAGCGAATCGCACCGGCCGAACATAGCTGACGTGTATAACAAACAGGCGGCAGACGGCGCCGACACCCACGCGTGCGAGGAAGAAACCCGTCTACCAACAAAGCCGATTTTGAGGCCGTTCCAGAAAATCCCTTCCGAGCTTCGCCTCAGAGTTGCGGAGTACGCGGTTCAAAACCACTACGACTCGATCATTGCAGAAAGCGAGACGGGCGAAAAGCTCGAGGACATCTGGATCCGTGTCCACAACGCCACTCCGTCGAACAAGTTGACCGCGATTGAGAGCGCCACCCAGGACTTCAACACTATCATGGTCTGGCATGGCAGTCTCAACGCTAGGTACAACTTCCACTCTCAGTTACCTAGCATCCTGCACCTCAACCACGACCTCAGAGAAGAAGGTCGCGAGGCTTTTGGCAATCTCGCCAAGGAGATGTTGGCTCTGGCTGAGGCCCAACACAGGCACAACCAGAACACATTCAGCGACGATTACCACACTTGGTTCCTTAAAAGGACCGTGAGGCGCTCAGGAGCATTCGGTTCCACCACGATAACTCGCGATGACGTGAGCAAGGCAAAGAAGGAAATGTACCGATCCGCGGCCGACATGGTGAGCCACACCCTGCGCTGGCACGTTCTGAGGCAGACCTGCGAGCTGCTGGAGCTACAGCCGTAGGATAGGAAGGCAAAGCGATAGGGTTTCGGGCTTGAGACAACCTGATCAGTGAGCATGGCGCGTCGAGATCTGTTGGTTGCACTGTCGCAGGAGTACGAGACCCGAGGGTCACAGATTGTGGAGTTTTTGACGCGAGCGCGATTTGGAGCGGAGAAGATCCTGAGAAAGACAAGGACCTGAAGGTCACAGTGTTGACTTTTCATCGGGCGCACGTGGGAGCGAAGGCGAATGGCGAGCGGATGCCCTTTTCTGCTTTTTCTTTATTTTTACGAGTCCATGACTGGGCATCATAGTCCCTTGAAGTCATGGAAAGGACAACGAAATACAATAGAGTGAAATTGAAACACGTACCTTCTACTACTAATTTCCTCATCTCAGTGCGTATAGTGCCACACAGAGGCGAAAAGTTTCGGTCAGTCAGAGGGTACAAAGCGACTGCATAGCTTGTCTGCGTGGTGACAAAGGACAGAGCCCCGTCAAAGCCCGTACTGGCAAGTACAAAGAACAAATATTGATCGGACTCGGAGCGTGCATTTTTTAGTGTTGTACCTCTCTCTTGGCCCAGTGCATTTCGGACTCGGAAGTGCCTGAGATTTCCAGCAGTATTGCCAGGTTAGTGCTTTTCCGGCTTAAACTTCCCTTTACAGTACTGCGCCCCGTCGTCTGTTGTCAGGTGTCGCGTGTGCCTCTTGAGGGTCTGTGTGACTGTGTCTGTTCCCATTGCCGGGCAAGGAAGTGTGTGCTAGGATGGAAGAGATGAGGTCGGGCAAGTTGGCGGGAAAAACAACTCCCGATCGTCGGCAACTCTAAATCCGCCCAGCCTTCCGACTTTTCGAACGTAACAGCATCCCGGACAACATCAACTTTACGACAACAGTGATATTGGGGGGGCTCAAAAGACTAAATATGTGACAATCAACCGCCCGACATCTAATCACTTCGACCCCCCGGGGGGCGCCTTCGATGATCAGCACTTTCAACATGATCGCAAACCTTACACCTCGGCAACAGCCTCGAGAATGTGAGTGATATTAAATCCCATGATTCCAATGACGAAGCAAGAGGAGAAATCCGACTTGGCAGCCCCAATCTAGCGGCTTGGAAAGCGACATGCACGAGCGGCACGACTCACACAATCGAGTTGCCGACACTCCAGATTTCTCCACCCCTAATACTCCGCACTCCACCCTCGCCTCCGCATTTGCAACCATGTGGGTGGGCTGGGTACTGGGTATTGTGGTAGTCTGCAAGAACCAGGCGGAGGGAAAAACACTCGTTAGGGCAAAGTGGCAGAACGGCGTGCATGCCAAGGTCCGAGAGCTCGTGGACCTCGTGGACCTCGTGGACTCTAACTAGCTTTGGGTAGGAAGAGGGCCTGTGTTGTCGACTTGTGGTGGAAGCTCGTGGGTATGGCAATGCCGGCAGTTGAACGATACTGGGAGATCCGTGATCGCGCGAGAGAAGAAAATGGCGTGTGAGCTTGTGAAAAAAAAAAAGGAAAGTGGTAGGTATATAAAGAGGGTCGGCGTTCCGCTCGTTTCGGTGATACTCGTTGATCAAGTCCAACAGCTACACAAACAGCTTCGCAACAGAGCAAGCAATCGATCATGGGCCTCAGCACGTCTCCCAGACGCTCCCGCATCGTCGTCTCCCTCTTCGCAGCAGCATCCCTCATCTCAACCTCCTCATGTCTCCCCGGCATCCGCGAAGCGTCCCACGCATCCCTAATCCAACTGCGATCAGCCCACAATGAGACCATCCATCCCTACCAAAACGCATCCCTCTGCATCGACGAGCGAGTCGAAGACCTCCTCTCGCGCATGACGATCGAAGACAAAGCCGGCCAGCTGTTCCACACCCAACTGCAACAAGGCCCCAACGGAACCCTGGACCAAGGGAATGTGACGGCGCGGCGCAACAGCACCGAGAACATGGTGGGCGAGAAGCTGATGACGCACTTCAACCTTGTCGGCGAGGTGCAAGATGTCGGCGTTGTGGCCTCATGGTACAATGCCGTGCAAGAGCTGGCGCTTTCGACCCGTCTCGGCATTCCCATCACCCTGTCGTCGGACCCTAGACACTCCTTCACCGATAACATTGGCACTGGCTTCTCGGCAAACCAGTTCTCACAGTGGCCGGAGAGCTTAGGTCTCGCCGCTCTGAGGGACCCCGAGTTGGTGCAGACCTTCGGCGAAGTAGCAGCAGAAGAGTACAAAGCGATCGGAATCCGCTGCGCCCTACACCCGCAGATCGACCTCTCGACCGAGCCCCGCTGGGCACGAATCGGCAACACATTCGGCGAAGACGCGAACCTAACCTCGCAAATGGTCGTCGCGTACATCAAGGGTTTCCAAGGTGAGAAGTTCGGCCGCCACTCCGTGACGACCGTCACCAAGCACTTCCCCGGCGGCGGAGCAATGGAGAACGGCGAAGACAGCCACTTCACGTACGGCAAGAACGCGACGTACCCGGGCAACAACTTCGAGCACCACTTGATTCCTTTTAAAGCGGCTATCGCCAATGGTGCCCGTCAGATGATGCCCTACTACTCCCGTCCTATCGGCACCGAGTACGAGGAAGTCGGTTTCTCGTTCAACAGGCAGATCGTGACCGAGCTCCTGCGCGAAGAGCTCGGCTTCGAAGGCATCGTGGTTTCAGACTGGGGCCTGATCACAGACACAGTTATCCGCGGCCAAGACATGCCCGCCCGCGCCTGGGGCGTTGAATCCCTGAGCGAGCTAGAGCGTGCCGCGCGCGTGCTGGACGCCGGCGTCGACCAGTTCGGCGGCGAGCAAAGAACCGAGCTGATCGTCGAGCTGGTCGAAACCGGCCGCATCGAAGAAGCGCGCCTCGACCGCTCCGTGCGCCTGCTGCTGAAAGAGAAGTTCGCCCTGGGCCTATTCGAGGAGCCGTTTGTAGATGTGGAAGCCGCCAAGCGCATCGTCGGCAACCCGTACTTTGTGCGCCTGGGCAACGAGGCCCAGCGCAAGCAGTACACCCTGCTGACCAACAACGACAACATCCTGCCGCTGTCGCCGGACAACAAGACGCCCAGGTACTACGTCGAGGGCTTCAATGCTACCCTGCTCACTTCGCGCGGGCTGGAAGTTGTTGAGACTGTGGGAGAGGCGGATCTTGCCCTTGTTCGTTTGCAGGCTCCTTACGAGCCCAGGCCCGGTGGCTTTGAGGCCAACTACCACGCCGGATCGCTCGAGTACAATGCCACCGAGAAGGCGCGCCAGGCTGAGATCTTCACCAGTGTGCCGACTATTGTCGACATCTACCTCGACCGCCCGGCTGCCATCCCCGAGATTGCTGAGAACGCCGCGGCGCTGCTCGGCAACTACGGCGCCAGCCCTGACGCTTTCTTGGACGTTGTGTTCGGCATCGAGGGCGCTGCGCCGCAGGGCAAATTGCCTTTCGATCTTCCTAGGAGCATGGCCGCCGTAGAGGCTAGCAAGGAGGATGTGCCGTATGACACTGAAAACCCTGTCTTCAGGTTTGGAGATGGGTTGAGCTATGAGAGTGTTTGTAAGGAGGATTGTTAGAGGGCTTGGATAGAAATGGCGATCACGAGAGTATGCATCAATTAATGTCTTACCACCTACCATCATTCGTCTGTTCTCGCCTTTCCTGGTATGTTGATGCTGATATCGATATTATTGATACAGAGCGTGTATGGGTATGTATATGTGCATGGTGATTTACAATTAGCATCGTAGTAGTACAGTGTGTGTTGTCGATCGCGGTTGCATGGCGCTTCCTAATTGCACGATGTCCAGAGAAGGCAGATAGTGGTCAGATGGGAATACCTTGTCCGGTGGAAGGATTGCGTGAGCGGAGTGGCGGGGATAGCCAGGGAGCGGCTGTTTTGCGCTCGACCTTGACCAGGATCTTCTAGTGCGGCGATGCAATCGATTGCCAGGTGTCGCACGACCTTCAATGTGCCGATATGGGATCACATCTGTGAGGTCTGTTCTGCCGTGCAAACCTGGCATCGGCTTGCGGCAACGATAGTCGGCTCTAGATCCGGCACTTGGTGATGGTGAAGCTTGCATATCAATACGCAAGATCACCCTCACATTCCAAAGATCTTGCTGGCCCGCATCCTGACGCCTTCCCAGCTATTCAGCTTGGGCCTGACGTCCAAGTAGAAGTTCAAGCCTTTGCCCATCAAACCCTCGCCTTTGCCCGAATAGAAGTCGATCACGTAGTCCACGTGGGTTCCACATCGATCGACAACCCAGTCATGACGATCAAAGGGCAGCGCGTACCCAATGAAGTTGTTCCACCTCGCCTTCGGCGTCAAGGCCTTGCTGTCGCCAGCAAAAGACACCAGCTTTGGTCCACCACAAGCCTCAGAGCCCTGTCCTTCTTCCCACTTCTTGATCTCCGCCCAAGCGCGTTCATTGACAGCATTGTGGATGGGAACGACGGAAGACATGTCTTGTGCTTGCGCCTCGTGACCCTTGCGCTTCATGGCGTTGAAGAACATCTCTTGGGATGGGTAGATCCAGTTGCCGGACGCCTCATCATGCCCAGTATCCTTCTCCGCGTTGGAAGGAAGAGCAGCACGCTCAGCGGCATTGAGGGCTTTTCCAGTCTGCAGCGAGCGCGGGATGCTGGAGATTTCGCGCTGAGAGTCAAGGGCTGATTGATTTGGTTGTGGTTGTGAAGCGGGTGATTCGGGAAGGACCCAGAGTCCGGAGTCAAGGGAGAAGCGCGCTGTGTGAGGGAGTCGGAGGCGCATGCGTGGTGGAGGTGGAGGAGTCTGCAAGGTAGGTTGCTGTGGCTGTGGTTGCTGTTGCTGGTTCTTTGCCTTTGCGGCTTCTAGCCACTTCTGACGGGTCTTGTCGTCGACGGGGCACTTGGCCTCGGGATCCATGTCGGCGGTTCTCATGGCTGCACGTATCTGATGTTGCGGTGGTGGTGAGAGGGTTTCGTATGACGATGATACGTCCGATCAATCTTGACGGAGTTGGCGGAAAGTTGGGTAAGCAAATGATGAATAAGGTTTGAATAAGGTGCGGACCGGACTCGGCATCCCTGCATGGAGAATAATAAAGTGGGACGAGACAACTCGTGGGGGATTGGATTTCCCATATGGTTCGCGAGTTCTAAGCCTGCCCCTCAAACAATCCGATCAACACCACCACATTCACATTCACACGCTCACAAACATGGCCACCCAACAAACCCACCGCGCGAGCACGTTCGCCCCCGTCAACATTGCCGTCATCAAGTATGTCGACACCAATCAGCCCCTTGGTTGAACACACCGACACTAACCCCTCATCAACACAGGTATTGGGGCAAGAGGGACACCAAACTCAACCTGCCCACCAACTCGTCTCTTTCAGTCACCCTCTCCCAAGATGACCTCCGCACACACACCACTGCCTCCTGCTCGCCCGAGTTTACCCAAGATTCTCTCACGTTGAACGGCAAGGACCAGGATATCTCGGGCGCCCGCACCCAGGCCTGTTTCCGTGAGCTTCGCCAGCTACGAAAGGATGTCGAGGCCGCCGACGACTCTCAGCCTAAGCTCGCCGACCTCAAGCTCAAGGTCGTGTCCGAGAACAACTTCCCCACAGCCGCCGGTCTGGCATCCAGTGCTGCAGGCTTCGCCGCTCTCGTTCGTGCCATTGCAAACCTCTACCAGCTCCCCGCATCTCCTACCGACCTCAGCAAGATCGCACGCCAGGGCTCCGGCTCCGCTTGCAGGAGTCTGTTCGGCGGCTACGCCGGCTGGCAAAAGGGTGAGCAGGATGACGGTAGTGACAGCTTGGCCTACGAGGTCGCACCCGCCAGCCACTGGCCCGATATGCGCGCCTGCATCCTGGTAGCCAGTGCCGAAAAGAAGGATGTCTCCTCCACCAGCGGCATGCAAGCCACCGTTGCCACCTCCGCTCTCTTCCAGGAGCGTGCCAACAACGTCGTTCCCAAACGCATGAAGGCCATGGAGAAGGCCATCCTCGACCGCGACTTCGAGGCTTTCGCCGTGCTGTCTATGAAAGACTCGAACAACTTCCACGCAACCTGCCTCGACACTGCGCCCCCAATCTTCTACATGAACGACACCTCCCGCGCAGCCGTCAGGCTGTGCGATGCCATCAACGACGCTGCAGGCAAGGTCGTCTGCGGCTACACTTTCGACGCCGGCCCTAACGCTGTCGTCTACTACCTCGCAGAAAACGAGGAGCGCGTCGCGGGCACTTTCAAGACCTTCCTCGGCGACAAGACTGGCTGGGAGGGCAAGAACATCAAGAGCGAGGTGCAAGTCCCTGAAGGAAACGAGGTAGCAGTCGAGTCGCTGAAGAAGGGCATCAGCCGCGTGATCATCACATCCGTGGGCGATGGACCGAGGAAGACGGAAGAGCACCTTTGCTAGGGGTGGAGTCGACTGTGGCAGGAAAACTAAAATACGACGAGAATCGATAAGCATTGCATGAGAAGTATGGCGAGGCAAGGCATTGGAAGTTCGTCTGGTTGCATGTGTTTCATGATACCCAAACGCATCACATGTACCGAGCATGGTGGGAAATTAAAGGAAGAAAGCAAGAGAAACCAGCATGAAATATCGTTAATCGCATCGAAAGAGCTCGCTGTGAGCCAAAAGAGAATCAACGGGTACCTTTCGCATCGTGTAGATGTCGTTTGCTCTGATACGAGTATGAGTAGATGTGAGGAAATGCTTAAGATCCGAATTATACGTTGTAAAAACATGAAGTTGTCGTGTCTCGCGAGCTGGTGTTGACTGTTTCTCGTTTCCCGTGTGCCTATGTATATGGCTTGTTATCCTTCTCTTCCGAATTGAGCTATAGCGGTTGGACAACGCAGTGTTTCTTCTCACTTGCCAAGCTAGACGCAAACATGGCTTACACGTATGTACATTTGAAAAATGCTCGTCGTGGTCGTCTCATCGTCCAAGGTTCAATCACGTGACCTTGAATCCCGTATCGATTGGCTCGGAGTTTCCGCTTGAATCACACTTCACTCGAGTACTCGAGTCTTCCTCTGACTAAACTTGCTTGCTTATCCACTTGAATGAGAATCCCGATAGTATCACCTCATTACGCTCCCGCACCAAGAGGCGGTCGTCTTCGTTGTCCTCTTGCCGACGTAATCAGCTCGCGACCATCTCCAAAGCGGCTTCACGAAAGCGCCCCCCCCTCCCCCCCCTCCTCCCTGCCAATATCAACGCGCCTGAATCTAGGCTATGCTAATCATAGCATCACCAATCTGCGCTCTCTCTACTGTGGTAGACACTTGCAGGTGCCGACTATTCTGCCTGAGTTTCAATGCCTTTGTTCAGTTCGACATTCACCAACAAGGCCCTCGGCCCCTTTGTCCATCCTATGGTGGTGACTGGGAGCACAGCGCTATCTGACGAGTGACTAATGATCAATATCGAGCACTGCTCTGCCTTCAAGGGTGACTGGTGTGCAAGGTTGGGGAGTCACTTGAGCGTCGGTGCAACACTGCATAATCTCCATTTGTTCTGTGAAAACTGGGTAGCTAGGAGGACTGGCAAGGTACTGTGCGAACAAGTGAATGTGAAGCTGACATTCACGGCACTTGATGCAAACGCGAGTCGCCCAGTCCGATCAAAGACAACAATGCATTGTTCGCTCGAGCCATCTGCGAAGTTACTCGCACAACGCCTCTGTAGGCTTCACGCAACACCATCGGCGACACTCACAGTCTCCTTTCACTAATCCAGCGCAAATACAAAAGACGCGCCATGGACGCCCAAGATTTATCTTCCTCCCAAGGACGCACCAGACAACTGCTACAAGCACGGCAGCTGTTCAACAACTCAGCTATCCTTCAACGACTCAACACAACCAAGCAGGCCCAGCTCAACATGGCACCTGACCCTACCGCTTACCACGGCAGTTCTACTACTCTGGCGATGGACTGTAAGCATGTCATCCACTACTCCGTGCCCTCTGCTCTCAGCATTCAGCTGAGTCGTCCAGCGGACACCTACGGCACCGCCTCTGACTGGGAGGATGGATACGAGCCCACCGAATTTGTGTGCCTTTCTGCCAACACCCTTCTCTGCAATGACTGCGAGGAGATCATGCGCACCGAATTGCGCGACGCCGCCGAGGCGTACTCTTTAATTTGGGCCGACAGAGTCGGCAGCTCCAGCCCGCCGAACGAAGCTAGCAAAGCCGCCTCGGATCGTTACGTGCAGGCCGCCATCGAAGTGGCCAACTTCGAGGGTCGCATGGCCGACCGCGAAAACACGATCTCTCAGGCCGATGCCAAGAAGGCGAAGGAGCAGAAGTGGGAGGCCGGAAAGAAGGTCAGATTCAACATCGAAGAGGGCGAGGGCGCTGGAGAGAAGCCGAAGAAGGAGAAGGAGAAGATGCCAGCTATCGCTCTCGGATGGGTCGAGGTCGATCGCCCGGAATCGCCGCCAACAACGCCGCAGACCGACGACACGACTGAGTACGTCTTCGCCTACCGCCCGAAGCAGCTTTGAGAGCTTACATCTCCGCGACCCTACTCCGAACACGTCAAAGTCGAATTTCAGTACCCATGATCGATCCCATTGAGAAGCCCCATTCAGCACAAGCACACGCTCGCACGATCGATTGATCCCGATACGAACCCCCAGCTATCACACACACGCGCACACACGCACAGCACGATTTTCCCACAAGCAAACACAACGCGTCTAGCAAGAAGTTTCGCCGCTCGCACCGCAGTCTCAAACCGACCGACATGAGCCATTATCAGCAGCGCTTGCTACAAGGAGCCCGCTATTGGCTGTCGGGAGGCTTGCTCGTACGCGGCAAAACGCTATTACGCTCCCTTATACACCCCACACGCCCCATTACGAAGATCGCGCGAAGGAATAGATAACAGTCAGAGAATTCAAAGTATGTTCATCCCCATTTCATTTTTTTTCCAACCATCTTCATCGTGCTTCCCGTGAAATGTTGCTGCTCAGCCTGCTGCAACTAATAAACTTGGTGATTCTTGTGATTCTTGAAGTGTATCGGTATGTCTGCAGTGTAGACCCTGCACCGATCGTTCAGAAGTGATGTTCAAGTCCTTTGTGTCGTTCTCGGTGCCTTTGTCGAGTAAGTATAGTTCTTTATCTCTTGTCCTTTGTCCCTTCCCTCGGAAAGAAACGCATCAAGTCTCTCGCTACCTACGAAGGCCAGTCTGCGGCAACTCGATGCGAGGCAACATACAGTGCTTATTGTACATCAGGCTCGGTTTTCACTTAGTTTCCTTCCATGCTCGGACACCCGCCTCTTGCAATACAAGGCGCTCGGAAAACCCTCACGGTATATCTGTTGGCCTGCTCACAGGGAGTTGTAGACCTTTGATTCACGCATGCTGCAATGCCTACTTTGAGACAGGTCGAACAAGTCAAGGTGCAGTCACTTTCTTCACTTCCATCATGCCAAGTCGTGAACGCATGCGGGTGTTGCCGTCACGTTCTCGGTGGCTCGGAGAAGTGAAGTGAGGTCCCATTCTGCCAGCGCGTCTTCCGCCAACTTTTGGTGCTCGCAACTTCACGACACGACACCGCGTCCTCCTCGACATCTTTGCACAACCAAGTCGATCGCGCCGTCCATTTGCACCAACAACATATCGCACCGCGACTTCCTGAACATCTCGACGGACTATACAACCAAGTAGACAGCGCCATCAACGAACACCCTCCCGATAACCACCATTGTAGGTCCAGCACTATCTCACACCTTGGAGCTTTTCGCTGACCAAACACATCTAGCGTGATACCTCTTGTTAGCCAGTGTATCATACCACAGCACCTTCGGATCCAGTCCTGACTCTGGCTCAGCTCCGCCCTCTGCGACAGCTGCAAAGACTTCAACGCGTTGATCGCAGTTACAACCCGGCACAATCACGAAATGTTGAAGATGAGGGCGAAAAAGCGCGCCGTGATGCACATGCCCAAAATCGATACGGAATTCGAATCCGCCAAAGAAGAGCGCCTCCACAATTACCGGGTTTACTGTCAGAAACGATCAGAGTACGAGAGGTCCGTCCGCCACCACGAAAAAAACAACGATCCAGCGCTCCCAAGCGTCGACGAACGCGGAGTGGCGCTGATACCTTCGCTCGCAAGCCAAGACGCTGCTAGTGAGTCGAGAAGACCTCTCTACGGCCGTGGAGTAGCTCTTCCAGCGGCCGACATAAACATGATGCGGCTGCCGCTCTCACTCGCAAGACGAACAAACAAGTCTGCTCTCAAGCCACAAACACCCGACGCATCGCAAGCGAGCAATCCGCGCCACAAATACAAGCACGTGAGGTTTGACGAGGGTCCCCGCAAGTACATCACGCCTAGGTCCATCGATGGTGAGCTATGCCATTACCTCAAGGCCCTGGACAAAGACCCTCATCCTTCCAGAGAGACGTCCCGTCACAAGGGCGGGAGGTGTAACAAGCTCCTGTGTCGCAAAAGCTGGACGTATGAGCGTGGCCGATACGCCGACCAGGATGGGGTGTACTGGCAGACGATGGTGGCTTCTAAGGACAAGACAGAGAAGCATGGCCCGGAGAACAAGGGGAAAGGCCCGGTAGTGTCCACTGCTTTTCTTCCGGGCTTGGGGATGTTCAGTAAACAGGATGCTCGACAGGTACAGAGCTGTTGGGAATTTATCACTAGGGTTGATCCTGTCTGCGGAGAGAAAACTCCTTCCAAAGACGATGATCAATTTGAGGATGCCGAGCAGAGTACCCCCCAATCCGCTTGTCCGCTTTTCCCGCAGCCACAGGGGGATTCCACTCATTACGCCCCAAGCGGCGGAGAGAAGTTGCCACTCGTTGACGACTACTATGGCGAGCAGCTCAAGGAGACTGACGAGTGCGACATTTCTGTTAATGCCCAAGAGAGCTTTTGTTTTTCAGCTCGTGCAAGGCCTTTTTTGCCGCAACTGCAGGAGACCTTCGCCTATTTCGATCCCTTTGGCGGAGATCCGTTGAACGACGACGCCGATGATTTTGACGAGCGCTTCAAGGCATCTGACCAATGCGGTGACGTCTTTGAGGATGCTCAAGAGAGCATGAGCTCTCCAGCTAGTCCAAGAGATTATCCACAGCAGCAGCAGGAGACGTTCGCACACTACGATCCGATTGGGAGGGATGCATTTGACGACGAGGACGAGGAAGACGAAGACGACGTCCATGAGCGAGCACAAGACACAAACCAGTGCGACGCTTCTCAGAGCGCTCAAGGGAGCATTTCCTACTCGGCTCACTCGATGTATTGTCCACGATTGCAACAACCATACATCGTCGCTCGATTCGAACCCTTCGACTCGAGTGTTCCAGATCACGACTGGATGATGCCGGAGTCCGAGAAATGAGGCTGATGAGACCCCAGATGTAGAGGTTTCTGTGCTCTCCGAATGCACGACGCAATCCCCAGAGGGAGCAATCAAGACGGTTCGAAACAGTGTGAAGGAGTGGGAGAAAGTACTTCCGACGAAGGGCGCAGCGTGAGTGAGACACTGCTGCCTTTGTTTTACGAAAAGCGAGAGCATACCTCTGCGTCTCCAAGCTGAGACATCTCGAAGAGTTCTCCAGGACATGCTTTGGTTCACAGATGCGGTACAGTTGCTTGTTTTTGCTTGGTAGTCTTTTTGAGTGTTTTTCGATGACTTTTGCCAGCATGTGAGCCTTTGTTGCGTTTAAGACAACAGAGACCATGAGAGACGTCTTGCACAGTTGAGACTGTTGCCCCATAAGGCCACTAGTAGCTAACAATTTTCCTTTTCCTTTCCCGTATCAATTGATGTTCACTTCGCACGTCTCGTCCGCTCTGCAGGTAGAGTAGACTTCTTACCTTTTCTCACCTTTCATCTACCTCGGGTGCTAACCGAGACACGGGAAACGCTGCAGTTCATCAGTCAGCCTGATCATTACATCCTCTCTCATCAGCGACACAACGAGCCACTCTGGCTAGCAACGCACACTCCCGACGAACCGTATCAATGGTCGAGAATGTCATCCACGCCACCTCCAAGCGACGACGAAACACCATCGCCAGTATCAGTACCTGCATCCCCATCAGCAACACAACCACGGCACTCAGGGCCGCAGAGACTCAAAAGAGCAGACTGCGGACACTTCTCCAGCTTAAAAGTTCCCTCTGTTTGGCCCTTCTCAAAGATCAGGCTCTGCAAGCCCTGTAAGTTCCGCGAAACTCTTTCTCTGGCCGCGTACTGCTGGCAATACGCCCAAAACGGTTCACCAGTTGATGGTATCGATCAGCATGAAGCGCTTAAGTTTTGGCGGCTACCGAGACTGGATCTCGCAAATCACCTGAGCGGGGCGGCTGGGACGGACGGGTGTAGCGCGGAAGAGTATTGTCGGATTGAGATGGCTAAGTCAGAGGCGGCGAATCTTGAGGTCGATATCCTCGCTAACAGGATGGAGGAAGAGATGGCTGGTGAGATGAAGGTTGTGACTCAGAAAACAGTAGCTGAGGGCAGAGCTGAGGACAGAGCTGCTATTGACAGCAGGAGGCGGGGTTCTACTCTTGCAGTGGCAGGCGGTGATGAAGAAGCCAAATTGGAAGCCAGAATTCCTACGCTGCATCTCAGAAGAGCAACTTGTCTGTCCACGCCAGAACCAGAAGAAAGATTCGATACACACCCGGCCAAGCGCACACCTTCAACCAACGGGAGTCCTCCGATTCCCCTGGTTACCATCTTCAAAAAGTCACAATTGACGAATACAACAGGCACGAGCGCGTCAACTTGTCCCAGCCTCAACTCGATATCCATCTCATCGATTCTTACACCCAACAACAAACCGCTCCGAACCGTGACCTTCCACCCCACAGCCACCGTCCAAGACACCGAAGTCCCATACTCTTACCCACGCCGCGCCGAAAAGCGAATATCGCGACTCGAACTGCTATAATCGCACAAGTGAGGATTTCTACGATCCTGGGCAGTGGGCGTCGAGGATTCCCGAATCTGTTTTGGTATCTGAGTGTGATGGCGACGATAAGGGCGACGATGATGGCGAAGACGATGGCGGCGGTGATGGCGATGACGATGGCGACGGTGACGATGGCGACGGTGACGATGGCGACGGTGATGATATCGATGGCTGGCGGTACAAGGGAATTGTTTTCACAGCGGAAGAAATTGCTCAACAAGAGACGGATATCCTCGCCACACGATACTGACCGTAGGCCACCCCAAAGTTATGCAGAGCGAGTCACAGCGAGATCACTGTTGAAGAAAATGACTTGATCATCAGGAAGTGCGCTTGGCATCTCTCAGACCTCGTTACGAATGATCTTTAAAGTGTAGGTTCTGGGCGACAGTAGATTGATCGAGGCATCAGATCTTTCGTTTCGATATAATGAGATGCTCCTTCGATGCCTTGAGCATGGACTGTGTCGACAAATAACTCTGAAGAAGGCAGATAAATGTTTGATCTAATTCATCCGCTTACACTCAATCATCATAACGATATAGAGAACTTCCACTTCCGGGCATTGCAGACCAGACGTTCCGAACGAGTCATAAACTTGGATGCTCGGGCTATACTACCTCTTCTTTAAGGCATGGCAGTTTCCGAATTTCACATATATACACCCATGCCGCTATAAGGGAAGATCCAGTTTCACACCTGCACCACAGTGGCCTGAGCTCGAAGAAGCATTGCAACATGCACTGGCCATATGACCACACCTCGATACTTCAATGCGCAACATGCCCTTCATCGAAATTGTGAAAGTCGATACTTCATCTGCAGTGATTCTCTCGATCCTTTGCGAAACGCAACCGATCCATTGCGACCATGTCATCACAAGGCGGTAACGATTGACACAAACATGCACATTCTAACAGCGCAGCAAAGCGGTGTACGGGTGTCAGCAGCAGCAGCAAAGACCCTCGCCGTTACCATCGTGCTCGATAGCAGGTCCCAACTAGGCGTCACCCGGATCGATCGTCTTCGAGCCCGGCAACGCATGTCGATCAATGGAGCCCATGCACCAGGAACCCGGTTTCTGGGCTCGGGAGTGTCGACTCGGTAGTTGGCTTGAGGGTCAACGGCTAGATTTGCTGGTACTGTATCATAAAGTACTCTAGCTGTGTTGTAGTTGCACATTTGTGCGAAGGATACAGCAGACGTCGTTTTCCGTGAACCATATTATTCGCAGTAGCAATAATGGCGGAGTATCGTGCGTATCGGTTCAAGCGACGGAAGAAACCTTTCAACTTCACGGGCGCTCTCAGTGCACTGTACACCGTTAAGTCCAACATTTCGAAACTCGAGATCCGAAACATACATGCAATACCCAAAAGCGATGAAGATCAGTTATAGCCAAGAGACACTGTCTGAGATCGTGCCTGTCGCGACAACTTTCCCATCGATCCATCGATCCATTTGCTCCGTCTCTTCTGTCGTCGTCAACTTAATACCGCATCAACCCTCCCAACGTTGATACAGAGTTCTCTGCAAAGAGACAACCTTTCCAAGACAGGAGCCATGCCCGTCTCCCTACTCACATTACCCTACGAGCTCCGCGAGCAAGTCCTCACGACCCTGCTCAGCCACAGAGGCAATATCAAACTCCAGGCCCCGATCGAGACCCGATCATTGTTCGCATCTCCAATCATGCAAGTCTGCAAACCACTGCGCGAGGAAGCAATCCGGGTATTCTACCAAGTAAATACTTTTACCTGGGTCATTGATCCCGAAGCGGTGAGTCCAGAAGTAGTTGCCCTTGTCAGGGAAAGATCAAGTAGCATATCGTGAAGGGCTGCTTTCCAGATCCAGATCTAATACTGCGTGTGACCCAGAACGAGCTTTCCGATTCGACAGAGAATCGTATGTCCTCGCATCAACCAACAGACAAGGATGAGAGGTACGGTGGACCCATCGTCGGTATTCCCCTCTCCACCCTTCCCTGGCAGCAAACCCGAACCCCATCCCACCACATCCGCCACCTGCGCCTAGACATATACCTCCCCGAACGCTACAGTCGAAAACTCTGGGAAGGAACCTTCGCAACACAGCTCGCCAGTCTTGTCCGCGCGCTCGACAAAGGCCAAAGGCTGAGGGAGTTGAAAGTCATGATAGCGAGTTGGCACGACTTCCGGACTCTGTGCGATTGGCAGGCTACGGTGTTGCTGCAAGGGTTTGGAGGATTGGAGGTGAAAGGCGATGTGCAGGTTAGGGGGAGGGGGTTTAGTCGTGAGGTGAGGAGGGAGATGGCGGAGATTGGACTTGCGGGGGAGATGCGGGAGGGAGGGAGGGCGGGGCGTCGACGAGAGGTTCCGGGGGTGTGTTGGGAGGGCGATTTGGATTGGGAGTGGGAGGGGGGAGTTGTGGTGTGAGGCTGTGCGGATGCAGAGCTGTTTTGGCTGTGATTGGATAAGCACTCTTTGTCGATTGTCTGCTGTAGCTTTTACGACTTGTGGGTGTTACTTGGGTCAAAGATGTGTCAGCAGATGGCGAATGATGTGAGTGTGAGGGAGGTCTGAGAGGCAGTGAACGTCGTTTGCACCTGCACATGACAAACGCTCGCCATTGCATACCTTATGCAAACACGATACCATGCAGCGTCACACGCAAGCTCCCTGCAGATACCACTTCTTCATAGCCCGCCACCCCGATCTCGAAAACTTGCATCCACCTCGCCTCGACTCACAGACAGATCAAACCACAAACGCGCCCGGAAACATCAATATTCAGCCTCACTATCGCCCTCGCCCTCGCTCTTGCCATACAAAGCCAAGTCGCACCCTCGACGCCAATTAAGAGTAGCCACAGCGACAGGAACACCATGGCCCAGGTTCACATCGCTTTGGCATCTCAAATTCCCAGCAAAATCACGCGGATCCAGACAATCCCTCTCTACGGCATCCTAGTGACGCAAAAGTCGTTCCTGCTCGGCCTGCGCTGGCTATCGTTCCAGCATTACGCCGCAAGTTTGGCGCACAGGCTTGTGGGATCACGCCTGCCGCCCGAGCTATGTGACGAAATAGGCGCCGAATTGAGCAAGCTGCACTTCCAAGACGCAAAGCAACAATGGACGAGGATGAAAGACGATCCGGATGCTCGAATGAAGGAATTCCTTGAAGCCAATGGCCCCATCCAAGGGCCCAACAGTACCGAATCCGAAAAAGCGTTCGAGGCAATGTGGGTCAAGTTGAAGTCTTGTGTCGTAGCGGAAGGGCAGATGAGAATACACTTGAAACAGGCGTGCATCGATCTCTTGGGCGCAGAGGGCAAAGATCGAAGATACGTCCACTTGTCCGCGAGCTTGGTGCGGCCGAGTGTGAGTATGCTTGTTCCAGGAGCAGCACCGTACAGCGGCGGGCCTTCGATGTCACTCGCTAACAATGCGGTGACTGTTGTGAACGCACCGGCCGACGCTCATACGGAATCGTTCGACTACGTTCGCATCCGCTGTAACCGCCCTGGCAGTGCGAAGAGATTGGTGCAGCTGGATGATGTCGAAGCTTCTATTCGTGGGTGGAACCAGGAGTTCGTTGAGAACTTCGTCGAGCAGCTGAAATTGGATGTGGTCACTCCGAGTGGTGAGCAAGAACCCGGCGGAGGTATGAAGCCTCATTTGACCTTGCTGCAGCAGCTAGATTGGACGTAAGTGAGCAGTAGCACGGGTGTGCTCTGTCGCACTGATGTTCACCCCACCCGAAAGTTGAGAAGTCGGGGAAGTCGAGGTTTGGTGGAGGAGTTTGGGAGAGGAGTTGCGGATTGCAAAATTGAGGCCCACGAATGCGTTGGGCTTACTGTTCGCCAGAGCTCAAGACCGGAGCTTGAGATATTGATGTTCCAGGCAACCAACGGCTCAACACCAACGGAATGTACATCCTCGCTCCTCAAGCATGCTTATATTGACAGCTCGAGCGCGGAAGAAGGAGACGTCGCTGATTCCATAGCCCAGCAGACAGTGACCAAAGTTCCAAAGTTCTGAGTCCAGATTCCAAAGTCCATATCCCAAAGTCCAGAAAGTCCGAAATTCCCAAGTCCACCTCACGAACACCCCAACACCAACCCAACAAAATCCCCCAACCAGATCCATTCCCTTCCATTTAGACCCTCTCCCTCTCCCCAGCCCCATCTCGACTCCCACTCACACTCCCAATCCTCCCCTCAGCCCTCTCCCTCCACCTAACAACCCCC
>Ga0265797_10002730_pt1 | contig 29210 bp, 9 predicted proteins | sample P2T30metagenome_FD_192433 | JGI IMG/M metagenome (GOLD analysis project Ga0265797, IMG submission 192433) | Plant litter microbial communities from East Loma Ridge, Irvine, California - P2 T30 | ecosystem: Environmental > Terrestrial > Plant litter > Unclassified | place: USA: California...
GGCCGGGCCTGGCCACACTGCGACTTTGGCATCATCAGCCTCGTCTTCCCCGGCGCCATCTCTGGGCTAGAGTACGCGCTGCGCTCGGGACCCAAGACCGGCTGCTTTGAGCCGGTCGGCTTCACATCTTCTTCTGACATTGTGCTGCAAGTTGCGGAAACGCTGCAGCGATGGAGCAATGATACACTAACGGCTTGCTTGCATCGCGTGCAGAAGCCGCGGGCGGATGAGTTGATGGAAGGGGGGATGGCACCTGAGAGGACGTCGATGGTCTTCTTTTGCAAGGCAGATAGGGAGGCAAGAGTGGGGCCTTTGAGTGTGTTTGTGGGCAAGGGGGAGCAGGCGAGATATCCGGATTTGACGGCGTTGGAGTATCAGGAGGAGAGGAATTCGGCGCATTATCCAGGGTAGATTAGTATAGTTGTCCATGGTAGAAGTCTGTATATAGACGGCATGGAGACGGAGATGGACGGTGTAGACGTGAATCAATCTGGGCTGGTCAAGTTTGGCGATGGGTAGATGACGACGGCGGTTGGTGGTGAGTGTAGATGGTGAGGCCCGCCAAAAAAAAAAAGGGTGCAGAATGTCATCATGTCAGCAAGCAAACAAGGATAGACATGGGTCAAGACTAGGCTTGTATACAAATCCCGTCAAACGTCCAAATATCATGCAGAAGCGTGAGACACAAACGCATAGCAAAAAGCAGTGGATTCAAGAGCCAGCCCAATCCGAGCACTGACTGACACAATGGGCTACATCGAAGGCATGCCCATGCCTGACAAGCTGGCGCCCTACCTCATCTTCACTACCCTCTTGCTCACCCTCATCGTCGCCAAACACGCCTCAGACCCGCTCCGGCGCATCCCGGGCCCTCTGCTGGCGCGCTGCACTTCCCTCTGGCTGCACTACCACGCGTGGGCGGGCACGCAATGCAGCGCCATCCAAGCGCTGCACGCCCGCTACGGGCCCGTGGTGCGCATTGGGCCCAACGACGTGCACATTTCCGACGGCGAGGCGCTGTGGCCGATTTACATGGACAAGGGCGGCATGGTCAAGAGCGGGTACTACAACACGTTTGACATTGACGGCCACGCCACCGTCTTCACAACGCTGGAGCTCGGCCAGCGGGCTGGCAGGCTGAAGGCGATCCAGAGCATGTTTTCGTTTGGGGCGACGACGGCGGCCAAGGGCGTCATCCAGGCGTGTGCGGCGCGCATGATTGAGCGGCTTGCCTGCGCGCGCGACTCTCCCACCAAGACGGTCGACGTGCTCAACCTGACGCGCTCGTACGCCATCGACGCCGTGTCGGCCTACGTCTTCGCGGCGCCCTACAACAGCCTGCAGGAAGTGGGGTCCGAGATGTCTGCGTCGCCGTTTGTCGACTTCTTCGTGGGCATGAGCCGGTTCTTCCACGTGTCCAAGGCCGTGTGCAATGCCATTGAGCGGGTGCTGGACGTGGTGAAGCCCGACTATGCGATGCGCGAGTCGTCGCGCGTCGTGGATGCGTACTTGAGCGAGACGGTCGAGGCCAAGATGCGGCAGCGGGCCGAGGGCAAGGACGACGACAGCTACCCGGCCCGGCTGCTGGCCGTGGGGCTGTCCAAGGCGCAGGTGCTGGCCGAGTGCAAAGACGCCGTGTTTGCAGGCACAGACTCGACGGGCAACAACCTGGCCACCATCCTGTGGTACCTCGCTGCCCAGCCGCACACGTACGCCAACCTGCACGCCGAGCTTGCACGCAACGACGCGGGCGAGCACAAGGACGGACAGGCGCTGCCCTATCTGACCGGCGTCGTCAAGGAGGCTCTCCGCCTCAGCATGGCCATTTCCTGCCGCCTCCCGCGCGTCGTGCCCGCTGCTGGCTTCTCGCACGCCGACGTCTACATGCCTCCGGGCACCAACGTCGGCCTGTCAGCCTACCAGCTGCATCTCGACCCCGCCGTCTTCCCTGACCCTCACCAGTTCCGCCCCGAGCGCTGGGCGCAGCCGTCGGCGCACATGCAGCGCGACTTCATGCCCTTTGGCAAGGGCGCGAGGGCCTGCATTGCGAGGAACCTGGCCATGCTCGAGTTGTACGTCGCCACAGAGGCCGTCGTCAGGTCGGGCGTGCTAGAGGGCGCCAGGACGACCGTCGACAGCATCGAGTCGTTGGAGTGGTTCAATGCGAGGGTCAAGAGTGGCACCATTGAGTTGGCATGGTAGACGGACGCGCTGGCGGTAGGTTGGCGATGATATACACACATGCACCACACGGCGGCAACATGGGCAGATCGAGGGGCACAGTGGAAGTAGATGGGTTACATGACAACCTGCTTCTTGGGGGCGGGCGGCTGTTAGGTAGCGTAGCATAGGTAGGCGTAGAAGAGTCTGGAACCAAAATCGAAATCGAATTTCCGAATTCTAACCTCAACCAACGCCCAAAAATGCTCCTCTGCAGCACAACCAGCACAACTACATATTCTACAACGTCTGCAGCCTGCCATGTACTTCTAGTCCTCTAATCACTCCAAGAAGAACAGTCTTTGAACAGAAAATCATACACGTCCATTGCCAAAGGCTGTACTGCTGCGTGGGCGGTACTTTTTACCAACTAGAGCTCCAAGTCCTATTCATCATTTCAGTTCTACTTCGTTCCAATTCATTCCGCTCTCTTTTCACTTTCTTTCCTTCCGTCCGCCACCGCCCAATATAATCTTCTCAATCACCTCCCTCTCCCCGCTCTTGGCCAGCATGTCGCGGAACGCTGCATTATTCTTCATGAGCCTGGCTGGCGTATCGCACTCGCCGCGTCCGTCGTCCATGACAAGCACCTGGTCAAAATCCGCAATCGTGCTGAGTCGATGGGCAATGACAATCAGTGTCGAGTGCTTGAACTCGTCACGGATCGAGCGCTGAATCTTCTGGTCCGTTGCCATGTCGACCGCCGACGTGGCCTCATCAAGCACCATGATGCGAGGGCGCAGCACCATTGCGCGTGCTAGGCACAGGAGCTGTCGCTGTCCCTGCGAGAGGTTAAGCCCACCGCGCGCAATCTGGGATTGGAGGTTGCGGAAAATGTTGACGTTGGAGCCTGGTACGTCTTCGTCTTCGTCCGCGTCGAGAAGGTGAACACGGCGGAGTGCATCGTTTAGTTCGCCGTCGCTGTGCTTGTCAAATGGGTCGAGATTGGAGCGCAGCGTGCCCGAGAAGAGAACGGGATCCTGCGGGATGATGGCCAGTCGGCTGCGGAGATCCGAGAGGCGGATCTTGGAGATGTCGACCCCGTCTACCATGATCCTGCCCTCCTCCGCCTCGAGGACGCGGAAGAGAGCAAGCGAGAGAGACGATTTGCCGCTTCCAGTCCGGCCTACCACCCCCACACGTTGGCGTGCTGGGATCGAGAAGGAGAGGCCCTTCAGAACCAGGGGCAGCTCGGGCGCATACTTGGCTGTCAAGTTCCGGACTTCCAATCGCCCTTCTCTTGGCCAGTCCGGTTGGACCGGAGTGCCAGATGCGTCTTCCGTCTTCATGTTTGTGTACTCAACTACTCGCTCAGCAGAGTTCATGTCAAGCTCAAAGCCTGTGTAGCGGGTGATGGTCTGGATTGCAATGTTTGAGTAATCGAGCGCAAAGCCGAGCGTGAAACCTGCAAGAGAGGCGCTGATCCCGTCGATGCTAATCACGGCGGCAGCCACGACAAAGGTGAAGATGCTGCCAAACAGGCCCTGTCGGAATGACATCCAACGCGAGGCGAGAAGCAGATGCCACGTCGTACGGCCGTAGTCATCGATGCGGCTAAACATGCGATCCATGTAGTCGTCAACCTTGCCAAAGCTACGCACTGTAGCCAGACCGGCTAACGAAGAGCCCAATAGCTCGAAAATGGGTGACTTTGCATTGCTCTCCAACCGCTTGATATCTCGCACGCCCTCGAGGTAAACATTGGTGTAGTAGAGACTGACCACGGCAAACATGCTTATGGGAGCTATCATCACCAGCGAGACAAATAATGCGGAGCAGATGATGGTGATTATGATCAGGAAGCCGTGAAACGACCAGTTGAAATCGCCGGCAAGACGCGAGTCCACCAGAGCAAAGTCGCTGACGAAGCGATTCATGATGCGGCCGGTCGGGACCGTGTCTAGCCAGCGTAGTGGCGCTCGAAGAACGGTGTGCGTGATGGTTTCGAACAGTTCGCGGGAGGCCCGGATCGATGCTCGCAGCACCGTCAGGGACTTGACGGCAATAAGGAATGCTGCCAACGCAGAAATGGCAATGTATACTGCAAGGTAGTATTTGACTCCATGGTGGTCCGCATCGGTTGACGACTGCGCTTTGGCAAGGTCCATCTGCGTCCAGTGCTTGACCCAGTACGACCGGCCCAGCACTGACAGGGCGGAAAGGACATATAGGCCAATCACCAGACTCCAGTACTTGGCACCGCCCGAAGAGCTCATATAGGCCTTGTACACGTTCAGCTTCACTCGGCCCTTTTCCCTAAACTCATCTTCCACGAATTTCATGGCTGCTTCGGCGTTTTCGGCATCGTCTAATTCGACATCGTTGAGAGCAGCTTTTTCATTGTCCGACGCAGCGGTCTGGGATGAAAGATGCTCCAGGGACTTGAGCGTGGGCGTGTGACGCGTAGCTCTCCTCACTCCTCCCTCGCCCAGCTCCACAATGTAGTTTGCCAAGGACGAGACTAGACCGACATGGTGAGTGACGAGGATCCGCGTTCGCCCTTCGATGAGCTCTCCATGGAGGGCATTGTTCAAAATGTGCTGTCCGACATGCGCGTCTACCGCGCTAAAAATGTCATCGAGCACGAGAATGCCGGCTCGAGAGTACAATGCGCGGGCCAGTGTCACTCGCCACCGCTGGCCACCGCTGAGGTTGATACCACTTGCGCCAATCTCGGTCTCTTCGCCATCCGGTAGCATGTCCAAGTCCTTGGTCAGCGCACATGCATCGAGCACTTTCCGATACCGCGACCTCACGTAAGGCAGTCCAAAGAGAACATTGTCCTTGAGCGATGCGTTTTCGATCCAGGGGATCTGTGCGACGAAGCCCATCAGAGACGGGACAATCCAGTCGTGCTGCGAGATGACAATGGGCACGCGCTGCTCACTAGGGGGGGCTCGGGGTGCGCTAACGCTGCCCGAGATGACATCGGCTTCACCGAGTATGGCTGCCAGTAGGAGACTCTTGCCCGAACCCGTCTTGCCATGAACGACGCTGAATTGGTTGTTTGGGAAGCGCAAATTGATGTCTCTCAACAGAAAAGATCCCTCGCCCTCATTCTGCGAGGGCCACGACACGGTAGCATGTTCAAAGGCTACACAGTCTCCGGAGCGGGGCGCCTTGCGTTCGTTGGGCTGCTTGAGATGCTGCTCGATTCTAGCAATACTGACCTTTGCATCAAGCAGCTCGGTGATGGTAGTAGGCACGACGCTGAGCGTCCATTCAAGGCTGGAGAAGACGGAGAGAGCAGTAAAGGCGATGGCGGGAGTAACGGAGCCGTTGATCCAGGCGTAGGAGCCCAAGGCTGCGGCTCCAAGGAGAATAGGCATGGACAGCCAGGCAAATGTCATAAACGTAGCCCATTTGAACAAACGCCATTGAGCGCTCAGCTCCTTGTTACGCGTCGTCATGATGATGTTCTGCCACTGCGGCTCGATGGCGGACAGCTTGATCTGGCGAATACCATGCAAGGCCTCGGTCACGACGTGGGCTTTTTCGTCACGGGTCATCATGACGGCCTCAGCGGCATTGGAGTATCCTCGGGTAGCCACCTGATTGAGGGGCTGGAAAGCGATGGGCACGGCGAGACCCACGAGGGTACTCACCCATCCGATCAGATTGACGAGGAAAACGGAAGCGATGATGATCTTGAGAAGACTGCCGGGGATGAGGACATTGTAACCGGCAAAATCGGAGACTCGCTGCACGTCTACACCAAGCAGGTTGATCGCGCCCTGGACGTTTTCGTTGGACTCTTCCTTGGGCGAGTCGTCGTCGTCTCCGTCGGCGGCATCGGCATTGGCATTGGCATTGGCGCGCTCACCCTCGGTCATCAACGTCTCCATCTCGTAGTCATCTTCGCCAATGCCCGAGTCGCCATCGCTGCTTTTGCGCTGGGGCTTCTTCGAGGCCGACTGGGTAGGGTTGGAAGCGGCCGATTTTACATCTTTGAGGCGCATGGATTTGTCGTAGATGAGAGCTGAGAGCTGGGAGCGAATAGGGGTAGCGAGCAGGGCAAAGTTGACCCATTCAATCCACGACTCGGTAAACAGATGGGCGATTTTGAAGACGGCAAGGCCGCCGGCCCACAGCCATAGCTGGCGCACATCGAGCTCTTGGGTAGCTTTGTGCTCCAGGAGAGTGAGGAGCTTGAACAGGGCGGCCTGGGGGCCAACGAGCAGCACGCTTTCGACGGCAGTGAGGCCCCATTGAACGGTGATGGCGCGGCGATGGTCCGCGATGACACTCCTCCAGAGGGGGCGAGCCGAGGACTGGAAGGACGGGGGGAATCGGTGGCGGAGATGGCGGGTCAAGTACTGGCGGGTGAGGGCAGGCAGATCGTGGACCTCGAGCAGCTGAGACTGGTTCTTGCGCACGCGGTCCAGCAGCGGACGTGTCCAGGCGAACGAGTGCTTGGACAGGGCCGACACGGCGTGCTGGGCGTCGACGCGCCCAGCGTCGACAGTGGCTCTTGGCAGCGAGAGGGCCGATACAGCCGCCAGCGCGGCCCCGGCAGCGGCTACTCCCGTCACGATGAGCAGCGGACTGGCAGACGACTCGTCCCTCAGCGCCAGGACAATGCTCGCCAGCCAGAGGGCGCCGCACGATGCAGCCAGCCGGTAGCCGATGCGAAAGCGCCGGTGGCCGCTCTTCTCGCGCACCAGCTTCAGGGCCTGCACAGCGACCAGCCCCCAGCCGGCCACCACCAGCACTGCGCCAATGCTAAACGAGAGCAATACCACCACGACCGACGCCAGCAGCCCCGTCGCCGTGCCCACGGCGGCCAGGTACGTGGATGCGCGGCCCTCCTTGACCTCGGCCTCGTCGTCGCCCTCGGCCTCTTCATCGTCCAGTTCGCCCGACGACTGTGCACGTGCGTCGTCGTCTTCGTCCCCTGCGAGCGTAGCATACCTTGGCTGCCCTGCCTCCTCCTTCTTCTTCCTGTCCTGCAATGTGAACCAGGTCGACGCAGCCGCTAGCGCTACGCTGACCGACGTCGCCGCTGTCGTCGTGATGTCTACCATGGTGATTGAGACCAGGAGAGCGTGTGTGTAGGGGGGGTGTGGCGGGGAACGGAGCGGCGGCGACGACGACGACGACGTTGTTGATGTTGATGGTGGTGTATTGGCTAGCACAGTACCGGTATCAGCAGCTCTAACCCCTTCAGGCGATAACTCCTTCAGGCGATGACTTCTTCACGCAATCTGTTGGCCCGCGCCCGCAGCCCAAACCGGTAGCAAGCCGGGGAAAGCAGGTGGAAATCCCTGCGCCGATCGCTGTGTCATGTCATCAATCGACGGTGCCAGAGTCGGAGGCGAGGGCTGCTTACCTAGACACGACCTGTTTTTCAATTGCTTGCCCGCCACTATGCTGCGTGTGACCAGAGGGATTGCACGGCTGGGCCATGGATTGCAGATCGTTGGCGTAGTTGGGCGAGAGCGAGCGTGCTGGTCATGGCGCGTGCCCTGTCATCAACGCTGACAGCCCGTAGAGAGATGACTGAATCATCGGTCTAGGCAGCGAAGCAGCCGTCAATGCTTCGCCACAGCATCGCGGCATGCCGTTGTTGAAACGGGGCCAGCTAACGTGTGCACAATTCACGCCTCCCCTTGACTGACCAGACGCTAGTACCAAAAAGTGCCTGTATGCGTTCGGATGTGCCCTACAAACTGCCCTGAGCCTGCCCCTATCCAAATCCTGCTTGCATCCCTCTCAAGTTCCTACTGTTCTCGTGCATTGTTGAACGTTGGATACTTTGAATTGCAACCCTGGGTCTTTGTCTAGTAGTTCCCATCTTGCTTGCAATCTTTACCGAAAACGAGACCAAAAAAAAGGCAAACCTTGTTTGCTTTCTTCCTGCATCATCTTTGGGTATTACCATCCTAGAGACGCCATAGACAGTAGACGACCATGTCGAGTCCTGCTCCCCCTGTCTCCCACGATGCCCCCAGGCAGTTGACCCCCGTCGACATTGAACAGATCAGGGCATGGAACACCAACCATGAAACAGAACCTCTGCATCTCTGTCTTCACGACATCCTGCACCAGCAGGCCGTCAAGATACCCTCTCGCCCTGCCCTGTGCTCGTGGGATGGCGACATGGACTATGCACACCTCGACCAGCTCAGCACTCGCCTGGCTCACTGGCTCGTGTCCAGCCAGGACGTCAAGGTCGAGGACGTCGTGGCCTTTACGTTTGAAAAGTCTTCCGTGGCCGTCGTCACCATGATTGCCGTGATGAAGGCGGGAGGCATCGTCATGCCCCTCGACCCCCGTATGCCCCAGAGCGCTTGGCACGAAAGAATCGACGTCTTCGGCGCCAAGACGGCCGTGACTTCCCACACCTTCGCCAGCCGCTTCCCTAGCAGCATTTCCGGAAGGTGCTTTGTCATCGACGCCGACTTCCTCGACACCCTGCCCGACCTGACCCACCAGCCATGCTCCGCCGTCCGCCCACACAACGGACTGCTCCTGACCTTCACCTCGGGCAGCACCGGCAAGCCAAAGGGTATCCTCCAGGAGCACCAGGCCTTTAGCACTAGCTGTCGTGACCATGGAGCGGCCATGAGGATTACCTCCGAGTCCCGGACCTATCAGTTCTCGGGCTATGCCTTCGATACCGCCATCAGCGACATGTTTTGCACTTTCCTCGTTGGGGGCTGTGTGTGCCTTCCCTCCGATACGGATCGAGTCAACAACCTCGCTGCATCCATGACCCAACTGAGGGCGAACCTGGCATGCCTGACCCCCAGCGCTGCCGACTCGCTGAGTCCAGAGGACGTCCCGACGCTCAAGGTGCTTTGCCTCGGAGGTGAAGCCTTGACGGAGCGCCTCATTGAGAAATGGGCCCCTGTTGTCCAGCTCATCAACATATACGGAGTGACTGAATGCGTAAGTAGCCTTGCCCCTACAACATGTACGAGACCACGTGATAACCCAGAACAGATTGTCTGGTGCATGGCCACTAAGCCAATCCGCCCAGGAGACAAGCCGAGCAATATCGGCCGGGCCGTGTGTGGAACCACGTGGATCGTGGACCAAGCCGATCACACCAAGTTGGCCCCCGTCGGCGAGGTTGGTGAACTTCTCATCCAAGGGCCGAATATGGCCAGGCATTACGTCCAGAACCCGCAAGCCACAGACAAGGCTTTTGTGCATCTGCCGCCATTTCTCACCAACGCCGATGCCGGTTCATTGCGTCGCTTCTATCGTACAGGCGATCTCGCAAAGTACTCGAGCGATGGCAACATCGAATACCTTGGCCGACGAGACACCCAAGTCAAGCTCGCGGGCCAAAGAGTCGATCTGGCCTACATCGAACACCACATGCAGAAGTGTGTCCCCGGCCATGTCGAGGTCTGTGTCGTGGTCGCTGCTCACCAGCGCGTCTTGGCTGGATTTTTGGCCCATAACCGCTCGACTTCCGACTGTAATCCTTCAGACATTAGGACTCAGCTATCGCACCAACTTCCATCTTACATGGTGCCAGGCATCATCATCTCCATCAGTCGGATGCCTACTACTGCTTCTGGCAAACTGGATCGCCAAAGGCTAAGTAAAATGGCCTCCGAGTCCATGACTGACACTCCACCAACATCGCCTACCCGACAATGTTCCCAAGTTGAAGAATTACTGCGGAATCTCTGGGCTTCAGCACTTGATGTATCGGCAACGGTGCTTCATCCCGATTCCGCCTTTCTCCAGTACGGTGACTCCATCTCTGCCATGAAGCTCTCCAATCTCGCTCGTAAAGCAGGCTTTAGTCTTGACATGGCAACAATTTTCACGCATCAAACCCTTTCTGATATGGCTGCGCACCTCCGTTCCAACGCAACCGAAAACCTCAACATCACTGCTTTCAGTCTTATCGAGCCTGAAAATGTGACCATGGTTGTGGCTGAAGCTGCGTCGCAGTGCGGTTGCGGTGTTGAAGATATTGAAGATGTGTATCCGTGTACCCCGCTGCAAGAAGGCTTGATGGCTTTGTCGATGAAGGAAAAGGGAGCCTACATTTCGCGATACATCCTCCGCCTCAATCCCGCTGTTGATTTGTCGATGGTTAAAAGTGCTTGGAAAACGGTCACAGATTACAATCTTATCCTTCGCACTAGACTAGTGCAGTACAATAACCAGATTCTACAAGCTGTCATCATCTCCCCTGACGACTGGACAATTGGACAAGATCTCAAAGCATACCTGCAAACGGACTTTGCCATTCGGTCAGCATATGGAGAGCCTTTAATCCGCCCTACTCTGGTGCAGGATGCGGGGTCCTGGGTTCTAGTGCTTACCGTACATCACTCCATCTATGATGGTTGGTCTATCTATCAGATTCAAGAACAGGTTGAAAGGGCCTATCGCGGTCAATTGCAGCAGCCTTCGATTCATTTCCGCACGTTCGTCAGTAGTGTGCTCTCTAGTAACCAGGAGACCTCGGCATCATACTGGCGAGGGCAGCTTCAAGACGCTCCGGATATCACCTTTCCTCCCGTCTCTTCATCCGACCGGCCACCCTCTGCTGACAGTGCCCGAACTCACGAGTTCGTACTGCCAGTAGTGCCCAAGTCAGAAATCACGCCATCTACGTTTGTTCGTGCAGCATGGGCAATCCTGATGTCGCAGCACTGCCTTTCGGATGACATTGTGATTGGCACTACACTATCCGGCCGATCTATGCCTCTGGCCGGGATCAACGAACTCGTAGGCCCTACCATAACGACTGTACCGGTTCGGATACGGTTGTTGGGCTCGCAAATGGTAGAGAGCTTTTTGCGCCAGTTGCAGGATCAGGCCACGGATATGATTCCTCATGAGCACTTTGGCCTCCGCAATATTCGCAAACTGGGCGCTGATGTGGAAGCTGCCAGCAACTTCCAGAGTCTTCTCATTCTTCAGCCGCCAGTCAGTCTGGTGGACGGCGATGTGTTTGAGCAGCGAGACGTCGAGATTGTGGAGCAGATTCGAACGTTTGTTCTGACTCTGCAAGTACGTCTCGAGGGCCAACAGGCTCGACTTGTTGCAAACTTTGACGAGACCATGTTGGATGGCCGTTATGTCTCCTGGCTACTGCATCACATGGAGCATATCCTCAAGCAGCTTTACGAGAACCCATTTACGCTTCTGCAAGACGTCAAGGCCTTCTGTCCCAACGATGAGGCACAGATTGCAAAATGGCTGCCCGACATAGACTTTGTCGACCGCTGCGTTCACAAAATCTTTGAAGACCGGGTACAAGAGATGCCAGATTCATGTGCCGTCTTCGCATGGGATGGTCAACTGACCTACAAAGAACTGGACGACATGTCCAACCGGCTCGCGTGGCATATACATGGGCTAGGCATCCGACCTGGAGACAGTGTTCCCATCCTTTTTGAAAAGACACTCTGGACGCAGGTTGCCCTATTTGGTGCCATCAAAGCCGGTGCAACGTTTGTCTTGATAGATCCAGATCACCCGCCTGTCCGAATCCAGGGCATCTTCGATGATGTTGAAGCCAAACTCACACTCAGTTCCATTCAATATGAGACAATGTCTCGTGGTTTCGGAGTGCCTGTTCTTGTAGTCGATAAGTCGTTGATAGGTCAGTTGCCCAGCGTAGAAAGCTTATTGCCCGTGGATATATCCCCAAGACAAGCACTTTACATTCACTTTTCCTCGGGCACGACTGGAAAACCCAAAGGCTCCATTATCGAGCACTGTTCGTATGCATCTTCGGCAGCTGCCACGTGCAGAGCTATGGAATTATATCCTGGTCCAGAGAGCGCGAACCGGGTCCTTCATTTTGCAGCCCATTCGTATGATCAGTGCATTGGAGAAATGCTCGGGACGCTGATGCACGGCGGCGTTCTCTGCATTCCTTCTGATTTCGAGAGGAACAACGATGTCATTGGCTCCATTAACAAGTACAACTGCACGAGGGCGACCTTTACCCCATCATTCGGTCGCCTCATCGCGCCTTCGGATGTGCCTTGCCTCCGTGTTGTGGTGGTTGGTGGCGAAGCCATAGCGGAGCAAGACATCACACATTGGAAAGGAGTCAAACTATGTAAGCCTGAAAGCGGTTGCTATGTGTATAATCTGCGATAAACTAACTTGTCATCAGTCAATGCGTATGGACCCTCCGAGACAACGGTATCGTCTTGCGTGAAGGAATGGCCGAGGACCAACCGTACTACCGACTTCCGGAGCATAGGCCATCCCATTGAATCAGCACATTACTTCCTCGTTGAGCCTGGAAACCATCACCAGCGCACTCCTTTGGGAGGCTTGGGCGAGATTGTCGTTGATTCTCCCACAGTGGCGAGGCAGTACCTCAAGGAGCCCGAAAAGTCCAAGAAGGCCTTTGTGGACAGACCGGCATGGCTATCCGGTGAGGGCACTCCTGCGGGTCGCAAGCTTTACAAGACAGGTGATATTGGACGCTACTCTGCGGATGGAGAATTTATATTCCTTGGTCGTAGGGATACCCAGGTCAAGCTGCGCAGTCAGAGATTGGAGCTGTCCGAAGTCGAGTACCACATTTCCTCGCAACTGGCAAGTGTTGACGAGGTGGTTGCAGAGATGATTACTATTTCATCACTGCCGAATGCTATTCTTGCTGCATTCATTCGTCTCGGCCCCAAGCAGCGCCAGGGTGACGTTATCGATGAGGCTGCCGCCTCTGAGCAAAGCTGGATGGCACTCCAAGATCGAATTGCCAATCACCTTGGACAAGTCGTCCCTGGCTACATGATCCCCACGGCCTTCTTCCCACTGCGGCGCGTTCCATTGACAAACTCCCACAAGGTCGACCGCAAAGTGCTGCGCGCTGCCTGTGCCGATCTCACCGCTGAACAGCTTGCATCTTTCTCGTCGACTCAAAAGAACAAGAGAGCGCCAACGACTCAACTCGAGTTGGCCATGAGCACGATTTGGTCCGAAGTCTTGGGAATCCAAAAGGATATGATTGGGGCAGAAGACAACTTCTTCCGGCTAGGAGGCGACTCCATCGATGCGATGAAGGTGGTTGCCATGTGTCGTTCCCAGGGACTATGGTTGACAATGGCTACATGCTTCCAGTATCCTCGTCTCGCTGACATGTGCCTCGCGCTGACCGAGACGTCTCCAGGCCCTACCAAAGGCGACGACGACGTTGAACCATTCTCTCTCCTCTCAGAACACGAGACGGAGGCATTGCGGGAGGAAGCTAGCATACAGTGCCGTTTGAGCTTGGATCTCATTGATGACATTTATCCAGCAACACCACTTCAAGAGGGATTGCTCGCCGTCTCGGCCAAGTGCCCGGGTATGGAGATGGCGCAGATGAGCTTTTCCCTTGACGCTCATGTCGATCTTCAACGCCTGAAAAGTGCCTGGGAGTCTGTCGTGCGTCAAACTCCAATTCTCCGAACTAGAATGATTGCCACAAAGTCTGGAACTTTCCAGGTAGTTACCAACGAGCTCATAGACTGGCAATCGGCCAATGATCTACAGCGATACGTGGAACATGATCGAGAGATGCCTATGCTCAACGGCGACAAGCTATGTCGACTAGCAATGATTGCAGAAGCAGACTCTGGAAGAGCACACATCTGCATCACGATGCACCACGCTTTATACGACGGCTGGTCATGGGCGCGATTGATTGAGTCCGTTGAAAAGGTCTACGCGGGTATCACTGCCGCACCTTCGGTTCCGTTCAACCGTTTCGTCAGATTCCTCATGACGCTGAATCTAAATTCCAAGCGCGCAGCCAAGGAACATTGGTCAAAGGTCTTGGCTGGTACCAGCGCAGATGTTTTCCCCAAGATGGCTGATGCATTCTACACACCGCGGTCGGACAGTTGCGCCAAGAAGGTGGTGTTGGGAAAGAATCTCTCACATGTCACCTTAGCAAACGTCATTCGTGCAGCTTGGGCTTTGCTCATCTCGCGTTATACCGAGAATCCTGATGTTGTTTTTGGCTCTGTAATCACAGGTCGTGACGTTCCAGTTGAGGGCATCGAGGGTGTTGTGGGCCCTACTTTCACGACTGTCCCTGTTCGCGTCCAAGTGGATGCAAACTCGACCGTCGAAGCCTACCTTCAGCAAGTCCAAGCGCTAAGCGGCTCTACCGACTCGTTCGAACACATCGGTCTTCAGAGAATCCGAAACATCAACTCCGACACTAAGGTGGCATGCAGTTTCCAGAATGTGTTGGTTGTGCAGCCAGAGGAGGAAGATGCTTCGCAGGAAGGAATCCTCAATAAACGGCAAGATCTGGACGAGATGGGTACTTTCAACAATTACGGGCTCATGCTCGAATGCACGCCAAATCGCGACGGCATCTGCCTCGATGCCAGCTTTGACAGTAGTTTGGTGACGGAATTCCAGATGGGTCGTATTCTAGATCAACTGGCACATGTCCTCCGACAGCTTCTAAGCCGCGAAGAGAAGCAGCTTCAAGATGTGGACATGCTTAGTCCCGAAGACTACGAACAGATACGCCAGTGGAATCACGAAACGCCCGAAATTCCTGAACAGTGTATGCATATCGCGATAAAGATGCAAGCTGAAGAACGACCAAAGGCCGAAGCTGTGTGCGCTTGGGATGGCAGCTTTTCTTATGAAGAGGTCATAGCAGTGTCCTCACGTCTTGCAACGCATCTTCATGAGTTAGGCGCCCGGCCCAACATGGTCATACCTATCGCCTTTGAAAAGTCAAAATGGGCTACCATCTCCATGATCGCCGTCTCGATGAGCGGTGCAGCATTTGTTCTCCTAGACACTGCCCACTATGATCGGGAACGGATTCTCAGTCTATCAATCGATGTAGATGCAGAAATAGTCATCGCGAGTCCGACCTATGCGCCCTATTACGACCAACAGTGGAAAAAGGTTGTTACCTTGTCGTCAGAATTTCTCCAAACGCTGCCGGCCCACCCCAGTCTCCCCGAGCATCTCTATCATCACGAAAACTATTTCTGTGTCTTGTTCACTTCGGGCAGTACGGGAAAGCCAAAGGCAATGGTCCACAGCCACGGCGGATTATACGCCAGTTACAAAGGCCTTGGCTCAGCCATCGTCATCAACCCAGAGTCTCGCGTTTTCCAGTTTGCTTCACACGCTTTCGATCCCGCCATCATGGACACTTTTGCTACATTGATGCACGGTGGATGTGTTTGCATACCTTCTGAGAAGGAGCGCATTGATGACTTTTATAGCGCCTTCGGCCGGCTGCAGGCAAACTGGGTGCACGTGACTCCATCTCTGGGGCGCAGCTTGAACCCCGATAAGCTTCCTGGAATCAAAAATATTCTTCTAGGAGGCGAGCCGCTGATGCAGACGGAGTTGAACGTCTGGTCTGAAAGGGCTCATTTGATGTCTTCATATGGGCCTGCCGAATCATCATTATGCATCACCGGTGCTCTCAAGGAAGGGGTGCGCTCGCCACCAAACTTAGGCTTGCCCGTTGCGTGTAGGGGCTGGGTCGTCGACATCTCAGACTATACGAAGCTAGCACCAATCGGGATGATTGGTCACTTGATTATAGAGGGACCAGTGAACGCCATTTGCTACATCAACGATCCCGAGAAAACAGCCGCTGGTTTCATATCGCCTCAGCATGTCTGGATGCCTGAAGTCGCATCTCCAGTCAACCAGCGAATGTACCGCACGGGTGACCTGGTTAGATACACTCCCGATGGTACTGTCGAGTTTGTGGAAAGGCGAGACACACAGATCAAACTACGAGGTCAGCGCATCGAGCTTAGCGAAGTGGAGTTTCACTTAAAAGAGGCACTGAAGCAAAGCGGCTACGAGGCAGAAAGCATTGTCGCTAAGATCACACCCTCCGAGTCCAACTCACTTTTGGCTGCCTTCATTGAGAGCCCTGAGCTAGCTACCAAATCTCAAGAGAAGGAACATGATAGCATCGGCCAACTCCTGGCATTAGTGACAATGCACATGAAAGCAAAGTTGGTAGCTTACAAGATCCCAACCGTGCTAATACCAGTGTCAACTATACCTCGCACCCCTTCCCGGAAGATTGATCGCAAAGAACTGCTCAAGATGGTGTCAAAACTTTCTGAAAAGGATATTGCTTATTACACTCGCTCGAGTCGCGTTGGACGAGCACCGAGCACTCAAGCCGAAAAGCACATCTGCTCACTCTTCGCGCGTGTTCTGGAACTCCGTGAAGAGCAAGTCTTTGCGGATGACATGTTCTCACGTCTGGGCGGTGATTCCATCCAAGCAATGCGCTTAGTCGCTTTGGCACGAGAAGAGGGGGTCGCTATAACTGTGTCTCAGTTGTTTTCCTTGTCCACTGTAACCGGGCTGGCGGAGCAGCTCCCTTCTTCTGCACCCACCATGGTCGAGCATCAGCAGCCTGCTCGACGCCAACCTGCGTTGTTCCAACTTGCAGCCGACAAATGCAACGTCGATGTCGGTTTTGTCGAAGATGTGTACCCATGCACACCACTTCAAGAAGGACTTATGTCGTTATCCCTCGAGAAAGACAATGCCTACGTCGCTCATAATGCCTTCCGACTGCCACGCGACCTGGACATTGGACGATTAAAACAGGCTTGGACTGATGTTTCGGACAAGAATCCGATTGTCCGCATGCGGATGATCTCCTTACAAGACAAATCGCTCTTAGTCGTCGTGCAGGAAGAGTTCTCCTGGCGGACTGGAACATGTCTCCAAGACGATATCAACGAAGAGAAACTGCTTCCAATGGGGCTTGGCTCACCTCTCAATCGGTTCCGCTTGATTACCTCTGATGAAGGAAACTACCTGCTTTGGACCTCGCACCACTCCACGTACGATGGCTGGTCAATGAATCTCTTGATTCATCAAGTCGAAGCTACCTATCACGGCCAAGTAATCGCTACGAGTCCGAGCTTCAAGAGCTTTGCTTTGGACCTTGAATCGCGGCATCTGGAATCCAATGCTTTCTGGACCCGTATGACGGACGTCAGCCCTATACAGACATTCCCCGAAAAGCCTCTACCGGGCGTTCGCCCCGCTGTCAATTCGACATCGCGCCGGCAGTTCACTCTGAAGAGGAAACCAGGCTCACCAATCACGACTTCTGTCATTTTGCGCGCCGCATGGGCACTCACTTTACGCCAACATGTAAGTATATGTACAATTTCACGCATTGTGTGATTCGAGTCTTGCTGACATGCCAATCCACACCTTTAGTGCAGCGCTGCGACCGTTTCCTTCGGTACCGTCTCTTCTGGACGGAGCGGTGATTTCCCTGGCATCGACGGGGTTGTTGGACCAACATTCTGCACGCACCCCGTTGTTGTACAGGTAAACCCAAATCTCTCGATTCTCTCTTTCCTCGAGGAGCAACAGGCGGGATGGCTGGAGACTCTTCCGCATGAACACTTTGGCCTCCAGAATATCGCAAAGCTGAACAATGTTTGCAGAGAGGCTTGTGATTTCCAAAATCTTCTGGTTATACAGCCAAAGCAACTGCGCGGGACGGAGTCTACGGATGTCATGGGCACCTGGTTGAAATCAACAGAATATTCAGACTTTTTCTCGTACCCACTCACCATCGAGTGCTCACTGGGCGAGACAAGTTGTGATATTCTTGCCGGCTGGGACGAAGACATCATCGAGAAGAATATTATGGAGAATATGCTGTCACATTTCGACAGCGTGGTCCAGCAGCTTTTGGCTGAAGAAAGCACGCAAACTGTAGGACAGCTCGACATGCTCGGTACCGGTGGCCTTGAGCAGATTGAGAGCTGGAACAAGCTTTGTGTTAAGTCTCAAGCGCCGCATACCGAGGAGAACGACATGCCTGTGCCTGCGCGCATATCAAGACGAGCGCAGGAAAACCCACATGCCGAAGCAGTGTGTGCAAGCGACGCCAATCTCACCTATGCAGAACTGGAACGGTATTCCGATGCTTTAGCCGCACATCTTATTCTTCAAGGAGTCGGTCCAGACGTCCTTGTTCCCTTTTGCTTCGAGAAGTCGGCATGGACTTTTGTCGCCATGCTGGCTATCATGAAAGCCGGAGGAGCGTTTGTTCCGTTGGAAGGATCGTATCCTGTTAGTTGGCTCACCAATGTTGTTGAACAGACAGGCGCGCAGATTGTGGTCGCATCGCCCGAAATGGCGAATGTGTGCTCGGAGCTGCCCGCGCAAACAGTGGAGGTATCGCGCCAGTTTCTTGAAGCCCTACCTCAAGGTCCAGTACAACACAATGTCAGATTGCCGGATGCTGCGTATGTGATATTCACTTCCGGTAGTACGGGAACACCAAAAGGTGTCATCATGGAGCATGGTGCCTTTAGCCGTGGTGTCACTGACCATGGCTACATCCTGCGATTGTGTGCAGCATCGCGTGCCTTGAACTTTGCCTCGAACGTCTTTGATGCAAGGTGAGGCTGATCCAAATTCGAGAAATGATTCTAAAACTGACGTTGAACAGTATCACCGAAATCATTACAACCTTGGTCCACGGTGGCTGCGTGTGCGTACCGTCGGCGGGGGAACGAACCGGTAATCTGGCATCCGCCATGACGCGAATGAAAGTCAATTGGGCCTTCTTCACGACCTCGTTCCTGTACACACTGAGTACAGAAAGCCTACCACATCTGCAAACTGTAGTTGTTGGTGGTGAGCCAATAAGTGCCGAAATATTCGAGACGTGGGCCGACAAAGTGTGTCTCATTGAGGGGTACGGTCCGGCAGAGTGCTGCATCTATTCAACAGCTGCGGTGAATGTGAAACCTTCTGATAGTCCTACAAATATCGGACGAGCGACTTCTGGAAATTGCTGGATTGTCGACGCGCAGGACCACAACCAGCTGGCAAGTATAGGAAGTGTCGGAGAGCTCCTGGTTGAAGCTCCCACTCTCGCTCGCGGATATCTCAATGAGCCCACCAAGACTGCGGCCGTGTTCATCGAGAACCCGACATGGGCAACTCCTACGGCAAGCGCACCTCGGCGTATGTACAAGACAGGCGACCTTGTCAAGTACAACCCTGACGGAACCTTGGAGTTTGTTGGTCGCAAAGATACGCAAGTGAAGCTGCGTGGTCAACGTGTTGAGTTAACACTCATTGAGCATCATGTCCGCAAGGTTCTACCAGAATTGGTACATGTCGCCGTCGAGGTTGTCACAATGGCCAGCGATAAGGTAAGCCCCCTGATATCTTTCTCGTTGCATTTCACTAATTGTCAACTCCGATTTCCAGGTACAATTGCTCGCTGTCTTTTTGGAGTTCAGTAACCCTACCACCGACATGCATCTATCCGAAGAGCTTCGGGCTATGCTCATCGAGGCGCAACGCAACTTGACCAAGCAAATCCCACGGCATATGGTTCCTTCTCTCTTTTTACCGCTTGCGTCAATGCCTCTGTCTATCTCTGGAAAAATCAATCGTCGAGAACTTCGAGACAAAGGCGCGCATCTGTCTAAACAGCAGATTGCGTTGTTTTCGTTGACAGCTACTGAAAAGCGGCCTCCTTCGACAAAGATTGAATCTACCCTACAGAATCTGTGGGCGAATATCCTCCAAATACCGATAGAGTCAATCGGAATGGATGATGGTTTTTACCAGCTGGGCGGAGACTCGATTCTAGCTATGCGCTTGGCTACACTGGCCAGAGAGCAAAGCATCGATCTGAATATGCAGACAATTCTCAAAAGCTCTTCGTTGAGCGAAATGGCCTCCCTCGCGCAGCCAATTCACGAACACGAGGAATACGACATTGAGCCTTTTGCGCTCGTAGATGATCGTGAGACACTGCATGAGCGGCTGAAAACGCAGCACGGCATCGACAGCACCCTGATTGAAGACGCATACGCGTGCACCTCACTTCAAGAAGGCCTTGTCGCACTATCGGCCAGATATTCCGGTACATATGTCGCTCAATCCGTATACAAACTTCATCCATTTGTCGACCTGGCTCGTTTCAAACAGTGCTGGGAGTCATTGGTCTGTCGGCACGCCAACCTTCGAACCGTCATTGCGGATCTTGATGGCAAGTCGCTACAACTAGTTCGAAAACCGTCCGCCATCCGCTGGTTAGCCCATGGTAATCTCGCCGACTATCTTGATGAAGATCGGGCTTCTCCAATGGATCCGGTGCAAGGTCTCGCCCGATACTGCATCGTGAACGACCGAGATGGCCAAGTCGTCTTCGTGTGGACAGCACATCACGCCATCTACGACGGTTGGACTGTAGAGTTGATCTTCTCCGAGTTAAGGGAGCTGTACAATGGCACGCTTCCAACCTCCCTGGCTCCTGTACAGCCCTTTGTCAAGATCGCAAGATACCTTAGTGGCCTCGATGCCGATGACAGTGCTCAATTTTGGAAAAATCAGCTCATGAACAAAGATCATGCCATATTCCCGGATACTTCATCATCGACGGAACATTCCATTGCCGATGCTGCTTATACACACACTATCACAATGTCACGAGCGCAAAACTCGACAGTCGCAATGTCAACTTTGATAAGATCTGCCTGCGCTATTGTGCTTTCTAGCTATGGAAACTCGAAGGATGTAGTGTTTGGGGAGACTTTATCTGGAAGAGATATCCCCGTTTCTGGCGTAGCCAGCATTGCAGGCCCGCTCATCACAACGGTTCCTGTTTCCGTCTCCCTGAACCTCCAGCAGCGCGTCTCAGAGTTCCTACAGCAGATGCAGGCGCAAGCAGCTGACATGATTCCTCACCAGCATTTTGGGCTGCAGAAGATCCGCCAGCTCGGACCAGAGTGCAGCAGGGCCAGCAACTTCACAACGCTACTCGTCATTCAGCCCGTCAACATGTCGGCCGACAACGTCGATATGTGGCAACAGGAGAAATCTGCCACTGCAGCTTCAGGATTCCTCGATTATCCGCTTGTGCTTGAAGCCGCGCTTACCAGCTCCGGTGTGAACCTGAATATCCTTCATGCTGCGTCCATTCTATCAAGGGAGCAGATCGACCGCATGGCGCAACAGCTTGAACATGTGCTACGACAACTAACTGACAGCGAGAGATCTATGGCCACACTGGGAGACATTGATGTGCTTTCGCCGCGCGACAAGCAAGATCTGTCGGCCTGGAATGGCGGCCAACTCTCGACGTTTTCAACTACTATTCACTCCATGGTTGGCAACCGCGCAGCTGTACGAGGAGATGCTGTCGCCATACATGCCAAACAAACAAGTCTCTCTTTCAGCGAACTTGAAACTCTCTCCACAAAACTCATGCGTCGCCTTGCGAAATTGGGTGTCAAACGTGGAGAGCGAGTCCCGCTTTTGTTCAGGAAGTCACCTTGGATGATCGTTGCCGCCTTGGCCGTGCTCAAGATGGGAGCAGCCTACGTACCACTAGATCCCAACTTTCCCAAAAGCCGTAATGATTATGTTATAAGGAAAGTGTCTGCCAAGCTGCTACTTGTGGGAGATGGCTGTGAGGGTTTTGCGGATGGCGAGGTACTGGTAAATCAAAACACCTGCGAAAACTACGAAAGCGAAAACGCTACGTGGACACTGTGCGAAAGTGCCCCATCCGATGCGGCATGCATAATCTTTACATCTGGAACGACTGGCCAACCTAAGGGAATCATCCTCTCCCACGCATCACTTTGCAGCAGCGTCCGCAGCATCATATCCAGGATGAACATGACTAGCCAATCCAGGGTTCTCCAGTTTGCAGGATACGTTTTCGACGCGAGTATCTTGGAGATCTGGGGCACGCTCATGTGTGGTGCGACCGTTTGCATTCCTGATGAGACGGACAGATTGAACCGCCTCGCCGACGCCATCAACGAGATGAATGTCAATTGGATGTTTCTGACACCTACTGTGGCCTCGATGCTGACTCCATACGAAGTTCCGACTCTACGTACACTGGTATTGGGTGGTGAAAAGTTGACGAAGGAAGTGATCCACAAGTGGAGTACTCACGTTGATCTCATCAATGGCTACGGTCCAGCAGAGACATCCATCTTCGCGATGTGCGCTGGCCCATTGTCGCCGCTGTCAGACCCCGGAAACATCGGGCATGGCGTGGGCAGTCGGATCTGGATCGTCGATCCAAAGGACCCTGGACGCTTAACACCACCTGGCGGCGTTGGAGAGATTCTGATAGAAGGGCCTGGGGTGTCAAATGGCTACGTTGGCGAGCTCAAGAAAACGGCGGCCGTCTTTATTGAACGCCCCAGCTGGCACAAGAATATGATGCTCGATGGAGCCCCGCCTACTCACCGCATGTACAGGACGGGAGACTTGGGGCGTTTTGGCTCGGACGGAAATATCCATATTGTCGGACGCAGGGATAATCAGGTCAAAATACACGGACAGCGTGTGGAGCTAGGGGAGATCGAGGTGGCGTTGTTGGCATCATTGCCAGAAGGTTGGAGGGCGATTGTGGGGGTGTCGCGCTTGGGTGTTGCGGAGAAGGAGGCAAGAATCACGGCGTTCATTTTGAGCGGCGGGGAAGAGAAGGGAGATGTGCGACTAGTATCGTGGACCGAGGAAACGAAGAACCTGGCGTCGACATTGCGCCGCAAACTCGGCACTCTGCTGCCTCCCTACATGGTCCCATCGGAATTCGTCCTTGCGAACCCAGTCCCGTTGACGGCGGGTGGCAAGGTAGACAGGCAAGCCGTGTTGAAACTTGGAGAGAGTGTCGAGACGCATCATCTTTTGCATCACGATAAAGCAATTGAAGCACCTCGTACCGCCAATGAGAGTAGGTTTCACACATGCTATATCTTTTGGATTATACTGACTTGAACTTCAGAAATGCTCCAGCGCATATGGGCCTCTGTCCTTGAGGTGAACGAAGGAGAGATTGGCATTCATTCCAACTTCATCCACGTCGGCGCAGATTCGATCGCTGCTATGAGACTTGCGCAAGCCGTGCGAGCTGCTGGACATGCGCTCAGCGTTCAAGAAATCTTCACCTCGCCGTTACTGCGCGACATGGCGCAACGTGTAGAGTCTGGGGCGAAGGAGCGGCAAACCGAGTCCCACAATTATCAGACTGCATCTCTCAAAGGTCTAGACGCAGCAGATATTGCAGCGGACAATGTTGCAAAAATGTGTGCGGCTACGGACTATCAATCCTATGCGCTAGCCAGCGGCCACTTGCGCACCAGGGGCTACAACAACTACCTCATTTACGACATTGCAGGCCCACTCAATGTAGCGCGTCTTCATCGGGCTTGCCAACAAATAGTCGACCGGCACGAAATCCTCCGGACTGTGTTCGTAGTGCGCGAACGCAAACTGGCCCAAGTCGTCTTGAAGCATATGCCTGCCCGGATCGAATATCCGTCCCGTGTGGAGGGGTTGGCAAGGCTCATTAGCGGCGACCAAGACGAAGAGATGAAGCTTGGCGACAGCCCCGTCAAGTTCATCATTGTGCAGCAAGCCAGCGACCGAAACAGTCTGGTAATGCGTCTCTCGCACGCGCAATACGACGGCATCAGCTTACCGATTTTGCTGGATGATCTTTTGGCAGCGTATGCCGGCCGTAGGCTAAACAGTAGCCTGCCCTTTTCATTCTTCATAAGCCATGAGCGCGAGCAGCTCCACCGCTCCGATGCTGCTCAACAGCACTGGAAGAAACGCCTTGCAGGGGCACGCATGTCGGATATTGTGGTACATAAAGGCCCCCCGTACCGCTACGTTATGGACGCCGCCAAAAGCCACACAGTTTATCCGCAAATGCAGGCGTTGCCCTATACGTTTGCTACCGTGCTCCAAACGGCATGGGCGCTGGTGTTAGGGGCGCTCGGCCGGCGCGAGGACGTCGTCTTTGGCTACATCGCCTCGGGTCGTAGCACGCTAACGGGTGACACCATCGTAGGGCCATGCATGAACATTCTCCCTTTGCGCGTACGCGTCCCTCTTTCGTTTGATTTGGCATTGGATACAAAACAGGCTCTCTCGCAGGTACAATCGCAGTACCTGGCCAATATCCCGTTTGAGCACTACGGCTTCCGTCACGTGATTGAGACGTGCACAGATTGGCCGCGCTGGACACGCTTCTCATCGATTGTGCAGCACAACAATCTGCCTGCCTGGTCAGTGTCGAGTGTGAAGCAACAGCAACCTGACGGCACTATCTGGGACTTCTCATCTTACACGCCCCCGCATGATGCGGCTGATGTGTGGGTGAGCTCGACGCCCTCGCCAAGCGGGGGTGGCTTCAGCATCGACCTTAGCTACAGTCAGCAGGCCATGCCTGATGACGTCGCCACTAGCATGCTCGAACTGCTGTGTCGGTACATTGAGACGCTCACGAATGTTGCGGGTCCAGCGTCACCAGCGTCTCGCCGTCATGCAATCCTTGAGGCGCTCCCCACGCTGCCACTCGAGCACAAGACGTGGACGCCGCCAGACTCGCCTCCTGTCACTGAGGGCCCCTCGGACCCGTACAAGCTTGTCGACAGGGCCTGGGAGACGGTTCTAGGTGCTGACAGCGGTATCGACGGCAACACGCCTTTCTTCAACATCTGGGGCGACGCAATACTGGCCGCGGCCTGCCTCAGCGAGCAGTACCGCCGCATGGGCCTAGCCGTTTCACCGGAGAACATCATCGACCGTCCCACCAAGCGGCTACAGGTGCTGATGCTCGGAGGCGAAGTCGACCACGTAGTGTGATCGACCAAGAACTAGCGCAGCATGCTCCTGAAGGATGCAGGGACTAAGAGCAAGGTGGAAGCTGGAAGCTGGCACGTCCGTGGACCCCGGAAGCATGCATGCGAGCTAGATACCGTAACTTTCCATTACCCAGATGTTATCCGTAACACGGAATAGAGATAACTCAATTTTGCACGCTCAGGTGCGGGGTTCTATGTCAAGAAAAACCATGTTGTGATCTTTTGTATGAATCCATTCTTCTGTGCTAGTTCTCTACCACCCTGTTTTATATGTGATGTTACACTGGCTTGTAGCATGTAGGCTGTAGGCTGTAGGCTGTAGGCTGTAGCATGTTGCATCTGGCATGTGGCATGTAGCCAATCGCCATTGCCTTGCCGCACTTGATGCCGTTGTATCCCTGCATATGCCTTACTATTGTGTAGGTGTACCCTGCATGATTGTCAGATGTGCGATGCGCATCTATCACCCGACTCAAGATGCTGTGATACCCATATACCGTACAACGTGCCATAGGTAAGTTTTGTTAGTTTACGCTGGTAAGAAGTTTAAGTTTCCATGTTACATTAGAACAAAACTACGCTCTTCTAGAGTAGAAGTTTGTACATACAACAAATCCTGCACCACATTGATAGGGAGAACCTTATGGTCCTGTATCGTCGATGTGAGGGGGGGGCGGGGTGGTAGCGTTGCCCTTACTAACGGAGGTCTTGCATGTTAGGTTCCCATCACGTGTCGATTGTACACGTAAGTACATAGTAAGCTTTCGCTTCAACTAGTGCGCAAGTTCGGTTCTCAACAACCACAACGCTGTTAGCTGCTAATGTGAGATAATGCCCATGTGGGCTACGGAATGCGCTAATCTTTGCGATATGGGTTGCAGTTCATTGCTTAGCTCACCTGCCTAGTCAGTCCTGGTGTGGCGCCGGCGGCGGAGATCAACTGCAGGGATGAGACACTAACAAAGGCCTGGAGCTTGTTTTTACTGGTTTTAGGTTCGTCCCGCGAGGTTTAGTCATTCGCAGCCACGGCAGAGGGATGCTTATATAGACGTTTGCACTGCACTACTGTTTTGTAGAGTATCTGAGGGGGGAAGTATGGACCGTTTTTGTTTAGTCGTATAAGATATCGGCTGCATCATTTCACCCTACTTACTTCTGCTCTGGAATCTTTGCCTAATCTCTATACCCTGCGATTGGTATTCATGAAGTATATCAGTTGCTAGTGTATCGAGTCAGCCTTTTCTTCACTTTGGATCGACACACGACTGACAGACTGTCACTGTTCTTCCTTTCCAATTTGATCTCGATTCGATTCGATCGTTGGTAGTTACTGCATCTGTCTGCTGGGGGCTAGTTAGGATTTGACTTGCAACGCTTCTGCAATCGACCTTCCAACCCAACCTGACACGTCGTCGCGGATGAGAGACCAGTACGACGACGACACAGAAGAGCTTCAACAGGCGTTGAGCAAAGCCACGTCTAAGGAGCACAGACGGAGGCTGCAGAATCGCATTGCCCAGCGCAACCACCGTGAGTTTTCCGGTTAGACTATCTTGAGATTGGCATCCAGACTGACCATTGTCTGTGTGTGGGAATATAGGGAAGCGTGTGCGGCAGCAGCAACAGCAAGATCGACAGGAGCAGGCGAGTTTGGGGAGTCGACCACAGCAAAAAAAGCAGCAGCAGCAGCAACAAGAACAGGAAGAGGATCGAGAGAGCCGCGAACCGACGCCGCGGGAAGCTCCCGACGAGCAGCAGCAGCTGCCACCTCCACCGGCATCTGAACTTCAACACGAAGATCTCGACGCCGTTATCTCCCAGACGCACTCACACCATCCCCTTGACGCCGACGACGAGCCAGACCTGGACGACGAAGCACCCGAGTTCGGCCTGCTCAACAATACTGACGCCATTCCCCCTCTCCCCTCCACTGTGGATCTCTCCCTGCCGCTCTCGCTGTCGCTCTCGCCGTCACTGCCCATGGACACACACAGTAAACGTGACTCACGCCGCATGTCGGTCAGTTCCCCTTTCTGCGCCTCGTGCGGTGCCGTCGAAAACATGATAGACCCCTCTCTCCTCCTTGACGTGCCTATGTCACCGGGCCGGGGCCGCCAAAACGACTGGCAGGTTGTCGGCTCACCTATCCAATTCGACGACGCACTTACAGATCAAAACTTCATGACTACGACAACCCAGACAAACACGAATACAAACGGGGGCGTCGGTGGGGTGGCGTCACATCTTGGGGGCGGAAGCGGTGGTGGAGGAGGAAGAAACGGCCGGTCGCGGAACATCCTCTTAAACACCACGTGCCACCCCGCGCAAACCCAGCCCCAAAACCACCGCAGTCACACTCCCGAAGCCCTCAGGGTTGTCGGCCCAAACCACCTCCATAACAATAACAACAACAATAACTCCTCTTCTTCCTCCTCAAACAACAATAGCACCACATCCTGCCAACACCAGCACAACACTCACCCCTCATCGCACCGCCATACCCAACACCTCCCCCCACCCCACTCCCCGGTGCAACACCCACACCATTGCTCATCCTCAATAGCCTCCCAAACAAACTCCTCCTCCTCTTCCTCCTTTTCCTCCCCTTCCCGCCCCCAGAACCGGTCCTCCACATCTTCCTCCACATCCGCATCGACCCCGACCTCGCGCTACGTCAACCTTAAAGCAGGGACCTCATCCGACTGGACCACACCTTTGCACATTGCCGTTGAAAAGGGCCACGAGAAGCTAGTCCGCTTGTTGCTTATGCAGGGCGGAGATGTGAATGAGAAGGATGCTCGGGGCAGCACGGTGCTGCATAAAGCGGCAAGTAGGGGGTATGAAAGCGTGGTTAGGGCACTACTGGATGCGCCTGGGTTGGATATTGATGCCGTGGATGCGGAGGGCTGGACGGCGTTGCATAGAGCGGCCGAGAGTGGGAATGAGGTTGTAGTGTTGTTGTTTTTAGGACATGCATCGTAAACCATCCCTTTCTTCCCTCCTCTATAGGATAAAAAATGTTCTGGTTAGATGTCATTGACTCGCAAAATTTGTCTAGTAGGCTGTCTGGCTGTAGCGTACGTAGAGTAGATTCTGTACGAATTTTAGAGCTACACCGCTAGACTGATACAATCTAAACTGGTAAAGAGAGCTAATATATTCTGTCTTTGTCTAGTTTAATATTGTTTTACAAGTGATATCGATGCTTAACAGCAGATTTTCACAACGCGGTATTGTAGTAACAGCAATATAAGAAAGCAGTTAAGGCGCTATCCTAGCACCTTATACTCAGTTGAATGCGGTATTTACTTAGTAAATATACGTAGGCAGGGCAGCCATGAGCGTATAATAAAGGAACTTTTTCAAATTTAGAACTATCACAACGCCTTATACTGTTGCAACACCTTATTCTATTGCAACGCTAATTTATCTATATCTATAAACATCTTATCGTTGTTAGAATAGTTGTTTGGGCGGACCCTGCAGGCGGCGACGCAATAATTCTAGGTGTAACTATAATCTTAGTAGTAGCTTGCAGCTATACTAGAGATTTTTATAATAAATTGCGCAATACTATAGAAGCGCTGTGGTCGAGCTATAGATAAGGCCTAGTAGTAAATATATAATTACGCACTACTATAGAAGCGCTGTAGTTAAGCTATAAATCTAGTAATCGTAATGCTAATTATATATAGATATTAAAGGTTAAACTCTATATAATTACTCCTCGAAGGGACCCTGTTATAGTACGATAGGGCAACGCGCAATAGAGCAAAAATGATAATACTATTGCAGCAGCAACGCGTGCCTATAAAGCTTCTAGCTGGCGACACTCCTGCTTGTTCCTTCGTACACCACAATCTCCTCCCATCTCAGAACTCACTCCTCTCTCTCAACACAGGACATTGATCATGTCGCCGTGCCTAGCCATCAACTCGCCTGTGGCAAACCGTGCCCTCATGTCTAGTTTAATATATAAAGTAAGGATAATTAAGCTATAAGTTTCTAGTCGTGAATAGTGAGTAGTTGAGCACTAGTTCTTACAATAAGTCTCTGTACGGCAAAACTGTAAGCGAATGAGTCTTTATTTTAATAGTTGTCTTGAATACGTATAGTTTCATATAGGTTTATAATCTATGCTTCAAAGTATTCGGGCGCATGAGTGTTCCTTGTAGAAATCTATGCGGAAATCTCACTAGGATTGCATCGATTCTCATGATGATGCGCGCAATACATAGTTCGACCAAGTCTTTTCCTAGTGGATTCTTTCACCGCGAGAACTCACCATCGTATCTCAATAACTTTCCTGTCTGATCATCTCTTTCTCCGTTTGGAATATGCACTATAGGTCTTGCACCTTCGCTAGTTGGCTCTGCTCCGTTCGCGACC
>Ga0265797_10002731_pt1 | contig 29208 bp, 21 predicted proteins | sample P2T30metagenome_FD_192433 | JGI IMG/M metagenome (GOLD analysis project Ga0265797, IMG submission 192433) | Plant litter microbial communities from East Loma Ridge, Irvine, California - P2 T30 | ecosystem: Environmental > Terrestrial > Plant litter > Unclassified | place: USA: California...
GCTGGGGCTGCAGGGTATGGTCGATACCAATGACGGTCTGATGAAGATGAGCATTGGGTAGTTTGGTGTTCAGTAGGTTGTTTGATATTCATCTGGTAGTTTAGCGTGGAGTTTACGGGGTTATTGCTAGGGCTTAAGTATTGCCTGGCGATGTGATGTGAGTGGCAACGGAACACAAGATAGTCACATATTTATGAATGAAACGGCAATTACTATATTCAATCAACCTCTTGATAGCCAAGAGCGATGTATAAATGCGCATTGGTCTTGTTCGCATATCATTGATGGCCTGAGGCAGCAAGTAAGGCCGAACTACGCCATACCTTCCACGTTTACCCCGAACCGACCTCACCATTGACATCCCACCATCCCACTCGCAGCTACTCGTGTTGCCGTACATATTACGAACCACAAACCAACAGGAAGAATGGCCACAAAACAAGCAACCGTCGCTTCGTTCATCGAATCGGCGCCGCCGGGAGAGGTTGGTAGGAACCGCCTTCCCAACGAATAGAGACCAGAGCTGACGTATATAGCTCTCGAACGTGGTAGCTGGTATGTCTCTTTGACAAGAAGAATTACAAAGAAGAGTTGTTGAACGATCTTGCAGATATCAAGGCTTTGGCTGGTAACGATGCCAACTTACTGCAGTCGCTTGAGCCGGCTTTCAGGAAGTACAATGAGCAGCAGTATGCGACTGTGAAGCTGCCTGGAAGCAGTGAGCCGGTATGATGGGCCGAGGAAGGAATGGAGATAGGTCAGGATCTGACCGTGGCTAGGTTATCGTGAGCGAGCACAACGCGCTGGGCGACAACCGCTACTTCGACACGGCGAGCCAGACGTCGTTCCAGGTCGACCACACCACACAGGTACGCTGAACCAGTCTTTTGAGCTTCCAAGTGGCTAGACAAGCTAACCGGTATTCTAGACTGCCTCCGGAGCCCAACAACATCCCCTCGAATCCTCCAACGCAGACCTCATCCGCTCCCTCCAAAAGTCCTTCTCCAAGACCGCCGGCGAGCACTTCCCCACATCGACCGTCGGCATCTACCCCTCCTCCGACGACAGCACCGTCGCCATCCTGCTCGTCGCCAACAAGTACTCTCCTCAGAACTTCTGGAACGGCCGCTGGCGGTCCACCTACACCCTGTCTCCCTCCGGCGGCTTGAGCGGCTCGATCAAGGTCGACGTGCACTACTACGAGGATGGCAATGTCAGGATGAGCACAAGCAAGGCTGTGGAGGTTGCGAACGCTAGTGGTGCGGATGCTGTGGTTAGGGAGATTGCGAAGGCGGAGAACAAGTTCCAGGAAGAGCTGAACAGGGCGTTTGTTCAGTTGGCTGAGGGTAGCTTCAAGGGCTTGAGGAGGCAGTTGCCGGTTACTAGGCAGAGGGTGGAGTGGGAGAAGATTGGTGGCTACAGGGTAAGTCTTGCTTCACCGACGGGTGGCAATGATCGTATACTGACATTTTGTTTAGCTCGGCCAGGACATCGGCGGTGGACGCTCGAAGTAGGATCCTCACTACAGGTGAGCTCACTGGAGAGTCACGTGAAATGTGATTGCCAATCACTCAGTCCCGTGGTCTCTCGGCATACTTGTGCGCAGGGAGTTTGTGAATCAACTCCCCTACCTTCTTTCGTCGCCAATTCATTTTCAGCCTCACAGTCCATCACCTATATACTAACTAGCAACCTCTTGACTTATGCCTCGCTCCGCAACAGAGCAACAAGACCTCACATTAGTATTCATGCGTGATGTCAAGATGTTCAGCCAGTCCAACCAGAAGGCTCTTCGAAGTTCTGCCTTGCGCGATGCAGAGATCAAGCATCACTCGTATCCTAATGAATCCCCTACTGGTCCGATCGCTCTCAAGACTAAACCCCGCCATTCACACTTCGGAAGGGAAGAGGGGTACCTGCAGCGGTTATGCGCTGCCGCCGCTGCGCGTTTGCGCTTTCACTGCAGGCGTTTGTTCTTGGCGCTACGGCCTGTTTACCTCGCACAGATTCATCTCATTGCTTTCGCGCGCGACCTCTTACATTGATCACCGCACCATTTCGCCAGAGGCAATTTTCCACCTCTATCATCGCTCCACTGCGCCAAACGATATCGCCTACTCTGATCACCGCAATACTACAATAAGACCTCACACTCTTGTCACTGCAACACCGCGACAGCGCTCATACACAACTCGAGCACACCTACATCCCACCCCGCCTGCTTCCAAGCATGGCTGGCCGCAAGAAGCCATGCTTCAATTTCCAGCGTGGGACCTGTCGTTACGGCAAGAGGTGCAAATACAGCCATGAGCGTCTTCCTCCGTCCTGGAAACCTAAGCCATGCCGTTCGTTCGCTCGAGGCAGATGTCTTCATGGCGACAATTGCCATTTCTCGCACGACGCGAGCCTTCTAGAGTTGGGCAGCTCTGATACCGATGACTCTGGACAGAAAGAGCCAAGCGGCCCTTCCATCCACGACCAATTCAGAATGTGGCGTTATGACATCAAACAGAACACACGCGAGATTTTGGGAGCGCAACCACTTGGGAGACTGCTACCGGATTTTATCCAGAACGCACTCTCTTTTGTCAACCATGTCGAAACAATGCAGGAAGTCATAACATGTCTGTCGAGCGAAGGCGGACTCAACCGCCTCGGCGAAATGCTGAACATCAAATTCGGCAACTTGACTGACGACGAGCTCCAAGTCATCTTCAAGAATCAGCTCCTTCCATTCATGCAAATCGTCGCGCACGAAAATGTAATGTCATCTGCTGTCGTCGAGTCACGATATGCGACACTGCTCAACTACCTTTTTGGCATCGATGGAAAGAGGTCGGTGACAATCTTCAGTGCATCTATCCGCGCTCTGACGTACGACGAGAACGTCTCAGTCAACCTAGAGCCCTGCCTCATCGCACTCTCTGCGGTACTGGAAGTCAACGGTTTTGCTCAGGTAAATGATGACTTACGCGCTGCTGCAGAAACAATGATAGCACTCACAAACGAGCGTGAGATGAGTGGCAACGTCCTGAGATATCACAAGAAAATGTGTCTTCGCTTGTGTCTCGGTGATCACATCAAGACCGCAGCAAACACGAAGAAAGACGCCGCGAATCGCCCGAAACCGAAGTTCGACCTTTTTATCGACCAGCCTGGCGAGCTGTCTGAGCATGGAGCTCGCCATGACAACGACTTTGAGGATATCGAAAAAATCCAGATCATGCCTACCATGGAAGAAATCTTGAGTGACCGTGCTGAGTATCTTCCTCAAACCGATCCCTCGACCTGGCATTGGACTGGTGTTGCTGGTCTCCTCGACCGCCAGTTTCGCCTCCTTCGCGAAGACACGGTTGGACAGCTGCGTGATGCAGCGAAGGTTGAGCTTGCTCGCATACAGAATCCGCACGACCAGCACCAACCTTCAAAACAATCTGGCGCACGAACTTATCGCTACCACGATGTCCGTCTGGTCGATGCTTTCTTTGACGATCACAAGGGCCTCCTCTGTGTTCTTCAATCTGCTCAGCCACCGGAGTTGAACGGAAAGTCTGCTGCCAGACGTAAGGAGTGGTGGGCGGAGTCCAAGCGTCTTGGTCCGGATGCGCTTATCATGCTGCTTGGAGTCGATCAAGTTGCCATTTTCCTGACCGTTGCCAACATCAGGCCTCCGCCCGGGTTGGAAGGAGGTGATGTAAAGGACTCACCCGAAGAGCGCTTCCCACGTGCTGGGGATGCACATTTCGCCCAGGTTGTCGTACAGCTTGTAGACCGCACTGAAATCGACATTGAAACTCTGCTCTTCAAGTTTGGCGTCAATACTGGCAGGCTTTCGTTCTCCCTGCTCGAGTTTCCTGGCGTGCTGTTACCAGCGTTCCAGCACACTCTTGTTGCACTACAGAGGATGAGCGAGTCCCTTGATCTGCCATTTGCCAAGCTGCTTGCTCCTGATCAGGATTTCCAGGAGGACCAAGAAATTGAGCCACCAGCGTACACGAAGAAGCCAGGCTTCAGTTACAACCTGTCATCACTCTCGCCTACCAACGCAAACTTGGCATTAGACCTTGTTGCTCCCATTGACGCAAGTGCACTGAGCGAACAGACAACGCTAGACGATGCGCAAGCAGAAGCCTTGGTCTCGGCCCTCTCTCGGTCAGTCGCTCTTATTCAAGGTCCACCAGGAACGGGAAAGAGTCATACTGGCACGGCCTTGATGAAAGTCCTGCTAGCCAACAAAGATGCCGGACAACTCGGCCCTATCCTAATCGTCACCTTCACCAATCATGCTCTCGATGGACCACTTGAGCATGCGGTCGACGCCGGTGTCAAACAAGTCATCCGTATTGGTTCGAATTCTAAGAGCGAGAAGCTGGCAGATCTCAACCTTCGAGTCGTTGCAAAGAACGAAGAGCGCACCAAGTTCGAGAAATCTGAGAACTGGGAGCTCAGGCAACAGATTGAGGCTTTTGGACAGAGCATCAATGATAGCCTTGTCGAGCTGCGAGATGCTACTTCTGAAGCTTCTGTTATGAGCTTTCTCAGAGATGAGCACCCCGAGTATCACGCGCAGCTGGTTCAGCCTGAAGTTGACGCAGAGGGGTTTAGGCTCGTTCGGAACTGGCGAGCACCCAGAGGGCTAAATGCATGGCTTCAAGGCGGCCTGCACATCGCTCCCGCTGCTCAAGGTACTCGTGACATCGACCTGCACACACTGAACTCTGCACAACGACAAAAATTGTACTCCAGCTGGACACAACAGCTCATGGAGCCCATTCGGAAATCGCTACTTGTCAACCTGCAGGCTTACGAAAGCGTGAAGGCACGACTTGATTCTATCAAGACCGAGGTCGATCTTCGCGTACTCAACAAAGCGAACGTCATCGGTGTCACGACTTCCGGCCTTGCACGCAATATTGGGTTGCTGCGTAGGCTCAATTGCAAAGTCTTGATCAAAGAAGAAGCTGGCGAGATCATGGAGGCGCATTCGCTCACGGCGATGCTTCCATCAATCGAGCATTTGATATTGATTGGGGACCATCAACAACTGCGACCCAAGGCGCAGAATTACGATTTATCGTGTGAGAACCCTCGCTCGCAGACGAAGCTGGATGTCAGCATGTTCGAACGCCTCATACAGCCTGAGTATGAGGAGTACTCGTCCGTCCCATACGTTGCTTTGAAAACCCAGAGGCGCATGCATCCTTCCATCTCCACTCTCATTCGCAATACCTTGTACGCCGATCTTGAAGACTCCCCCAAAGTCGCCCAATACCCCGAGGTCTCCGGTATGCGACGCAGGCTTTTCTGGCTTGATCACAACCAATCCGAGGACGGCGAGAAAAATCGACGAAACAAATCCACGTCGCATACCAACCAGTATGAAGTAGACATGGTCTTTGCACTCGTGAGACATCTGGTCCGGCAAGGAGTTTATAAAGCCACTGACATCGCGGTTCTCACACCATATCTCGGACAATTGATGAAACTGCGTGGCTCTTTGAGCAGTTTCACCGAAGTTGTCATCAACGACAGAGACATTGACGAGTTGGCTCTTTTGGGCGACAATGAAGAGAAAGCCACAGTCGATTCGACTGCAGATGGCAAGACAGTCACCCGTTCACTGCCGAAGCTGGGAGTGCACAAAAGCAGCTTGTTGGAGGCGTTGCGCGTGGCCACTATCGACAACTTTCAGTAAGTACTCTTTTGCGTGCGGTCTCCAAGTATACACACTGACCATTCATACAGGGGCGAGGAAGCGAAAGTTGTCATCATCTCGCTGGTACGATGCAACCAGCAACGCAAATGCGGGTTCCTCAGAACCTCAAATCGAATCAACGTCTTGCTGTCAAGAGCGCAGCATGGAATGTACATCGTCGGAAACAGTGAGACTTCCTCTCATGTTCCCATGTGGGGAAAAGTGCTGGGTATGTTGAATGACGGCGGTAACGTTGGCACCCAACTCGAGCTGTGCTGCCCGCGTCACCCAGAGACACCTCTGGTAGTCACAACTCCAGACGACTTCTCAAGTATCTCCCCAGAAGCTGGGTGCGACCTTCTTTGCGGACAGCGCCTCCCTTGTGGCCATTCATGTGTCAACAAGTGTCACTCTGAGGGCCTCCACAAAGCGGTCTACTGCTTGAAGCCATGCAACAGAGTCAAAGAGGGCTGCAGCCACAACTGCCCACACGAATGTGGGCGCCAATGCGATGACAATTGCAACGTCGAGGTTACGAACATCAATGTCGAACTACCGTGTGGGCACAGCGTTAAACAGCTGCCTTGCTGGCAATACCAGGATCCCAGCAAATTCAAATGCGGTGTGCCGGTTGAGCACAAAGTTCCTGGATGTGATCACACGATCACCATGGCATGCCACCGCAGTGTCGACGACCCTCAATTCATCTGCAATGTGGTCTGCGGTGCTCTACAGCCCTGCGGTCACCTTTGTACCAGCAAGTGCTTCAAATGTCGTCCGCACAAAGACCTCCGGATCATCAGCGAGAGGCACCCGACGTGTGAGCAACAATGCGGACGTGACTTCACGAACTGCAGGCACTCCTGCACTAAGCCATGCCATGGCAACGAGGCGTGTCAGCTGTGCGAGCAGGTATGCGATGTCCAGTGCAGTCATGCAAAGTGCACAAAGAAGTGCAGCGAGCCGTGCACTCCATGCGCTGAAGAAGAATGTGCATCTTGCTGCCCACACGCCAAATGCAGTATGCCTTGTGCGGCTCCTTGCGAGTGGGTACCATGTTCGAAACGTTGTACCAAGTTGCTGGCTTGCGGCCATCAATGCCCGTCGGTCTGCGGCGCCGACTGCCCGAGCACAGAGTATTGTCAGATCTGTGGTTCTGACACCATCAAGAGCATCCGCGCTGATTTGATCATGCTCACTACGTACGGTGAGGTCGATCTTTTGGAAAGCCCTTGCGTCTTCTTACCCTGCGGCCATATATTCACGGTCGAAAGCTTAGACGGCGTGATGGCCATGGCCGACTACTATGACATCGATGCCATGACTGGCATGCCGACCGCGATCAAAGGCAATTCCAGTGACCCCTCAAGCGAAGAGATGAAGAACTGTCCCGACTGCCGCGGCTCCCTTCGCCTGCTGCCCCGTTACGGCCGTGTTGTGAGACGTGCGCTCCTCGACGAATCGACCAAAAAGTTCATATCTTGGTCCAATCGACAGTACCTGGAACTTGCAGAACCGATGCAGTCCCACCAAGAAGACCTGATGACCAGCCTCGCATCGGTTCCTCGTCTCATTGGAAAGGTGAACCTAAAGGCACCGAGCTCACATCTCTCGAAGCTTTACAGACTAGCTCGTGTCGGCAACCGATATCGCCCTTTGTTTGCTTTGTACCAGAAGATCGACAGCTTTATCGACAAGACTGCGGCCAACGAGCAACCCTTCAAACGCGTACACGATATTGTGGAGGCGCTTCGTCGTCGACGTCTAGATGCTGGAGAAGCCGTCGATGCTTTCGACTTTGACCAGAGTCTACTCCAAACTCGTGGCAATCTTCTTGCTACTGCCTTGGCCATCAGGTGCGAGGTAATCGCAGTTTCAGATTTCGTCAAGGTATTTGATACGCGCAGAAGGGCCAGGGACCCTTTCTCCTTAGAAGTTGACTTCTCTCACAACCGCGACTCATGCGAGACTTTGATCAGCCTTGCGACAATCACTCACGCACCCCTGCAACAGACAGAAGGTCATATCTTCTGGGCACATTTCGCGGCGCTCGAGTGCCTGGTCATTGAATTGCACGACGATGACAGCCGCCCCGAGCTCGTTGCAGATATCAAGACCAAGGCCAATGAGCATCTCAAGCACGCGCGAGAGCTATGTGCCACTTTCCCGCGCCAGACAAGCAGCGTCTCAGCGGAGGTCGAAGATGTGGGTCGTATGCTCCGTGACTCCGGATACCGTAGCGAGATGAAGATGATCGTTGCTGCCATGCAAGCAGAGTTCAGTGGTACTGGGCACTGGTACAGATGCGAGAATGGACACCCATTTACTGTCGGTGAATGTGGAAGGCCAATGGAAGAGTCGCGCTGCCCACAGTGTGACGCCCCGATTGGAGGGCAAAATCATCAGGCCGCCGATGGTGTTCGGCACGCCACCGACATCGAGCAGGACTTCGGGGACATGAGAATTTGAGACTCAAGGTGACGAGGGATACCAAAAGGGTGCAAAGTGCAAGGTATGATCGTGAATCGCTTTTTGTACTATTAGACATCGTTGGCACTGTTCTATAGACCTCAATCAGCGCTCAAAATCAAACCTCGTTATACCTCACGCCATTTGATTGTTCACAGTGATATATGGCAGCCCAGAGCTCGGACAAGAGCTTCTTTTTGAGAGGTTCTACGAGCGAGGCTGTGTCACTTTTTGCAACCGTGGTAATAAAAGCTGTACCCTTTCCAACCAAGAGCAATATACGATTGTTTCAACGAGAGACATGTGCGGGCTATCTCTGTCAATGCCAATACCAAATATCGTCAGAAGACCTCATTTATGGAAATCTGCCCTTAATTCATCGGGCGCGTTCTTCTGTTTGGGCTCTGGAGGCTCAGAACGTCCAAGCGGGCTCGTCATCTGAACAATCATCGATTTGGTCAGAGCCAAGCAATCAACATAGCCCGTTCCAATACTTGCTACCTCCTATGAAGTACATTGCCGGCGAAGATTCTGAATAAGTAAACTGCAGTGTGAGCGAATTTACTGCATCTGGGCCAAAATTGACTTGACTAGACAAGCAAGACGGGTCGCTGAAGACTGCCCTCGGCCCCAGAAGGCCTCAAGAGATCAATGCTTCTCTGGTTGACCGGCTTACAGAACAGATCCTGTCTTAGCCTGTATCCTCTGACATGACAATGTTGTACTGCTTCTTCGTAGAAGCTCTAGAGACCCAATAATATTGTCCACACAATTCAGCGTCATTTTACGTTATCACAGGCCCAAGCCATGCAATATTCGTGTGGCGAATGCAAGTCCGCCATACCTCCGTGGCCGCTCTTGCTCACATGCCTTTCGGCTCACGGCTGCCAATATTCGCAACCATGTCAGATCATGCCAGTGCGAACGTTAAGTGAGGAGGGAAGCGATGAGAAGTGATTTAGCTCGATCTGCACGGACAGTTGTGATGCGGCGGGCTCCCCGGCTCCGGAGTGCAGCCCTGGCCATCGGAGACAGCACCACATCGACCACATGAGTCAATAATATGCCGTTTATGCAGGCCGTCTGCCAATCATCGAACGCGGACTGAACTCCTGATCGTCGAGACCTGGCTCCTTACGACGTTCAATTGTGGAATGCTTTCGTTGATTTTGACTGACTGAGAACTCCTCCGCTACATGGTGCATGCTCAAACCGTCATGATGAATGTACGTTGAAATCGTAAAAGAGCAAATTTCGATAATCGATCATCGCGTTCTTGTCACAGTGCTGGGTTTGAGGGCAGAGCATCATCTCGTTCGCCACACACACTCATGCTAGTAGATGTGCCGCGGTTCAGCAAACGAGTTGGCATCGGTGATGATTAAGCTGCTCGCACGTTCTCTACTACTCTCACGGATCTCCCACCTGCCACGTGGGCGCGGGGTGTCCTTCGCAATCTACCAAGAGCGAGGATGGGTGGATGGGTGGATTGAAGACGGGCTGTCGTACTCGTACTCGAAGGACTGGCATCGTTGGACAGGTGAATAGACAGTGCGATCAAATGGAGTACGGTATTTCACGATAGTCAGTGCATCGGTTGCCTAGGCCTCTTGTTTCCACATCAAGATTGCCGTGATTAGTAATTTAGTACCGAGTGGCGGTTACGATAAAACGGTGGGACATCCAATTCATCAGGTCGTCACGATCAAATCGTGAAGTCTAATGTCAGGGCTGGCTAGGCAAGATGTGAATGTGAATTGATGTCAATTACACCCTTGCACTTTCGGACTAGGAAGGGTAATGTTTCGGTGATACTGAAATTACCCTGTTCAACGTGTCTTTTACCTGCTCTCGTGCCCAAGGGGACCCGGCTGACTGGGCTCGCTGGGCTCGCTGGGTTATTTGGTGAGGTGGCTCGGTTATCTGAGAATCCTAGGAGACACTCTACAGCTTGCTTGTGGTGGGCCATCGGCACTGCTAAGCGGGTGTTTCTTTCATGTGTGGCGATTGTCTTTAGAGTTCTATCATGCACGTCGAGCAGGGTAGATCTAGATGTGCCTAGGAGGTAGGTGGCACGGTGGGTCAACGTCGGTCCCTTGGTCACACTTCCGACGTTCTCATGCTAAAGTACGATCTGCCGTCGAGCTCCAGAATGTGCTATCTCCGAGGTGGCCAATAGTAGCCGTGTAAGCGAAGAGTACGTGGGGTGTTCGACTCGAATGACCTGGCTTGATTCTGCACTTTGACTAGTATGGAAAGACGCTGACTTAACACTTGGACAATCTCAGGAACGCAACGCCAGCTTCACTCCGCCACTTCACCACCACACAAGTGATTTCGTTGCACTGGTATACCGTGTGTTAGTGCACGCATCTGCCGCTAGTGCTCACGTTCCACGACCTAGCTTGAAGGGGACTTGTGGGCACAATGAGTGAACTTCGTCCGGGTCAAGACACAGCGCTGCCAAGCGCACAGCACATAGGTACTGGACACACGCCCCTGGTCGCAGCCACTCGCGATACATACACTGGCAACAGTAACTCGAGCTTTTTACTACCTAGATCACGGGATGCGGATGATTAATACTCACCTCCCACAAATGCCTCCAGTGAAGGCGACTCTAGCCTCGATCAGACCAGTGCTGCAGAATCGTCACGACAATTTCGACCAGTTCATGGCAAAATAGCTTGTCAGGCATGTGTAAGTGGCACCAGCGCAAGTCACGGTGATGTTTGAGCCTTGTTGCTGACTCACGCGCTTCTCCGAATAGCAACGACGCAAGGTGAAATGCTCTGGTCAAGCCGACGGACAGCCGATTGAATACGGCCTGCAATGTGACTTTTGTACCCGAAGCGGCGTCCCGTGCGTATGGAAGGCACCCAAGCGTACGATGGCCAATCCCAGCTCTCGCAGACGCCCTAACACTGCTGGATCTTCCCAGGCTGTGGGCGAAGGCAGCAATGTACCACCGCAGATTCGATCTGCTTGTACTGAATGCAGGAGGCGGAAACAAAGGTGTACTGGGGATCGACCATCGTGCCGATTCTGTGGTGAGAAGGGGATGGAATGCTCATATGAAATTGCGGACGGCATGACCAGGTCCGAAGACCTCAAGTCCAAGGTGCGAGAAGCGACAGAGCGAGGGGACAGGCTGGACCAACTCGTGGACGCGATGCGCCAGGGTACAGACCAACAGTCGTCTGAGCTTTTGGCCAGATTGCGTGTTGGTGCTACAGTCGAAGATCTTCTTGATCCAGAAACGCGTCTGGAACACTTCCCTGAATATATCAGGAATGGGGAGGTAGACAGGTCTGCTTGGTTAGAGAGCTCCGGTGGTGAGTAATATCTTGAGTCATCAGCAGTCGATGAAGTTTGTGCTAATCATACTCCAGTCATGCAGAACACAGCTGCTGAAGGTTCTAACGATGCTGCGAGCACTTTCACAACATCGCCAAGTTATTCATTCGACTTCTCCATGCCTCCACCTCGACTATCACCCGGGGAGATCGATCAGGCCAACAATCCCTTCAATCGAAGCTTTCCTCCTTTTTAAAGACCCCTCAACGTATGAACAACACGAACGAATCCGATATACACGAACGATTAAAGTAGCGCCTCGACGTATTGTCAATCCCTATCGTGGAGCTGGGATTGCGAAATTTGGTCGGACTGAAAGTCTCAGATCCTTTGCGCGCTATACCGCCGTTGAAGGCCAGAAAGAGACGGGAATTGGCAGTGCCATGCGCAATGCTAGAGAGTTGGATTGGCGACGGATTTGGACACAAGCGGTAGCGTTCCTCGAAAGCATGATGCGCTTACTGCGCTGTTCCAAATGGAATAGCAACTGCACTGCCTGGCGTCGGTCAGTGTTAGGCACTTGTATGTGCTCTAGCTACAAATAAAAGCGAGGTGTCTTGCTCAAGAAAATTGACGGAGTTTGCTCCGCGACAGGCAAAGCAGAAGGCATTTCTACGACCATGCCACCTCCTACGCACGGCAAGCACTCCAGAGATCGGAAGACTGCAGTCGGCCAGCTTGGTGCAAGCATCGTTGGTCCAGACCCGGCATAAATGGTGGGCATGAGTTTGCTCTTGCATTTGATCTCGCTGTGGAAACTGGAAGCTGTCTCATTTGCTATAGATACACTTGACTTTTATCCATTCCTCGCTCAACATGCAGGTATATAAAGACATTCCCCAACGCCATGCTGAAAAGAAAGGCACTACTACCTGTAATGTGTTCCAGAAGCGTAGTACGCACTTTTTACATTCCTCTGAACGTGTTGTTGCTGGCACTGCGCCTGTCCTTGTTGTTAGGCTTGCCCCTCGCAGAGTCCCTGCCTTCGGAGCCAGCTCCAAAGCCTGACGGACGTTTCTTCTCGACCTTGGTGGGAGCAAAAGTGACTTCCTTCGCGCCGACCGCATCGCCTCTTCCACCACCGCTCTTGCGGGCGGAGGGTGCGGGTGCGCGCGCGGCAAGATCGCCGAATGACCTGCCGGCACGTTCCTTTTGTCGACGAGCGTCTTTGCCAGACGACGAGACCTGCATCTGGGGTTCGCGGTTCTTGTGACCGGCCTTCTTGTAGTTCGAAGAACCCATGCGTCTCTTGTCGTCGGCCTTGTCGCCTTCGCGTCCACCACGTCCTCCACGTTGGCGTGCACGCAGTGCTTCGGCTTCGGCCTCTGCGTCTTCGTCGTCCTCTTCGTCGGAGCTGCCCTTGAGATCCATGAGGTCTTCTTCCTCCACAGCTGTGAGTCCACGAGGCTTTCTCTCTCCAGTGCTGGCACCTGCGGTGGGAACCGATGAAGGGTTGTGCATAGCAAACTCTCGGCTGGTCTCGTCAATCTGGAAGTCTTCGTCTTCGAACAACTTGCCGAAACGGCTGTCGTCCATGAGACGTTGTGTCTTCGGCTTTGCAACAGCCTCCACCTCCTCATCACCACCTTCGACATCAGCGTCGCCATCCGCCTTCGCAGTAGGCTCATCGCCACCCTGGCGCAAGACACGCAGAGCCTTGCGCTTCTCGTTCGCCTCTTCGCGTGCAGCAAGAGTCTCGGCAAGTCTACGGTTGACCTTGACGGTGGCCTTCTTGGTTCCTCTAATACGGCTTTCGCGCTCCTTGTCGATACGTTCTTGAATGGTCTTCTGTCTCTGTTGCTCGAAGAGGTCTGGGTTACTGATCATGCGTGCCTGCTCGTACAGCTTCTGTGCCACGAAGTAACCGTGCATGTAAGGACGTAACAGGCTAGTCTGACCAACCAAGTGATCCAGGTTGAGTTCGCGGAGTTGCGGGGTGGACAAGAATTTGTAGTTGTCGTACACATCTCCTTTGGTGCGGTTAACATCTGCGTTATAGGCATTGGGGTCGTTGGCGTCTTCCGCCATTTCTTCCACCAGGTTGTCGAGGAAGGCACACCATTTCGGTGCAGGTCCGAGTTGAGGGATAAAGAAGGAGTGTTGTTGGCGACCTTCGTTGGCAGTAAGGAACATACCAGAGTCTGGTACATATTCGACATGGTTGAGATCCACTGTTGGCTCGACAGACGTCCAAGGATCTCCAGTCGCAGAGTCCCACAATTTGATGATACGTTTGTCGGCAGACATAATTTTCTCGGCTTCTGAAGATGGTGGAGTGATGTATTGTAGATTCTGGATGGGGAAATCGTATCCTTGATCCTTTCTCAGCAGGGGGACTGGTGATCGTAGATCGTATGTGTGGACAATGCCGTGAGAAGAGCCAGTCGCGAGTTGAAGGCCTGATCGGTTGAATGCGAGCGCTGAAATCTCCGGCTTTGAATCGCGGTCTTCGTTGAAAGGTGAAGCAGGAGGACCCAAAATGCTGACACGGTTCCTCGAGCGGCTGTCCCAGAATTCGACCGTACCGATGCTAGTTCCGAAGGCCAACAGACCGTGCGACTCTTCTGCGATGGCAGCAGTGTTGACTGAGCCAGTTCTAATGCCACCCTGCAATGCGCCGCCACCCATGGACTCAAAGTCATCGCCTCCTACGTCAACTTCATAGCTCTTCATGAACCTTCCGATCTCCAGGTTCAAGCGGTAAACTTCTCCCATGCCATCGGCATTCACGCCGACAGCGGGAACAATAGCCTCCGCATTTCTGGTGTTGTACTTCAAATCTCTGCCATATCTGGGTATCCTTGCAACGTGGTGTAGTCCTCCCGGTGTGTGAAACTCCAGGAAACGGTCTGTCTGCAAGTGCAAACTCTTGCTGTAGTCCTCGCTGAGAAGAATGAATGTCTCGTTCAGCGCATTCGTGTGTCGCGCGTAGCTAAGTGACAGATGTGGGAGGTAGTGTGTGTGAATTTGCGGCTTGTAGGTACCAGTGCTCATGACCCAGTTGCCATCGGGCGAAATGCGGACGCAAGAAGACGCCTCTTCGAACTCGAAGTCCTGGAGAAGCTCGATTCGGTTGGCGTATTCAGTGTCCTTCTTCAGACTCCTCTTGCGTTTGCGGGCAAGCCACTCCGGTAAGGGTCGGGCGCTCGAGGCACCCGCGATGGTATACACCGGCACGGAGGCCTGGGTGGAGAGCTTCATGGCGGTTGTCGGGTGTTGGTGAAGATGTTGAAGTCTGAAGCAGCTCAAGAAAAAGGCATCGCAGGCGACTTTACCCAAACCGCGGCAACTTTTCTGAACGACCCGACCGTTTGGTAGCTTCCCATCCCCTCATCGCTACGGGCCGAATCTGGCGCCGCTTGTCTCCTTTGGGAATCCACCTGTGCGCACCTCTCACCTGTGCTTGCGGCTTCAGACGGGGCTGCATTTAGCAGGAGCGATAACGCGATCGTCGTCTCCAGATACCCTCCAGCATACAATCTACCGCGGCCAACAGCGAAAACCTCATTCTCCTCCCTCTCACACACTCTGCCAGGCACAGCTCATGCCGCGATACTCAGCCTCCCACTGCCGGCAACGACCGACACGTTATCATCGCTACGTTCCGTAACGTCGCAACTATAGGACATCGCCAGAGAAGAGACATCCCATACCATGGACGCGCTGAAAGGATGCACGTCCAACGTGCATGTCCTGAAAGACATCGATGCAACGCGCTATAGGCTTTACGTGTGTCAAGATCCGGCCCCTTCCCAGGCGCAACAGATCGCAACAACCATAACACATCTGCGCGGTGAGAATGTGATGTGCGCAGCTACTGGAAGCCGGATCTGGATTTTTGATGATATGGAACAAGAGGATATTGATTCCCGGATCAGTGGCTTCCATTTGGAGTCCCAAAGCACAATCGCGGAGCACAATCAGACCTCGGTCGCTAGTGAGCAGTCCATCACTACCATATTCCTTCATGCGTTAGAGGGGTCCATCACCTTCGCCTTGTCGCGTGCGCACAACGCGATAAGGATGGGCGCCTGGACCTGGCTACTCCCCGACACTGAGATGCGGAGCTACGGCATCGAGGCTCATATGCAGATACAGCTTGCAGATGACGGAAAGAAATTGAACATCGCTACGGTCATAAGAGCATCAGAGCTCGTCAGTGTAACTGGAGTATACGCCTCTGATTCCTCCGGTATCATCATTGCTCCAAGTGGGATGTCTGCCATGTTGTCAGTGGACGGAAAAGGCAGCGTTGGTTCTGGAAAAATAGAAGATCTTACGTTCGCGCTTGGAGACGAAGAATGGAAGGTTTCAGTGCGTGAGGCACTTGCGACAGAAAGTCTTACACCTTCATCTGACGCTGCCTGGCTCGATGTTGTGCTCTGTGGATCACAGCAAACAGTCCACTGGCCAGAATCACTTTGCTTCGTACGACGCAAAAAGGGCATGCCTATTGCTCGCAGTGGGTACTGCGTTGATGACTGGAGGAGCTGGTTTGAGGTCCCTGACATGGGAACATACGAAGATCCACTGTCGTTCGCTGAAGAATGGACCGCATCATACGCTGAAAGAGAACTTCAACCACACAACTTCGAAGTCACCCGGCATGATGATTTGACCACAAACGACAATCAAAGTGTTCAAACTCACATTGACAGCACAACATTCGATGTGACGTCGCCACCTTTGACCAATCGGCCTGATTTACAAGCCCTTCATGGGATCTACCCAACTCCCCCTGACGGCCTTGCAGCGCACAACATTCCTCAACTGCAGCCACACTCAGACAATGTTTTAGGGCCAGGTGTCGACCCAGTACATGCGCCCAATTTCACACCATCTGACCCTGCACTGGAGAACAGCGCGGCCCTCTTTGACGGCATGCCTGAAGCAGAGGGTGGGCAATTGCAACGAAACCACAGTATTGTTTCTTCAATCGGTCCTCATGCTCAAGATTGGAACCGAGGCTCAACGGACGACTTGTTTGGAGATATGGATGACATGGAGTACGGAAGAGAAGAGGTTGGAGATGCCGACTTTAATTTCTTCGACGAACCCGATGGTGAGCCTGTAAAAGACAACACTCAAGTGCGATATAGCACTGCACTGGAATCAGTAACACAATCGACCGTAGCGCCAGATCATAACCAGCACGATGGTTCGCTACATAACCCTACAGAGGCGAGTGGTGCACAGTCATCGGCTGAAAACCCGGTAACTGAAGACTCCATGCAAATCGACGAACATGATCGCGCTATCCCAGAGCAGCCTTACAGTCATGACTTTGGGGGGTCCGCCGCCGCGAACGCCGCGCACGCCGCGCCCATGAGCCAAGAAGAGCTTTCTTCGCCAGGCCTCTACAATGTGAAAGCCCAGCGGTCTGATGATATCAAGCCGCTTTCTCCATTCGGAATCAAGGAAACTCTGCTACCTCCTCCCATTCCAGCCAGTGCCACCCACGGTTCCACCAAAGTTGCTGATGAGCGACGTAGAAGCAGCTTCGGTCCTCTAGCTTTCAACTCTGGTAACAATCTTGCTTCTCGGTCTTCCGTAACTGAGTATTCCGATTTCAGGCCAGACGACAGGAAAGCGAGCTACGATTTGGGTCCTACACGAGTGCCTCTCACGGCTATCAGTGAATCTTCAGCATCATCGGATACATCAAGCTCGTTGGACGATGCAGAGTCAGAGGTCGAAATTGAGACCGACAACGAAAACGATTCGTCGTCCATCATATCAGATCACCAACACGTGGCGGATGCTATGGTCGAGGATCGCGCGAACCTTGCCACGAAGAAACGTAAGAGAACCCTGGATACGTTCTCATATTGCGGCCCACAGTCAACAAAAACAGCAACCCAACCAGGCAATCATGAACATTATGCGGGTCTCCATAGTGGCTCCAGGTGTCTCCAAGCCGATGAGATGCATCATCTGATCTCAAGGTTGCTCGGAAACAATGGTACCTCGGACACCAATAGGCTTCAAGGACCTGGAGCTGCGCCTGGCTCATGCGAGCCTTCAGAACGACAAGTGGGTGATTACCAGTCCTTCACCAATGACATTCCGAATGCAGAACTGCAAAGATCGGCTGAGCCTAAGGAAATGGACGATCTGAGCTTCATGGGTGTAATGAAAGTGCTTCCCGATCTCAAGCCAGGTGATCTCGTTGTTCTCGGACAAATAGTTGCTGAGCAAGCAGTGACTGTCATAAGGAGTATTTCGCTCGGAGCCGCTACTGTAGGGTGCGCTGTCCCCGATGACACCACGAATGAGCAACGTACAACAATCCAGAATCTAGATGCCACACTCGAGTCGATCGCCTTGGGCCTCTCTCTGTGCGACGTTTCTTCGCTTGCCCTTGTCAGAGAGCCACTACCTTTGCAAAGACCCCAAGCAAGTCAAACCAACGCAGGCATGGCAACTCAAGCTCGGCAGCCGCCACGACCTCCGGCACGTGTGGACCCGACAGCACTTGGTCCAGATATCCTTCCATTGATGGCTTCGTTCATTCGAGCGAACCGTAGTGAAAGCTCCTGGGAGATGGCGCCTACAGCTCTTGCCTTCTGGGAGGCTCTCGGTCTAAGCCCAGTGAGTGGGCCTAAAGACATTAGACTTTTTTGCATCGCACCCGACAACACTGCGTTGGAAGACCCTGTTGCTGAACACCTGAGAAACTTGAAAGCAGCATACGAGGGCTGCAAATTTGGATCTATGGCTATTGGCATCGAGACCGACAACACTTCGCCACGTGAGCATGTCGATTATCTGCATCCTGTCGCTTTCGAGGGCGCGACAGTACCGTCACTGCCTGAGGCAATGCAAGCTTACTGGCTTGCATGTTCTATTCTTGGTACTGAGCTTGCTGAAATAGCTTTCGATGAACCTTGCCGCACCCTGGTCGTTTCCATGATCAGCCCTTTTCCATCAGCAACGATCGCAGAATGGGCGACTGTGAGCCAGTGTTTTGGTGCTTGCTTCTTGAACTTATCTAAGTCGTACCACAATGCTGCCAGTCGGGATAAAAGATTCAGTGGAACGGCCTCATCACGTCGACAAATCAGTGATATTGACTTCAAAATTATTCCTGTCGATATCGTGGCATCTCCTTCTGGTGTTGTCATCATCAGTGCACAAAGAATGGCACTCCTGGCCCGCGAGCTTTACGACAGGTGCCCTCCATTTTCAGATGCTTCGAACGAGTCGTCTCCTCTGTCGAATGCTGCGGCACCCAGTGTCGAGCTTGTGGAGCCGTTGCCAAAACGCATCAGCTTTCAGCTTACATCTGACCCACCATCAGACTTGCTGCATGAAGCCAGTGTACTGCATGTAGCATTCGCGACAAGCAAGGACAACAAATGGACAAATGTGATCTGGCACGATAATACTGGTCGATACGCGAACAGCAGCGCTTTGTGCATGCAAGGCCGAAGCTTCGCGAACATCGCGCTTGAAATCTGGCAACGGACCATGGAGCTCACCAAGGCCAGGGAAGTGATCTGGCGCATATTCATTGTCGCGGCTGGTGGAGATGGCGTTGAGACGAGCAGGGCTAATTGCTGGAAGGACATCATCTCACAGCATACAGACCGCAAGCAGCTTCTCAGCGTTACACTGCTTCATTTCCAGCCCGAACTGGCGCTCAGCATCATGCCTCCTTCGGACACCGCACCAGGGCCGGGCTCGAGCGCGCCAACACCTGCCGCTACGCCGCAGCCAGGCAGCGGGCAAGCCATCTCAACCACTTCGCCAGACGCCGTCAGCGTTGGAAACGCCCCTGTCACAGCCCCGCCAACACCTGCTCCCAGCGAAGCCGCTTCAAGCATATTAGAGGCAGACCCAGACGCGCATCTCATCGAGACCGAAGACGAAACTTGGTGTATGCTCATCGACCGGGACGTTGCTTCCACTTTGCGTCCGTCTAAAAGTTGGCCTGAATCTATCGTGAAGACACCAGGTCATATCGCTGCTTTGTCTCACGGAGTCTTGATCAAGCGCGGGAAAACAAGCGATGCCGTCAGCTCCTTTGCCGCCGAACGTTCGTACCCATGTGCGGGCGCGAGCCTCATCTGGACTTTACGAGTGAGGCCGAAGGGCGATCGCCAGGGAGGTGGCGAGAGACCGAATGTAGACGAGGGGAGTGCAAGGCACGCAGAAGTCATGCTGAGAGAGGTGATGGGCATGTTCAGGAATTTGGGGCTGTTGAGCAAAGTCAAGGGCCTCGATCCGAGCGGGCTGGTGCCGGTTCACGTCATCGCCGCACTTAAAGGTGCGGAAGGATTGAACGGCTTGTTGCGCGAGCACACGAAGGAGAATGTAGAATAAGCTGAAAACACATCTGAAAATGTTTCAGAGAAGTCCAGATGCGATGAATTTCACTTCCAAAGCAAGGCGGCCGTTGAATCGCCCTTCCATTGGGATCCCAAATCGAATGCTGACACCAATTGTTTGATGTGCTATGTATGACCACGTTGCAGCATGTAAAGGCAGCCGCTCCCTTGCTGAAAGCTTGTTGCACTTGCACGAATCACGAACTACCATCATCGCTGGCATGCTGCTATCGACAACCTTCGAGACTAGGACCGTGGAAGCATGTTCGGTCACATGCCACCCAAAGAATTCTTTATATCGTCGACAAGTTTCTCTGCATGGGCGTCTAGTGGACGGTTAACACTGGCACAAAAGTTTGTGCCGGGGGTATAACTTACATGTAGCAGCCTGTGTGTGACCTGGAGGCGTAAAGCGGAACGACGAAGAGTCAATGACTCTAAGGCCAGTAACGCCAATCACTTTGGCTTTCGAGTCGACGACCGCCATGCTGTCATTGGCCCTTCCCATCATGCCTGCCGAGCTGTTAGTCTAGGTCACGTTTGCTTTGCGCAAATATCGACTCACACGTTGAAGTAGCATGGTGGATCGGTGCCACGGCTTCTCTGATGTACTCTAGAAGATCCGCGTCGCTTGTCACGTTACTGCCGGGCACCTCTTCGGGTCCTGTGGTGATTGGCACGTGGCTCCAGAACTCTCTGATCCGTCTATAAGCTTGCACGGCAACTTCCTGGTCGGCTTCGTCGAGTAGCCAGTTCGTTGAGATGACTGGCTTATCGAGCATCGAAGCAGACTGTATAGTCACATTTCCCCTCGAGAGAGCGCCGACGAGTAGGATACCGATGCTGACATAGTTTTCTTCAGTAGCAGTGGAGTCTTCCAGCGTACGTCCAGAGCTAGACAAAGTGTATTCCGTTTCTGGCCAGTCTGCGGGCCATTCTGCGAGACGGTTTTGTGTTGTGTTGCTTAGACGGGCGCAGTACGAGTCTGGCAATTTTTCGAATGATATGACATCTGCTCCTCCGTTGGTAAGGATGCCACTCCCGTTGTTCCTAAACTGCTCAACGGCCCTCGCCTCGTAGCTCGGATCGCGCTTTCTGATCGCCGTGCTAATGACGGAGACAGGGAAAGTGACACCACCGGCGTTACAAGAGTCGTGCATGTTTTGACCGACACCGGGACGGTTCGCCAGTACTGGGATGTTGTGTTCTTCAAGAACTTCCCGGGGCCCGATTCCAGAGACCATGAGAAGCTGCGGGCTATGGAAGGCTCCTGCAGACAAGATTACTTCGTTTCGCGCATGTAGAGTGTAATTTCGGCCAGCGGACTGGACTTTAACACCCACTGCTCGTCGGTCCTTGAAAATGACCTGCAGAGCCTGTGTCATCGGGTAGACGGTCATTGAAGCACCTTGCTCTATCGATCCTTGGAGAAACTCCTCCGACGAAGATCTAGTCTGGAATGTCGGGTCGACGGTAAAGGGCTGTAAAGTCGGTCAGTACATCGCTCGACCGAAGCAATTCTAAGAGTTAGACGATCACGTACATTGTAGGCCGCTCCATAGAGATCTCCGTCACTGAAGAACCCTTCCGAGTGTGGCATGCCACCAGCGAACAAAGCTTTCAAGCCCCAGGAAGAGAAAGGCATAGCAAAATTGGGCCAGGCAACTTCCAGAGGTCCTCCATTCTGGAGACTGTCGGCTATTTGATAGTCCAGAGATGCGTTTGTAGCCCTAAAAGAGCTGTTGGGTAGGTTGAAGTGAACGCTTCTGTCGAAGTACTGGCGCATGTTCTCCCATTTGTAAGACGGATCGTCCACTTCTGATGCCCAGTAGTCGTAGCTGCCGCGAGTGCCACGTTGGTAGATCATCTGGTTGCGAATGCTACTACCGCCTAGGGCTTTACCTTGGCTGTATGGAATGACTTTACCGTTGAGTTGCTACTGATAATCAGCGTCTGTTGTCACCTGGTTCAATTAGTTCAAGGAAACTTTACAGAAACGTACCGGCTGTTCAACAGTCTTCAGTTCCCAATCGATCCATGGATTGACATATTCATCGCCGCCTAATCCTCTGAGCGAGTAGGCAGGGACCTGGCTGTTGTTGCCGTTGCTGATTTCTGAGAAAGTTCCAGCCTCAATTACAGCAACAGAAAGTGAGCTGTTCTCAGCCAGACGTGAGGCGACAGTCAACCCAGCCGTTCCGCCTCCAACAATGACGTAGTCATAGGTAGCGTTCAGTCCTGGTAGTCCGAAAAATGATCCATATGGAGGCTGGCCATTGGGTTGCTGCCAAGAGAGAGCAAATGTCGGCGAAGCGGCTGCAAGCGCAGTGAGATAGAATGACGAGGGCAACATGACGGTGGCTTCTGAATGAGGTCTCGAGGCACCGATAAGAGACAAAATGGCCCTACTTTCTTATACAGGAGATATATTATAAGAACCATTGGATTCCGGCGACGAGCCGAGTGTGCATCTGATCGGGCCTGCATCCGTTCCACACGAGATCCACGGATCGACGCGTTCGCCCGAGAAAGTGATGCCTCAGCAAGGACCTATTGAAAGTGGAAATCTCCATTATCCAAATCGAGGCAGCACACGTAAGGCCCATGGCATCGGTGGCATGATGGTGTAGAATTCCAATGGGTGCGGTGTAAAGATGCAAGACCGTTGGATTCAGCCTCCAATTACATCGAAGTACGGAACGCCTCAAAGCTTGCGTCTCCACTGATATGATGCTGATTCTCGTCGGGACGGGATGATCGTAGATCAGATGATCAAGCTCATGTCGATCGAAGCCTGTTTACACCTAATACGGGATATAGGAACCAATCACAAACGGGCAAAGACAGAGTCGAATATACACACACGCCTTCCGTCAGACAAGTTCCATCTCTTCCATCGACCACGATTATGGACGAGATATCTGAGAAAACCCACGCAGACATCTCGCAGAAGGTCATTACACACTTGAGTACAATGTACAGTGAACAAACAGATGAAACGCTAATGATTAAACAACGGTCCTGCTCGGAGAGTGTTGCGTATGGACATCTGTGCTCCCATTACCTGAAGGTCCATGTCAAAAACCTTTCCACTGTGCAAACGCCATGGACAGATGGCCTTGGAACGTACAAGCATAAGCAAAGAGCGTTCTCCTCACTATCAGAACCTCTACGCATACGCCAAGGTCAGAAATTGCACAGATAGGGGGGGAGGTCCAAATTGGGAAGACGAAGTGACAGAAGAAAAAGAAAGAAAAGAGGCACCACAAGAATTTTCAAGGCTTCGTTAACCATGTGTCCATTTCATCTCATCTCATCGATTCCAGACAAGTCGAGCGAGCAGAAGAAAAGAGGGAAGTGAAGAGAGAACTCCCATGTTCGCCCAATCCCACTTGGAACGTCTGTACCCGCCCTTTACCATCGCAGCCAGCTACACGTGTTCATCGCCATGAGGCCTGTCATGCGATGACCAATGTGAAGCGTGGCACCGATCTCATGTCGTGTCCCACCCGACCGAGCCCCAAGGGTTTTCCCGTGGCGCGTCGTCGCAGTTCCATTTCCCGTCCCATAATCCATAAAAGCCCTTTTTCTTCGAGGTTTCCGCCCCTGGCCCATTCCGTTAAAAACCTTGCCTCCACTTTGGAAGAAACCCAATGAAGTTGTAGTCCAACTTTGCGTTGTGAGCTTGGTCCTGATCACAGAGCTCGAATTGCGGATGTATATATCATGTATCCGTGAGCAAAACGTTTCGGTGATGTATATGGCGTCTGAAGGGCCGGAAGCAGCCGGCGTAGAGCTCGACTTGCTCGGAGCCACGAACAATCATGTGTCGTACAGAAGCAACTATGTGCCCTTGTTCTTGCGCTCCTCGGCTCGTGCAACTCTCGCAGCCTTGACTAAGGGCGCAAGCGTGGCGAGTGGTTCCGCCATCTGTATGAAACCGTGCTAAAATTTCAAAGTCAGCTATGTTGTTTTTCAGAGTAGCAAATTATTGAAGAACTCACCTTCAACAAATCATGTGCACTAGCACGCTTCTCGGGATCCACCTTGAGAGCAAAGTACAAAAAGTCCTTGAACGTAGTCGACAGGTTGTGCTCCTCCTTGATGGCGGGTGTGCCGTTGGTCGCGATCAGATAGAGCGCGCGCAAAGGCGACTCCGTCAAATAAGGCGGCTCGCCCTCAATCATCTCAATAGCCATGATACCCAAACTCCAGATGTCGATTTTGCGGCCGTACTCTTTGCGCGTGACAACTTCAGGAGCCATCCAGTATGGTGTGCCGACCATGGTCGTGCGCTTCATGTGGGACTCGTTGATCTGAGCACAGAAGCCGAAATCAGTGAGCTTGATGTTGCCATCCATGCTGAGCAGGATGTTGTCAGACTTGATGTCGCGGTGAATGACACCCTTAGAATGCAGGAACTGCAGGCCGTGAAGTGTCTCGCGACAGACAGCGGAAATCTGGCCCTCGGACATCATGTTGAAGGTCACAACATCGGTAAGGCTGCCACCCTCCATGTATTCCATCACTACCCAAAGGTCGCCGCGAACGAGGAAAGAATCCATGAAGTTCACAACGTTCTTGTGCCTGCTGTCTCTCATCACCAAAATTTCATTGATGATGAGGTCTTTCTTCGGCTGTTGTTCCAGGTTCATCTGCTTGATGGCCACGCACTTGTTGGTGCCAACCTCGAATGCAGTGTAGACGCCACCAGAAGCACCCTGGCCAATCTTGATCAAGTTGCGGAATTTCTTTGTTGGGTCAGCAGGATTGCAGATTACATTCAATTTGCCAATAATCTCAGCATTTGTGATGGACTGCCTAGGTCTTTGCCTAGGTCTGGGCGCGGGACCAAGCGCAGCCGCTTGCGATGGTGCAAGCTGCTGTTGCTGCTGGGGAACAGCTGGCACCTGTGTCTGCTGCTGTGCTTGCTGCTGTGCGTACGTTGGCTGCCTTGTTGACTGTGATCGCTCAAGTGACTGTTGCTTCAAAGCTTGCTGTGCAGCACGCATTGCCTGCTCTTGTTGTTGCTGGTATTGATGTGGCGAGGAGACTGGAGATGCGTTATATTGCGCTGGTGGGCCAGTGTTGGCTCTATTTCGGTTTGGTGATTGCTCAGACGTCGTGTACTTGAGAGGAGGAAGGCTGTCTTGTGTCGACTCGTCGTGCTGCCCAGTAGGTACTGACGGCGCAGCTCTCTGGGGCACAGCACTTGATGAGCTTCCCGGTGGCTTCGGTGCAGGCCGCAAAGGCATCCATTCGCCGTTATTCGTCCGAGGGCTAGAAGGTGAGCTCAGACCGAGTCCTTGTGGCGTTTTACCGGATGGTGTTGGTGCCGCTCTGGGGTTCTCAAAGCTCTCTGGCTCGTTCTTGGGGAATCGCGGGCTTGAAGGTGGGCTGCCAACTGGTCCATAGCCACTGGGTGTCAATGCTGGTGAGGCACCACCAAGGCCCAGTTGCTGCTGCTGAGGGCTGTCGTTGAGCCTGGCGTTATCGAATTTGTGATAAAGTGATTCATCGCTTCGCTTCTCATTTTGCTCATTATAAAATGTGACAACATCAATGATGGCTTGAGGGTTTTTCTTCTGTTCTTGCTCAGAGATGCCGTTGGCTTTCAGCGTTCGTTGCCATTCTTTGGGTAGACCCTGAGGTACGTTAGTATACAGGACATGACTGTTGCTATATTTCAAATGGATCGGCGCGCAGATGGAGACGTTTGAAGGTCTCACGCATTTGTATGTGACAAGACGGGGACGGACGTACGGTGAATTCTCCTGTGTTCTGATCATACCCGACGTGGGTAACATGCACTGGGTTCTCTGGCGCTGAAATGGTCGGCTTTCGAGGCGTACCGACCAGGTTGTTCATAAAGCTGGAGAAGCCACTTTTCTTTTTTAGCTTGTTTGTTTCGCGAGCCTCATCGCTGTAGCGCTGGCGTGGGCTCCTTGCGCCCGAGTCGCCGGCGCGCGCGTTGAGGTCCTCCATCCGCCGACCTGCTGCTACTAAGGCTTTGTCTAGCCGTGATGCTGCCCGTTCGCGAGCTGATTTGTTGCCGGAAAATGTCGAGCTGGATTGCTGAAGAGCTGGGCGGTGGGGATGTTGCTCTTCGAATGCGGATGCAAGTGCCGGGCTGTGGGGTTGCGATTGTGACTGCGAGTTCGGCTGGGCGTCGTGTGGGTTCTGGCTGCCGTAGGAAATCTTGTCGAAGCTGTTGATGACAGATAGCGAGTCGAAGCGCTGGCCAAGGAGATCGGTTACAGGCGACTGGTCAGAGACGGAGTAGCGAGGGTGGGCGGCGGGCTGGGCGGCGTGGGAGTCGCTGTAGGGCGGGCCAGCGACGGTGGAGGAGTATGCAATGCTATCGGAGCCGGAGCGGGCGGTGGGCAGTACCGGACTGTATGCGGTGGCGGTGGTGGTGGCGTGGAGAGCGTCGACGACCTGCTCGGACTGGCGGCGGGCGTGGGTGGTGGAAGAATGGTTGTTGTTGGGAGGAGAGATAGAGTTGGCAGTGCTGGGCTCGCTGGGCTGCGTGGTCTGCGGGGGCTTCTTCCTTAGGACGGAGGTTCGCGCTGACGTTTCGCTGGTGGCTTGCTGCATGCTCCTTCGCTTAAGCAGACCGCGTAGAGTGCCAGTGCGTCTGATTACTTGGACTGGGGACGGCGGCGAGGTTGCGGTAGTAGCGGTAGCGGTGATAGAAGATGCCAGGGTTGCAGTAGTAGCAGCAGCAGTCGTGCTCGCATCGGCAGCACAGGGCTTGGGAGACATATGGCGGGACGGCAGCGCTCTCTCACGCCGCGTCTGGCAGCTATCACAGCCAATCAGTGCGTGGGGGCAGGTGGAAATGGGGCCGTGATGCGACAGGCAATAAGGTGCCTAAGCAAATAATGCCCAAGCAAGGAAGATGAGGTAAGGCAGATGTAGGCAGGCAGGTCGTTTGGTATGGTCCTGGTGCGTGGATCGACAACGAACACCTCCCAACAAAGCAACAACAATGATGATGATACGGCACAGAAAGAACAGAACAGCAGCACGAAACCACGGTCGCGCGCGAGTCCTACGCGTGCTCATAAACAGGGCAGCACACATGGCTACCTGCCTACCTACTAGCCCTCTCACCAGCTGCCATGCTCTCACACGCTCTCACTCTCACGCACGCTGAGAGACGCCCTCCCGCCTGTGATCGATCGCGCTATCTCAGCCCTTGTTCCCAGTCAGAAAACGGTGTCCCCACTGCGCCGGCCTTTCCCCGTGTCTCTGTGAATTGAACCAAGGGCGCCATCCATGCATCGTTGGTGGGAGCGGGCTCCCGTCGCAATCATTTCACAAGTGCAACCTATGGCAACCCTCGCTCGCTCAACCGACCCTTGCATCTGCCTCCCTCCCCGCTGCAGAGGGCTTGAACTCTGCCGGCACATGGCATCCTCGTACCTTATCCCGCTCGATATACGAACGAGCCTGCGTGTGTGAGGTGCTGTCGTCGGTATGGCAGTATGCAAACCCTCAATCAAGCATCGATTCCGGCAGCGTGTATGAGAAACGGCGAACGGCGTCAACGGTCGTAGCGCCCAGACGCCCGGCTTCGTTTCACGTCAACATCTCGTCGCAATCGCCAGCCACTGACGTCTGATCCTCGTCCCAAGTGGGCTGCCAGCAGCGTGATATAATCTCCGTGAATGTACGGTTTCCCCAAAGCACAAGCGTTCACTGAACTTCAAACCGGGACTCGTACTCCGCTTCCTTGTCTCGTCTCGACGGTCTCGTCCCTCGGATCATCGTACTATCAGGGCCAACTCAGCCGCGTCCGTCCCTCCAAGGGTTCCTCCACCGAGCGAGCGCGGCTCAAGTCAAAGTGCAATCGCGTGCTGGGCGCGTGGGACAAGCGAAGGATGCCCACGAGAACGGTTGAATTTGTTCGACTCGGCTGGCGAACGCACGCCCTCACGCGAGTAATTGCTATATTGATTGATGTGTGATGCAGCCGACTTCAAAGTCGATAGACCGAGACGAAATTGCAGCTCCATAATCATACGCAAGATCACTACTTTAACAATTGCCGAATCGTGGTTGTTTACATAAACAATGACTCTAGCCGCGCGCTCCACCAAACCATTTGCGCTTACCCTGCTGAATCTACCCGGTACCCGAACCATGAACTTTCCATGGTCTCCAGATATTTTCGGTTCAGAGAATGGCATCCAGAACACGATGGATTCCCGACCAGTCAGCACCGGTGCCGAACTCTATCTAACCTGTTCGCCGGCGTTCGGGGCTAGTCGGTGCTCGCGCCGAATTTGTAGATTGACACGTGATTGTTGGACCGCAAAGCAACCTAAGCCGGCAACAACACCCGCGCGGACATATCTTTTGCGTTGCTGCTCTGACAGCCGGCAGAGACCGTTTCTGCGTCGTTGACTCTGCACCCATTATCTGGTACTGCTGGTGAGATCGGATGCTCTTTTCCGAACCGTGGTCGCAAGGTATCCTCACGGCTTTTCCTTCGGAGATCCTACGGAGTGCAAAGTCGACTTGCGAGATAATCTGTCGATGCTGCTGACTGTGTGCTACGCTGTAGATTGCGGCGCTTTCGACATTTTGTTGGTACGACGAACGCTTTCAGCTCTAGACCGCTTGCGTTCAATGCACCACAATGCTGTAGTCCTCCTCACTGGTAGGAACATTATACATTCAACAAGGTCGAGCAACCCGGCTATACGCATCGACCCTGGCTCAACAGCAGTCAGCTGAAACATGCAACTGTCCGATTGCGTTAGCCAGCACACATAATATATATCCCGGCTCTGAGGGAAACATCCTTTGCAGACCACTGGAAACAGACCTGTCAGGATGCGTCGCATGTGAAGTGATTGGTGTATGCCGGGCATCGCCGAACACTGAAATCTATCACATTCACCAGGTCGAGGGCATCAGAACGCGCCTAGGTTCTGTTCTCGAGGATGGAGACTTGGAAACCGTGCTATGAACTAAGCCTGATGTTCTACTTTGATCGTGCGCATTGGAGATATCAATAGATGTACTCATATAGATGCATAATAATGCATACACATATGGTGCATCTGCTGTGCATACATGTATATGTGTGATGTAAGGGTAAGGGTTGGGGTTTATATCATTGGAACGAGATTGGCAACAAGGTTCGTTGAACATGCAGCGCCCGTTCAGGTTGACATCTTGCAAATATGAAGCATTAAGTTAAACAATTTTGATGACCAGAACAAATTAATGTGGCAGAATAAGCGTCACTGCAAGCTTGGTAATGACACTGGCGTAGAACATCTCAACACTTTGAAGATTTCGAGGATTCTAACATTACACTGCCGCATGACAAAGTATTCATTC